>Ga0114931_10001150_pt1 | contig 33663 bp, 31 predicted proteins | sample 2SBtaG_FD_89579 | JGI IMG/M metagenome (GOLD analysis project Ga0114931, IMG submission 89579) | Deep subsurface microbial communities from Kolumbo volcano to uncover new lineages of life (NeLLi) - 2SBTROV14_V59a metaG | ecosystem: Environmental > Aquatic > Marine > Volcanic | place: Kolumbo...
GTCGTCGAGTCCGGCGGTGGGGACGTGCGGCCTTGTTCACCCCTCCAGCGTTTCAGGTCATTGCACCTGAATCGTGACCGATGCCTGGGCCGACCCCCCGCGCCCGTCGTCGACGGTGAGGGTGACGGTGTAGTCCGCGACCCCGGGGAACGTCACTTTGATGATCGGGTCCGTCGCGACGGTGCCCTGGACAAAGGTCCCCGACGGCACGTTCCACTGGAAGGTGATGGTGTCACCGTCGGGATCCGACGAACCGGTGCCATCGATGGTGACGACGGTGGTGTTCCCGTCATTGAGGGGAACCATGGTGGGGTTGGCGGTCACCACGGCCATCGGCGGCGTGTTGACGATCAGGTCCACCAGCACCATGGCGGTGTCGGCGAGACCGCGGCCGTCGCTGACGATGAGCGACACGTTGTACGGGGCTGCCCCCGGAAACGTCACCTGCGGGATGGCGCTCGACGCCGTGGTGCCGTTGACAAACGTGCCGCTGGGCACGGTCCAGCTGAACGTCAGGGGATCGCCGTCGGGGTCGGTGGATCCGGAACCGTCCAGGGTCACGACGGTCATGTTCCCGTCTCCCTGGGGGACCGCCATCGGTGAGGCGGTGGCCGTGGCGATCGGTTTGCCGTTCTGCGGCTGCGGGTTGGGACTGGTCCCCCCGTCCCCGCCACATGCCGCCAGGCCGGGGAGCAGGAGGCCGAACACGATGCGGGAGTTGAACATACGGATGTGGATAGTCATGACGGCATCCCGGTTGGAGAGCACCTCGAAACGGCCCACCTGATACCCACCAACGGGGCGAGCGTTCAGAAGGTTCGATCGGCCAGCGGCGGATACGGTCCGGGGAACGGAGAATCCATGTCCCGGCACGACACTGGACGTGCCGTCGAGGCGTCTGTCAGATTGCGGGGGACCTGCACGGTGGTGACGGCACCCGACGAGCGGAGGCAACGACAGGGATGAGCGGGAGCGTGCTCAGGTGGATCGTGGTAATCGGTGGCAGCACCCTGGTGTTTCTGGTGATCCAGGTGGTCTACCTGTCGCTGGTGCTGGCGTGGGAGGATCAGAAGACCCGGGGCCTCGGTTACTACGGGTTGTCGCCGGATGATCGCGCGGCGTTCAAACGCACGCTGCGGCGGCACGCGCGCCTGTTGTATCCGATCCTGAGGCTGATCAGTCGGACCACACCGTTTACATTCGAAAAGGCAACCTTCCGGGCCAACGGCCTCCCGGGTCCTCGGGGGACATGCAGCGAGGAGAGTTTCGCCAGGGCGTTTACGTACGAACCCACCGAACGGGATGTCTTCGTCGTAACGCAGATGAAGTGCGGGACGACCTGGATGCAGTACCTGGTGTACGAGGTGCTGGAGCGAGGTGCCGGCGATCTCGTCGAATCGGGTCGCACCCTGTACGCGGTGTCCGGCTGGCTCGAGGCGTTGAAGAGCGTGTCGGTGGAGGACTCGCCGCTCATCGGTCGGGCACGGCCGTCGCGCATCATCAAGACGCACCTGCCGAAACGTCACTGTCCGTGGAGTCCAGCGGCGAAATACATCTACGTCGCACGCCACCCGGTCTCCTGCCTGGCCAGCTGTCGGGACTTTCTGGCGACCAATGCCGGGGCCCTGGCCCCACCGCTTCCGGTGGTCGAGGAGTGGTTCTGCTCGGAGAACGCGATGTGGTGGGGCCCGTGGCCGGACCACGTGCGCGGATGGTGGGAGGCCGCGACCGGCGGCGACAACGTGCTGTTCGTGTACTTCGAGGAGATGAAACGGGATCTGCGTTCGATCGTGAATCAGGTGGCGGCGTTCCTGGAGGTTGAACCGTTGTCGGCGGAGGAACTGGATCGGATCGTGACGCGCACCTCGTTCGCATGGATGCAGGAGCACAAGGATGCATTCGAGATGCACCCCCCCCATCTGCTCGCCACCGATGCCCGGCTCTTTGTCCGCGGTTCCGCCGATCGGCACCGCGACCTGCCCGACGAGGTGCGCCGCCGGGTGAGCCGGTGGTGTGCGCGGCGGTTGGCAGACACGGCGTTCCCGCTGGCGAAGGCCTGGCCCGATGTAGCGGTGGACCCGCCAACCTCCTGAGTCGCAGGGCCGTGATGCCGAGACGGGAGCTCAGGCGGGCGGCGGAGCGGGCACCGAGGCAAAGCGCGCCCTCAGCTCCGTCTTCAACACCTTGCCGGTGGCGCCCATCGGCAGCGACTCCACGAACCGGACTTCCTCGGGAATCCACCACCTGGCCACCTTGCCCTGGAGGTAGGCCCGGATGCTCTCCGCGTCGGGCGTGGCCCCGGGCCGGGGCAGAACGATCAGTAATGGCCGCTCATCCCACTTGGCATGGGGAATTCCGATCACGGCGGCCTGCGCCACGTCGGGGTGTCCCATCGCGGCGTTTTCGAGTTCAATCGAACTGATCCATTCGCCCCCGGACTTGATCACATCCTTCAGTCGATCCGTGATCTGCACGTACCCGTCCGGGTCGATGGTGGCGACGTCACCGGTGCCGAACCACCCCTCGCTGTCGTAGGATCCGTCTCGCTCGTCCCCAAAATACCCCGAGGCCACCCAGGGACCGCGAATGAACAGCTCCCCACTGGTGGATCCGTCATGCGGGAGGGGTGTGCCATCGGTGGCAACGATCTTCAGGTCCACGCCGAACACCGGCCGCCCCTGGCGGGTCCGGATCGCGTACCGATCGGCCGGCGGGGCATTCCTGAGCGCGGGTTTGGGCCGGCTGACCGTACCGAGCGGGCTGGTCTCGGTCATGCCCCAGGCGTGCCGGAAGTCGACCCCGTAACGCCCCTCGAATGTTTCGATCATCGACAGGGGGGGCGCCGCTCCCCCCACGATGGTGCGACGCAGGGTGGGGACGGAGGTGCCGGCCTCATCCCAGTGGTGGAGGAGGCCGTGCCATACGGTCGGCACCCCGGCGGCGATGGTTACCCCTTCGGCGTTCATCAATTCGGTCAGACTGCGGCCGTCAAGGGCCGGTCCGGGCAGGACGAGTTTGACGCCGGTGAGCGCTGCGCCGTACGGTAACCCCCACGCGTTGACGTGAAACATCGGCACCACGGGCAGGACCGCGTCGTCCTCGGAGAGGCTCATCGCGTCCGGGAGGGCGAGAGCGTACGAGTGAAGTACGGTTGAGCGGTGGCTGTAGAGGACGCCCTTGGGATTGCCGGTGGTGCCGCTCGTGTAACAGAGCGATGACGCGGTCCGTTCGTCGAGCTCAGGCCACGCGAACCCGTCATCGGCAGCCTCGATCAGGTCGTCGTACAGCAGGGCTCCCTCGGGCATCGGCTCCGGCCGGCCGGTCGAGCCGGCCAGCACCACGAGGTGCTCCACCGAGGTCAGCCGGTCGCGGGTAGCTTCGATCAGGGGCAGGAACGTCGTGTCCGCCAGCAGGATCCGGTCGCCCGCATGATTGACGATGTACGTGAACTGGTCGGGATGGAGTCGCGGGTTGAGCGTATGACAGATCGCCCCCATGCCCGAGATGGCGAAGTACGCCTCAACGTGGCGATAGGTATTCCAGGCGATCGTCCCCACCCGATCCCCCTCCCGAACCCCGAGATTCGCCAGGGCCCGGGCCAGTCGACGGGATCGATCGCGCAGGTCCCGATAGGTGTACCGCTGGATGGGTCCCTCGACGGTCCGCGTGACGATCTCGGCGTCGTGGAACACCTGGCCGGCGTGCTCGACGAGGGAGGAGACAAGCAGGGGCCGATCCATCATGAGTCCGCGCATCACGCTCTCCTTCGAGGGTGGCGGGCTAGAATGGGTGACCGGACGGCCAAAGTGAAGGGTCGGAGGCGTTACGGTCGACCCCGGTTGGCTGCATCCTTGGTCCAGATGGCCACCAGGCCACACCCGGTATTGCCGGGCGTCTGGTACCGGATGGGGATCGACGCCGGTCCGCGGTAGACCTCGATGCCGGCAATGGCGTGCGGTTGAATCATGTTTACGTCCCCGGTGGAGGAGCGCGTACCGTCGATGAAGATCTGGTACTGGCAGCCTTGGGCGCCGTTGCCGGCGTACACGCCGCCCAGCCGTCGCAACACGTCCGACGTGGTCTGTACGCTCAGGCTCTCGATGTCCCGGGCGGTGATGAACCGGCCGCTCCCCACCCGTTTCAACCGCTCGAAGTCCGGCATGACCATGCTCTGGCGGCCTTCGGCTGTGACAGTGACATCCTCCAGGACGGTGGCGTCCACGGCGGCGACGCTGAGCCGGCCCAGTTCGACCCAACTGTCCTGGGTATCGGTCAGATCGACGGACACGGCGGCCGATCGGTACCCGATCCGCTGGACAACGAGCGTGTGCATCCGGCCCTCGAGGTCGCGCAGGTCGAACCGCCCGCTGGAATCGGTGCTCGTCCAGCGATCCTGGTCGGGGACGCCGACCCTGACATTGGCCACGGGTTGGCCGGTCGCTGAGTCGGTGACAAAGCCGCCGTACCCCACGGCCCGACTTCGGGCCAGGGCAATCGTTCCGAGAAACACGTCGTCGCCGGCCTCGAGGTCGAGCCGCAGGCGGAAGGCGAGGATCCGGTAGCCCCGCTGGAAGAAGGTAATGAGCTGCTCACCCGTCCCCACGCCGTCCAGCCGAAACTCGCCGGTCGCGTCGGTCCGGGTCGAGATGTTGGAGTGGTAGATGGCGACCGCCACGCCCGCCAGCGGGCGGCCGGACAGCGAGTCGGTCACGGTTCCGGTGAGGGCCGGAGTCTGCCCGACGGCGGCGACGCTCTGCCAACAGAGCAGTAACGGGATCAACAGGATGTGGCGCACGATTTTCGCCCGGCGGAGGCTTCCTTACATAAGGTATGGTCCGGTCCGAAGTCGGGCGAGGGGGCCCGAATGCAGCCCGGGGTCCGCCTGCCCTGTGACCCCGGGAAAGGCCCGGCGTTCCAGCGGGGTCAACCGGGCAGGGTCGGGGGCGTATACCCAGTGGGGTTCCGGACCGCTTGGGCGAGCTCCGCCGTCGAGGCCATGACCGTGGCCGGGTAGTCGTCGTTGCCATAACTGATGACTTCGTCCCGACTCACGTACCGGCCGGCCATGGTTCGATGCATTGCCCGGATTCTGGCCCAGGCCTCGTCCATCTGGTGTTGCATCGCCTCCAGCTTTGCGCAGATGTCGTCGAGCCTGGTTTCGATGTGCGACATAAGTCCTCCCGGGTTGGTGGGACGGTTTCAATCTGCACCGAATACTGCTCAAGATACCTTCATGTGTCGTTGTCGCCTTTCTCAGAACCGCCGGTGAATATTACGGGTGCGGACCGATTCTGCGAGGAGGGACAATGACGTTCCGGGCGGTGGTCGTGCCGATAGCCGTGTGGATGGGGGCGTGTGCCACGCTCAATGTCAGTGCCGATTACGATCCAGCCACGGATTTTTCCGTGTACCACACCTGGGCCTGGGGACCGGCCGACGAACTGCCGACCGGCGATCCGAGGCTTGATCACAACCCGTTCTTCAATCAGCGCGTGCAGGAGGCGGTGGCGGCCAACCTGGCGGCTCGCGGCCTCCGAAGGGTCCTTCCGGAAGAGGCGGATCTGCTGGTCCACTACCACGCGAGCATCGAGCGACGCGTGGATGTGGTGTCGCTCGACCGGGAACGGGGCTACGAGATGAGCGCCGTGCCCCAGCTGCGAGAGTGGGAGCAGGGAACCCTGATGGTGGATATCGCGGAGGCCCCGAGTAACCGGATCGTCTGGCGAGGGTGGGCGCAGGCGGACATCGCGGGTGTCATCGACCATCCCGATGCCATGCGGCAACGCATCCGGGAGGCGTGCGCGAAGATGTTCAAACGGTTTCCGCCCCCCGGAACGGGATGAGCGGACCTGAGTGTGGGGTCAGAACCCCAACGCCTCCGATACCGGCAGCGCGAGGTACGCGGCGCTGAGACCGATCAGGTAAAGCAGGACCGAGAGTTGAAAGGTGCGGCGCATCCACCGGCCGAATGGATGGGACGGATGGCACACGCCCCCGACCCGACAGGTCGGGGCATCGGATCGGTACAGGACCCGGTAACTCGCGAGGAGCATGCCCCCCGCGACCAGGAAGACCCAGGCTTTGTGTGCCGAGAGGACGGTCAACCAGGGCGCGACGGATACGGTGGATGCAACCACCGAGCCCGCTCCCAGGGCCACCAGGGTCATGGGGAGCGCGCAGCAGAGGAGGGTGCCACTCACCGCCATCGGCGTGGCGGCGACAAGGGCTTCCCTCCAGCGGGCCCGGGATGTCACGGTTCCCGCATCGGGGCAACCCCTCGCCGCCCGGGACCGCCAGCCGGGCAAACGGTGCCCCGTCCGGGGTTTGAATACCAGGTCATGACGTGCGGATTCGGGTGACCTCCCGAAGACTGAAGCCGGCCTTCCGCACCGCATCCTCGAGTACCTCACGGGTCACCTGCTCGCCGTCCCGCTCCCGGATCTGGACCATCCCGTCGTTCAGGCGCACTGCGACCTCCTCGACCTGGGCCAGTTTGCGGAGACGGGTCTCCAGCCCATGGGCACAGAACGGGCAGACCATTCCGTCCACCCGCAGGACCACGGTAGCGCCGGCCAGGATGGAATCGGGTGCCGACAGGGCCGACCGCCCTGTGTCGGGGGTCTGGGCCTGAGCGGCGGCAGGAATCAGGGCTGCGGTCCCGACCGCTCCCAGGGCGGTCAAACCGGCGATAAGCTTTGTCGGAGTTGCCATGTACGTCGTCCTCAATGCTGCGGTCCTCCCGGGGGAAGGCCGGGTCGGCTGAGGCCGACCGGTTCGATGGAGCCGAGAAACAAGCTAAACCTTGGAGTATGCCTCAAGGTCAAGCCCCTGACCGGATTCAGGCGTGTTCGGCCGCTTCGATCGCGGCGCATCGACAGCCGCTGGGGAGCGTTCCGAGGCGATCCAGACGCTCGAGGGTGGTGCGCAACGTCCGCCGGAGCGAGCGCAGTTCCCGAAGGCGCGCCTCCACCTCTTCCAGCCGCGCCTCCACCGTGGCCCGCACATGCTCACACGGGGCCTGCCCGCCGGCGGCGATCTGCTGAACCTCCCGGATGTCGGCGAGCTTGAGTCCCGAGGCCCGCGCCTTGCGGATGAAGTCCAGGTCCTCCAGGGCCCGGATGTCGTACTCCCGATACCCGCTTGCCGTCCGGGCCGGGGGAGGCAACAATCCCTCCCGTTCGTAATAGCGGATCGTGTCGGCGGTGACACCGGCACTGCGGGCGAGTTGTCCAATGCGCATCGGATCCTCCCGCGCGGAGAGTCGCGGACGGAGTAGCGGGGGCCCCCGCAGTCGCCAGGGCCGGGACCGACCAGGACCCTTGAGTCCACTCCAACGTTTCATGATGATAACCGCTTGAGGGATCGGTGGGTTCCCGGGACCGTCACGGGCGGAGAAGCCCGGGCCGTCGGTTGTGGCGGGTTGGGTCCGGACCAATCAGCGGATGGGCTCCGGCCTGATTCGGGCGAGTCGCATGGCGTTCAGCGTGACGACGATTGAGGCGCCCATGTCGCCCACGAGGACCGCGACCAACAGCGTTACCATGCCCCCCACCGCGCCCACGGCGAGGAGGAGTTTGAGCGTCAGGGCGGCGCCGATGTTGAACCGGACCAGATGACGGGCGAGGCGGGCCACCCGAACGACATAGGGCAGCATCGCCAGGTCGTCGGCCATGAGGGCCACGTAGGCGGTCTCGATGGTGGCCGGGGAACCGACCGCGCCCATGGCGATGCCCACGCTGGCGGCAGTCAGCGCGGGGGCGTCGTTGATGCCGTCGCCCAACATGGCCACCGTCCCGTAGTCCGCCTTGAGGTCCTCGACCACCCGGACCTTGTCTTCGGGCAGGAGTCTGGCGTGCACGGTCTCGATCCCCAGTTCCCGGGCTACCGCCTCGGCCACTGCGGGCTGGTCGCCGGTCACCATGACCTGGTGGCGGATGCCCATTCGCCGGAGTCGGTGAAGGACGCGGGCGGCGTTGGGCCGGACGGCATCCGCCAGGGCGATGAGACCGATCACCTGTTCTGCGTTCCCCACCAGGATCACGGTGTTACCCCGGGTTTCGAGCGTCGCGAGCTCGTCCGGCGGGGTGACGTCGGGAAAGAGATCTCGGGTGCCGATCCGGACCTGGCGCCCGTTGACCCGGGCGGTGACCCCTCGACCGGGATGGGCTTCGAAATCCGTGACGGCCGGCGAACCGGTGAGGCCGGAGGCCCGGTCCACGATGGCCCGCGCAATGGGGTGTTCCGAACGGGACTCGACCGCCGCTGCGAGCGAGAGAATGTCCTCGACGCTGACCGAGACCAGTGGATGCACCTCGGTGACCACCAGGGCTCCCCGCGTCAGCGATCCTGTCTTGTCGAACGCCATGGCCCGGGTGGCGCCGAGGGCTTCGAGATATTCGCCGCCCTTGATGACCACCCCGTGTCGGGCGGCTCCGGTCAGCGCACTCACCATCGTGACCGGCGTAGCGATGACCAGGGCGCACGGGCACGCAATCACCAGCAGGGTCAACCCACGGGTAAACCACTCGAGCGGCGTGCCGAGGTCGAACAGGGGAGGGAGGGTCATCGTCAGCACGGCGAGCGCCGTCACCGCCGGCGTGTAATAGAGGGCGAACCGGTCCACGAACTGCTCGACCGGCGCCCGCCGGGTCTGGGCCTGCCGGACCAGGCGGATGATGCGGGCCAGCGTGGTATCATCGGCGTCGGTCGTCGCTTCGATCTCGAGATATCCCTCAACCGCCGTGGTGCCCGCATATACCGCGTCGCCGACGGACCGGGCCACAGGCACCGACTCACCAGTCACCGTGGCTTCATCCACGCCCGATTCCCCGTCGACCACCACGCCGTCGATCGGAATCCTCTCGCCCGGTCTCACCCGGACCCGCTGGCCTCTGGTCAGCTGGGACGCCGGCACGGATCGCTCGACCCCTTCCGGGTTGACGACGGTCGCCTGTTCGGGGTTGAGCCGCACCAGTTCCTCGACCGCCCGTCGGGCGCGCACGACCGCGGCCGACTCCAGCAGTTCGGCGAACGAGAACAGGGCGGCAATCGCGGCGGCTTCCACCGGCTCCCCGATCAGCACGGCGCCGGCAATGGCCACCGTCATCAGGAAGTTCATGTCGAGGCGGTAGCGTCGGAGACCCCGCAGCGCGTTGGGGAAGAAGTTCCAGCCGCCGATCATCGCCGCGGCGAGGAGAATCAACCCGGCCGGATCGAGACGCACCTGGAACCACCCCGCGGTGGCGGCGTGAGCCTGAAGCAGGGTGACCAGAGAGCCGGCGAACCAGAGTGCAGCTGACGCCCAGGTTCGTCGTGCGGCCGGCGTTCGCCAGGGCGAGGATCGGCTGGTGGGGTGGCTCACAGGGCCCTCCGCGCGAGTGGTGGCGCTGCGCGGATTCGTCCCGCATCCGCCAGGTAGCGCGGGCCCGGACGAACCGGGTTCCCCATCTCAGACAAGCGCAGCATCATCACGCTCCCCGGTCCCGAGCCGCAGCACCTCTTCCAGTTCCAGCACGAAGATCTTGCCGTCTCCGGGGCGTCCGGTGTGGGCGATGGTCCGGATCCGCTCCACGACACCGCTGACCATGTGGTTCGGCGCCGCCACCAGGCAGGCGACGTGGTCGGTGAAATCCCGCAGATCCTCGGCCCGGTCGTGCACATGCGGCGCCGTCTTCTCCCGTCCGAAACCGCGGACGGCGAAGATGGTAAGGCCGGGAAAGTCGGGGGCCGTCCGGACCGCGTCAACTACTTCCGGGACTTTGAACGGCTTGATGACAGCAAGAATGAGTTTCATGGGTCATGCCTCAGAATTCTACACGGCGGGGTTCAAACGTCCTATAGAGGACGGGGAGCACGAGGAGGGTAAGGAGTGTTGATGTCACCAGCCCCCCGACCACCACGGACGCGAGCGGACGTTGCACTTCGGATCCAGCCCCGGAGGAGAGGAGGAGGGGGACGAGCCCCAGGCTGGCCACGAGTGCGGTCATGAACACCGGCCGCAACCTGAGGAGGCATCCGCGAATGACTGCCTCCTCCTGGTCCAGCCCTTCCACACGCAGCTGGTTGATACAGGACACGAGGACCACGCCGTTCAGGACCGCGACGCCGAACAGCGCGATGAATCCGACGGAGGCCGGGACGCTCAGGTACTGACTCGACACGAACAGCGCGACGATTCCGCCGATCAAGGCGAACGGGATGTTGAGGATGATCAACAGGGCCTGCCGGATCGAATTGAAACTCGAGAAGAGCAGCAGAAAGATGAGCCCGATGGTGATTGGCACGATGATGGCCAAGCGAGCCATCGCGCGCTGCTGGTTCTCAAATTGGCCACCCCAGGAAAGGAAATAGCCGGGAGGCAGCGCGACGCGTTCCGCCACGGCCGCCTGGGCCTCGGCGACAAATCCGCCCATATCCCGCCCAACGACGTTCGCCTGAACCACGACGCGGCGCTGGTTGGCCTCACGGCTGATGCGCTTGGGTCCGATGATCTCCTTCACCACCGCGATCTGTCCCACCGGCACTCGTGCCCCCGACGGCATGGGCACCAGCGCCCGGCGGATGTCTTCCGGCGTACTTCGATAACGCGCACCATATCTCACGAAGATCTCGAACCGGCGCTGCCCTTCGAAGACCTGGCCGGCAACGCTGCCGCCGATCGCTCCGCGAACCACGTTCTGGACATCTTCGACGTTGATGCCGAGTCGGGCAATGGCGCCGCGGTCGATGGCGACAATCACCTGGGGCTGTCCCACCGTCTGCTCGGTCTGCACGTCTTTGGCGCCGACAACGGCGGCCACGACCTCCTGGATCTCGGCCGCCTTGGCCACCAACGTGTCGAGATTGTCACCGAACAGCTTGATGGCCAGCTGGGCGCGGACACCGGACAACAACTCGTCGACGCGAGTCGCGATCGGTTGAGAGAAGTTAAACGCGACCCCGGGGACCACCGCGAGACGCTCGCGCATCGCCGCCACCAGTTCTGCCTTGGTTCTCCCGGTTTCCCAGGCTTCCACCGGCCGCAGGGTCACGGTGGTTTCGATGTTGTTGACCGGCTCGGGATCTCCGCCGATCTCTGCTCGACCGATTTTGGACACGGCGTCGATGACCTCGGGAAACTCCAACACGATCTGCTCCATTCGAGTGGCCTGGCGAATGCCCTCGTCCAACCCGGCGCTGGGTGCCATGGTGGTACGGAAAAGAATCGAGCCTTCCTCGAGGGCCGGCACGAATTCGGTACCCAACCGGGGTACCAGCGCCAGGCTCGCGACCAACGCGGCAACGGCCGTTCCCGTCACGGCGCGCCGGTGTCGCAATGACCAGCGGAGGATGGGTTCGTACTGCCGTCGCAACGACCGCACGATCCAGGTGTCGGCCTCCTTCCCCGGCCGGAGGACCAGGGAGGCCAGCACCGGGATCAGCGTCAGCGAGAACACGAGGGATCCCAGCATGGCGTAGGAGATGGTCAGGGCAAGGGGCTTGAAGAGTTTGCCCTCGACGCCTTCGAGCGTAAACAGTGGGAGGAACACGATGATAATGATGATGATGGCGAACACGATGGGGCGCCCCACTTCGTGAGCGGATCGGCGGATGATGGTCGCCCGCGGTACGGATCCGTCGCGATGTTCGGCCAGCTGCCGTTGGATATTTTCTACCATGACGACGCCGCCATCAACCATCATACCGATGCCGATGGCGAGTCCACCCAGGGACATCAGGTTGGCCGACACACCGGCCACGCTCATGATGAGGAAGGCCAGCAACGCCGAGGCCGGCAACATCGAAGCCACCACCAGCGCGCCCCGCGCATTGCCGAGAAACGCCAGGAGCACGACGACGATGAGCAGTCCGCCCTCGACCAACGCGCTGCGGACGGTCTCGATGGCCCGGTCGACCAGGTCGGCCTGATCATAGAACGGTACGAGCCGGATGTTCCTCGGAAGGGCTGCGTTGATGGCCCTCACTTTCTCCTTGACTCCATCGATGACGGCGGAGGTGTTTTCGAAGATTCGCTTTAACACGATGCCCGCGACCCGTTCGCCTTCGCCGTTTACGGTGACCGCACCCCGCCGGATCTGGGGTCCAAAGGTCACGGTGCCGAGGTGGCGGACGAAGACCGGTGCGTTCTCCCGTTCGGCAACGATGACATTCCCGATGTCCTCAAGGGAATGGATGAGCCCCAGCCCGCGAACGAGGAACTCCTCCGCCCCACGGACCAGATAACTTCCCCCGGCGTTGGCGTTATTCCGCTCCAGGGCCTCGACCACGTCTGGTACGGTCAGGTTGAACTGGATCAGACGGGCCGGGTCCAGCTGGATCTGATACTGTTTGACCTCGCCTCCGAACGAGAGGACGTCGGTGACGCCGGGAACGCTGCGGAGTTGGAACTTGGCAATCCAGTCCTGAATGGTGCGAAGCGAATCATCGGACACCCCATCGCCTGTGACCAGGTACTGGTACACCTGTCCGAGTCCCGTCGTGATCGGGCCGAGTTCGGGTTCGCCGAGTCCCGGCGGAATGTCCTCCCTGGCCGATTGCAGGCGCTCGAAGACGATCTGCCGGGCGAAGTAGATGTCGGTGTCGTCGGTGAAGTACACAGAGACGGCCGAAAGCCCGAACATCGAAATCGACTGAATGCGGGTGACGCCGGGGAGCCCGTTCATGGAGACCTCGATCGGGAAGGTCACCAGTTGTTCGACCTCCTCCGGTGCGAGGCCCGGCGTGGCGGTTACGACCTGCACCAGCACGGGGGAGACATCCGGAAACGCGTCGACCGGGATTGTCCGAAGCGCCCGAACTCCGACGCCGAGCAGGGCCAACGTTCCGATCACCACGAGCAGGCGCTGCCGGAGCGAAAAGTCGATGATGCGCGCGATCATTCGTGCTCCTCCTCGCCGAAGGTGTCCTTGAGGAACTCGGCCTTGATCGCAAAACTTCCGGCGTTGACCACCGTATCACCGGCGGCCAGCCCCGACTTGACCTCCAACCATCCGCCGGCGCGACGGGCTCCGAGCACGACGGATACGATCCTGAACTCTCCGTCATCAGCTGGTACGAAGACGACGGACCGCCCGTCCAGTTGCTGCACGGAGCGCTCGGGAATCCCGATGAGCGGGGCCGCATCGTGCAGGACGAGTGCCGCCTGAGTAAACATGCCCGGTTTCAACGCCAGGTCACGGTTGGGGATCTCTACCCTCACCTTGACGGTACGGGATGTCGTATCGACCATGGCTCCGACGTATCCGACGCGGCCGGTGAAACGCCGGCCCCGGTAAGCTTCCGTGGTGATGCCGACTGGAGCTCCGGGCACCACCCGGGGCAGGTCCGCTTCGTAGACGTCGAGCAGGATCCACAGTCTGGTGAGATCGGCAACGGTGAAGAGGCGATCGTCAGACCCGACAACCTCACCGACTGTCGCGTGTTTATCGGCGACGATACCGGACAGCGGTGAGAAGAGCACAAAACGGCTGGAGGCGGAACTGTCCGGTTCGGCTCCCAGCGCAGCGAGGGTCTGAAGCGCTGCGGCCAGGTCTCCTTCAGCTCGGCGGTACTCGGCCTCCGCTTCCAGCCTCCGCCGTTCGGAAACGATCCCGTCCCGGAACAGCCGCTCCGTCCGAAGGTAATTGCGACGATCGACATCCCGTTCGATGGAGGCGGAGAACCACCGGGCCTGGGCCGCGCCCAACTCCGGGCTGTCCAGGACGGCCAGGGTATCGTGCGTACGCACCGGGCTCCCGATCTCGACCGGCACCCGAAGGAGCCGACCCTGCATGCGCGGGCCGACGTGACTGACTCGGGCGGCATCGAAGGTGACCGAACCTGTCAAATGCACTGTATCCGGTGGCAGGGTGTCGACGGTGACGATCTCCAGGCCGGCGGATAGCTGTTGTTCGGGACTCAGATAGATCACGTCCGCCCGGCCCTCGGCCGCCGCCGGCGGGACCGGGTCGGGGGGCGCACCGCATCCGACGGCGCCGGCCAGGATGACGGGAGTCCAGCAACGCGTCGGGATGATCATTGGTCCTTCGGGTTACCAAGAAGTTCGTTGAGGGCGTGGGGCGTCAGGTCCAGGGCTCCCGCCAGAGCGAACCATGCGCGGGTCAGGTCGGCCCGGACGTCCAGGTACTCGATCTGTGCGTTGACGGCTGCGCTTCGAAGGACCACGACGTCGGTGAGGCTCACCTCGCCTTCGGTGAGGGCAGTCTCGGTCAACGCGACGTTATCCGCCGCGGCCCGAAGCACGTCGGATGCGAACCGCCGTTCAGCGTTCCGGGCACGGTGGAACCGGGACAGGGCCGCCACGACGTCGGCCCGGAGAGCGCGCTCCACTGCCGTCAGCGTGGCGGCGGCCGCCGCCCGTCCGGCCGTCGCCAGGCCGCGGGTCTGTTGTCCGTTGTGAAACAGCGGGACGCTGAATCCGATGGCGAATCCGCGGAGCCGGTCGGTGCCGTCTTCCCGACCCGAGATCAGCGACACGGTGAGCTGGGGAATGACGGACAACCGGGCGGCGGTCACATCGCGACCCGCCGCCCTGAGGCCGAAGGTCGCGGCCCGCAAATCGGGCCGCCGATCCCATGCGATGCCGAGAAGCACGTCCGCATCCGGAACCGGACCGACCGGGACGGCCGGGAGGGAACTCGTGCGCAGGTCCGGGTCCCCCGACAGGCCGAGCATCCGATGCAATTGAGCGGCGGCGGCTTCCGTGTTGGCCCGAGCCCGCTCGGCCCGGCTTCGCGCCCGAGCGGCCTCCAGGATGGCCGTGTTTTGCTCGAGGCGATTGATCTCGCCGGCCGCCATCTGCCGGCGCGCGAACTGGGCCAGGCGTTCGGCGAACATCGCGTTGGAGTCGGCGAGGGCGGCCTGCCGTTCTGCGATGGCCAGGTCCAGATACAGGAACGAGGTCTGCATGCGGACCCGTCGCTCGGCGTCGGCAACGAGTTCCTCCGCAGCCTTGATGCGTTGGCCCGCTGCCGATGTGCGGACCAGCCAATCGCCGCTGATGCCGACCGATTGCGTAATGGACCATTCACGGTCGAAGACGGTCGTGCCGGGAGACCGCCGGCGAACGCGTCCAAAGGAGACGGCAGGGTTGTCCGGAAACGGCCAGAACGCCTCGGCGCGTTCTCCGCGAGGTATGTGTATGGCGCCTCGAGCTGCGGCGACGGCAGGACTGATGTCGAGGGCGCGTCGGGTCGCGTCTTCGAGGGTGATCACCAGGGTATCCTGCCCCATGCCGAGCGTCAGCGCACCGATCAACAGGTACACCATATAGGACTGCCTCCAGCGCATCGTCCGATGCGCTGTGTCGGTTTGTTCCTGTGTGTGGTCGGGAGTGGACGGCGATCACCCGTTCAGGGTGTCGGTGCGTCCAGGATCAACAGTGCGGAGGGCGGGGAGGTTGCGTTGGTGTGGTGTTGACGCCCTGCGGTTCGTCCGGCAGGGTGGAGGGAGCGGGGAGCGACTCGGGATGTCCGGAAGGGTGTGCCGCCGGTTCAGCGGTCAGGGCCATGCCGTGGACGTGCGTGCAGTGATCGGCGGACGTTCCGTGACGATGGTCCCGACCGTGGGAGTGGTCCCCCGGCCCAGTAGCATCCTCGTGTCCGTGCTCGCCTTGGTTGCGATCGATGTCGTGATGGAGATGGGCGTCGCCGGCGCTCTCATGATGAATCGCTCCGTCACGCGTCTCCCCAACCACGACCTCGGCCGAGGCCGTGGTCATGGCCGCCAGCAGCAGTGTAGCCAGCAGGCGCCGAGTGGGTATCCGCACGTCACGATTCATGAGACGGGAATGTAATGGGGACTTGCAGTTCACGACAGGACGGGCATCACCGGGTTTCGAAGGTCAGCGTGGCCCACTTGGATGCGTAGTCGAAGTCGTCCAGGTTGGACGGTGCCCGCTCCATATGAATGAACTTGACATACCACTGGGCCGTCCGGGCCACGACGAACCGGGCGATACCGTTCCGGTCGGTCCGCGCCGAACGTTCGACGAGTGGCCCGTCCTGATCTTCTCCGCCAAGGATGACCACCTGATCAGCGACGGGTTGGCCATCCACGACACACCGAACGGCCAGCGTGTCGCCGGAACCGAGTGCATAGGGGTTGACCATCGGTATGATCTCGGCGGGATACCCGAGGGCGGTGGAGAATCCGTCGGTCCGCTCGTCGCCGACCTGGAACACCGCTTTGATGTGCTTGGCGTATTGCTCCGCCACATCGCGCTCCATCTCCCCGCGTTGTCGGCGGGCGGCGAGGACGTCGCCAAGACCTTCGTGCTCCAGGTAGGAATTGAAGGCGTCAGCGGGCAGCGCTAACACGCGAGACCGTGTCGAGACGCCCATCATGTACGTTCCGGGCCGGCCGGTGCGAACGGAGATGAAGCTCGAGTCGTTGCGGATCGACCAGACATCGGTGGGAAGGCGGCGTCGCCCGTCGGGGGTCACCAGACTGAGATCGATCAGTCGATCCGGTGCAACACTCGCCTCGCTCGAGGAGAACGTCCCGTTCAGGACCGGGACAGTCACGGCGGTCCTGCCGGGTAGAAAATACGAGTACATCCTGAGAAACAGGTCGTGGGCCGAGAGGAGCGTGGCGATACCCAGGAACAGCAGCGTGAGGAATGTCACCCGGTATTTCATGGACAACCTCCAGAGGGGATACGGGATGTGCGCTGGTGCAGTGCCCTCACCGTTTCGTCAGGACGCGATCGGTGCCATCGCGCGTTCGGCCGCCGCGTGAAGGGCCTCGCCTTCCAGTCGATATATTCGCCACTCCCGATCCCGGGGTCGGTCCGGGTCCCATTCGCACACCGGGACGGCACCCATCCGGTCGTAGAACGTAACCGCGAGATCGTTGAACCCGTACACCGCCCACTCCACCCTCGGACATCCCCGCGCGATCGCTTCATGGGCCAGACCCCGAAACAACCTGGCCCCGAGGTGTCGTCCGCGCCACTCCGGCAAGACGAACATGGCATCGAGGTACAGCACCGGCCGGGCGAGGAACGAGCAATACGTCTCGAAGAAGAGCGCAAAACCCGTGACGATCCCTTTGTGCTCGGCGACGAGGACGTCAAAACGGGCCCGGGGGGAAAAACCGTCCACCCGCAGCCGCTCCCGGGTGGAGGCGTCCGGTCGCGGGACGCGCTCGTGTTCGTTGAGGTCACCGAGCAGGTCGATGACCGCGTCCGCATCGTCGGGTCGAGCCGACCGGATGTCGATATCGGGCATTGCCCATGCTTTCTGTCGGGCACGGCGGCGGGGTCCCTTATCCTCGGTCCGGCCGTCGGCGTCGACCCGACGTGTGCAGGTGGACGATGAGCCAGCGTCCGTCCCGCTTCTCGAGTACGGCCGTGCCGCGTCCCTCGCGTTCGACGTGGCCTCCCGGCGTGTCCACCGAGAGTTCGTATCGGAACGAGGTCCACGCCACGTTCCCCCGAACCTGGGGCTCGATGCCATAGTATCGGTACTGGAAGTTGCGGAATTGAGCCAACTCGGGCTTCAGGTGATTGTCACGGTAGTCGGCCCATCCGTGGTTGACCCCGGCCCCTTCAATGATGTGCATGCCACGTTCGGGGGCGAACAACGTGTCGAGCGCGTTGAGCTCGCCGGCCTGCTCGTAGGCGGCCACGCTCTCGATGACCTGCCGGATGGCGTCGGCATCCTGACTGACGGCCGGCATCGAGAACACCGTCGACAATATGACGAGGAGACCGGCCCGGTGGAGTATCCAGCGTTGCATGTATTTCTCCTGTCAGAGCGTGTGGGGCTTGCGAAGCAGAAAGACGCCGCCCACGACCAGCAGTCCGATCAGGGCGAGCAGGCTGCCGGTGATCAGGGGGCTGCGGGCCCGGTCGAGGTCGAGGGGCTCTCCGGTCGGCTCGGTTCCGTGATCGAGGCCGGAGTCGGCCGGCGCGTGCGCGTGGTCGGCGGCATGCGCGTCGGTGTCCTCATGGGCTCCGGCCGGTGGCGTCGACGACGTCGCGGCCAGCACCTCGATCCGGAGGCTGGCGACCTCGTCGCCGTCGCCGGCGATGGCCACCAGGCGGTACGAACCGGCCGCCAGGTCGGCGGGGACGTCGAACGCGCGGTGAAATCCACCGCTCGAGTCCGTCGTCACGGTGCCCAGTCGTACGCGACCGTTCAGACTGACCAGTTCCAGGATGAGTTGACCGCCCCGGCCGAACTTCTCTCCGCCAATGACGATCTCCCGGCCGGCGACGAGGCGCCGATCCGCCAAAGTCAGGGTGCCCTCGGGATGCGGCATTCGACCGGCGAGGGCGGTGGGCCCCATCGACAAGACGAGAAGGGCCAGGATGAACGGCATGGTACGGTGGGTGACAGCAGGCATCGATATGTCCCGGGGTTACATGCCGAGATGCGTCTGGGCGGGGGCCAGCGCAGCGTACAGCATGGCGGAGAGAATGAGGAGGAGGATGATGACTCCGGCCGCCTTCGTGAACCGGGCGAGTCGTTCGGATCGCCGGTCCGTGATCGGTACCAGCGCCAGGAACCCGAACAGCACGGCGGGGGCCACGAGCATGCCGTTCATGCCCAGCAGATTCTCGGCGGCGTAGATCCACAGAAACGGCCAGTACGGTTTGGTAACTTCGAATCCGGGAGTCCCCTGGGCCAGCAGTTCCCGGGGGGCTCCGAGCGACACCGCCAGGAGGCCCGCCACGAGCATCAGGCTCAGACCGCCGACGAGTCGCAGGTGGGATCGGAACAGCGTGCGAGCCGATCCCTGGGCGCTGACGCCGAGGTGGCGAATCAGCCACAGGTGCAGTGCCAGAATGAACACCAGCGCCAGGGGAAGGATGGACACGTGTGCCCCGTACAGGCGGGTCAGGAGCGGACTGGATGGCGTGAACGCCTCGGTCAGCGGGATCCCCAAGGGGCCGGCCATCGCCGCCCCCGCGGTCGCATGGGCCAGGGCCTCCACCGCTTCCTGGTCACCGCGCAGCACCGTTCCGGTGAAACCCAGAGCAAAGAGAAGGGCCAGCAGGAACACACCGCTCCACCACAACCCTTCGCGGGGTTCCCGAAAGCCTCGTCGCCAGAACACGGCGGCGAGGTGGGCTCCCACGAGGACGAACGCCGCCGATGCGCTCCAGATGTGGAGGTCCCGCACGAGGCTCGCGAGGGGAACCGTCGTGATGAGGTAACGGATGGAGGCGTGGGCCTCGAGCGGCGAAGGGTTGTAGTATTGGGTGAGGACGATCCCGGTAACGGCCAGCACCGTCAGGGTGGCCAGGGTCAGGGCCCCCAGCATGAAGTCAAGGGAGTTGGCGCGGGCAGGAATGGGGTAGTCCAGGCCGTGCAGTCCGAGTCGGGACATCCGGGGTGTATTCCCGACAGGATTCAGTGGGGTATCGGAAACCTGCATATACTATCCTCAGAGACGAGTTGCCGAAGCAGCGACGGTGCGAGAGGGGCTCCGCAAGGTTGGCACCGCCCCGGAGAGGAGGTGTATCATGTTCGACGCCACGGCCTTACCGCGTGACGAACCTCCGGATTGCGGTCCGCCGTGCGGCAATTCCCGCGGTGTGGTGGGTGGAATCCCGCAGTTCGGTGTTCCGGAGGTGCCCGGTTTCCGTCCGACCAACGTGCACGCACGCGTGAGGGGAATCCGGTAGTGCGGGTCCGCGCCTGGTACGGTCTCCCGGGGGAGATTGTGGTGGAAGAGGGGGGTTGGCATCTGGTCAGCATTGCGGGGATTCCCCTGCCGCACCCTCCGCTGGTCAATCGATTCATTCGGCGGGGATTGTCTCGATCGGAACGGTTGCGCTACAGCTATCTCCATGAGTTCGGTCACCTCCAGACGCTTCCGCTGGCGCTGCTGCACGCTGGTGGGCTGGCCCTCCTGGAGAGACGCCGCCGTTCCCGAGGCGGTGCGGGCCGGCGGGCTCGCGTCGTCGCCCTCGTTGGTGCGCACGAGGCGCTTTGGGAACTCGCCTCCGAGGCGTACGTGGCGGTGCAGGCCGGGGCAGAATACCGGGGGGCGTACCGGAGGAACCCGTTCCGGTGGCGGCTGCCTGTGTTCTGGTCCGTCATGGGAGCCTTGGCAGTGGGCGGGACCGTCGTGCTGCTCCGCGGACGCCGTGCCGGGGTTTAGGCCAAAGCATCGAGTCCGCGCCGGCCGGTTCGAATCTTGATGACGTCCAGCACCGGCGAGACGATCACGATGCCGTCTCCCCGGCGACCCGTGCGCGCCACTCGTGAGATCAGGTCGGCCATGTCCTGACACGCCCCGTGACCACACACGAACTGCACGACGGCTTTGTCGGCATATCGGGATCCTTCGTCCCAGGAGATTTGTGTCGATGCCGGATCCACGCCGGCCCCGATCGCGTGCACGTTGGTTACGGTAAGCCGAGGGACGCCGGCCTCCTTCAGGGCACAAACCACACGGTCGAGCATCGGTCGGCGGACGACGGCACGGATCTCCACGAGCGTTTCCATGGCAGGCCTCAGGCATCTGGGGCGAGGGCCCCGGGATCGGTCAGTGCCTCGCGGACGAGGTGGTTGGGCTGGTGCCGGACCTGCCATTGACGCCACAGCAGGTAAATGGCGGGAATCACCACCAGGGTGAGAATCGTCGCCGTGATCATGCCGCCAACCATTGGGGCGGCGACCCGTTTCATGACGTCAGCTCCTGTGCCGGTGCTCCAGAGGATGGGAGCGAGGCCGGCGATAATGGCGGTAACCGTCATGATCACGGGACGCAGCCGCTCCAGCGCGCCTTCCGCTACCGCTTCCGCGACATCGGTGGCCGTGCGCATCCGACCATCGAGACCCCGCCGGTGGAAGGCTTCATCCAGGTAGATCACCATGACCACCCCGGTTTCGGCCGCGACCCCGGCGAGCGCGATGAATCCGACCCACACGGCGACACTCGTATTGTACCCCAGGATCCACAGGAACCAGATGCCGCCCACCAGTGAAAACGGCAATGCCAGCATCACGATCAGCGATTCGCCGACGCTCCGGAAGTTGAGATACAACAGGAGGAAGATGATCCCCAGGGTGACCGGGACCACCACCCGCAGCTTGGCGACGACTCGCTGCATGAACTCGTACTGACCACTCCACGTCAGCGTATACCCGGTCGGAAGATGCAACCGCTCGGCGACCACCTGCCGGGCTTCGCGGACGTAGCTTCCCACGTCCCGTTCCCCGATGTCGACGAAGACGGTCGTGACCGGGAATGCGTTCTCGGTCTTGACGGCCATCGGGCCCTGGAGTGCGTGCACCGTGGCAACCTGACCAAGGGGGATCTGTCGGCCGTTCGTGGTGGGGACGAGAACTTCGCGCAGTTTGGAGATGTCGTCCCGGAGTTCGCGGGGGTACCGGACGTTGACGGCGTATCGTTCGCGGCCTTCCACCGTTACCGCCGCGTTCAGGCCGCCGACCGTGGCCATGATGGCCCGGTGGACATCCCCCACGTTCAACCCGTATCTGGCGGCCTCCGCCCGATCGATGTTGATGTCGACATAGTATCCGGACACGCCTCGCTCGGCGAAAGCGCTGCGCGTACCGGGGATGGTCTGCATGATCCGCTCGGTCCGCTCCCCCAGGCTCTGCAGCGTATCCAGGTCCGGCCCGAAAATCTTGATGCCGACCGGCGTACGGATTCCTGTGGCCAGCATGTCGATCCGTCCCTTGATCGGCATCGTCCATGCGTTGGTGACGCCGGGTATCCTGACCGCTCGGTCCATCTCGGCGATGAGGCCGTTGTAGGTCATGCCCGGACGCCATTCGTCTTTGGGCTGCAGGGTGACCGTCGTCTCGAACATGTCCAACGGCGCGGGGTCCGTAGCGGAATTGGCCCGCCCGGCCTTGCCGAGGACGGTTGCGACCTCCGGAAAGGAAGCCAGCACACTGTCCTGGTAGCGCATGATGTCCCGGGCCTGGGCGATCGATGCCCCGGGAACGGTGGTGGGCATGAACAGGATGGAACCTTCATGGAGCGGTGGCATGAACTCGCTGCCCAGACCCCGCCAGGGCACGACCGTGATGGCGAGGAGGACGAGGGCGGCGAGCACGATCATCCGGGGAAACCGAAGGATGAATCCCAGGGCCGGTCGGTAGATCCAGCGCAGCATGCGGTTGAGGGGGTTGGCACGTTCGGGCCGAATGTTGCCCCGCACGAGATATCCCATCAGGACCGGGACGAGCGTGATGGAGAGCAGCGCCGCACCGGCCATGGCGAAGGTCTTCGTGTACGCCAGTGGTTTGAAGAGGCGACCTTCCTGCTGCTCGAGGGAAAACACCGGGAGGAAGCTGAACGTGATAATCAGGAGAGAGAAGAAGAGTGGCGGGCCGACCTGTTTGGCACTCTCCAGGACGATCTCCCATCGAGACGAGCGGCCTCCGTCCCGCTCCAGGTGCTTGTGCATGTTCTCGATCATCACGATCGCAGCGTCGACCATGGCGCCGATGGCGATGGCGATGCCGCCCAGGCTCATGATGTTGGCGGACACGCCGATGAACCGCATCACGATCAACGAGATGAAGATGCCCAGCGGCAGGGTGATGATCGCCACCAGCGCGGATCGGGCGTGGAGGAGAAACAGCATGGCGATCCCCGCCACGATCAACGACTCCTCGACGAGCTTGTCCTTCAGGGTGTCGATGGCGTGATGAATGAGATCGCTGCGATCGTACACCGTACGGAGCGTGACGCCGGGGGGGAGGCCGCGGCGGATCTCCTCGATCCGACGCTTGACCGCTTCGATGGTGCCCAGGGCATCGGAGCCGAACCGCATGACCACGATACCGGCGACCACCTCCCCCTGACCGTTCAGATCTGCGGCGCCCCGGCGGGGAGCCGGTCCGAGTTGCACGGTGGCAACGTCGGCGACGCGAATCGGTGTTCCCCCGGCCGTCGCCCCGAGCGAGACGTCTTTGATATCGGCGACGTTCTCGAGGTACCCGAGTCCCCGGATCATGTACTCACGACCGCCCAACTCCAGGACCCGGGCCCCGATGTCGATGTTGTGGGCACCGATCGCCTGGGCTACGCGCGTCACGGGAATGCCGAAGGCGCGGAGACGCTCCGGGTCGACCTCGACCTGATACTGTTTGGTGAATCCTCCCACGCTGGCGACCTCCGACACGCCCGGAACCGAAACGAGCTGATATCGGACGTACCAGTCCTGCAGCGTGCGCAACTCCGCCAGATCGAGGCTGTCGGACTCCAGCGTGTACTGGAACACCCAGCCCACCCCGGTGGCGTCGGGTCCGAGCGTCGGTTCCACGCCGGTCGGCAGGTTTTGCCGAAGGCCGTTCATATACTCCAGGACGCGGGAACGGGCCCAGTAGATGTCGGTGCCGTCCTCGAAGATCACATAGACGAGACTCAGGCCGAAAAACGAATATCCGCGCACAACCCGCGCGCCCGGGACCTTCAGCATCTCCGAGGCGATGGGGTACGTCACCTGGTCTTCGACGATCTGTGGAGCCTGTTCCCGATAATCGGTCTGGATGATGACCTGAACGTCTGACAGGTCCGGAATCGCGTCGACGGGGGTCGTGAGCATGGCCCACACGCCGCCGCCGACGAGGGCGGCGGTGCCCAGAAGGACCAGGAAACGATTCCGGAGGGACCAGGCGATGACCTTGCTAATCATGGCTCTGCTCCATCGTGCCCCGGGCCGTGTCCGACCCCGATGCGCCCTCCCCGTGCTGCATGCCCGGCATGGAACCACCGGTGCCGCCGAGTCGCGATTCGGCGTCGATCAGGAAGTTCGCCGAGGCCACGATGGTCTCGCCGGCCGACAGGCCGCTGAGGATCTGAACCCGATTCCCGGCCCGCGGACCCAGGACCACCTCCCGGGGGACCAGCATGCCCTCGAGGTTGCGGACGAACACGACGTTGCGCTCGCCGGTCACGACCACCGCGTCCAGTGGCACGGCCAGGACATCGCGACCGATCAAGGCGTCGAAAAAGACCGTCGCAAACATGCCGGGCTTGAGCCGAAGTCGGCGGTTGGGGACGCTCACGCGTATCCGGTTGGTACGGCTCTGCGTGTCAATGGTGGGATAGACGAAGGCGACCCGCGCCATCAGGTGCTCGCCCGGGTACGCCGCCACCTCGATGTGCGCCTGGGCACCCTCACGGATAAACTGCAGGTCCTGCTCATAGACCTCACCTTCCAGCCAGACCGTGGTCAGGTCGGCCAGCCGATACATCGGCATGCCCGGGGTGACCCGCTGGCCCTCGACGACGGGCTTGGCGAGGACAATCCCGGTGACCGGGGAGACGAGGGTCAGGGTCTTGGTGACTTCGCCACTCGCTTCGATCCCGGCGATCTGTTCCGCGGTGATGTCCCAGTACGCCAGGCGGCGGCGGGCGGCGGAGAGGAGCGCCTGGGCGTCGGTCCACGCTTCCCCCGCGGCAGGGTCGAGTGTCGAAAGGAGTCGGCGCGCGGTCAACAATTCCTCCTCGGCCGCCACCATTCGAGGACTGTACAGGGTGAGAAGCGGTTGGCCCCGTCGCACGGATTGGCCGGTGTAGTCCACATACAACGTCTCGACGAAACCCTCGATCTTCGGCGTGACCTCCACGATGTTGGGCTCGGCGGCCTCGATGGTGCCCACCGTACGAATGGTCCGCGACAGGCTGTCCCGGGATACCGTCATGAACACGACACCAAGGGCCCGGCCCTGATCGGCGCTCAGGTGTACATCGCGCCGGATCATCGCACCGGTGCTGTCCGCCTCTCCCTGGGTCCCTCCGGCCTGCATGCGGGCGTGTTCCTCGGCGGTCATGCCTGCCATGGGAGATTCGTCGTCGCTGCCACCGCCGCACGCAACACTCGTCAGGGTCACGAGGAAAGCAAAGGCGAGATACCGGTTCATGGCGTTGCTCCTGGAACGGCGCCGGTCAGCGCTTCAATCCCGGCGCGGGCACGATGAAACTCGGCGAGCAGCCGCACGCTCTCGATCTCGTAACGATTCACAGTCATCTCGTTCTGAATCAGAGTCATGTAGTCCACCTGGCCGACCCGGTAGGCCGCGGCGGCCGACTCGACCGCGGCCCGGGCCTGCGGCAGGATGGCCGTGGCGTACAGGGTGGACAGATGGCGTGACCGCTCGGCGTCGGCACGCAGTTCGGTCAGGCGAGCATACGTCTCGTTGTAGAGGTCCTGTTCCCGAGCTTCCTCCATCGCCTGCATCGCGTTCATCTCTCGACGGAGGGGGAGCTGACGGGATCCGGCCCGGAGGGGGATGGTGATGCCCAGCATGAAGGTCACGAAGTCGTCGAACTGGGGTCGATTGGCGTAGCCGAGGGTGACGGTGAAGTCGGGGTACAGGGCTAGACGGGCGGCGCGGTATCCGGCCTGGGCGGCAGCGACCCGGGCGCGGGCCGCCTGCAGAGCGGGACGCGCCGACGCCGCCCGGGCCATGAGGGCATCGACGGAGGGAATCGCGCCCTCCGGTAAGGGAAGGGCGAGGGCCCCAATCGACGTCGTGGGATCCCGACCGAGCAGGGCGTTGAGGCGGGCGGCCAGGGCGACCCGGTTCTGACGGGCCACGGTGATGTCCTCGGTCATCGAGGCCACCGCGACCTGGGCCTGAAGAACATCCTGCTGCAGACCGGTGCCGACACTGTACATCGTACTGGAGACATCCCGGAAATCCCGCAGGAGCCGTCGGGTGCGGCTCATGATGGTGATCGTCCGGTCGAGGGCCGCCAGCTGGTAATAGACGGTGGTGATACGACCGATCAACGTCACCTCCCGCTCGTCCGCGTCGAACCGGTCGGCTTCGGCGATATACCGGAATCGTTCTTCCCGAAACCCGAGCTTCCCGGGCCAGGGCAGTCGCTGCATCACCTGGAAGCTGTTCATCGTCATGGCCTGATCGGTTCGGCCGTAGTCCCGCACGGGCCGATTCAACAGACCGAATGTGAGCTGGGGGTCCGGAAGGGTGCCGGCCGGCCGGATGCGCTCGACCGCGGCATCCGCCTGAAGACGGGCCGCCCGCAACGCCGGGTTGGCGGACCGCGCCAGCATGATCATTTCATCCAGGGTCAGGGTATCGGCCGGTAGCGGCCGGGATGGAGACGCCGGCCGGTCCTGGACGGCGAGGACACCCGCTGAAAGGCAGAGGACCGCGAGTATGTTCATGGGCTGGTACGACCGGTTTCCTGGTGGGACGGGTTGCGGGGTGGGGACCGCCGGTGATCGACGGATGAATCCCGGGGATCTGTCGGCGCGTGATGTCCGCGCGGAGATCGCCGCTCCCGCCCGGTGCACGGGGCAGACCCGAACGGTCGACGTCGTCAAATCCTTGCATACCTGGAGGTTCGGGTGTTTCGTGGCGTCCCGCTGGCGTCGGCCGGGGGGTGAATGCCCGCACGTGTTGGGGGAAATCCCCCGGGCCACGCCTCCCCTGCGACTGCCCGGACCTGCCACCGACGAGTGAGCGGAAGAACCCGGCACCCCCGGATCGGGGCATTTGCCCCTGTACCACGGCCATCCAGATCGTTCCGGAACCGGCCAAGTCCCGATATCGCAAGCCGATGGCGACCGGGAACGAGTTGGCGCACGGTATGCAACCATCGGGAACGCAATGAACAGTTCGGGCCCCGAATGGGTGAGGCTCGAACGATACGCACACCCTGGAGGGTTCCATGATGTGGCACGACGGATGGTTTTTCTGGGGCATGCACGGCCTGTGGTGGCTGTTCTGGATCGCCCTGCTGGTGGTGTTCTTTGTCTGGCTTCGCCCAAAGTCGGATGGCCGTGATCGGGAGACACCCCTCGACACGCTTCAGCGTCTCTACGCAGAAGGCAGAATCTCCCGGGAGGAGTACGAGGAACGGAAAGCCGTGCTCGAGGAAGACGCCCGGCGCTGAGCGGCTGGGACGCTTCCCACCGTCGCGTTGCGGTTGCGGGCACCCGGGTGACTACACCCGCAGACCTCGCAACCGCAACGCGTTCATGACCACCGATACCGAACTGAAGCTCATGGCGGTGGCCGCGATGATCGGGCTCAGCAGAATCCCGAAGGTGGGATAGAGTACGCCGGCGGCCACCGGCACTCCGACGCTGTTATAGACGAACGCAAAAAACAGGTTCTGCCGGATGTTGCGCATCGTGCCCCGGCTGAGGCGACGCGCCCGCACAATGCCTCGCAGATCACCCTTGACCAGCGTGACCCCCGCGCTTTCCATGGCGACGTCGGTGCCGGTCCCCATGGCGATGCCGACGTGGGCCTGGGCCAGGGCCGGCTCGTCATTGATCCCGTCGCCGGCCATGGCCACCACCCGCCCCTCGGCCTGAAGGCTCTTGACCACCTCGGCCTTCTGATCGGGCAGCACCTCGGCGACGACGGAGTCGAGACCCAGGGTACGCGCCACCGCTTCCGCCGTCGTTCGGCTGTCGCCGGTGAGCATCGTGATGCGTACGCCCTCCCGATGCAGTCGCTCCACCGCCTGGGCCGTGGTGTCCTTGATGGGATCGGCCACGCCCAGCAGGCCGGCGAACTCGCGGTCGACCGCCACGAACATCACGGTCTGACCCTCCGCCCGCAGCGTCTCGGCCCGATCCGTCCAACTCGAGATGTCCGCATCGAGATCGGCCATGAGCCCGGCGTTGCCGAGACCAACCTCGTGACCGCCGACGAGTCCCCGGACCCCCTTGCCCGTGATGGATTGGAACTGTTCGACCGGGATCAGGGGGATATGTTGATCCTCCGCGCCCTGAACGATGGCCGCGGCCAGCGGATGCTCGCTGCCGAGTTCGAGGCTGGCCGCCAGTTGGAGAAGACCCCGCTCGGTTACGGTATCAGTGGTCGTCACCCTCACGAGCCGGGGCTTGCCGACGGTGAGCGTGCCGGTCTTGTCCACGACGAGCGTATCGACCTTGCGCATGATCTCAATCGCCTCGGCGTTCTTGAACAGGACGCCGACCGTGGCCCCCTTGCCGGTGGCGACCATGATCGACATCGGCGTCGCCAGGCCCAACGCGCAGGGACACGCGATGATCAGGACCGCCACGGCGTTGATCAGCGCGTGGGCCATCCGGGGTTCCGGTCCAACCAGGCTCCAGATGACAAACGTGGCGATCGAGGTCAGGACCACGGCCGGGACGAAGTATCCCGCCACCACGTCGGCGAGTTTCTGGATCGGGGCCCGGGAGCGTTGGGCCTCGGCCACCATCTGGACGATCCGGGCCAACAGCGTCTCGGCGCCGACCCGCTCCGCCTGCATGATGATGGTTCCGGTCCCGTTGACCGTTGCCCCGATCACGCGGTCCCCCGGTTTCTTCTCGACGGGAATGGGTTCGCCGGTAATCATGGCTTCGTCCACGGCGCTGAGGCCGTCGACCACCACACCATCCACCGGCATCTTTTCGCCGGGTCGTACCCGCAAGCGGTCCCCGGGCTGTACCTGATCGAGAGGAACGTCCTGCTCCGACCCGTCGTCGGTCAGACGGCGGGCCGTTCGGGGGGCGAGACCGAGAAGGGCCTTGATGGCGGCGCCCGTCTGGCTGCGGGCACGCAACTCCAGGACCTGTCCGAGCAGGACCAGCGTCACGATCACCGCCGCGGCCTCGAAGTACACAGCCACCGCGCCGGTGTCGCTGCGGAAAGCCTTGGGAAAGATCCCGGGAAATACCTTGGCGATCAGGCTGTACACGTAAGCCACGCTCACACCGAGGCCGATGAGCGTGAACATGTTGAGGTTGCGCGTCAGGATGGAGCGCCAGCCGCGAACGAAAAAGGGCCACCCGCCCCACAACACCACCGGCGTGGCGAGCAGGAGTTCGAGCCACCCGAGGACGCCAGACGACGTCATGCGCAGGAGTGGATTGCCGCCCGGGAGATAATCGGCCATCGCGATGAACAGCACCGGCACCGTCAGGGCGGCACTCATCCGGAACCGCCGGCGCATGTCGACCAGCTCCGGGCTTTCGTCGTCGTCGACGGCGGCGGTTCGCGGTTCCAGGGCCATGCCGCAGATGGGGCAGGCACCGGGTTCCGATCGCACGATCTCCGGGTGCATCGGGCAGACGTATTCGGTGGCCGTCCCGGTGGGCAGGGTCATCTCCGGCTCGAGGGCCATCCCGCAGACCGGACAGGGTCCCGGCTTCTCCTCCCGGACCTCCGGGTCCATGGGACAGATGTACGTGCCGTTGACCGGGGAAGGGGTGTCGGAGGTCGGGTCTTTCGGGTCGGCGTATTCGGCCGGCGATTGCCGGAACCGGGTCCGACAGTGTTCGCTGCAGAACACGAAAGTGCGTCCCTCATGCGTCTCCACGATGTCTCCGTCGGGTGCCACGGTCATCCCGCACACGGGATCGGTCTGCGATGGGGACGAGGCGGTTGTCATGGGCCATTCTCCCTGGTGTTCAATCCCTGGCCACCGGCGTGGCGACGTTCAGGAACGCTCCGAGCCGGCGGCGGGGACGCACGGAGATTGGCGACGTGGTCGCCGGAGACGGACCCCCTCGGGGTCGTCCGTCGAACGTCGTGCCGTCCCGCGCCGCGTTGGGCTTCGGGTCGGACGGTTACCGCTCCGACCGATTGTGGCCGGGCCCACCCATCCCGTTCATGGGGTTCATCGGCATCATCGCCGCCCGCTCGCGCTGGGCCGGCATGAGAATGGCCCGTACCGCGGCCGCGTTGACGAGCATGTTGGCGTGCATGTTCGCCTCGGTCCGGAATACGTCGAGAGCCGCAGCCCGAACCGCCGCGGTGTCGATGGTGAGCGCGTCGAACTGTTCGCTCAGGCGGGCCGTGGCTGCCTTCATCGCTTGCATCATGGTCTTCGGGTTCCCCGACTGCCGTTCGATGAGCCGGTCCAGGGCCGCCGTCTGGTCGGCGGAGAGACCGAGGGCCTCGGCATGGGCCCGGACCCGTTGGGGGGTGAACCGCATGGCCCGCATCATCAGGGCTCCCCCGGGCATCGTCTGCATGTTCGCCATCATCGCCATCATGCCGGACATGGAGCGACCCTCGCGGGCGCCCATCATCGCCCGGGCACTGTCGGGACCTGCGTGGCGGTGCTCATGTTCCTGAGCGGCCAGGCCGGCGGTGACCAACCCTCCGGCCAGGGTCAGGATCAGGATTGTGCGTTTCATGTATGTCTCCAGGTTTCCGTTTTCGTTGAGGTGCGGTCTCTGCTCGAGAACCTGGCGGGAGCAGGACTTGCATACCGGTTTTGGCAAACTGCAACTTCCGAACCGAACGTGTCCTCGTTGCAACTACCGGGTATGATGGTACTTACGATGTGCACTCCGCATGACCGGGCGTCCGGCCACCGGGTTCGTTCGCCCGACCGGTGGGCCAAATGACCCGACGGGATCCCGGTCGCGACGGTGGGCGCCGACGGCTCCGCCTGCAAACGCAACTCCTCGCGTTGCTGCTGGCGTTTGGGGCAGTCCCGGTGGCCGCGGCGTTGGCGGTGGGGTACGCGGTGGGCCGGGCGGCCCTGCTCCATCAGGCAGAGGATGCCTTGCAGGAACTGGCGAGCCGGCAGGCCGAGTATCTGGGGAATGAGGTCCGGCGCCAGGAACTGCTGTTGAGTACCATCACCGGCCAGATCTCGGCAGCGGCCCGGCGAGTGCCGGCCGCGGACTTCGCGTCCCTCTTGGCGAGCAGCCTGGCCGACGAAGGGGTGTTCGACGGGCTTCGCCTGGTGGACGAAACCGGACGGATCGTCGCCAGCGTGGCGTTGGGAGGCCGCATTCCCCGATGGCCTGATCGGGTGCCGGCTGGCCCCTGGCGCCCGGAGACCCCCGGTCGTCGCCTGATCGTCCACCGTGACGGTGCCTCGGTGATCGCGTATCTGCTGGCTGCCCCGGCGGCCATAGGAGGACGCACCTGGTGGCTGGAAGGGCACGTCCGCTCGGAGGACTTCACCCGCCTGTTCAATCTTCCCGAGCACCTCATGGGAGGAGCGGAACTCGGTGTCCTCGACGCGCAGGGCCGTGCGATCGTCGTCCCCCATCGGCATGCGCTGGAACTATTGCGGGCAATTCCCCGGGGCTCGGTACCGGCGTTGTCGAGGGGGTCTCCCGGTGGGACCCGCTCGATCAATTACGTCACCGATGTGCCCGAGACGCCGTGGATCCTCTCCGTCTCGCTTCCCCTGCGCGTTGTGCTGGCCCCGGTGGTGCGGCTGCGGAATCTCGCGCTGTTCGGCGGCGCGGCGCTGGTGTTGTTGATCCTGGGGGCCGCCCGCCTGGCGGCGTCGGTCGTAACCACCCCGCTACGGGAACTGAGCGTGGCGGCATCCCAGTTGGCGGAGACCGGATCGTACGAGGGCATTCGGCATCGCGGGGTGGCGGAGACAGAGGCGCTGGTGGAATCGTTCAACCGCATGGCGAACTCGTTGCAGCGTTCGCGCGATCAGATCGATCAACTCCATTCCCGGGAGATGGAACGTGCACAGCAGTTGGCCACGGTCGGCGAGCTCGCGAGCGGCGTGGCCCATGAGATCCGGAATCCGCTGACCGGAGTGCTGGGTGCGTTGGAGCTGGCCAGGCGGCGCATGCCCGAGGACGATCCGGCGGCTCCGATGTTGCGGGAGGCCGACGCCCAGCTCCGGCGCATCGAAACCACCACGACCCGGCTGCTGGAGTACGCGCGTCCGCCCGAGCTTCGACGCATACCGGTAGACGTACGCCATGTCGTGGAACGGGCCGTCCACGTCGTCGCCACTCGGGCCGAAGCCGCCGGTGTTGGCATCCGCACCGCCGTCCCCGACGAGGCGCTGCCCGTCCACGCCGATCCGGAACTCCTGGTCCAGGTGCTCGTCAATCTGATGCTCAATGGCATCGAAGCCATGCCCGATGGGGGAAAGCTCACGGTTGGAGCCCGTGCCAGAGACGGCATGGCCGAGATGGTCGTTCGGGACACCGGCCTGGGAGTGCCGACCGAGGGTCGCGTCGACATTTTCCGGCCGTTCTTTACGACCAAGAGTCGGGGCACGGGACTCGGTCTTTCCATTACCCAGCAGATCATCGAATCGCACGAAGGGACCCTGCGACTCGACCAGACGACCGGAGCCGGGTCGACATTCGTCGTGACCCTGCCTCGGTTGACCACGGAAGAGGGCCAGCATGAATAGCGCCACGGTACTTGTCGTTGACGATGAACGGTTGATCCGGCAGTACATCGAGGTTCTGCTGGACGACGAGGGTTACGCGCCGGTGTTGGCGGAGGGCGCGGTTGCGGCCCGGAAGGCGTTTGCGGAACGTGCACCCGATGCAGCCATCCTCGATCTGCGACTGCCGGATGGGGACGGATTGACCCTCCTCCGGGAGTTCCGGGAGGCCGACCCCGACATCGCGATTCTGATGCTGAGCGCCCACGGGGATATCACGATCGCGGTCGAGGCGGTGAAGGCGGGCGCCTACCACTTTCTGGAGAAACCTCCGAAGACGGAGATCCTCCTGACGTCGCTGGCCAACGCACTGGAGGCGCGCACGCTCAAGCGGACCGTGTCGGGTCTTCGCCGGCAGGCGGGATGGCACCTGTCGGGCGTGGTGATCGTGGGCAAATCCCCGGCAATGCGACGGATCGTCGACGCGATTGAAAAAGTCGCCGCCAGCGATGCCTCGACCGTCCTGATCCGGGGGGAGAGCGGCGTCGGCAAGGAAGTCGTGGCCCAGGCGATCCACGCCCACAGCGCGCGATCCGAATTCCCGTTCCTGGAGGTCAACTGCACGGCGCTGCCGGAGACCCTGTTGGAATCGGAGTTGTTCGGCCACGAGCGTGGTGCGTTTACCGACGCTCGGGAACGGAAACTGGGCCTGCTGGAACTGGCGGACCGGGGGAGCGTGCTGCTCGATGAAATCGGCGATCTCCCGCCGGCGTCACAGGCAAAGCTGCTGCGGTTCCTCGAGACCCGCACCTTCAAACGGGTGGGAGGCATTCGCGATGTCTCGGTCGACGTCAGGATCATTGCCTCCACCAACCGTGACTTGGACGGCGCCGTGCGGGACGGTACGTTCCGCCGGGACCTGTTCTATCGGATCAACGTCATTCCTCTCACCGTACCGCCATTGCGTGACCGTCCGGAGGACGTGGAACCGCTGGCGCGGTATTTCGTGGAGCAGATGACGGCGGCGCTGCGCCGGCCGTCCCGCGGGATGGCCCCGGAGGCGGTGGGTATGATGGAACGCTACAGTTGGCCCGGGAACGTGCGGGAACTGCGCAACGTCATCGAACGTGCGGTCATTCTCGAGGATGGCCCCGAGATTCTCGCAACGCATCTGCCGGACGAGCTGCAGCCGGGGGCCCGCGCGGTCGATCTGGAGCCGGGGTTTCGCCTTCCCCCGGCCGGCATCGATCTGGAAGAGCTGGAGAAGGATCTGCTGCGTCAGGCCCTGAGACGGACCCGCGGGAACAAGACCCGGGCGGCTCAACTGCTTGGACTGAGCCGGGATACGCTCCGATACCGGATAGAGAAATACGAGATGGCCGGGAGCGGACCCGAAGACACGACTCCCTCCGGACAGGGCTGAAGGGTCCGGGCCGCTCTCGACCGCCCATTCCGACGGGCCCACCCCGGGATTTCCCGTGCACCACCGGGGCAAATGCCCCGTTCGGCTGACCGTCAACCGTCGAGGACAGGATACCGACGCGGTGTGTTTGCCCTGCTCGCGGCGTTCCGAACGTGGAAAACGCCAAGGGTACCGGGTGAGGA
>Ga0114931_10001151_pt1 | contig 33645 bp, 25 predicted proteins | sample 2SBtaG_FD_89579 | JGI IMG/M metagenome (GOLD analysis project Ga0114931, IMG submission 89579) | Deep subsurface microbial communities from Kolumbo volcano to uncover new lineages of life (NeLLi) - 2SBTROV14_V59a metaG | ecosystem: Environmental > Aquatic > Marine > Volcanic | place: Kolumbo...
TGTCGCCGCCGCCACCGCTGAGCGCCCGGTTGTTGTGGCTGTCGCCGCCACCGCCCGAGGAAAAGCTGACAGCACCCTGAGCAGTCGTGCCGGCTTGTTCCGCGTAGTTATTGTGGCTGTCGCCACCGCCGCCGGAAACATTATTGTGGCTGTCGCCGCCGCCGCCGCTAAAAACGGCTGCGTCGTCGAAGGCATTGGATCCAGTAATGCTTTCCGGGCTGCATCCCGTGAGGACTAGCATCAGCGAAAAGGTTGCTATACACACAAATGTAATAGCACCTCGTGAGATTTTGTCCTTCATCATGGTAACTCCTCCATTGTTGGTGAACTGCTAGCAGCGATTGACAATCGCCAATCGGTAACCCTTAGAAGGAGTAGGGAGTGATGCTCAAAGGGGCATGAGTTGCGTAGACTACATGCTGGTGGTGGCCCAATCCAGATGAGATCGAAGTGGTGGCCGGGCGAAGGGTAGGCTTCGCAACCACCTATTACTTGATCCTCAATAGTAGAGCACGTAGTAATTCTGAAAATTCGCGCGACAAAAAAATAAAAATGGTGTCATCGACAAATGTATTTGCTCAATTCGATATAAATACAATACTTTAAACGAGGTCTCCGACCCGATGTCGACCAGGAAGATAAGCGGTACGATAGATGAGGAAATGAACCATCATAGCGGGATTTGCGATAATGGATCGCTACGTCAATCTAGTCAGAACTCATGGCATTTTCGTCAAAAATGCAATCAGGCGCGAGACTATCCTCCTGGGACATTCCCGTCATATTTGCTGGAGACAAATATTTTCTTGGCCCCGAATGCAGCCCCTCTGTTCGGTGGCAAGATTACTCGTGTCTAGCAGAAACACGGCCGAACGTACGTGACAGAATAGTTGGCTTAATCTCCCTCGTGCACGGTCGATATTAATTGGACCCGCCATAGATCTATCAAAAAGCCAAGGCGCAGTAGGCTTAAGCGAGCAATGCTTGACAATCTCGAAAATGATAAGGAATGTTGCGTTATGATCCTTTCGGCAACAAGTTACGGTCTGATACGGCCCATCTTATCTAACGCGGAACAGTTATTGTCATTTTAAATTCAGACATCCATACCCACACACGAACACCGCAACGAACGCGTGAAATCAAAATGCGTTTGAAGATTCTTTATTTCTCTTTGTGGGGATTGCTGTTTACACCGGTTATTGGCTTGGGTCAGGCGCACTCCATCCTGGGCGAAGCAGGCCTGCCGCTTTATCTTCGGCACTTTACTGGACAGGAATACGGTGCTTATCATCAGAATTGGGCTATCGCACAGGACGCCAGAGGGGTAATCTACGTCGCCAATCGGGATGGTGTACTTGAGTACGATGGTTCAAACTGGCGTATCATCAAAACGCAGACCACCGTTCGTTCCCTTTCCGTCAACCGTCAGGGAGAAATATTTGTTGGCCAACAGGGTGATTTCGGCGTGCTTCGGCCCGATTCACTCGGTGCACTACGTTATGTATCGTTGTTGGACAAAGTCCATTCGTCCGATCGCGACTTTCACGATGTCTGGGGCACCTACGCGGCAAATGCGGGCGTCTATTTCCAGACGAGCCACGTGCTGTTTCGTTGGGATGGCACAACCATGAAAGTTTGGCGGAGTGTGCCGGGGTATCATACTGCATTCGAAGTTAGGGGTCGATTCTTTATACGAGAACGAGGTATCGGGCTAAAGGAGATCGTAAACGACTCGCTTCGTTCGGTCCCCGGCGGTTCGTTTTTTGCCGAAAAGCGCATCTATATGATGGCGCCATATGGACGTACCCGTACCCTTGTCGGAACGCGTAATGAAGGTTTTTTTCTTTATGACGGCACTTCGTTCGTGCCGTTTCCAACCGAGGTTGATAAATTCCTTGAACAGTATGGGTTGTATCACGGGGCGGCCATTCCGGGTGGTCAATATGCACTAGCGACACTTGGTGGAGGGGTATTGATTATCGACGTGCGCGGCCGTCTCTTGCGCGTGCTAAACCAATCAGCAGAATTACCGGACGATGTCGTTAATTTTGTATACCCGGACAGGCAGGGCGGGCTATGGATGGCCCTCAATAATCAGGGCGTCGTACGTGCTTTCACACCTTCGCCCGTGACTCAATATGATGATCGCCTTGACCTATATGGAGCCGTATATGACATGAAGCGGCATCGTGATACGCTGTATGTCGCCACGGGAGCGGGGCTCTTTTTTCTCGATGCCCATTCAGTTCGAGACCGGCTTGACCTGGTCCGGTCCAAGTTTTTACCGGTCGAGGGAGTTGAACGTGCCTGGTCGATTCTTTCTGCGAATAAGGCCGTGTTTGTTGCGGGCGATGCCGGGCTGTATCGTGTGAGCCGCGGCAGAGGCATACGAATTGGCGACGATATTACGCCATGTTTTGACCTCCTGAAGTCTCACGTTCGAAATGGATTGATTTTCGTCGGGCGCAAAGACGGGTTGGCGGTCTTGAAACGAGAAGCAGGCACATGGAAAATACACGGCGTGAAGGGCGTAAATGAGGAGATCCGCTCCATTGTCGAAGAAAATGACGGGACTTTGTGGCTCGGCACGCGGCATCAGGGCGTCGTACGGCTTAAGTACGACGCTCGTCTGGATAAGGCAACGGACATCGAACTTTTGACGACAAGAGATGGACTTCCGGGAAGCGGAATGACCATCGCAAATGTTCTGGGCCGGCCGCTCTTTTACAAGTACGGTGAGAGTCGCGTATTTCGATATAACAACGCATACGCCGCCACGCATGGGAAAGGTGCTGCCGAAAAGTTTTACCCGGATCCGACCCTCACACCTTTTGTCGCAGCGTCGCGTGACTCCATTCAGACGATATCTGAAGACAAGTGGGGCAATATATGGATCGCCTATCCACGCCAAATTGACAAGATTGAACGCAAGAATGACGGAACGTATGAACGGCGCACTTATCCTGACTTAAAATTTGCTCATTCAAATGTGGAGCGAATCTTTCCCGAACGAAATGCGATCTGGTTCAACCGGGGAAATGTTCTCTATCGATTTGAAACGGATTTTCACCGTGACATTGATCCTTCCTTCGGTGTGTTAATTCGACAAGTGTATTCCATCGGATTTGGGTCGTGGGTGTTTCGTGGGGCCTTTCAAGACCAGAAGGGTCATGTAGCGATTTAGCAGGACAAGTCCGTGCTTCCATCCCTTCGTTTTGACAGAAATGACCTTGCATTTGAGGTCGCTGCCTCCGCTTTCAATGATTCAGAAACCCTTCAATATCAATATTTCCTCAGTGGTAGCGACCCGGCATGGTCATCGTGGACAACAAAGCGAGAACGGACGTACACAAACATACCGCCCGGATTACATCATTTTAGGGTGCGGGCCAGAAATGGTCGTGGGGAAATAAGTCGAGAAGGCGAATTCACCTTTTCGATCTTACCCCCTTGGTATCGAACGTGGTGGGCCATTTCGCTCTATTTCCTTCTGGCATTCACGGGCTGCTTCATGGTCTGGAAGTATTGGAAAATGCTTCAAGCTCACCGCCTGGCTCTTGTTCAAGCTAAGGAATTGGCCCAAGAACGGATCGTCAGAGAACGGCTTCAACAGGCAAATGCCAATCTAAAAGTGGCGAACGAACGTCTTAAGCAGGCGAACAAGCTAAAGGATGAGTTTCTCGCAACGACATCACATGAACTTCGGACGCCCCTTACGGCAATACTTGGTTTCACCGAAGTGCTGAAACTGGAGACACCGGAAGACGCCTCTCAGCGCGAATTCTTGAATATCATTGAAGAGAGTGGGAATCGTTTGATGCACACCTTGACATCTCTTCTTGAGATCGCAAAGTTGCGGGCGGGCGTACTGGAAGTTAAAAGAGAAGCTGTCAATCTGGGTCGGCAGGCCGCAGAAGTTGTTAGAATGTTTTCGGAAGAGGCTCGTAAAAAAGACCTTACGCTCAAGCTCATAGAGCAGCCCAAGCCTGTTCTGGCTCTGGTTGACAGACATGCATTCGAACGAATATTGAGCAACCTTCTCGGCAATGCGCTGAAATTTACGGAGGTCGGATCCGTCACCGTCTCGTTTGAGCAAAACGAGGAAATGGTAACGATGAAAGTGACGGACACAGGGATCGGTATTGACGACGCCTTTCGGCCACATCTGTTTGAAGAATTTAGACAGGAATCTGACGGACTCTCACGCTCACACGAAGGCAGCGGATTAGGCCTGGCTATCACAGCGCGATTAGTTGAATTGATGCACGGGGAAATGCATGTTGAAAGCCGGAAAGGTCACGGTAGTATTTTTGTAGTTTCGTTCCCTGTACAGGAAGCACCTGCTACGATGGTGAGGCAGCGCATCCCCGGCCTAGGCACGGGAGAGGCCGGATAAAAGTATAGGGAGCCGACCCCTTGCGAATAGGAGCGTGGCTCCGATTGCGACTTTCGCATCCGGAAACGCATGCCGTAGATTTTCATGCGAAAGGTGATTCCAGAATTTGTTTTTCGATGCGTTATGCGAAGGGTGTTTCTTCTATTCGGTGTAATCGCCTCGGTAATGATGCGTGCGCTGTATATCAATCTGCGTTTGCCCTTTGTCCCGAATCAAAAGCGGGCAAATTTCAGGTCATTACATCAGCAGAAAGGAGCCGGAACGGTATGTCGAATTTTAGGCCTTCGCATTTCGGTGTCTGGGAAATTGCCTTCACAAGGTAAGATGTTGTTGGTTTGCAATCATCTCGGACTCTACGATTCATTTGTCCTTGCATCGAGACTCAAGGTCGTACTTGTAGCGAAAGACGAAATGAGAAATTGGCCGATCGCCGGGTGGATTTGCCGGACGGTCGGTATCGTATTCGTCGCCCGAGAGCGTCGGATGAAGACGGGCTCCTTCGTAGAGCAGGTGCAATTTCATTTACAGGCGGGGCGGTCGGTGCTGATTTTTCCTGAAGGAACAACTAGCGACGGCAGAACGGTACAGCCCTTCAAGACCGGAGGATTCGAAGCTGTCGCCGGCCGGTCCGGCGAACGGGTACTTCCGCTCTATCTTAGCGTCTTATCTGTAGCGGATCGGCCGGCTGACGGTGCGCAGCGCATGAAAATATCCTGGACTGATCCCGAGGAAAGCATGGCGGCGAATCTCTGGGAATTGCTCAAACTAAGACGAGTGCACTTACAGATTCGGATTGGGACACCTATAGCCACGGCCGCGCTCGACCGAAAGGAGCTTGCGCAACGAGCCCACAAAAGCGTGTGCGCTCTCGCTGCTGAAGAATCCGAGCCCTTGACCGCTTAAATTTCAAATGCAATCGACTGCCGTGGCCGCCTACTATTGACATTCAATGCTTGAGAAATCCGGCGGTCCGGGAACAACTGTTGTGGCCCAGGGCTTCCCGAAGCCCAGAAACAAAGCCCCCGGCGACGGGTCAACAAAAAGATTCCTTATTCTTTTACCGTTTGCGAGTATGGACAAATGAATAGAACACGTCTAGACGGTTTCCCTCGTATTTTTGTCGGTATAGGCCTGGTTCTGGTCGGGCTCCTAGCAGGGATATTCGTGATGTTGTTTTTGATGAATCAACGTGATCCACAGCTCGGTCTACCGAAGGTAGTAGAGCGAGTAGAATTAGGGCCCGGTTCGGCCTATGCCGGCGTCGGGCAGGCCGAGTCCATACCCGCCGGCCCTATGCCTGACGCACGAACACTCAACCGACTCTTTAAGGCGGTGGCCGAAAAAGTCACGCCGGCCGTCGTTTATATTCAGGTAACTATGGGAGGCGATGATGGGGACAAAAACTGGTTCCATCGTTTTGACAAGCGCTTTCGAGAGCCTGCTCCTCGGCAAAGTGTGGGCAGTGGCGTCATCGTCAGCCCGCAAGGCTACATCGTGACCAACAATCACGTCGTCGAAAATGCTACGACCATCTCGGTTACGCTCTCCGACAAACGACAATACGACGCGACGATTGTTGGCGTCGATCCCAATACCGACCTAGCTGTCATCAAGATCAAAACGGATGCCCTGGTCACTGCCATCGCAATCGGAGATTCAGACACAATTGACGTGGGCGAGTGGGTATTGGCTATCGGCAATCCTTTTCGCCTGACCTCGACCGTTACAGCCGGTATCGTCAGCGCGCTCGGGCGTCAGGTAAATATTATTGAGGATAACTTCGGGATTGAGGATTTCATCCAGACTGACGCAGCGATCAATCCCGGCAATTCGGGCGGGGCGCTTGTTAATTTGTCGGGCGAGTTGGTGGGAATCAGCACGGCCATCGCCACTGAGACGGGATCGTATGAAGGGTATGGTTTCGCCGTGCCGGTGGATCTGGTGGAACGTGTCGCGCGCGACCTGATTGCATACGGAGAAGTCAAACGCGGGTACCTGGGCGTGAGTATCGGTCAGGTTGATGCCCGTCTGGCCAAGAAACTAGGAATGGCGCATATTCATGGGGTATATCTCAACGAAGTTTTGCACGGAGGAGCAGCTTACAAGGCAGGGCTTCGAAAAGAGGACGTCGTATTGGCTATCGATCACCGGCCGGTCGACGCGCCCAACACATTACAGAGCTATGTTGCGCGCCATCGGCCGGGTGATCGGCTGGATGTAGAAGTGCTCCGCGAAGGCCGTAGGCACCGTTTTCAGATCCTTCTTCTCGGCCGGGAATCACCTGTTTATGAAAGCTGGATCAGTGAATTAAATCGTCGTTCGGACGTAGCACCGCAACCGCCCCCATCATAAAGCGATGAGGAGATCCTCGATTTGGATCGCTGGGGCATGGGGTTGCAGGCAATCGGTGACCGGGCGCGGATGGCCTTTGACGTGGCGGACGGTGTTTATGTCGCCTACGTCACCCATGGCAGTGTGGCGGCACGGTCCGGACTTCCGCGGGATGTAGTGATCTTGCGAATCGGCGGAGAATCGGTATTGACACTCGATGCCGCTCGTCAGGCGCTGGCCACGGCTGCCGAACAGGGAGATCCTGTGCTCCTTCGCGTCAAACGACGTGACGGGATCGAGGCGTTTTTCGAAGTGGATGTACCCGAAAACGAATGAGTTTACGATTCGGCAACCGATGCAACCGAGTCACTGTGTACGGGACATTCTAGTTTCGTGTTTTTGAAACCAAAGGAGCCGGGCCGGATGGCCTGGCTTCTGTTTTATTCTACAGGACGATGATTCGGTATTTGACTTCTGGGGAATCCCATGGCGAAGCGCTTATTGGGATCGTGGAAGGAGTGCCTGCGGGCCTCCCGATAACGGCTGCCGACCTCGACAAGCATCTTGCGCGTCGGTGGCTGGGCTTTGGTCGTGGTGGCCGCGCGAAGTTTGAGCGAGACAAAATACATATATATTCCGGCGTTCGATTCTCGAAAACACTGGGGCATCCGATCGCGCTTCGACTGGACAACGCGGCCTACCATAAGGACCGATCGGGATGGCCGGAAGTGATGGCTGTCGAAGGCAGGCGTGCCGGCATAGAGCCGGTAACGCTTCCCCGTCCGGGGCATGCCGATTTAGTCGGCGTTCAGAAATACCGTCATGCTGATATTCGTCCAGTCATCGAGCGGTCGAGCGCTCGTGAGACGGCCATGCGGGTGGCATGTTGTTCGGTAGCCCGGCACCTCCTCAAACAGCTCGGTATCGAGGTGGGTAGCCACGTGGTCCGGATCGGCACGGTGGGATACGATAGCCCTGAGGCTTGGCGAGAAAAAGTGGAAGGATTGCTTTCCGACGGCGCCGGTGCCCTCTATCGGTGTGCGGATCAAAGTAGCGTTCGGATGCTTGACGAGGATTTGACCGCCCGGTGTATTGAACACATCTCGGACGTAAAACGACAAGGAGACTCGCTCGGTGGCGTATACGAAGTCGTCTACACCGGAGTGCCGCCCGGATTGGGTTCGTTTGTCCAATGGGATCGACGAATCGATGGTCAGCTCGCCCAGGCAATTCTTTCCATTCAGGGACAAAAGGCGGTAGAAGTGGGGGACGGAATTGAGGGTGCGAGTCGTCCCGGATCCGCTGTTCACGATCCTATCGAAAAAAAGAACGGCGCCTTTCGTCGGCGCACCAACCATGCGGGGGGAGTGGAGGGTGGTATGACCAACGGAATGCCCGTAATCGTTCGTGGGTACATGAAACCCATACCGACGCTCATTAAACCACTCGACACCGTTGATCTGAGCACAGGCGAGCAAACCCCCACGCGATACGAGCGAAGTGACGTGACGAGCGTTCCGGCTGCTTCAACCGTTGCGGAGGCGGTCGTCGCACTCGTTTTGGCAAATGCTTTGCTTGAGAAATGCGGAGGCGATAGTCTCGACGAAATTCGTGCGCACCTGGCAAGCTGGGTTCAGGACTGACCGACAACGTATCGGGTGTTCCGCAATTGTTGTATCGAAATGTCACGCAATCGCCATTCAATTTTGACATAATTGGCTCATTACGGTCGAAACTACGAGAATCAAGGTTGGGTTAGTGAGTCAAATCGCTCAAAGAATTGTTTCTCGCTCACCGCTAAGAATGGAAAATTCGATTTTCAAGTATAAAATGATCTGTTTGTTGCTCTTGACTGCCGTAGGGCTGGCGGGCTGCAGCAGTTCAAGTGACGCTCCGCTTTCGTCGGGCGTTCCCGGGGACCAAACGGGTACCAATCCGATTCCTTTGATAGATATGTCGGCACAGCAGACCTACATGGGTTTTTCGGGCGGCCTTTACCCCGACGCATCGTCTACCCCTCCTCCCGTTCACGATGAAGAAGGGTTGGCGCGCGCCCGCGCAATTGAACCGCTGGATACCCAGGGTCATCCGGATGCAACCGGTCACTATGTTCTGATGAGCATCGGTTTTTCTAATGCCACCCAGGAATGGTGTTCTCAGAGTTCGCAACTGGTGACTTGCAATAGCTGGACGTTTATGGGAAGAGCAGCCTCAGATTCGGAGGTGAACCACAACAAGCTCGTCATCGTCGATGGCGCAAAGGGTGGGGAGGCCATCACGAAATGGCTGTCCTCGGGTGCTTCAGATTACGTGCGGATCCGAGACGACCACCTTACGCCACTCGGACTAACCGAGAAGCAGGTTGTGGCTGTTTGGATAAAGGTGAACAATCCCACGCCAACCATATCCTTGCCTTCTGATCGTGCGGAAGCGTTTCAACTAAAGCGCCAGTATGGTAGTGTGGTCCGCGCGCTGAAGTCACGATACATCAACTTAAAAATGGTCTTTTTTTCCAGTCGTATTTATGCGGGATATGCCCGCGTCGATCTTCACCCGGAGCCCTATGCGTATGAAACCGGATTTGGTGTAAAGTGGGTAATAGAGGCCCAGATCAGGCAAATGAATGGCGAGGGGACGGATACCGACGCCGGAAACCTAGATTATGACAATGTTGCTCCTTGGATGGCTTGGGGTCCTTATCTCTGGGCAAATGGTACCACTGCACGATCAGATGGTCTTACCTGGGAACCAAATGATTATGAGAGCGACGGAACACACCCGGCGCAATCGGCAGAAACCAAAGTGGGCGATCTCCTCTTAACGTTTTTTAAAACTTCACCTTATACAAGATGTTGGTTCGTAACGGGAGGCATCTGTGGATAGTCTACTCAAAGGAGCCATCCCTACGAGGATTGACATTGACCATTACTGAAATCGCCGGCGCTTTTATTTTCTGACTACGAAAAGTATTGGATCCGGCAAGACCAATAGGACGATGAGCATGCGTAAAGCTATGATTTCTAGATTGTTCCATCGGAACGCGAGCGGTATTCGCGCGGCCGCGATGGCCATGATGATATGCTGCATGAACCTCATGCCGACTGCCCAGACGGCTATCGCTCAAGTGAATGGAATAATTTCGATGCAGATTTGTGTGGACGATCGTTCGGCCGGATTCCCGTTGGAAGCGGCCAGTGTCCGAGTAAGACGTCGCCCCAAATCCGACACGCAGCAAGAGGCTACTGGTGTTACGGATTCATCGGGCTGCGTCTCACTCGACGTAGCGGTGTCTGTGGGAACGGAAGATGGATCAGACATTCCAGCGGGGCTGACAAGCGGACCTCCCTTTCCTAATCCGGCCAGCAATCACGCCGTGATCCCGTTTAAAACGGGCGATGCCCGCGACATGCGATTCCAGGTCTTCGATATCCTCGGTCGGAGCGTATTGCCAACGTGGCGAGCTTCACTTGCCGCTGGTTCGTATAGTATGGATGTCGATTTATCCGGACTGGCTTCGGGCGTTTATTTCTACAGGTTTGAGCAGTCGGGCGGGACGACCACCGGGAAATTGGTCAAAATCGGCGATGCTTCGGGCGGACATCCCTCCACGCGTTTGCTAAGCGGCTCTGTCGCCTCGAGTTCCAGTTCCTTACAACGGTCAGTAGCGAAGGCGGGCTCATCGTCGACCATTCCCATACGCGTCTGGATCTCACATGAAGGATATGATTCAATCGTAAAAGATTTTGACGTCAGTGGTGGCGAATCTTTCGTTCTGGACATGCCAAAAGCCGGTACGACGACGACGATGGTCCCCCTTACGGACATGGGTACTGGTACGTATTACGACTTTGACGGCGGGCTCTATGCCCAAGGTAGCGTTGCCATACCTCAACAACATTTCGATGCCGGGACTGAACGTGCTGAATCCATCGAACCACTCGATGTTGATGGTAACCCGGACCCCAATGGGAAGTATATATTGATGTCCATCGGGTTCTCGAATGCAACACAGGAGTGGTGTTCGGCCAGTTCTCAACTGGTAACCTGCAACGATTGGACGTTTATCGGGCAAGCAAATGCAGATACCGAGGTAAACCATGATCAACTAGTTCTGGTAGATGGCGCAAAGGGTGGGGAAGTTATTTCAAACTGGTTATCACCGAACGCGGATAACTATACGCGAATTGTCAACGACCACCTCACTCCGCTTGGACTCAGTGAAAAGCAGGTTTCCGCCATATGGGTGAAGGTTAATAATTCGACGCCAACGATATCTCTCCCGGATCCAGACGCTGAAGCTTTTCAATTAAAAGGACAGTACGGCGAGCTCGTTCGAACACTACAAGTTCGTTACCCAAACTTGAAACTCGTGTTTTTCTCGAGTCGAATCTACGGCGGATACGCGACCGTAAATCTTCATCCGGAACCGTATGCCTATGAGACTGGCTTCGGCGTAAAATGGACCATCCAGGCCCAGATCGATCAAATGGCCGGCCTGGGCACGGACCCTGAGACGGGAGACCTCGACTACAATACGGTTGCGCCGTGGATAGCCTGGGGCCCCTACCTTTGGGCCAACGGACTGACTCCCAGACTTGACGATCTGACGTGGGAACCGTCGGATTTCGAAGATGATGGAACGCACCCGGCACAGTCGGCGGAAACCAAGGTGGGTACGATGCTGCTCAACTTCTTCAAGTCGTCGGAGCAGACACGATGCTGGTTCCTTCTTGTTGGCGTATGCGGGGCGAACAATGTCTCAAAGACACCACTGATCGATATGCAACCTGGTGACCAGTACCAGGGCTTTGAAGGAGGATTGTATCCTGGTGTCACCAATGTACCCCCCGTCGACAATGCGGCGGAGGGTCTCTCGCGCGCCCAGGGAATCGAGCCGCTGGATGTTAATGGGAATCCGGACCCAAATGGGAAATACGTGTTCATGTCCATCGGGATGTCGAATACAACCCAAGAGTTTTGTAATTCGAGCACCGCCCTTGGATGTAATCCCTGGTCCTTCATGGGCCAGGCTGCCGCCGACCCTGATGTCAATCACGAAACGCTGACCATTGTTAATGGCGCACAGGGTGGAAAGGGAGCTGATTCCTGGGTTTCTGCCACTGGCGATCAGTATGATCGCATTCTCGACGAAGAGCTGACTCCAAAGGGGCTCAGCGAAAAGCAGGTTCAAATCATCTATTTTAAAGATGCTGACAAGAATTCGGGTGCAAATCCTGCTCTCCCCGACCCTAATGCTGATGCATACTTGTACGAACAGAATCTGGGCTTAATTGCTCGCGCGCTAAAAACGCGATACCCGAATTTAAAGATCATGTTTGTCTCAAGCAGGGTCTACGGAGGATATGCACCGCTAACGACAAATAATCCGGAACCGTATGCATTTGAAACCGGTTTTTCGGTCAAATGGATGATCCAGGCACAAATAGATCAAATGGCCGGCGGGGGCATTGATCCTGTGACGGGCGACTTGGACTTCAACAGTGTGGCCCCGTGGCTTGTTTGGGGACCGTATTTCTGGGCGGACGGCTTGAACCCTCGTTCTGACGGATTGACGTGGGCCCGAGATGAATTTGAGCCCGACGGCTCACATCCGAACACGGATGGAGAAACCAAAGTGGCCGGTATAATGATGGACTTCTTTAAAACGTCACCGTATTCAGCCTGCTGGTTTGTGACGGGCGGCACTTGTGGAAATTAAACGCCGGGAAAGTGCATTGGGTGCGTTCAAATGAAGAAGGCCGGTTCCTACGATCATCTTCTGGACAACCTGTCGGTTCTTTATCTAGCTCTCGCATACGGTGTGGATGAGGAGCTGGACAACGCAGAACTTGACCTCATGGTGGAGCGACTCGGTAGGTGGCAAGACCAGGCAGCGAGTGGTTCCATTTTAGCGTCGATCAAGCGCGCTTTGTCTGAATTTGTAAATGAGTCGTCCCGAGCGAATTTGATAGAATCGGCCATTGTTCAGTTACGCACCAATTGTACTCCCGAACAAAGAGCCTTGATTCTGGACGACCTTGTTTCTATTGCCGTTGCCGACAACAAATATTTGTCTGAAGAAGGCCGCTTCATCCAACGCATTGCCAGGGGTTGGGATGTTCATCCGCCAGAGATCGGAAAACCATCCTTTTGGAGCATACTCAATTTTTCAGCGGGTGAATGGTCTCCGATACACGACTTGGCATTCGTTTACCTGACAGTGGCACATAAGCCGGATAATCATATTGCCGTGGCCGAAATTGAGGCGATCTCTAAGAAAATAAAGGAGTGGTTACCGGCTGCGCGTGAAGAAGACGTAGCATCCTTGATGCAATCGGTGCTGAAAATCTATGCAACCAGCACTGATGATGAACGTTTGGTCCGGGCCATCTTGTCGGTGAAGCATGCTTTGCCTTCACATCAGCATGCTGCGCTCTTAGCCGACCTCCGTTATATCGCAAATGCCGATGGCGTGATGTTGGTCAAGGAACGAATGTTGATTGAACGAATCGCAAAGGCCCTCGGGCTTTCGATGCCCGAGGGCTAATTCGCCAACTTCGCCTTGCGAGAACTCCTGATTACTACCGTGTAAGCATCATGTGACGAGAGTGCACAGTGCCACCGGCTTCAAGTCGGTAAAGATAGACCCCACTCGCGGCTTCACCGGTTTTCCAATCCACACGATGCACACCCGCCGCATAAACGCCCTCGGCCAACGTGGCCACCCGGCGTCCAAGTGCATCGAAAACCGACAATTTTACTTCCCCGGCTTCCGGTAATGTAAACGTTATCGTCGTCGAACCGCCGAACGGGTTGGGGTAATTGCCCGTCAACGAGACGTGGTCGGGCAAAGATTCGGCGCCCTCGGCACCGGTGGCCGTCGCCTCGATCATCGACTGCAGGTTGGTCCCCCACGTGTTGACGTTTGGTGCGCTACCCGGCCCAACGACATCTTTGGTAAAGGAGAAACTATCACTGAAGTCTGAAACGGGGAACATGCCGACATTGAAGGACAGCGTATACGATCCCGACGCCGCACCACCCGGCACTCTTTGTGATAATGTGGTGCCAATGGTTTCTCCACCGGCAATGGACCGCGAGAAGGGACCACGCGTAATCGTGAGATTGCCCGGCCCATCAATTTCAATCCACATATCCTCGGAGAGCGTAGCATTTGTATTATTGACGACGCTGACCTGATATGGAATGACACCCCCGCCGGCACCGACAACGATTGGATCGGGAGGTGGCGTCAGGGTTACCGTAATGTCATCGCCGGGCGGACATGCATCCTCTGTGACCGTAATGCGCTGGTTGGCGGCAATTCCGGTGAGCGTAGATACAAGACCGGATGGCCACCTCACAACAAGCTCATCGGCTACGGTGTCGGAGCCGAGACCAAATTGCTGTACCAGGGTATTTTGCGAAAAAAATCCACTTCCAGCCTGGATATCCCTCCGCTGGGATATACCATTGTTGGTCAATGTCAACACAGCGCCAATGCCGTCAAGATTGCTACACGTCCCAGCGAGCTCTACCTGTAGCCAATTATTGGGACCGCCTTCGTTATGCAAAAGGACGTTACCAATAGGGTTTTGGTCAGCAGGCTCTTGAACGACATACAAGTCAATGTTGCCGTCGTTATCGTAGTCACCCCAGATCACACCCATGCCCACATCAGGAAGGTCTACACCGTGCGATGCTGCGACGTCGGTGAAGTGTCCCGTCCCATCGTTTTCATAAAGTATGTTGGCAACGTCGGTGCTACCCACGTAAAGATCGAGATCGCCATCATTGTCAAAATCAGCAAATGCAGCGTCATAAAAGTCGGTGGCACCAATGGGATTTATTCCGACGGATGTGGTGACGTCCGTAAAAGTTCCAGTACCGTCATTTTGGAAAAGATAAATTCGATTGGGGAGCGTGGTTTTTGCGCTTCCTAGACGAACTTCCGTAATCAAGAAATCGTTGTCACCATCATTGTCGTAGTCGGCAAAATTGACAGACGAGGTGGAACTGCCCAACTCTAAGATGAGCCCCGCTGCCTGGGTAATGTCCGAGAACGTACCGTCGCCATTGTTACGGTACAATACCGTATGGTCATCCTGGGTAACCACGGCCGCCGCAAGGTCGAGATCGCCATCATCGTCAATGTCGCCCCAGACATTTCCCATGGCACTCGCCGCGGCATGGAGCCCAGCAGCGGCTGTTACATTGGTGAACGTGCCGTCGCCGTTATTGTGCAAAAGCGCATTGGTGCCGGGAAAGCTGGTCGCCGAGATATCAATCCAACCGTCATTGTCATAGTCGACCCACGCCGCACCTGTTCCTTTTTCCATATTCAGCCCGGCACCCGAAGTTGCATTGACGTCTGTAAAGACGTTGCCGTTATTCTGATACAAGGTGCTCTGAACAAAATTATGCGAGTATAAGTCAAGGTCGCCGTCTCGATCATAGTCCCCCCATACGTTGCGCATCGCTACGTATTCATCGCCGGTTCCTGTGATCGCAGTGACATCGGTAAATGTGCCGTCTCCATTATTATGGAAAAGCGTATTGGCATCATCGCCATTTAGTGGTGGGTCAATCCCGTTTACTACATAAATATCGATTAACCCATCCCCATCATAATCGCTCCACGTGGCCCCAAAGTGATGGTAGGTGTCATTCGAGACACCGGCGGAATTCGTAGTGTTCGTGAACGTATAGTTCTGGGCGCTGGCCGGCAGAACAGTGAACACCAGAATTGATGACAAGAGGATAAAATACTCCCAACTTTGGTATCGAAGAGACATCGTAGAACGCATCATATTAGGCCGGTATGGTCCCGGTCCCTCGCGTCTGGATGGGTGGTCGTTAATAATTTAAAGGCGCGGGTGAGCCGAGGCGTGAGTGATAAATCGTCCGTGGTGGGGTCAGACGAAAACGGTGCTTTTATTACAAATAATAAATACGTACAAAGCCAGCAAAGTCGCGTTGGCCGTGCCAAGTATATAATAAATATCTGTAATTTATGAAAGGATGTGGCCCAAAAAAAATTAACTTTCCAAGTTTAATAAAATTTACGCGTGGCGTTTTGTCCAATCGATCATTCGTTCGGGGCCCTGCATTCGTTCGCAAAAAGACCTCCTGCGCTAGGGGAGCATGCACGAACGAGAGGCGGTGTCACCGGATGCTACCCGGCATGCGATAGCCTCAGGCACAACATTTCTGTTAGCCCTGATTAAATGGCGTTCTCCCGACAGATCCCTCCCGATGGCAAACAGCACGTCGCGAGTTCCGAATTCATTATTGAGCGATCCCACATCAAAAGCAGGAATACGATCGAAGCCGTGGTCGAAGCGCCCTTTTCTCCCATGGCGAACAACGACGGTATTGGATAGACGCCGATACTCCCCATCCGCATTTCAAGACTGATCACCGGACCCCCTCATCTCAATTTTTTTCATCCGGTTTGGGGACAACCGCCGGAACGGCTTTTTCCCGAACTAGCGCATTGAATGCCGGGAGGTCTTCGGCAGTGATGGCGCGAAGCTTATCCAGCGCGGCATCGATCTGTGCAGTGAGTTCCTGGCGCACCGCCTCGGCTTGTTCGGTCGGACGGTTGCTCCCGAACCCGACGCCCGATCCCACGGCGGCGAGCTTGTCGTTCAGTCGGATGGGGAAATTGAGCGGGTCCTGCGGGCTCCTGTTCTTGGTCTGGTAGAGCGTCTCTTCGATGGCCGTCAGCTTCTTCGTCAGAGCCTTGCCCGCCGTCTCGATCTCGTCGGCGCCATCCTGCCCCTTCACGCGCCCGAGGACGGCGTTGATCTGCTTCCGCAGGTCGCGGATCCGCTTGATCGCCTTGTGGGTTTCCGTCAGCTTGTCACGCACGGAAAGCACGAACTCGAACTGCGCCTGAAGATCAGCCGGCGTGGCCGTACTCCGCGGATCCGGCCGAATCTCGAACGGCACGCTCATCGAGTCGTCCCCGACAACGAGGCGCGCCTGATACATCCCCGGCGCCGCCAGCGGGCCGCGAACACTGCCGCCCCACATGATCAAGCCGTCGAACTTCTCGGCATCGGCATAGCGCATGTTCCAGTCGAACGTGTGGAAGCCCGCATCGACGGCGGGCTTACGGCCTTTGTCCTTCGGCGTAAACGTACGGATCTCATCGCCACCGTCGGTAAGGATCTTCAGCCGGAACCGGCTACTGTCGGCCGCCTCTTTGAGGTGATACCGGATGTGCACCGGCGTGCCCATCCGAACCGTCGGGCGCGGCGCGAAAAGCCATGCCTCGCTCCCGGCGATGTCCTTGTTGTACGAATGCAGCGGGGTCACGTCGTCGAGGATCCAGAAGGCCCGCCCCTGCGTGGCGACGATGAGGTCGTCGTCACGCCAGTCGAGGTCGGTGATGGGCACGATGGGCAGGTTGAGCTGAAACGCACGCCAGTGCGCGCCGTCGTCGGTGGAGGCATACAGGCCGCTCTCGGTGCCCGCATAGAGGAGCCCGCGGCGTTTCGGATCGGGTTGGATGGCGCGGGTGAAATGCTGCGGGTCGATGCCGTCGTTGATGCGCTTCCACGTCTTCCCGAAGTCAGTCGTGCGAAACAGGTACGGGTGGAAATCATCCGATTTGTACCGCGTGGCGGCCACATAGAGCCCGCCGGGCTCGAATGGATGCGCCACGATGTCGTTGATCTGCGCCCATTCCGGGAGCAGTTTCTTCGGCGGCGTGACATTCTCCCAGTTCTTTCCGCCGTCGTGTGTGACATAGATCAACCCGTCGTCCGAGCCGGTCCAGAGCACGTTGGCATCGGTCGGGCTTTCGGCCACCGTGAAGATCGTAGCGTAGTACTCCACGCTCGTATTGTCCTGCGTGATCGGGCCGCCGGAAGAGCCGAGCTTCGACGTGTCCGCCCGCGTGAGGTCGGGGCTGATCATCTCCCACGACTGCCCCTCGTTCGTCGTCTTGAAGAGGTGGTTGCCCGCCGTATAGAGGACGCCGGAATCATGCCGGGAAAACAGGATCGGGAAGTTCCACTGGAAGCGGTACTTCATATCGATGGCGCCGTGGCCCATCGGGTTGTCCGGCCACACGTTGACGGAGCGCATCTGCTTCGTGGCATGGTCGAGGCGCGTGAGGAAGCCGTCATACGAGCCGCCGAAGACGATGTCGGGGTTGTCGGGGTTGGGAGCGAGCCAGCCGCTCTCGCCGCCGGCCGTTGGCTCCCAGTCACGCTCGTTGCGGCCGTTCGACGTGTGGAGGATGCGGACGCTCGAATTGTCCTGTTGTGCGCCGAGGATGCGGTACGGGAAATGGTTGTCCGTCGTGACGCGGTAGAACTGTGCCGTGGGCTGGTTGAAATACGTGGTCCAGCTTTCGCCGCCGTCGATGCTGACCTGTGCGCCGCCGTCGTCGCCGATGATCATGTGCTCCGGGTTCTCGGGCGCGATCCACAGGTCGTGGTGGTCACCGTGGGGCGTCGAGATGCGCTCATAAGATTTTCCGCCGTCCTTCGAATGCCAGAAGCGGACATTGAGCACGTATAGCCCGTCCTCGTTTTTCGGATCGGCATAGAGCCGCGAATAATACCACGCGCGTTGCCGGAGCTTTCGCTCGTCGTTGATTTTCGACCACTTCTTGCCGCCGTCATCGCTCCGGAAGACACCGCCATTCTTGGCCTCGATGATAGCCCACACGCGCTCCGGGTTGACGGGCGAAACGGTCACGCCGATGATACCGAGGGTGCCGTGCGGGAGGCCGTTGCTTTTGCCGGTGAGTTCGTCCCATGTGTCGCCGCCGTCGGTGGATTTCCACAGCCCGGAGCCCTCGCCGCCGCTATCGAGGCTGTACGGCGTGCGCCGGATGCGCCACGTGGAGGCATAGAGCACGCGCGGGTTCGTTGGATCCATGATGAGGTCCGCCACCCCCACTTCGTCGCTGACATAGAGGACCTTCTCCCATGTCTGCCCGCCGTCCTTCGAGCGGAAGACACCGCGCTCCTCATTCGGGCCGAAGAGGTGCCCGAGTACAGCGGCATAGACGAGGTCGGGGTTGCGCGGGTGGATGCGGATGCGCGGGATGCGCCGCGAATCATCCAGCCCGATGTGCGTCCACGTCTTGCCCGCATCGACGGATTTCCACATGCCGTATCCGTGCGAGACGTTGCCGCGGACGGTCACCTCGCCGCCGCCGGCATAGATCACGTTCGGGTCCCATTCGCTCACGGCCACCGCGCCGATGCTGCCGCCGAAGAAGCCGTCCGAGATGTTTTTCCATGTCTGCCCGCCGTCTTTCGATTTCCAGACACCGCCGCCCGTACCGCCGAAATAATACGTAAACGGATGCCCCGACACGCCCGTCACGGCGGCGCTGCGTCCGCCCCGATTTGGCCCGACATTGCGGAACTCAAGTCCTTTGAAAAACGCGGTGTCGAGGGGTTGGGATTGTGCCGAAAGCGTGAGGGCGACGAGCAGGCACAAGCAGCCTGTCGTGCGAGGAAGGAATGCGCACATGGTACGAGAGCCGGGGTATGGGATGAGACATGCGCCGAGAGTTTAGGCATCAGGCGCCAGACAAGCAAAGCCCGCCCGTGCCCCTCACCGCACCTTCGCCATGCGCCGGGTGAGGACCACGGCGGGGGTCACGAGCCGGTAGAAATACACGCCCGCCGGCAAGCCTGCCGCCTCGAACGTCACGTCATAGACTCTGGCCGGCTGCTCCGCATCCACGAGTCGGGCGACCTCTCGATCGAGCACCGCATACGTTGCCCACTGGGGGAATTGCAATAGCCTGTTTCTGTTCACGATCACCCGGTTATCGAAGGATAATGCGGAAAAGCACTGACTATATTATGACAGAATCCCAGGGGGGGCAAGGTAGATAAAAATCACTGGTTGTTTGGGCTGCTTGCACGTGACTGATTTATGATGGCAGGAAACCCTGTCAAACTTCCACACGAAATGCCACCCTCATCTAACCGCCCGAAGTAATTCCCACGCCGCACGATACCGATTGAGCCGCTCGTGGTCGGCCGGAGAAATGCACGGCAGTCGCCTGAGATCCATGTTGTCTTCGAGGTCGGCGAGCTTGATGCGGCGGGCAAGCGGATGCGCGGTGACGCGCCGGATATAGGCCTCGTATACCTCGTCTGTTCGCCGGGTCAAGACCTCCACCGTCTCCACGACCGATTCCGAAAAGCCGGCCGCGCGGAGATCTTCGGCTGTGGTGGGTGTATCTTCGAGCACATCGTGCAAAACGGCGGCCATCCGGGCGTCGTCATCGTCCATCCGGAGCATTACGCGGAGGGAATGAAGCAGATACGGCGCCCCGGCCTTGTCCCGCTGCCCCTTGTGCGCCGTGGCGGCGAGTGATACGGCGTCTTCGAGCGTGGCCATGGAATGCAATTCTGAGGATTGGTTATGCATATTTCCGCATCGTGCACACGCGGCGGTCAGGTAGCCACGACAAGAATGACACAACCGATATTGGGATCTGGTATGATTCCGATTTTTAAAAAAAACCGCCCCAAACCGGCCGGTGCAAACCATCTCCGGCGCGGGCCTGTCCATGTCCTGAATGAAGTGCCGCCCATGCGGCAACGACCGGTTTCCCGGCGCATCCATCATCCGAACGTATCCATAATAATAATGAAAGACCGTCTCGCGCATCTCGCCTTGCTCGTCGCACTGCTTGTGGCGCTCACCCCCATCGTTTCACACGCACAACGCACCGAACGCACGTTCAAAGTGACGCCCGGCAAACAGTTGAGCATCGACCTGCGCACCGGCGGGGAGATCACCATCATCGGCTGGGATAAAAACGAGGTGTCGGCTACCGTGGACCGTGACGGATGGGGTGCTGACGGCGTCGATATCGACATCGACGAGCGCAAATCCGGCATTTATATTCACGCCGACTATACGGGCGGTTACCGGCACCGCGGCGGGGATCTCACCCTCGAAGTGCACGTGCCGCATCGCTTCGACGTGGACGTCGAGACCATGGGCGGCGACCTGACCATCCGCGGCGTCGAAGGCGAACTCGACGGCCGCACCATGGGCGGCGACCTCTCGCTCTCGGGGCTCAAGGGCACCATCGACCTGACCACCATGGGCGGCGAAATCGAATTGACCGACTCCGAGGTCGACGGCACGGTGCATACGATGGGCGGCGAAGTCCTCATCGAAGACGTGACCGGCAACGTGAAAGGCACGACCATGGGCGGTGAGGTCACGTATCGCAACGTACACACCGGCGCCGACGGTGGCGAAGTGCGCGTCAAGACCATGGGCGGCGACATCAACGTGGACGACGCCGGGGCAGGCGCCAACGTGCATACCATGGGCGGCGACATCCACGTGCATTCCGCCGCGGACCACGTGAAAGCCAAAACCATGGGCGGCGACATCGACGTGGACCGGATCGACGGATGGATCGAGGCGACCACCATGGGTGGTGACATCGACGTTAAAATGGTGGGTGATGCGGCAACGGGCGATCGCCACGTGGAGCTGACCTCGATGGGCGGCGACGTCGAACTGACCGTCCCGGCGGGACTGTCGATGGACATCGACATCGAACTCGTATATACCCGCGATGCCCGCCGCAATTATCGTATCGAGAGCGACTTCGATATCAAAAAGGAGCGTACGACCGAGTGGGAATACCACGACGGCGATGCCCGCAAATACATCTACGGCACGGGCAAGATCGGCGGCGGGAAGAACGCCGTGCACATCAAGACTACGAACGGGAACGTGATCCTCCGGCGCGGGAGCTAACGATCACTGCTTCGCGGCAGCCCGGATCTGTGCGACGAAATCGCGGGCGAGGTCGTTCGGGATGGGGATCGTCAGGTTGTACTGAGCGATTTTCCACGCGTCGTCGACCTTGACAAGCACGCCGGTTCCGCGGCATTTACCATAATTGGCATTTTCGAGTCGCTCATCGAACCAGGCCGTCCGGCCATCAGATGAGAGAAAGATGTGGCGCTCGGTTTTGTGATAGGTCCACCCCCGCCCTTTGTCGAATGACGGTTTTGCATAGGCCTTGAATTCGGCAATGGTCCACCGCTCCGTGGCATCGGTACCGAAGAAAATGCCGTCGTCGGCAAAAAGGCCGAAATAGCGATCAAACTGCGCCTTCGAAGCGGCGTCGTGAAGCGTGTCGAGGACGCCGGAGACGGCCTGTTCGTCGGCGGACTGAGCGAAAGATGGCCCGGCGAGAGCCAGAAGGAGGATCACGAGGAAGCAAAGGTTTCGCATGGGGCTGGCGAATAGTGAATGGTGATTAGCGAATGTAGAATGTAGAAGTGGGGATACAGAATAGCGAATGACGAATGGGGGATGTGGAATGTCGAATGTGGGAAATGACGAAGGATGGATTACGCGGCGCATAGTAAACGTCCGGCAAACCCGTACCCCACGCATCTACGCAGCGGTGCGAAACATCGTGCCCTGTTCCGTCACTCGGAACGACTGGGATATCGGAGTCGGTGCGGGTAGTGACAGTTCCGAGGTTTATTGTCTGCGAAGATCAAGCAGCGGAACACCAGTGGAGAGCGTCTGGGTTTTTTGTGTATTGACTTTGAAAATGTGCGAGGTCCCGTCTGCCTTCGTCAGAACAAGGAGATTGTCGTCGAGCCAGCCCCACGTGGCGGGCAAGTCACCCGGTGAGGCCGCCTCAGCCGCGATCAACTGGGTGCCGCCGAAAACGCGTACCACCTTTTGCATGGTCGAGGCATCCAGCTTCCGGTCGTAGACAAAATTGGCACCCGTCGGCGACCAGCGGAAGTGCGACTCGCTCGTGGTGGTGTTGTTGTTCAAGACGGAATGTTTGTCGCCGGCGAGTTCATAGATGAAGATCTGCCGGACGTTCGGGTGGTCCTTAGCCTGCCGGTCGTAGGCGATCTGTGAGGCGTCCGGTGCCCACACGACGTGGCGGGGATGATACTTGGCGAGCGCAATCTTCCGTGCATTTTTTCCGTTGGTGTCGGCAACGTAGAGGGTCGAATCCTGCGCGTACTGCCGTGTTCGGCGGTTGAAGTCACCGAGTTCGCGGAGGATATAGGCCATCCACCGGCCATCGGGCGAAAAGGAGATGTGGTACATCCTCCGTGCGTCGATTTTAGCACGTGTGGCACAATCCTCGGCCGAAACGACGTACAGCACCCGCTGTTGCCAATTCCGTTGGTCACGCACGAGGAGGGTGCTGTCCGGGAGCCATGCTTCCACGGCGCGGGAGGCTTTGCAGCCGGTATTGCGCACGCCCGAAGCGTCGGCAATGCCGACGCCGCCCGGTCCCATCTCAACGACACGCCCGGACTTGCGGGGTTGATAGAAGCCGAAGGCAAGTCGCTGCCCATCGGGCGACCACGTGGCCGTATAGGTGATGGGCGCTCGGGCGGAATGCAGTTGGCGAACGGATCCATCCGTCATACCGACAATGGCGAGGTGCGCCGAATCGCCCACGGTGTACCCGACGGCAACGCTGTTACCGTCGGGCGACAGCGCTGCCGGGCCTAGATACGCTCCGCCGGGGATCAGAGCACGGGCTTCGTCCCGCCGGAAGTCGTGCCGGGTCAGCCCGGTGGCATCGAAAGCGAGGGCTGAGAACGCGGGTCCCGAAGACGCGGCGGGTGGGGGCGTAGACGGGGCAACCGGGGCGGAGCTGGAGCAGCCGGTGGCCATGAGAACGACAAGTACGGAAAGGACGAATACGGCGGAGCGTTGCTTCGCTGAGAATACGGTGGTGGAGCCTAACAAATCCATGATCTCTAGGTGATTTCCAGGGAGCAAATTGCCTCGAAGATAGGGTGCAGCAGCGTGAATGAGGGAAGAAAATGTACTTTTCCCAGAGCTCTCGTTCTTCAATGGATCGTTCCCGCTTCGGCGTCTCCCATTCAAGGAGGCGATTCATGTCCGTGCGAATCGTACCTTCGGGGCGTCGCCGCAAAATTCGCGTCGCGTATGCGAGCCAGAGCGAGATTCATCAAAATGATTGCGTCAGAATGCTTTGACGTCCCCCGAAAATTACCGGCGAAGTGTGTGGCGACTAGTCAATCTGAGATCGTCGACTCTTTAGACATTTATTCACAAACACATAAAAAATAATATCCTCTAAACGGCTATTATTGCTTCTCCCATTCCAAGATACCAATTGAATTGAGCACCTCCTTGAAGAAAAAATATTTACCCCTTTTGGTCGTCCTGACAACGCTCCTCCACGTGTTCGATGTCTCAGCCCAACAGCATTTTACGGACTGCGCAACCAATACTGGTGAAAACGCGACGGTCATCTTTCCCGAAACGGTGGATTACCCCTTTATCTCAGGTGGTGAAATCGCTATTTTCACTCCATCGGGTCTCTGTGCAGGGGTAATCACTTGGAACGATCAGGTGATACCGCTCCTTGTGTCAGGCGACGACATTGCGACGACGGGCGAGGTCGACGGCTTCATTGCAGGCGATTCTCTCTACGCTCGGTATTTCGATGGTTTCGCCGAGTGGTCTGTATCCCTTCAATACAATGTAGAGAGCCCATTCTATTCGGCTGACACCTACGTAGCTCACGGAATTTATGTGATAGGTCAGGCCACGCTGGCACCGGCTGGTATTGCCCTCGTCGAGCCCAACGGAGGAGATTCCTGGGTCCGGGACGAGATTCAGACCATATCGTGGCAGAGCAATGGCATCGGTGGGCTTATACAAATTTACCTATTTAAAGCGGGAGCGTGGGTCAAGACTATCTCGACGGGTACGCAAAACAGCGGACTGTTCGAATGGTTGGTCCCTAATAACACAGACCAGGCAAAAGATTACGAAGTTGTCGTTCGTAGCGCCGATGACATCGTCCTGAAAGATTCCAGCGCTGACTATTTCGAGATTTTCGGCTCCGCATTTAAAGTATCCTCTCCGAATGGCGGGGAACGTTGGTACCGTAATACGACGCAGAGGGTATCATGGGGGTCGATGGGTGCAGACAGTCTCGTGCAAATTTATCTCTTCAAAGCCGGTGAATGGTACAAAACCATTTCTACGGAAACGGCAAACGATGGATCGTACGACTGGGTAGTTGCCGGTTCCGTAGAGAACGGGTCGGATTATCAGGTGGTTGTTCGGAGTCTGTATGACACCGCCGTCAAGGATACCAGTGATGCTTTTTTTAGGGTTACTCCGATGAACGGAGAAAATGCGCAGGTAGAAGGTGAAGGAGTAAAACCAGCGCTAACCGCCGCCAAATCGTCTAAAGATAAGGTGGCGCTTCCCTCCCACTTTGCGCTCGAGCAAAATTATCCCAATCCGTTCGCGTCCTCAACTTCCATTCGCTTGCTCATACCAGAAACAGCCGACGTTCGTCTCGTAGTCTATGACGTGCTCGGGCGGGCTGTTCAGACATTAGAGAATCAAACGTTGACGGCCGGAATCCACACGATTCTGGTAGATGCCGGAAATCTGGCCTCCGGGATTTACAACTACCGGGTTAGTGCAGGCTCGTTCAGAGCGACCCGACAGATGACCGTCGTTCGATAGGAATCTGATCTACGTTGGAAATGGGGCGCAACCGTCGTTCTTCCAGCGCGATTGGTTTTCCCATTTGTCGCGGGCTGGGAAATCACGACCTTTACACCGGCGGGGTTGTGCACCGGTTTTGGGGCTGGACCGGTGGCGGGCTCGCGATTCCCGTCTGAGGAAATAATATAACACGTCGGACATGATCGACGGGTTGATCCAGTGCAATACGCTCCGCTTTCGCTACTTCGAACGTGCCGCCGAGTGGTCCTTTTCCCCCGATTACAACTCCGGCAACCCGCTCTATCAGGGCGATATTTTCGTCACGCATTCATTTTCGTCGGGGCAGGCGCGACGCTTGCCCCGGCGAGCATCACACTGACCGTCCCGAACGGCGGCGAGACCTGGGTCTACTTTGCGACTCAGTCCATCAGGTGGAATAGCGACGGCATCAGGGGACTGGTTCAGATCTATCTCTTCAAAGCCGGTGAATAGTTCAAGACCATTTCCGCCGGAACAGATCATGACGGTCGATTCGACTGGGAGGGGCCCGGAGGTTCACGTGGTGCGCTTCGATGCCCGCGGGGTCTACCTCTATCATCTCGTGGCCGGCTCGTACCGGGCAACGAATCAGATGACCCTCGTGCGATGAGGCCCGCACTTATGCTTTCATCACTCCGCAGGCTTGCCGGAATACATCATGGGCAATACTCGGCTTCATGCTTGCCAGCCGTTCGAGCGCGTCCCACGCGGGGGCCTTGCTCACCGCGAGATACGTATTCTCGGGCGCGTGCCGGCCCTGCCATGCCGACATGCACACGCTCGTGCAGAGGCGCATACAGATCAGCCCGAAGAGTGCCTCCGCTTCCGGCACCGTGAGGGCGTTCCGTTCGTGGTACCCGGCCACTACATGAGCAGCCGTCGCGAGGACGTCGTCTTTGCCGAGGAGCGCATATGCGGCCGTGATGGCCGGCTCACACACGGTATACGTATGTACCACGTCGCCGAAGTCGATGATGCCGGTGACGGCGTCGCCCGTCTCATCGACGAGCACGTTGTGGTCGTTGCCGTCGTTATGGATGACACTTTGCGGCAGTCTGGAAAGCAGCGGCGCCGTGGTCTCCTCGAAACGTCGGAAATGATAGGCCACGAGTGCACGCTGCTCTGGCGTTTCGATGGCCTCGAAATAGCCGGTAAGTTGCCCGTATCGTTTGAGATCCCACAACAGCGTTCGGTGCATGGCCGGGTGTTCAAACGAGGCCAGGGCATTATCGAGATCGCCAAAACTACGGCCGAGGGTATGGAGGAACGCCGGCGTATGGGGCGAAACGTCAGCCATACAGGTGCCGGTAGGAAGGACACCATCCACATTTTTCGGTTGATCCCGTCCGGTCCGGTTACGTCGATCAGCGTTTCGCCCGAAACGGAATACTGTACGTGCGGCGTGGAAAATGCGAGCGCCCGTGTGGACAGGTGTGTGAGGGCGGCCTGTTGAAAAGCGAGCGCTGCCGGGTCCGTTTCCGCATGGGCGAGCTTGAGGACGTATCGCGTGCCCGCTTCCGTGCGAAGGAGGAAGTTCTGGTCGATGTACGACGGCAAGGCCCGCGCCCCGACGGTGAGTCCATAATGCCGTGCGGCCCACCGTTCGGCGTCGTCGGGCGTACAATGAGCGGGCGGGCCGGTCGTCATGAGGGCAGAGGAATGTGGGGGGTAGCCATCGGGTATGCGGAGGCGAAAATACGGGATGATAACCACAGCAGCGAACCGTATTTTGCCCCGGCTCCCGAATCATCCATCTACCATACCTGCCATGTCACGTCTCACGCTGTGGATCGTCGCCGTGTTGATCGCCGGCCCCATGCTGGCCCATGCCCAGCCCGCTTCGCTGACCGTCAAACAGATCATGCAGGACCCGAAGACGTGGATCGGCGCTTCGCCGTCGCAGCCGTGGTGGTCCGAAGACGGGACGACGCTGTACTTCCGGTGGAACCCGAAGGGGCAGTTCCCGGCCGACTCCTTGTACAAGGTCGATCCGAAAGGAGGCGATCCGGTGAAACTCGCTCCGGCCGAGCGCCGACGCGCCGAAAAAAGCCCGCGGTTCGACGGATGGCACCACGGTGAACACGTCTACGACCGTGACCTCCGCCGTAAGGTCTATGCCCGGGAGGGTGACATCTTCCTCTATGATCGAAAAAAGCACGCCGCGGAGCGCCTGACGCATACCCGCGCCCGCGAAACGGACCCACACTTTACCCCCGACGACCGCCATCTCGTCTTCGCGCGTGAAGATGCGCTCTATCGGATGGATCTCGCCTCGGGCGCCGTCATACAGTTGACCGACCTCCGAAGCGGCAGCGAACCGAAAGACAAGAAACCGGACGCACAGGATGCGTTTCTCGAAGAACAACAGAAGGCCTTGTTCGAGATCGTCCGCAAGCATGAGCACGATAGAGAGCAGCGGAAGGAAGCCCGCGAGCGCGATCGCGCAGCGGATAATCCGCCCCCGGTGTTCTATGTGGGAAAGAAAAATATCGGACAGCTTCAACGTGATCCCCGTGGGCGATTCGTCACGTTCACGCTCTCGAAACAGGCGCCGCCGAAGCGCACGCGGGTGGCGAATTATGTGACGGAGTCGGGCTATGAAGAAGATCTCACGGCGCGTGCCAAGGTCGGTGCGCCGGGCGGGACGTCCAAGCTCTATGTTCAAGATCTGCGCCGCGACTCCACGTACAAAGTGGACCTCTATCAACTGCCGGGAGCGTACGACGTGGTACCGGTCCATCTTCGTGACGAAGGGGTCAAGCCGGATTCGAGCAAACACACCCGGTCGCTCTTCGCATACGGCCCCTTCTGGAACGGCGACGGCTCGCTCGCCGTGGTGGAGGTGCGTACCCGCGACAACAAAGACCGGTGGATTGCCCGCCTCCATCCGGAATCCGCCAAACTCACGGTTCTCGACCGACAGACGGATGAGGCGTGGCTCGCCGGCCCCGGCATCTCGTGGTTCGGCGGCGGAAGCACCATGGGCTGGCTCCCCGATGGGCGTCATTTCTATTTCCAGAGCGAACGGTCGGGATACAGCCATCTGTATACCGTCGATGTCGAGAGCGGTACCATCAACCAACTCACCGATGGCGCCTTCGAGGTCTTCGACCCGCAGATTTCGCGGGACGGTAAGACGTGGTTCTTCACGAGCAGTGAGGGCTCGCCTTTCGAACGGCATTTCTACCGGATGCCCCTCGACGGCGGGCAACGTACGCGTCTGACCTCGATGACCGGCAACAATGCCGTCGCCCTCAGCCCGGACGAACGGCGGATGGCGGTCCGTTTTTCCTTTACGAACCGGCCACCCGAGATCTTCATTCAGACCCCCGGAAAACATGCCCGCCGCATCACCCATTCGACAACCGCCGAATGGGAAGCCTATCCGTGGCGCACCCCCGAGATCACGACGATCAAAGCCTCGGACGGCGTCGACGTGCCCGCGCAGATCTTCGAGCCGGAGCACCCCAACGGAGCCGCCGTGCTCTTCGTCCACGGGGCGGGGTACCTTCAGAACGTGCATCGGTGGTGGAGCGGCTATTTCCGCGAATACATGTTCCACAACCTCCTCGCCGATAAGGGTTACCTCGTCGTGCAGGTGGATTACCGCGCCTCCGCCGGCTACGGACGCGACTGGCGCACGGCCATCTATCGCCACATGGGCGGCCGCGACCTCGGCGACTATACCGACGCCTCCCGATACCTCCAGCGCGAACGCCATATCGACGCCGACCGCATCTTCATCTATGGCGGCTCATACGGGGGCTTCATGACGCTCATGGCGCTCTTCACGGACCCGCAGGACTTCGGCGGCGGCGCCGCGCTTCGGTCCGTCACGGACTGGGCGCATTACAACCACACGTACACGGCGAACATCCTCAATACGCCGGTCACCGACTCGCTCGCGTATGCCCGGTCCTCGCCGATCTATTTCGCCGACGGCCTCGAAGATCCCCTCCTCATCGCCCACGGGATGGTGGATACGAACGTGCATTTTCAGGACGTCGTGCGCCTGGCGCAGCGGTTCATCGAACTGGGAAAGAAGGGCTGGGAACTGGCGGTCTTTCCCGTCGAGAGCCACGGGTTCGTCGAGCCCACGAGCTGGACCGACGAGTATAGCCGGATTCTGAAGTACATTGAGACGACGGTGGGGCCGAAGGCGCCTGCATCGTCGCGGGAATAATCAGGGATGGTCTGCATGCACGAACCGCCCCGTAGAGACGCGCCGGGGCGCGTCTGAGACATGCCACGGGAGGTCTCTACCATGAGGGATTGCCGGGAATCAGGGGAAGGTCTTGTCATCGCGTGGCGCGTCCGAGACATGCCTGTGATTCCGCCGACCATCCCGTAGAGACGCGCCGGGGCGCGTCTGAGACATGCCGCGGGAGGTCTCTACGATGAGGGATTGCCGGAAATCGGGAGGGATGCTCTCCTGATGTTCTCCGCGTGAACATCACTTCGCGGCCGCCTCGACGAACATCGAGAACACCTTGCGGGCCGGGCCGAGGTCCGCCCCCGACAGGTTGATCACGGCCGCCACGACGACGCCGGTGTCGGGCTGCACGGTGAGGAGCGTCGTGCCGCCCATGGAGCCACCCGTATGCGAGATGACGCGCCGCCCGGCGTTGTCCTCGGTGAGGCGCCATCCGAAGCCGTAGTCCACGCCTTCGCCGGCCGTGGTCTTCTGTTCGGTGAAGAGGAGTGCGCGGGCCTTTTCGGAGAGGAAGTCGCCGAGGACGACCGTATTGGCGAAGCGAAGGAGATCCTCGGGCGTCGAGAGAAAGCCGCCGCCGGCCCACTTATAGCTGTTGTCCACGAAAGGCGCATTGAAGAGATGGCCCTCGTCATCCCGCACATAGAAGCGGGTGCGTTCGTAGATCAGGCTGTCCGGGTGGTCGGCGACGGTGTGGCGCATTCCGAGCGGCTGAAAGACATGGGCGCGCATGTACGTGAGGAAGTCCTCGCCGGAGGCCCCTTCGACCACCGCGCTGATGAGATTCCATCCATAGCTCGAATACGAGAAGCGTGTCCCGGGCTTGAACAACAGGGTATCGGCGGCGAAGATGGTGAGGCCCTCATTCACCGTGGCGAAGTGTTTCTGCATGAGAAACTCTCGGCCCCGGTAATGCCGGATGCCGGCGACGTGAGCGCCGAGTTCGCGCGTCGTGACGGGGTATCGCTTCCCGGGAAAGGACGGCACATACGTCTGTACCGGCGCATCGACGTCGAGGTGCCCGGCGGCATAGAGTTCGGCGATGGCGGTGGCTGTCAGCGGCTTCGAGACGGAGCCGACGCGGAATTTGGTGGAGGGCCAGACCGGGACGCGCTGCTCCAGATCGGCATAGCCGAAGCCCTCGGACCACACCGTCTCGCCATCGACCGACACGGCAATGGATAGGCCGGGCACCCCGCCTTCGATCACTTGCTTGTAGGCCAGCACCCGGGCCTCGGCAACGACATCCGCATAGTGGGCCGGCGCCGGCGCGACGGTGGGCTGTGCCCACGCCGGGGCGGCCGTGGTCAGAAGGAGGACGGCGACGAAGCGGACGAGTGGTTTCATGAGGCATCGGACGGATGAACGGCGGGACGGCGTCATTATAACGATCCTGCCGCGCTTCGTCCATCTTTGCCTGACGCGCCGGTGAGTTCACGCACGGCGGTTACAACTGCGCCGCGAGTTCGTCGAGCAGGGCGTCCCGCTCGCCGGCGGGCATGGCGTCGGCATCGACTTCGCGCGGGGCCTCCAGCGGGGAGGCCGGCGCGGGCGCTGCTGCGGTCTCATGACGTTTCCGGATGACCGTCAGCGCTACGGCGAAGGCGCCGGTGGCAGCGGTCGTGATAAGCAGGGCGCGAAACAGTTTTCCCATGGCGAGCATCCTTCCGTCTGGCAGGTGAAACGCTTCGTGAACGCACCCCGTGTCATTCGGGTTCATCGGCGAAGCTCACCGTCGGTCACCCGCGCCACGATCACCGCCTCCATCCGGATCTCATCCCCGACGAGCGTATCCATCGCCGGGCCGAAGGTCAGGCCAAAGTCGCGCCGGTTGAGGACGAAAGCCGCCTCAATATGAAGGGCATCCGCAGCGGCGGAGAAGGTAAATGGAACCGTCAACGTGCGCGTCACGCCGTGAAGCGAAAGGTGGCCGGTGGCGGAAAATCCGGACGCGTCCCGCACGACACGGTCGCTCGCAAAAGTGATGACGGGATAGGCGTCGGCATCGAGGAAGGTGTCGCTTCGGAGGCTACGGTCTCGCATGCGGTTGCCGGTGTCCACGCTTGCCGCCCCGATGGTGAGGCGGGCCTCGCGCGGAGCGCCGTCCGTCACGGTGATGGTCCCGGCCACGTCATCGAACCGGCCGCCGACGGTGAGCACGCCCATGTGCCGGGCCGTGAACCGGATGGTGGTGGCTTCCGCGTCGATGGCGTAGGTGCCGGGTTGCCCGAACGCGGCGAGCGCGATGGTCAGCCACCAGGCTGCGGCAGCCCCCACACGCACGCCATATCGTGTCATCCCTCCCATCATTCCGTCCGGACGGCCAGCGCATTGATCTCGATTTCCACCTCGCGCCCGATGAACGGCGCTCCGTTGGCGAGCGTCTTGTTCACCGGAAAAATCTTGTAATCGAGCCGGTCGACGGTGAGTTTGCCCGTGACGGCGATGGTCGTCAGACCCGTCGGATCCTTGAACGGCGGCTTGACGGTGAAGGGAAAACGCACCTCGTGGGTGATACCCCTGATGGTCAGGTCGCCGACGGCCGTGTACTGTTTCCCGTCGACCTCGACGCGTTTGGTCTTGAAAGTGATGGTGGGATGGTTCTCGACATCGAGGAAAAATGCGCTCTTCACGGCCTCATCGCGGCCATCCGAATGGCCGGTGAATACGCTAGGTGTCTGAATGGTGATGTCGGCGGACGTGTGGGTCATGTCGACGAGATCGAGCGTGATATGGCCGGAGGCGTCAGGGAAGACGCCGACGACATCGACCATCGAAAACCGGTTCACCTTGAAGGTGATGAACGTATGCTCGGCGTCGATTTCGTAGTGATCGGGTGAAGGGGTCCACGCGGTGAGCGACACCGCAAAAACGGCAAGGAGCATGCTGATACGCGTCATAAGATCATGGGGCTCGTGAATGGGGCGAAGACGAACGTGTGGCTGCCCATTACGAGCGGGAGGCCCGCCGGTTGACCGTGTTGTGATGAACGGCGGGATCGGTGGGCTGAGTGGAAGTAGCCCCCAAAGGACCTCGATCCGATGTGAATCAGCGACCCTGATGCGGGCTGCCTTTTCGTCGCCGACGATGTTCGGGTGAAGCTGCCCCTCCAGCTAATCCGCGATGCCGGCCCCGGGTGCCCCGGAGCATGCCGGTTGCAAGCGAGCGAGCGAAAGGCGATCTTCCGCTTCGCTTTTCCCATTTCGGGAAAGGCTCACCATCAAACCATTCAATCGGAAAAGACCCTATGAAGCGCATCCTGCCGATCACGCTGTGCCTGCTTGCCCTTACGCTTTTTGCCTGCCGTGAGCCGGCCAAAATGGGGGCAGCGCTGGCGGCATTGGAGCCCGGTTGGCAGAAACTCGCGCCCGATGGAGCAGCGGTATGCTCGAACGATACACCGTATGCCTTCTTCGTCAGGTCCGGCGATCCGGAGAAACTCCTGGTTCATTTCGAGGGTGGAGGAGCCTGTTCTTCCGGGGAAACCTGCGATCTTGAGGCGCGACCCACGTATAAGCCGACCGTGGGTGCCCGAGAAAACGTCACGGCTCGCAAGGGCATCTTCGACCTGGATAATCCCGAGAACCCCTTCGCCGATTACAGCATGGTGTTCGTGCCCTATTGCACCGGCGACGTACACCTCGGCGACCGCGTGACCACTTACGATGTGGCGGCAACCGACAGTACGGAAGCCCACACCGTGACCATCCAACACAAGGGAAATGTCAATGCAATGGCGGTTCTTTCGTGGACCTACGAGAACTTCCTCGCACCGCAGGCAATTTTCGTCTCGGGGAGCAGTGCCGGCGCGATCCCTTCGCCGATGTATGCTTCGCTCGTCGCCGATCACTATCCGGAAGCACGGGTCGCCCAACTGGGCGATGCAGCCGGCGGGTACCGTGGTAGCAGTGAGAAGCAGAACGATGTCTGGGGGGTCGGTGGTGTGCTCGCCCGCACCCCGGGGTTTGAATCCGTCGACACACTTCATCTTCCCCCCTCTGCACTCTACATTCAGGCCGCCCTGCGGCACCCCAACCTCACGTTTGCCCGGTATGATACGGCGGAAGATGAAGTGCAACATTTCTTCATGCGCCTCGCCGCTGACGACGTTTCATCGCTGAAAGCCTCGATCGATGAGAACCGCGAAGACATCAACCGTGAA
>Ga0114931_10001152_pt1 | contig 33630 bp, 48 predicted proteins | sample 2SBtaG_FD_89579 | JGI IMG/M metagenome (GOLD analysis project Ga0114931, IMG submission 89579) | Deep subsurface microbial communities from Kolumbo volcano to uncover new lineages of life (NeLLi) - 2SBTROV14_V59a metaG | ecosystem: Environmental > Aquatic > Marine > Volcanic | place: Kolumbo...
ACTCTACCAAATGAACGTCTAAAATATGATGTACCTTTTGGGATAACTTTTTTGCATGATTCAAGAGTACAGATATGTTCTTTACGTGATTTTTTAATCAAATCATCTTCGATTCTAAAATCAACTTGCTTCTGTTCTAATCTCTTTGTCATTGGGTAGGACTCCTTAGTTGAATTGTTAATGGTTTAGGTTCTTTTAAATATGGTATTCCATAATGTGTACTTCCCCACATTCTTTTTGTATCTGCTGAAAGTTTTGTGATGTAAACATGGTCTGCATTACCTGTGAAATAATGTACTGAAACAGTATATTCATAATCAAATTCACAACTGAGACAACCACAATCATCTATTTCACATAATGAATCCCCACCGCCTAAACCACCATCATGTTCATTTACATAGTGACCACAAGTGCAAAATAATTCTAAATCTTCTAATGAAAATTCATTCCTATCAAACTCAATAGGTAAAACTTGCTTCTGTTCTAATCTCATCGTCATTGTACCCAACCCCCAAGATACGAATCCCAATGACAAACTTTACACTCTGATTGTAATGGTTTTTTTGAATGATGACAGTAAGGACATTCTAATTGATTTGATAATGGTTTATTCATCTTCATTAAACACCTGTGACAATAGATTGTATAGATCAACTTTTTTCCAGTTATATGATTCAATCAGAGTTTTTGCTTCTCCTATGATAGTTTCCAATATGTTTTGTGGAATATCTTTGGCTTCAACTAATAATTGTAAATGTGAAAAATCACGCAATAGCAATCCTGCACATAGTCCAGAATGATAATTATATTTTGGTTTCTTTTTGTTCTCTTTTAACTCTGCAAATATTTCAGATAATCCTGAGTTTCTTTTTTCAATCCCTTTGAATGTATCCATTTTTCTATAAGTATCTACACTCAATGATGTTCATGCACTCCTTTAGGTTTCGTTCTTTTACAGATTTTACAAAATTCAATAGGATAACCCATACGATTCTTTTGTAATCTCTTTGTCATTAGATTACCCCACATACTGAACATGATTCACTTTTAGTAAATTGTTCTCTAATTCCCTCATCATGAAAGTTTGAATTACAATTAGGTTTTTCAACCTCAAAAAATATCACACTTCTACATCTTACACATTGTTCAGGTTTGACTAAATACAATACATCACAACATTGACACTGATTTACAAATTGCTTCTTTTCTAATTGTTCTGTCATTGACTTTTCAATCTCTCCCATTCTTTTTGTCGTCTTATTCTTGCTTGAAGTTGATTAACTGCAACTTTCATAATCAATTCTACGTGCTGTGCTGAAAATTTCTCATTGAATCTTACGAATACATGAGGGTTATCTTTCTCGAATCCATAAACACATTCAAAATCTTCGCTAGAAATGTCAATGAGTTCTAAGAAGTTCTTTGCATCATTATCGCTTAATGAGTATTTTTTTACCTCTGATTCCATAGCCTGATTCTCGTTCATTGATTTTGTATCTGACTTCATATTATATGTAAAACATACTTCTATTTAAGAATGTATGAATAAATCTTTCCAATTTCCCTGACAACGTTTTCCGGTCTGTGAAATTCCGGAAGTGATTCTGAAATGGTATAGTCCCAGTTTACCACCTTTAGATTCATGGCCATTGCCTGAAGTCCGCAGACGGAATTGGCGTGAATTATCTTACCGTTGACTTCTGGAATGTCAACATAGTATTCGTATAACGCCAGGCGTTTTGGAAATGACTCATAATAGACCTGTTCCTCCTTTTTTATGTGATCCAGTCTTACTGAAATATTATGATATAACAAATTGGACAGTGTTCTGCTTGAGGACTGGCCTTTTTTTAGTGAGATTAGTGCGTTGTTTAGATTTGACCTTTTCTGTACAGGCTTGAACAGATCCGTGTCAACGGGGTTGGGAATGTAGTGGGGCTGTTTGGCGTATTCAAATTCAAGTAACTCGGTAGTTGCTACAATTATTCCGTCGCATAGTCTCTCCCATTTCAGCCTCCATTTTTTACCCTTCATCTCGTATCTTACCAAAGATCCGTGATAGTGCATTATTATCTTCTTTTTGGGATATAGAATTTTTAACGGTACCACCATGAACCACGCATCATGCAGATGAATGATGTCAAACTTTCTAGCCAAGAGTACAGCCTGCAAGACAAACCTATACTTGTTGTTTATTATGATTCCGCCATAGTATGACGTCATTTTCAAATGGTCATGCTTTGCATTTTTGATTACCACAGTATGATGATCGAAGACTTTTTTCTGCCACTTTGCAATAACACTGGCTGTTGCCGCCTGGTCCCATACGTGTAATATTCTCATATTCTCTCCTCACTGATTCTTTTGACAATATCTAACTGTGTCTCAAAGTCCTCATCTGGAATCATCCCCTGTTTTTCCATGAGTAATTTTTGTGATAACATAATATGATAAAAGACTTTAGCCTGCTGGCTCTGCTTCTCAAAGAGCATGTTGTAGTCTGTGCTTGCCTGGTGCTTTCTGAATCTCACTCCGATGTAGCTCAGGGCAATAAAGCCAAGTATTATGAATATTGGTGCAAAAACTTCAATTGGTATCAGATGGTTTATCCAAAGGAAACTAATCATGGTAAAGTTTGCCATCTGGATCAGTGGTGATACCATGGCACCGCCAAGCCTCATGTCGTAGTATCTTCTTTTTATGAATGTAAGATTCAAAGTAAATTTACACTCCTGGCACACTCCATATGATACCATTTTGTATTATTGCCGTTTCTTTTTGTGAAAATCTCATAAGGTTTTCTTTTTGTCGGTTTTTTGAATTTCTTTTTGCATAACCGACAACATTTGGAATATGGTTTTCCCCTACCTCTCTCATACACCGATGTAGTAAACATGATCGGTTTGGTCCGTTGGCTCATCTTATCCACTGCACCATGATTACTATCTTCCATATTCTGATTACCTTAACCCAGTTTTTCAAAATCCAATCCTCACAAGAAAATGAGATCCAGTAGCTTGATGTTTATTATTTTTGAATTTCAGTCTATGATCTATCCAAATAGTGTTGTCTTTATCAATGAATCCCATAGTCCAAAGAAGTTTAAACCAAGGCTGATCTGTCTTTGTAGGTAATAACATTACACTTTCACTTCCATGAACCAATTCTTTGAGAGTTTTATGAACAAACTCAGTTAACGGTTTTTTTGCATACATTGGATTGACATAATTAAATCTCATCCATTTACCATACAATCCATTGAAAAAACATGGTGATTTGTATGGTGTTCCTACCGGACATGGATCATAAAATTGTTCTTTTTTAATTTGCCATTTTTTCTCTATTATTTTAAAAATTTCATCAGGTGTGATATGCTCCTGTTTCTTTGATTTCGGCATGTAACTCAATATCTTGCCACCACCTTTGGTTTTCTTACACAGTAACTTCTCCTTCTTACCCTGGTAGAACAGCATGGACAGAATATTCCCTCATATCGGAATACCGCATCACACACAATACATCTGCAGAATCCGTCTGCATATTTCCCACCGTTTCGCCTGTAATCTTTCAGGGAGGGGCATCTTCCCTTGCATTTACCACTCATTTTTCAATCTCCTTTTTGAAGGAAATATACCATTTTTTGAATGATTCAGGGTGTTTTTTTGGGAATTTAATCATCAGCTCTAAAAGCTCCGTTGTTTTTCTCGTTTTTTTTATTTTCAAATATTTTTTTCAAAATTTCTAAAGGGATTAAACATGTAGAGCTTTTGGAGCTCTTAAACGGACTTGTTTCTTCTTTTGCCACTTCCTCATCAGTTTTTATTCTAAAACCAGAATAGGCATAGCATTCATTCCCATCAATCCTTGTCCTACTGGGAGTATTTCCTATAATTTCATCAAATATCCTTGAAAATTGCTTCTTATCCTTACTTTTGAACCCCTTTTGGATGCAATGAGACATCCATTTGTTAAATGGTTCATTTGATTCCACCCTGTATGATATACCTCTCTCAATCCACCTGTTTACAAACATTTTGATACGGTTGCCAAAAGTATTCCAGATATTCTCAACTTCCATCACATCTATGACATGGTGATAATTTTCATTCTCATAGATCCAAGTCGCATTCTTTAAAAGATATGTGACCATACCGGATAACTCATCAATTGTTGCTGTTTTTTCCATGACTCGCTTAATCTCATCATTCTGGTGTCTGAATTTTTTATCAACCCTGATTATGTAGGTTCTGTCATAGATTGCCTCTGCATCATCATCATTTGCAATCTCATATAGGTCATTTGCCATGAACATTAACCGAGACATTGGCCTGAATGTACTGGCTTGCTCGTATATTCCCCTGGCTGTGAACTTGTCCTGTGTAATCCATTTCTTTATGACATCAATCTGTTTTATGGAATCAGGATTAAGATCATAGTCAATATTGAGCATTTTAAAGGCCATGTTTTTCTGCGTTGTCTGGTCTTTGGCTATCAGGTGTACAGTCGCATCCCCGATATTGTCCTCTCCTATTACCATCTCTGCAAGTATTCCTAACTGTGATTTTCCAGTACCAGTAGGACCAACTGAACCAAACTGGTAATCCACTCCCGTATACGGGTGAAAGCACGTCGAAAGAAAGTCATAATAGCTCTGCCTTGATTTTTTGTTTGGGATAAGGGTTTCCAATCTTTTGTTTATTTCAGTATATGATTTTGACTCGTCAAAGTCATGTGGTATTAGATTAAGTATGATATAATTAGGACTGAACTTTTTGCAGAAAACCCCCGTCTTAATATTATATATTCCGTTGTTGAGACATTTTAAATGGATTGAGGATTCTATATCCTTCCAGGTGATTATATGGCATGTATCCTCCACATACTTTACCACTTCTGTCATATCGGTGTTCTTTGACTTTGCGATTATTTCTCGAGCCTTTCTTCTTATCAGTGCCTCTGCATCCCTTTCATAATATTTGTCATTGTAAAACAGTAAGTTTCCTGTCAGATCAATTCTTTTAATCTGGTATCTTCCCTTGAGCCATTCACCCACTTCGATTAACTGTGTCTTGTCAAAGAGAACCTGTTTTTTTATTTCCCCCAACGAGTTTGATATTTTTTTAATATATGGAAATATACCCATATCACCAAACACAATCTCCAAGGCCATGTAAATCTCTGATATGTCAATCCTGTTTTTCTGGCACCAAGGCTTTAGCTCGTTTATCAGGTCAAACTTTGAGACGATATGTCTTGAAATGATTAACAGTTTTGTAAACTCTATCAGTGCAAAGGTGGGGGTATTGTTTCCAATCCCATTATCCATCAGATCTTCCAACCTTTCCCTGTCACGTAATGCCTGCTCGTACACTCTCGGCTCGTCTTTTGGCGAGCTCATCCTATCATCAACTCTTACACCATTCTTTAATGACTCACCATGTTTGTTACTTGCACAAAGACAGGTCTCAGGGTTGGTGCAAGTATTATGCCTATCACCCATACATTCAGAACAGTTTATCAATTGCATCATTATTTTTCCTTAAAATCTAATTGATTTTTCCTTGGGAATAATGTGTTAAATTCATCAAAAGTTACAGAATCAAATTGTTCAGGTAATTGATATTTTCTAGATGCGATTACTATTGGTTGAATTCTTCTATTATGATATATTGAGTAAATAACATCTTTATAATATTCAATTTCTCTAGTGATTTCTCCTAATGTAGGGGTATTAATTTTAACTTCAAAGAAAACTATACTTTTATTTTCATTTTTACTTTGAAAATTTGTTATTATTTTATTATCAACAATTAAATTTGTAATCATATTAAATGTAATCCAAGCAGAAACATCTAAGAAACCGAATCTAAAATTATTTGTTGTATTAGATAACACATATTCTAATTGTTTTGATATATTTGTCACATATGGAAAATCAAATGCTTTACTTTCCAAATTTGTTGTAATTTTTGTATTTTCAGCAAGTAATCCATCTTTTGTGATATATTTATCAAGTCGTGGTGTATGATATTGCTTACAAATTTTAATATTGTTTTGAATTATATTAAAATGTGGTGTTAACTCTTTCTCAAATTTTTCAAATAATTTATACCCATGATCTCCATAATGACTGTTTTTGTATTTTAAAAGTGGATGACGTTTGCAATGAACACAATTTTCATAATTTATTCCTCCGTTTAATGAAAAATTATAGTTCCAATCAACAATACAACCACATTCAAAAATTGATGTGGTATTATTCCATTCATAATCATATCTTTGTTTGTAATAATTTACATTTCCATCTTGTGAAATTTTAAGAAATAGTATATCAGTTTGATAAACATCTTCTACCATTTTATTATGAAAAAAAGTTTTGATTACTTCATCATTAAGTAATCTCAAACACCAATCGTCATGGTCATTTGATTTAATATCTGGGTCTTTAAATCCCATATATTCCAATAGTGTTTTTGCACGTTTTTCCTGTTTACTCATAATTTCCCAACCCTAAAATATGATAATGTTCTAATCATTTTACACCACTTTTAGCGAGGGAGGTTTTAATCTTGGGAGGAGACACCGACCTCTCCTCCTTACTATATTTCATAAGAAATCTAATCATCATAGCTTCGATAACTCTGCTACGATCACCTGAATTGACCTCTCGTTCAAACTCCTCAACTACTACTGAATTCAATGATAATGTTTTATTGATTTGCATATCATTCATACGTACGTGGGTTTATAAGAATATCGCAAAAAACGAAATTCGTTATTATGAATTTTTATAATATTCAATCAGAATGTCATTTAATTTCAAAAGATATTCACATGTTTTTTTATAATCTTTTTTTGCCAAGGAAGAAAATACAAGTGTGCGATATTCGATTATTGTTTTTGATAGGTCAGGTTTCATTTCATAAACCCACAATGGCAACATGGGTAGGCTGTAATATTTTCTGAACAAAAATAACAACGAAATGTATTTTTTTTAAAATTAATCCAACTCATACCCTTATCAGTATCCTTCTCAAATAACTATCCCTGTTATACATTTTTTGCTTCTGCTTCCGTATTATTTTAGAGCATGTAACACACCTTATTCTTTTTCCCTGACCGTGCTGTCTTTCGTCAAATGGCCTGTTACATTCAATACAATTCTTCATCGTGTCATTCTCACCGCTTTAATTAATCGGTTTCTGTTTACACCTTTCCACCTATGCAAACGGCTTATGGCCTGATGATGCACGTTACAGACATAAAGGAATCTTTCAGGCTGATGCCTTATCAATGGAGCCAGATAATTGTAATACTCCAAGGGTGATTTGAAATCCTTGTAAGTTTTCTCATTTTTTAAATACCAAAGGTGATGAAATGTCATGCCACCCTTTGCAATTTTCGAGTGGCAGACATAGCATCCTAGTTTAAACCTCGGTAGCCTTGCCAAGTTGGATTTTATTCCGACTAGTGTAATTTTTTCATCACTGTTCATTTACTTTTTCCCCATGAAATATTATCTCGTGATATAGCATTGGCACAAGATTCTCAATTCTGTCAGCCATATATTTTTCACAGCATCTGCACTTCAACAGACTTTCTCCATTCTTTGATTAATGGCTGATTTTATAATATCCTTGCCGGTAAAGTCCTTTTCAGTTCCAAGTGAAATTAGTTTGGTCTGCATTAAATTACAATCCGTATTAGCATTCCAGGAATCGGCTGCCTCCTTGGCTGTGCTCATCTGCTCACTCCCATCTTCAGCCAAAAGGTAAACGGTAGTCACTCCCATGAACAGAACCACAAATATTAAAATATAATCAGTCTTTCTCAATTTTTCTCCTGATTACAATATTAGAAAAAATAGAGGACTGGGGTAACTCCCCTCTTTTACCCCAGTACATTAGAGGACTATTGGTCATATTTCTCCCGTAATGAAAACACAACTTTTTTTGGGAGTTTACTTTCCAATGACTCAAAAAATTCCTCATCTAACAGTTCTGGATCACTGAACATTAGTCAAGTGTCCCCTTTTTGAGTTTGGTTTCGTCTAGGTATATGGCGTAACCTTTCTCGGTACGGCTTGGCTCTACTGGGATTGTCTTTCCAGTCCAGTTCTTAGAGTCCCTTCCAAAATGGGACTGCATAAGCCTTGCAGTCGTATTGTTCATGGTCCATACGTTAGGATCTTCCTTGCCTTGACCTTCATAACTTACATGACATTCAACCTTTTTTCCGAACTCGGTATCTACCATTCTGGCCTCATCCGTAATTTTCAATTCAGTCAATGACTTTTCCTTTACAAACTCACCTTTCAGGTAATTTCCACCACCTTCGACTTCAAATTCTGCTATTACTGTTCACCTCCTCTTGCTTTTTTGACAAGCATAACTTGTTGGTCAATCAAGGTTTTCATACAAAGTTCACAGATATCAATCTTGTTGAAAGTTGTCTCAACTTTGTAATTCTGATCTTTACACCAAACACAGAATTTTTTTGGCAGTTTCATTATATCTTACCTCTACCTAGCATTTTGGTAAAGTCAATTCCCTTTAACATGCCCTTATGTTCATCCAGAAACTTAAAGCCCTTACCCTGTGCAAGATTTATCTCTGCTTCCACTGCATGAGTTATGTCCTGACAAAATTCCACAGTAGCGTTGATTCCCTGAATACCAATCATTGCCTTGAGTGCCACTGCTCTTGTATCAATTGGCACATTCTTGGTCAGCGGATTCATCATAAAATTCATGACATGAACTATGGTTTTTTCTCTCTCAGTCAGTTCCACCATTTTCTGCTTCCACCATTTTTTTCATTGTGCTTTTTGTCAGTTCAGACACCAGTTCATCAGTGTTGTTATTTGTTCCCAGAATTGTTTGGTTTTCTTTCATCATACCTTCTATGATTCTTTTTGTTTCTTTTTCTGATGTCATTCCTCTTTCTCCTTTTCTTCCTCAGTTATCACCCAGTCTAACGCTGCAAACTGTCCCTGCAAGAATGATATGCCCTTCTCCTCAGTCTCACGTGTAAGCTGGTTCTTGATGGTGTCTTGTGCCTTTTTGATCTCATCAATGTTTTTCATTTCAGTCCCTCCCAGTTGCACAAGGCACTTGAGCATTGGCTGTTGCCTCCGTACTTGGTTTTCCACACAAACCCTCTGTCACATTTTGGACAGTTCATTTAAGACCCCTCTCCAGTGTCTCGTTGATACAGGCACTAAAAGAAAAAGTTCTGCCCGTATCCTTTATTGTCTTTGCCTGAATGTTCCTCAGTTTTAATTCCAGGTGTTCATCAAGCATTATTGTTACTCTACTCATGTTAATATGAAAAACATACTATTATTTAAGAATATATGAAAACCTTAATTATTAACAATATTCAATCATATTTAATTGAATATTATTTATCCACGAATACCACACGATGAAAAAAAATCTATCAAATTAAAATATGATGATATTGAAAAGGTAAAACATCTTTATCATGTTGAAAAATGGACTGTAACTGAAATTGCTGATAAATTCAATGTTAGTTTTAATTGTATAAAATATCATTTAGATCCAGAATGGAGGAAAGAACAACTTGAAAAGGTAAAACATATCAATTCAGAACGTTATAAAACAGATGAGAAATTTAGACAACATATAAAAAAACATGGAATTGAATGGCATAAAGACAGAAAATTAAATGATAAAGTTTTTTCTGATTATATTACATCATTAAAACGTACTCATCGTTTTAAAAATATCAATTTGTATAAAATGAAGGAAAAAGAATATCGAATGAGACCAGAAGTCAAAGAAAGAAGTAAAAAATCAAAAGCAGTATATTATCAAAACAATAAGAATGAAATCAAAAAACGTAGTAAAGAGTACAATCAAACCAACAAGAACAAAATCAAAGAACACCGTACAAATAACAAGGACAAACGTAAATTATATGATAAAGAATACTATCAAAATTCTAAAAAACACAAACGTAATATTCAGTATGCTATAAGATGGTTTGATGCCTAGATACAAACATTGTCAAACTTGTAAAGACCCAAATGTTAGTTTTGAGAATAAATTTTGTTCGATTGAGTGTGCAGATCTCTATGATGGTATGAAAATAAATCAATGGGCAAGTAAAATTGATTTGAAATAACATCATATTAAAAGAAGATTCTGTTTTTATGGATGCCCGTTCATAGAACTCAATCTGTTCCTCTCCAAAACGAAATTATATCTATTTTCTATAATATGGCATATCGGATCTATTAGGTACATAAATTTATTGTTCAACAATTCGACAATTATTATCCCCAATATTCCCACGGCACAGATAAAAAATATCTCCATGCCTAATTGAAACATTGGTATTTCCATAACTGATTTTATTATTGTCTCCTCATATCCTACGGGGACAAACTTTGGGGAACAGTCCCATGTAGGAATGCCAAACTTGAAGAAATTCAAAAAACAGTATTCCCTGTATAACTTCATTCCCTCCGGAATGATATAGTTATTCAACTCCCAGCATCCTTGGCAGTTTCCTGTCACAAAAGTCAACTGCCAGAACCCCTACAAAAGAAAAGAATCCCAATGTTATCCCATACATTAAAAGATAGTCAGGCGAGGGCAGCTTTCTTCTGTTCCCTCTTTGAATCAATCCATCTGTATATCATATAGGAAATGCCCACCGTCAATCCGGTAAGAGTTAATCCCATCATAAAATTTAATGCGAAATTCATATCACTATTGAATCCAACATTGAGCAAGAACCCGAATAACACTATACCTCCTATTACAAATGAAAATTCTTTATTCAAAATATCCTCACTTTATCTCTTACTTTCACCTTTTTATCTTTTGTGATTTGCTTATTTACTTTCTTGGTTCCGGTGATTATTGTGTTTCGCTTGAACAGTCCCTCAATCTCATCAGTTTTTGTGTTTCCTAAAAAGTCATCCCTTTTTACTGTTCTTGATTTTCTGGATGGCCTTGTTTTAGAGTCTAAGGCAAACGGTGGAACAAGGACAGCAGGTTTTGGCACTCTTGGAGGTACCTCAATTAGTTTGACTTGTTGTTTTGGAATTGGTTTCTGTAATGGTTTTTGAGTAGTTGGTGTTTTTGGAATTTCAGGTGAACGTGATCTATGTCTGGTTCTTTGCCTTGGCTTCTGTTTTGGTGTTTGTTTTGTATTTTGCCTGAATACCTGAACGGAAGATGTCCTGGTTATTGTGTTTTGACGTGGTGCAACCTTGGTGTTAATCTTTTCCCGTATTATTGTTTTTGGTTTTATTATTTCTCTTATTCCGGCATTTGATATTATTCTCGTGACTGTTGGCTGTCGTGTTGCTTTGGGTCCTCTTATGGTTGGTGTTGGTATTTTATCCTGTCTTTCTATTTTTACTATTGGTGGCAATAGTTGATTGTTTGAGTTGTTTGGAGGTGGGGTTGCATATGGAGCTGGAATATAGTAATCTATTGGTACAGGCTCAGGGTTTAATGGGGAACGTCTTCGCTTTCTTTTGTCTGCCTTATTTACTATTCTTGTAATCTGCCCCTGCTTGTTTGGCTCACCGTATTTCTTTGTAAGATCCTTGTCAGTTTCCTTTGGCTTCCAGTTCTTTATCTTCGTTAGACCCTTACCAAACAGTTTGTTTGGTTTTGATGTACCACCTATTTTTTTTAGATCCTTGTTGAACTGCCTGTCACCAATACTCCATTTCTCCTGACCTAACTGTTTTCGTTCCAGTTTTCTTTGCTTCATTAGTTTCTGAATGTCGTTTACTGGTGTCTCATGTTTGGCTATTGCCCTGCTTATTTTTGTAGGCGATATGGATCTTTTAGGCTGCTTAAACATCTCTTGCATACCGTACTGAATCTTATCTCCAATAACATCGAATTTTTTCTTATCTTTCGATAATCTTGTGATAGGATTGTCAAATTCTTTGGCTGATATTTTTTGTTTTGCCTGACCTGTAATTGATTTGACTTCACTTATTCTACCTTGTAACTCGGTAGGCTCTTTCTTGTAACCAAGTTTGAATCGTTCCAACTTTCTTTTACTTTCAATCTGTTTTAATTTTTCAACAGCATTAGGCTTGAATTTTAATGGAATGCCACCAACAAAACTTCTTTCAGGTAGATCAATCGGCTTTCTTGGGTAGTCCACTCTCTTATTATATTGGCTTTTGATTAATGGATCTTTAAGAGGATTTCCTAATGTTCTTCTTGGCAAGTCTACAGGTTGTTTAGGACCGATAAAGTTTTGTTTTCTTCCTTGGGTTTGAATATTGAAATTCTTTCTAGGATTTTTTGTAATATTTATGCCAGGAAACTTGCCAACTGTATTCATGCCCTTTCTTCCTTGTTGACCAATATCAAATAATACATCAGAGATTTTTTCCTTTTGCCTTGCAGTTGCCTTGCTTACCTCACCAAATACTTTTCGTGTTGAATAACCAAATGGAGTCTTGTCTCTTTTTATTGGATTGATGAAATCCTTTGGCTTTCCCTCACCGAATGGGCCTGACTCCCTTACAATATTTCTTAATGCGTTCTTGGAATATGCAGGCGTAACCCATTTTGGTTTACTCTGATAGTTCTCACCAAGTACGTTTATGATTCCCTTTTTTGTTTCAGATAATTCCAATCCTATTCTTGTCTTGAGTCTAAGACTCTTGTCTCTCAGAACTTCACTTGACTGTCTTATTGGGTTTAACGGATCTCTTTTTGCCAGATCCAGTTTAATTATTCGACCTTTTGTTTTTAGATCCTGTACACCTAACTGTGTCCTGTACTTTGCCTCAAGTATGGGTTTGTTTATCTCAATTTTTATCTTTCCTCCAATAACATTAGCCTTTTGATTGATAATCCCAATCTGTCTGTCAATTGGTTTTTTTATTTTCCCACCGATGACTTTCGCTTCCTTGCCTAATATTACAAATGGTTTTTCTATTCCACCTTTTACTATTCCAAGTTTTGTTATGGCATCCTGTTTTTTCAGATTAAATGCGAGTTGCTGGTTCATCTTGAATACTTGTCCTGCAATCTTTACTTTGCCTGTGAGTATCCTGTCTTCCCTTTGTATTATTCCAATTTTGGTTTTAACATCGCTGATTCCAAGTTGTGTCCTGTACTTTGCCTCACGAATAATATTTGGCACGCTTGGAGTATTTCTTCCCAACACATCCTGACCATATTGTATCCCCCTGCTTATTCCAAGTTGTGTATTTCTTTTTAATATTCCAGCCTGAGTATTTAGATCCTGTCCAACAAGTTGTATCTTTATCCCTACATCCTTTATCTTCTGGGGTATTGTTGGAAGTGATGGAATGTTCTTGTTTACAATATATTTTGCATATTGTATATCGGCTTTAATATTCTTGCTTGCCTGACCTATAACATAAGGAGTCTTTATTGGGCTTTTAATATTCTTGACGTATTCTACACCCTGTTTAATCTTGTAAGGTATTGTTCTTTCCTTACCATATGGGTTTGGTATTGTGTCAGTAAATGTTCTTCCCTCCTGGGTTACCCTCACACCTGTCATCTGTGTGGGTGATGAGCCAAAAGTTGTACCCCTGTTCGTGCTTAATTCGATAATATTTCTCTCTCTTGTAAATGGTGTATCCGGTGTCTGTGGTATCTCAACAAGTCGGCTTTTTCTTACAGTTTTGAATAATCCCTTTCCTGTCTTAACCCCTAATTTCACCAATTCTCTCCCAGTAAGTACATCTATTACCAATCCACCAACCCCCGTAGTTGTCTGGGCTACATTCTGAACTAATGTTTGATTTCCCATTTGTTGTTGTGCTTTATTAATTCCTCTCTGAATGCTGAATTTATCTGCATGAATGTATGGGTATTTGGCTGTCACTGTTCCCTTCAATGTCGAAGATATACCTGTATCAACATATGTTGGAACAATTGATATTTCCTTTCTCTTATATTTTCCTTCATTTTTAAGAACATACTTGTCTAAAAGTTCACCACCATAACTTATTGTATTTAATACATTTCCAGTAACAGCCTGTAATGAGTTTAGTTCAGCTATTATGAAATTATCTGGATTTTCCTTTTCAAGTCTTTGTAATTCTATCCTGTTTTTATCAACATATGAATAAATATCCTCAAGCAATCCGCTTCCCCTTCTTGTGAACTGTTCAGGATATGATTTTCTTTCTTCTTTCTTTGCAATATAATCAAGTGACCCAGGAAACCCTACTATTCCCTCATCGCCGGTGCCAGTAGGTTTTTTTCCTTCTGCTAAATTTACAGTGTATGATAATTGATTGGATGGTCCTTGGGTCTGATAATTATTTTCTGTTCTACCAATGAATTTTTCACCATGATTGTAATCCTTAAAAGTTCTAGTCTTTCCGTCTGGAGTTGTTACAGTATTGCTGACCTCAGACTTTGGGTAATAGAAATTACCGATCCTGACATCAGAATTTGTCCTGCCTTTATCACTTGGGCGCTGTGATGCTCTTTGGTATATCTCACGTCTTATTCTTGCAGTTTTTCCTTCCTTGGTATTCTGCTGGGATTTTGTTATTGCCTTGTCGTATATTAGAATTGTAGAGGAAAGGTTTGCGATGCTTCCCTTGACGTTTTCAATTCTTTTTGATATTGTCTGGCTTGGAATTCCGGTTCCGCCAGGTCTTCTTCTCTGAGCATGTGACAGACCATTGACTTGTTGATGTGCCTTTGCCTGTCCTGCCGGACTGTTCCAATATGCCTGTTCTCTTTGCAATGCCACAAGTTCTGCCCTTTGCTGTTTTAGACTGGTTTCAGCCTTTTGTTTTTGCTGTCTTGCTATTACTGCCTGCTGTTCAATTCTTTGTGCATTCTTTGCCTGAGCTATTTTGTATTCCTGCACTACCGCCTTTTGTTGCTCGATTGTTTTGAACCCCTCACCATTGCGAGCCTTGTTTATTCCTTGGGCTTCCTCTGCTGTGATCAGACCTGAATTTACTGCATCAGCATAAAGCTGGTTGTAATTTTGAACAGGTGTGGAAGCTGTACTATTATTATTTGACTGATATATTCCCCCTCCGCTTGGTGGAGCCTTTGCCGCCACATCCTTTTGATGCTGTTCTCTTTTTTGTTTTGCAGTTGGCGCCGGAGGTGCCTTTGGTCTCTTTGGATCATCAGCCATACTCTGTACAGAACGCTCAAACTTTAATAACTTTTAGCACAAGAATAGTCATGGAATGCACATGTGAAGATTGTGACGGAACAGATTGTGTCAAGAATTGTGAATACTGTTTCTTTGATCTAGAATAACATCACACTTGGTACATTTTAGATTGGCAAAATGATTTTTCTTGCCGCATATTTTGCAAATCATTCCCTTTTCACCAATAATTGTAGCATGTTCCAGATGAAATAGATTACCAGTACCGTAAAGAAGAATGAGTGAATCGTAACCCATACCGGCTGTACCAGAACAATACTGTTAGGCGTTGTAGTAATAGTACTGTTTGTGATTCCTATTCCGGTTGTTCCGTTAATTACCACTTCTGTTACTGTATGTCCCTCGTCAAGATATATTGTTGCGCCTGCACTTCCCAAAACATAGATACAAAACATTGGAATCAGTACCCAGATTGATCTTATCACGCTTTGTGATTTTGTTGATGGTGTTTCCCTGAATGCCGAGGCAATAAGAAATACAATTCCAGAGTATCCTATTATGGCATAAACAATAAATTCAAGGATGGAAATTGCAGCCATTATGATTTCACCATCAGATCAAGTCTATGAGCACGTTGTATTAAATATTGTTTATAGTAATGTGTGAACATCATATTCCCCTAACATATCCAATAATTGCCCTTGCCAATAATAGTATGTATAATATTATAAATCCGGATACAAACCATGTTGGGACTCCAAAAAGTAACATGATATAAAATATGTAAGTGCCGCTCATCAATCCTACCAACTCCCATGCCACATACGCGGCACCTGTGGTAAAGGTTTCTATCTTGTCAAAGTATGTGGAATTTCCAGTATAGTTTGCGTTGACTATGTTCTGTGTTGACTGGTTAAACTTGTCAGTCTGAAGATACCCCACAATTGCAGAGTTTACCGGCTGTCCGTTTACTGGCGATACCAACTCAACATGATATACCTGTGCCAGTGTGTACTCCAATCCTACCATCATTATTCCTGCGGCATAAAAGAATATGATAATTATTAACGCCTTATCTATGATAAGCCTAACACCCCATTCTTTTTTCTAGGCCGTAAGTCATTTCTTATTTTAAGACATGATCTATTCTTACCATCCAATCTTACCATCCCATAGCCATCTTGATTTTTTGATCCTAACCATTCCCAACAATTGTTGTTCACTTCTATTTTTGTTAAGAAGTTTTGTATGGATTTTAATGTAAATTCAATCACGTTTCTTCAACCCCATTCCGATTGCCAACACTACTACTAAAGCTATTCCTCCAAGCATTCCACTTGTCCAAGGAATCAGCTCAAAGTACCATGCAGCGCCCAACATCGTAACCATTATTCCGACTCCCAAAGCTGGATTTGTCCTGTTAAAACCAAGCATGGAAACTATTACTATAAACATTGTAATCAAGTCGATACCGCCAATCTTTCCATCAGTTCCATAAAGTCCAGATGAGAAATTATTAATCTGTGAAAATAACGGAACATTTGATATGCCCCCTGCTCCGCTTGAAGCCAAAGACTGTGTTAGGGAATACTGTCCGTTTATTGTCGGATCAGAATGATCCCAGCAGTTCCAGTCAAGTATGTCATTCCCTGCATTGATTACGGTAAAGTTATGATAAACATATCCTAATGCCGCAGTTTCGGAAAGTGATGTATAGTTTGTGTTCGTTCCGGCAATTCTCTCTGATACGGTACAGTCAACATTTAACGAGCTGGCAAATCTTACCTGAACATCATCAGTTGTCGGATTGACATTGTACAGTTCATACCATATTGGTGTGGTGTCAGGATTTGTCTCGACATCAAAAGTCAGGTCGCCAACTGCTATCTCAACTGTCAAGGTCGCACTTGGAATGTTTGCACCTGTCACATTACTTCCATGATTTGTTACCGCACTCACCCTGAAAGAGTATTCAGTGGTAGGATCAAGTCCTGATATTGTGGCAGACGTTGTGGCACTTCCAGTGTCAGCGACATAGACTGTCTGGGGATCCCCTGCCGGAGTGGTATAGTTTATGTTGTAACCTGAAAGTGTCCCGTAAAGATTTGGTGCAGACCATGACAACAAGAATTGCAATAACGAGTTTGTGGTTACTGTCAGATCATCCACAGAGTCAGGCAGATGATGTGGATTGGCAGAATATGTGGTAGAGTTTTCTGATATGCCTGAACCGTTTAATGCCGCCACCTTGTAGTTGTAGAACTGTCCAGATATCAGACCTGTATGATTGTAGTATGTTGTGGCAGTTGTTGTGTTGCTTGTCAATGTGGTAAATCCGTTGCCTATCGGTGTCTCAAAGAATATCCTGAATCCGTTGATATTGTCCATCAATGTTGCCAACCATTCAAGATTCAACTGTGTGGTACATGCATGATAACAATCGTTAACTGTAAGTCCGGTTGGTGCTACTCCTGTAAATACAGTTGATGGTGTAGTTATGTTCAGGATATTGCCAGTAAAATTGTAACCTCCTTCAGTCAATACACTTGCAGAAAATGAATATGGGGTACCAAAGTTCAACCCAGTTACGTTATAGTATAGGTTTGTACTGTTTGCCAGAAAGTTGGTCGAACTGCCCCAAGGCGTTGTAGAATTTACCATGTAGTTTACCACGGTTCCATTATTGAGTCCTGGCTCAGTCCATATCAAATCAACAGAATTGTTATCCAAATTGGCAAAAGTAAGATCAGTGACGGCATTAGGTATGAATGGTACTTCGGATACACCGTCCCATATTTTGACATAGTTTAATGACCACTGTGTGCCAGCTTTGTTACTATCTGCTAACATATTACTAAATGATAAAATATTCATTCCTGTTTGTGAACCACTTGCTGTAACTGATGAAGAAAGAGGACAACTTGTAAATGTCGAATCCGTACAAAGCTTTCCATAAACTACTGTGCCTACTTTTTTTATCTCAACATAATAATCAGTACCAACCGTAAAATAGTTTGAATTGTTTATTGCTGTTATGTCCTGATTTTGGTAAACATACTGACCATCTGGTGCATATATTACCATTCGATTAGTTGATGATGTTGTATGGTCTTGTGTTACTTGTAACCCTATCAAGTCACCTGTATTAAAAAGTGTGTCACCTATGTTAGTTCCAACTGACACCATCATTATATCACCATTAGCAGTATCTGTAGGATTGTTATTTCTGGTGAAACTGAATCTTATTACACAATCGTCAGTTCCATCACATACGTTTTGCCCTAGATTATAATATGCACTATTGTAAACAGAAGAAACCCCCGTTTCATCATATTCCTTGTTTGTTCCATCATAACTTGTGTTTGCGTTTGTATCTGTCCAACTTGGATCAGTCTGCATGTCGGCCTCGTAATCAGCAGGAATATATACTGGATCAATAATTAATGACTTGCCAAAAGTCAAAGGCATCAAGTCATCACCAAACTTGAAAATAGCCTTGTCAGATGCAATATCCACTTCCTTGAATTTTTTATGTACGTTGTCTTTTGTATCAATCATTCCTCCTTTTGAGACAAACAGGTTCTTGCTCATGTTTTCTTTCATGTGTGTGCCGACTGACAGTGTCTTGCCGTTGTTTTTTACCTGTCCGCAGTCGTCTGATTTACATACAAAGTCAACCTCAAATTTGGGGGGCGTCTTTTTGATATTGTTGTTGGTAATGGTATATGTCCACTCTATGTTTGGTATGCCAAACTCGTAAAACGTTTCAAACTTTATCCCGTTGTTTTCCTGTATGACATTCAATGTATTGTTTGCCTCATCAAGCACGTAGGTACAACTGTTTAATGCAATGTCAGAATACAGACCTGATGATACAGACTCTCTTAGAACGTTTGAAAACTTGTGCTTGACAACATCAGAGTCGGAAACCGTTCCGCCCTCATACACATTAAGATCACATGTGTTCTTGTCAAAGACATATGACTCTATTGATGATTCAAACTTTACAGAGTTGGCATCATCTGTTATGTCATATGTTATTTCATCAGCGTAAGAGTTTTGAAATAACCCCAGTCCAGCTACTAGAATAAATGGAAGGAGAAAATACAGACCATTCAACTCAGTCCCTTCCCCTTGCGCTGGCAGTCATCAATACCTTGATCACAATGATTACTATCCCAAGTGACGGCATGAGCGGAACGAGATACTGCACGGTTGTCTTGTTCTGGTTGTACAGTGCCAGCCAGTCCGCATCAAGCGATATGTTGTTGTCATCTACAAGCTGAAAGAATGCACCGAAGATCAACGGCATTAAGATAAATGAGATTCCAAAGGTAATGACAAATAAAATTAAGGATAGTCCAAGATATACCAGAGACGACATTAAATTCTGTACAGAATTAGACTATTTAACGATTTAAAAAAAAGAAAAGAATGCTTCCTATTTCTAGGAGAGCATTCTAACCACAGTCAATACTACAACTGCTGCTAACACGATGAGTGTTATGATGAGCAAATTATAGCCCGCTTGTGATTGCGAATTGTTGTTCTGGCATTGCAAAGCCCATCCAATCTGTGTGGCACCAGCAGTTGAGTTGTATCCGGTGATCTGGCTACAATCAGTGGCTGCCCCACCTAGAATGAGGGTTCCGATGCCGAGCATGATTGCGACTGCAATAAATGCTCCAACATATCCCATCAAGGAGTTATCCATTAAACAAGACTTTGGCTCAAAGTTATTAAACTTTGAGCAAAACCTAGTCACGGATTTGGAACAGGTGTAAAGAATCTGGTATTATCAACGCATTCCTGATATATCTTATGAAGCTTAATGTGTTGGTCACTTGTAAGATCATTGTGTTTTGGGAACTGAGCCGGCACGTCAATATTTAACATATAGTCCCTTATCGTGTCACAGCTCCAGGATGAAAAGAACTCGTTGTTGGTTTCAATGTATGCATAAATCCCTACTGCCAAAACAATGAATGGTATTATCACAATTGGTCCGCTCCATTTGTAATAGACAAACCGTGACAGTTTGGATTTGTTTCTTTGTGATTTTCTCATGTTAATATTCCTTAGTTTGTTTGATAATGGCACTCAGTACGGCTCCGGCTCCTATCACTGCTGCAATTGCAATGGCATACGATATGAACTCGTCAGGATAAGCCCATGCCGCAAATGGCAAGAATATAATACCAATTGCAATGGGATAGATACCTGTCTGGTATTTTACATAGGTCATTACTATCAAAATTGTAACTAGAATCATTGGGAATAATCCCCCTGTAACCCAGTCAAAGGATACGGTGGCAAAGGAAAGAAAGTCTGCGCCTGCCCCACAGTTCTGTAGCATCTCAAGTCCTGTGGCTGTATAGTTCAGAAAGCATGGTGTACTTTCAGTTACGTTGATGGTACTTTGGGCGTAAGCATCACCCAAAAGGAAAGGACTGGTTGAAAATGCTAAAAATAGTAGCAGCCAACTCACAGTCATAATTTCTGTACAGAATGAGAGTATTTATCTATTTTATATTGTAATCCTTGCGACGGTAATGCTTTTGCTCATCTGATATTATCCCAAAATTCATGACACCAAAAAACATTGTGAGTCCTATGACTAGAATTAATATTAAATTGTACATTTCACCTACAGTAGTTCCAGTCACTCCATCAACTTTGATAAACTGCTGATTGGAAAATTCGTTAGGTAATGATGAAGTTACAAAATATGCAAATATTGATACAAAAATAAATGTGATTGTCATGGACATTAATGCAATTACTATACCCCAGTATTCTGCTTTTTCATACCGTCTTTTTGAGTTTGTAAACATGGTGCATGGGCATTCAGTACACAGTCCTCTCTTATGATCCCCCCTTGAGTGGGAACACTTGCAGACTCTCAACATGAATCCACCAGCGACTTCATATTGGAACTAAGTTTGTTATAGTCAATTGTTCCGGCATTGATTGCAGTAGTCAAAGAGTCACAGTCAGGGTATGAACTCTGAATGTTCGCATCAGAATAGTCTGCTCCTGCTCCTCCTGTCTGGAACTGGCCTGGCGCTGGCAGTCCCTTGAAGCCTTCCTGAATGGTTCCCAAGTTTCCAGCAAAGTCTGATATCCCATCAAACGCACCATTATCATAAGCTATGAATACTGCAGCACCACCCATACCGATAATCAATATTATTACTGCCACCTTCATCCATGCAGTTGTTGGTTTCTCTGGCCTGTTTGTAATCATTCTTAACTCGCCCTGTACCCTGTGATATTGCTGTAACAGACCGCCAAGATATGATGGAGATGTTGCAATAAGATCATCATGTATAAAATCAGTTATTCTTCTGACAGGTGAGACTATTTCTTTCACGTCAAGTTCTTCCATATACCCCTTGATTCTTTTCACCTGTTCCGGAAACTCACCCTGACGTTCTCCAAACAGTTTTATCAGTTCGTCAATGCTGTGCTTTTCAAACTTTTCCTTTTCCCTGCGACCTAATACTCTAAGAACATCATAAAGCATCCTGTCAACTGTTGGCAGTGCATTCTTTTTTAGCACAATTTCAAGCTCCTTTGTCTCAGGTTTCAATGAGGAATAGTGACATGTATCAAACTGTACAACCCTAAATGATTTTGTCATGGTCTTGTAATGTGTGAGTATCCTTGCATTCTTTAGTGTAAAGGCAAACAACTGTCCGTCAAGATCAGCCACAAAGTAATCCCCTATTGTATGTTTGATTGGAACGTAATGGATCCTGTCATTGGAATCAGAGATTTCAGCGGTTACAAACTTTGAACTTAACAGATCCTTGCCAGATAGTATTCCCATTATTCATCTCTCTCCTTTCTGCACGACCTGCACTGACAGACTGTCTTGATGTCAACCTTGTTGATTTTACATAATGCCTCCAAATTGATTCTGTTAAAATAATGTGAACTTTGCAGCACCAAAACGCCAACCCAAAAACAACTGATAGGTACAAACATCAAACCTATAAAAAATAATGATGGATAATAATCTATGAAAAGAAATGAGAATGCTGAAAGTCCAATAATGATGACAGTCATAATTAATGTGAACTTCAGATTTTTTCTCAATTCATTCAATGATTTATGTGCTTTCAAATTCCCCTCTGAAAATATAATAAAATGCTACCTTATAAGATTATACCCCGTCAGAGAAGAGGGGTCTCCAACGGGGACTGTGTTAGGACACAGCACAAATTGAATGTAATGTTACGATTAAAAAACTTTGAACAGTTTATCCCTTGATTGGTCTGCCTTTCTTGTTATAGTTCTGATATCTTCCAGAAAGATATGATTGTGTCCTGTAGCTTCCATCTCCATAAGTGTAAACTATTTTTTCATTGTTCTTTGTAAAGGATCTGGTTTCCTTGTTTGGCTTTCGTTTGTGTTTGAATAATTTTCTGTATTTCAATTAATCCACCAACAATAAACTCTTGTCGCAAAGACACCATGTACACTCAGAGTCCACCGGAACGTTATGCTCGCATCTTAGAATTTGTCTTGGGTTTTTTGCCATATTGACTTGCCTTTCTTTCTCTTTGGATTTAGCTTGGAGCGACCTATTGATATTATTTTTTCCTGACACCTTTTGGTCCCCACTTGTTCTTGCCTTTGCCTAAAAATTCCTTGGTAGTTTTTTCAGTGAACCCTTGTGGTTTTTTTACAGTCATATTAAAAATATAACACCTGCCACTATTTATCTTTTTTACAAATCGATAAAAAAATTAAGAGTTTCTTTTCCTAATCTCTCTAGCTTTTCTTTGAGCTTCTTTCTTTGTTTTAGCTATTGCTAAAGTTGTTTTGTTTGTTTCATGTATTACTTTGTATCCTTTTTTTGCCTTGATTACTTTGGCCATTATAATTTTAGTTTCCTTTTGTTCTTTTTTAAACTTTTAGCAGTTTTGCTGACTACGGCCAAACCCAACAACAAGCCAAGTACCATTAGAATAATCTCCTTTTCTTCTTTCTTTTCTTCCTTGCTGTATCAATAATGTACACATCATCCCACCCTTTTAATCTCCACTTTGGGGGTTTCATGTCTTAAAAAAAGAATAGGTAGTATTAAAGAATTTAACACGATTCAATCTTTTCTAACTTTTTTCTTTTTTCCAAGGACGCGATTACGATACTCTGTAAATGTACATGTCTCGCCTGACAGTCTCCATTCCTCCCCCAGTCGTTTCTCCTTCTGGTAACGAGAAATTGTAACCCGTATCCTCCTCAAGATAAAAGATAAAAAATAGTATGATTATTAAAATATGTGATTCCAGAGGGGCAGCCGAAAAATCAGGACCTAATAGATGCAGTAATTACTTCATCACAAAAAACAATTGATGTTGTACAGAAAGACGGTTCCGTTACAAAGGAGCAGATACTCGATGATGATACAATTTATTTCAAACTAGGCCATGTAAACTCTAACAATTACGGTCAGGCTGTTTATGAACTGAAAGAAATGGAAAGAACAGCAGACGATGCAAAAAATAACATGTGCGAGGAAAGGGCAGAACGAATACGTTCTGAATTATTAGGTGTCGGTATATCCGTAAGACGTGCCTTTGATGCAAAAGGATCTGAGACTGTCGGCATCAACAAACAGAACTCACAGACCAACTATATCGGAATGATTGGCAGAAACAAACAGGAGAAAATTTACACGGTAAAGGACAAGGGTAAGGGCGGTTCCTGGGTTGACAGGTTATTGGACAGGCAGTCTGAAAGGGATGATGAGGAATGAACATAAAATATAGTTACCTTTTGTCGATACTAGGTTTTGTAATGTCCGGCTGGGGCGCTGGTATGATAAGTGTTCATTACGTTATTGGAAACAGTTCCCCGATAAATTCAATCAACGCATTAGGATTATTATTGGCAGTTATCGGCATGGGCATTGTAATTGTATCTTTATCAAAACTGAAAGGCCAGTGGAGCTTTGAGGTTATAGAGGAATGAATTGGGATAAAAAGCCGAACTATCTGAATCAGTTAGTTACCTTTAAGAGAAAAGTCCTTATCTTCGAATTCGGGCTGTTTGCCGTTCTTGGTTTTCTTGTTGCGTACAATGTACTTGCGGTATGATTTCATTCCAAACCATCCCAGCATTGCACCACCAATAACCCACATAATGAATACCGGATCCAAGACAATATTATAACACATGACTTTGGATCAATTCAATAATAGATAAAGATTAGTTTCTGTTCCATTTTTTCATTAAATCCTGTATTGTGGGTTCATCTTGTACAGGTTTTCTTTTTTTCCTTGTTATCCTCCTGGAATGACAGTCTGCACACAATAACTGGTTGTTAATTTTACCTACTATCTTTTTGTCCTCAAGGCAGTTGTGGCAGATCATTCCGTCAACACACCATCGAGTTTCTTTCTCATTCGAGTCTTGGTAGGTTTCAATCCAAGCTCAAGTGCCAAGTCCTCCAGACTGACTTTTTTCATCTCCAATGCCTTATCCAAATATCTTCTGGCCTGTACCATGTTAGGTGAATATGTATTGACACCCTGCTCTCGCAAGAATTGTTTTACCGCATTTTTAAAAGCTTGTGGGTATTTTTTCTGTGATTCTTCAACGAATTGTTTTACGCTTATCTCCGATTCTTCTGTGTTATCAGCTCTTGCACAGACGGCACATATCGGCTGTAGCCATTGCCTAGTTGGTGATATTATGAATCTCAGAGTTGAATTGTTCCAAAACAGTACAGGAATCCAAGGATCACGCCATTTGTAAAAGAATGGCTTTTTGTTTTTCATTCTTGCCGGACTCGGAAAATATTTTTTTGTCACACCCTGCTGTCTTGACCTTGCAAAGAACTTTAACAGTCCAGCCATTCTGGTCCCCATGATTCCCTCCATATTGTCCTCTTCTTCCGATCCTATGGTTGTAAAGAATCTAAAGTCAGCCTGTCTCAAATATTTGTCCAATCCCTTGGAATAGTGATAGTTATAGATTAATATGATTTTTACATCACGCCCCCCTTGTAGGTGTCTTATCTTTGTTACAGCCTCCTTTACCATACCTATTGATTTTTTGTTGTGTTTTGCATCCAAAAATGATACATCATCAAATCGAAGAATCCAATTGGTATCACCAGTAAGTGTCTTTAACGTATTTTCAAAATCCATCAGGTCCTTTTCGTATAAAGTCTTGATAGCCCAGGGAATCTTTGAATTTTTGTGGATAGTATGAGCAATTGCTTCGGCCATAGTTGTCTTACCACTGTGCATATCCCCGACAATCCCTACCCTTGTAACGTCAATTTCCTCTGCCCAGTTAATGATTTCCTTACATGCTGCCAAAAATGATTCCTGTCGTACCATTGAGACTTTTTGCCACTTGATCAATGTTGGCAGGTACTTGTTGGTTTTCTCCCTGCTTTTATCTTGTACAGGCTTTTCACGTTGTAAGATTACTATTCTTCTTCTCCTCCTTCAAACTCTGACAAGTCCATAGCACTTGCATCAAGCTTGTTTTCAGAGTAATCTTTCCTTACTGCTGTACTCTTTTCCTCCAACTCTGCAATAAAATTCCACGCCCACTGATTGACCTTTCTCTCATATGCGTGTCTGTCCTGCAATCCGTCTTTTCTTCTTGGATATTGTGGCACAACCCCAAGGAAGTATGGTTCTTGTATTCTGTCCTCGTAAATCCTGGTTTCTTTCAGCTTGTTGTCTTTATGACATTTTGGACATTCCCAGACCCTTGATTTTGTTTCCCTTGACAGTATTGAATCAATCAGCCTGTTCTGTACATCAATGATTTTTATCTTGATATAGTCAGTTGCCTTTTCACAAAAATTGCATAATACTTCTGATTCTACTTTTGTCAGCTTGTCATATTCTATATCCGATACTACTATTCTGTACTTGTATTTTCCACTCTCTAATTTGTCATCAGGAAGCAATGCATTCCAACTGTTAAGAGATCCAAATATCTTATCATAGTCCATACTTTGAAGTGCTGCAATTGCTGAACGTCTGTGAGTAATAAAAGCTGTGTTAACATCCGGCAGTAGTGATTGTAATCTTATCCCCTCACTGTGTACACACTTGTACAGGTTAAAAAGATTTTATTTCTTTTGATTCCAAACTTTTCTAAAAAATATTTCCCGATTTAGGAACGGTTGATTTTCTCATTTAGGCATATTCAAGGCTAGGATGCTCCTTGACTATTATATAATAGGATTTTTAAACTCTAATAACTATTAGTGGAATTGATATGTTTATGACATTATTTCATAATACAAATTCGTGCCTAGCCTATGCCTAAGGTAACCGTCTATATCATCGGTTACTTTAATATATCATAAGGTGTTCTGGTATGATATGGACTATGAATTAGAAGCACTAACAGAAGCTAACAATTTAACAAAAGAGCAGTATGGTTTATTTTTGAATGAGGTGGAAAAAATACCCAGCTCCAGAGCCCCGATTAATGGCAAGATAGCACGGTTGGCTTTTGAATTTATGGAGGATACCGGACTTAGAATTACCGAAACATTGCATGTAAAAAAGCAAGATTTTGATTTTCAAACAAGAATACTAACAGTAACCTACCCAAAATCAGAGAAACAATGCAAGTGTTCAATATGGAAGTATAAGGACCAATATACCAGAGCCCGGGTTTTAGAATCATCTGATCCAAAATGTACCATATGCCATGGTAAAGGAAAATGGAAGAAACCCCAGAGAACCACGTTTACGCCAAGACTGAAATCCCGATTATTTGAGTATGTAAATTCATTAAAAGATGATAATCTGTTATTTCCAGTATCCAGGAAAACCATGTGGGTCTGGGGCAAAAAAGCCGGAATTGCAGCAAAACTTAACATATTTCAACAAAAGGAAGAACGTCTCATTAAAGGCATATTTTTACATTTATTCAGGGCATTATGTTCTAAAAGGATAATCGAGGATGCTCAGTTTGATAAGTATAAAGATCAATTGGTAGCCGTAAAACTAAGGCATTCATTTTCAACCGTCACAGATAGATATACGAAAATTGATATCAATTATCTGATTGGCTGGGAAAACAAGACATACAAAATTAGTATATAAAGAAAACAAAAAATCCAAAAAAATTCCATTTCCACTCCACGCACAAACAACATTATTTTTTAAAAAAATTCACGCCTGAAAATCCTAAAACCTTCATTTCCACTCTACTACTCATATACTAGTATGTTTTACATAGAGTATGAAAACACAAACACAACAAACAAAGAGAAATCAAATCCACGCATTTTTAAAAACCGAGGGCATGATTTTTCCAAAGGAGGGCATGTTAAATTGAATCAATGTCAAAATTGCTTCAATAAAACAGATTACACTTTAAAATGTGGAATTTGTAAAAGTACAAACCTTGTAAAATTGGAGGTTAGAAACTAATGTCTGTTAGTGTATTTGATGAGAGTACAATTGGTTCAATATACAAAACATTGGAGCAAGAGGTTTACCACGACTCAATCTATAATTTATTGAGAATTGAGAGACCAGATCCAGAAATTCTCAAAGTCTGTTATGATAATGACGAGATAAAATACAAAAGAGTACATCTTGATGGGTTCATGACACGTCTATGGATGGCTAATCAATGTGCAGGAATAATGCAATATGGACACCATGACGACTATGACAAAACAATCAAAATGTTTGACAGTGATGCAATGCTTGGTTCAGTATTGCCAGAACATGAGTTATATTCTGAATGTCAAAGCCTAGAATACAATTTATACACTAATGGAGGCAATTGTTTTGCACAAAAAAAGGATCTTGACTTTTTGGAACACATAACAAGCGTAATAGCACAAAAACACACAGACCAAAAGTTTAGAAAACTTCGTGATGACTTGGAAGAAAGAAAGAGAAAAAGAGAAATATTGGAGGCTGAAAACTAATGGCTACACGATCTCATATTAGATTCGTGACTCATGGTAAGTCTGTACAGCTCTTCAAGTTTCATAATGGAAATCCAGCGTATATGCTAGAACATTTTAAGGATTTTTTCTCAAAGTGTAGAAATTTAAACATTGATGAAATCGTACCAAGTTTCATAACATATACAAAAATTGTCCATCGAAAGGACCAGACAATAGAGGAATTCTTAAATTCTGAATGGTATGATTTAAACCTGGAATGTTACCTTACAGAAGTAAACGATAATCTGCCAAGTGATATCGAATGGTTCTATATCGTGGACTTGGACAAAAAGACAATAGAAGACGTCTATTCAGAAAAAACATACCCAATAATGGAGACCGTACAGGAATGACAGGAGGAAAACGAAAAACATACGTCACAAAAACCCAGAATTGTCCAAGATGTAAATTCAATGACATGGTTGATCCGATTCATCATGGGAGGTTTAGAAGTGAAAATGTTTTAGACTGGTACAGAAGAAACACAAACTATACAAAAGAACAACTAAAAAACTGTACACATGACTGTGATAGGTGTAGTATTGTTTTCATTGTGGAGTCTGAAAAATGAACTTTGAGAAAATAGAAATAATAACAGAGGAATTAATCATTGCCAAGGCCGATGCGGACCATTCCCCGACACTTGAAAAGCATGAATACATAGAGACTCTGTACAGAAAGTTAAATGAGGTAATGAGATGAATCACAATTATTCATGTCCTAATTGTCGGTTTCCATTGGAGGGATACAAAATAAAAGACTATGAGGGTAATTTTATTCGTTGGATTGGATTCTGTAATAAATGTAGTTTAACATCCTGTGAATTTGTTGTAAAGGAGTCTGATTAAGATAGATCATTTAGAAAAAGCAACCAATGAAGCCTTACAAGCTTGGAATAAAATTGGTTCCAAAAAAGAACCCGAAGAACATTTGAATAACTTGATGAAAAATCTTGATATATTCATTGAGAATTTTGTAATGGAACATGAAAAATGTAGCAGAGATAAAGCAAAGAAGATTATAAAAGACATGGAGAAAACAAATTGAAATATGTCAAAAAAATGACCGTCAAGGAATGGAAACGATTTGACAAAATAACAAACGACAGGATTGACGGGAATTACCTTACTGCTCAAGAAATTTTGTTGCAGAAGTACAAAATTATTCTGACAGATCACAAGAGCAGACATGACGGAAAATTCGTCAAGGTTCCGTTAAAGGAGAAATTAAAATCCGGTTTGAAGAATCTGCCAGGAAAGATAAATCAAAAGAACTTTGACAAAGGTATGAAATCCTTCGACAAGGGAATGGTTGAATTTTCAAAGGAGATGTATGCACTCTCAAAAGGACTTGGAGGAGGAAATAGTAAGAGCAAGCCGAAAATATGGAACAAGAAAACAAAATCCATTCCAATTCAAGGCAAGAAGAAAAACAATGTAAAGATCTGGGCTGATAAACCTGTACAGAAACGAAAGCGTAAGAGAAAATCCAAGTCAGAAAAGTGGGATCAGCATGAGAAGAATCTTGAAAAGAACTGGGGCAAGAAAAAATAACTACTTTTTTTTCTTTTTGTCTGGAACATCAATCCACCTGTAATATCCCTTGCGACTGGAACCCTTGACATAAATTTTCTTTTTGGACATGCCATTCCTGTACAGAAAAACTATAAAAACTTTAAACAATTCTGGTATGTATGAGAGGGGGAGTCAACACTTGGTTTTTCATTATCTTTTTGGCATTACTGCTTGTAGTAATTTACGTCATGTTTTCCCTTCCAAACGCAAGTGCAATAACCAGGGGTGAACTTGACGCACTTAAAGAAAAAGAGAAAACTCTTGAAAATAATATTGCAGATGCGGACCAAAGACTGACAGGCCAGAAAGACAAGATCAACGAACAGGACAAAACATTATCCAATTTGAAACAGAAACTAAGGAATGTTAACGGTACAAACTGGAATGCGCAAAAATCCAAGATTGATCTCGAAATAAAAATAAGCAATACTGTACAGAAACTAAAGGAGTTTAGAGATGAACTGGGAAAAATAATACAGGATAAATCAGACTGGATCAAGGAGATCAAGTCATTGGATATAGAAAATCAAAAAATAGACAGACTGGTTCTGCCTGATCTGGCCCCAAAGATAGGGATTAAACTGTCCAAGAACTGCGAGACAATGCTAAAAAATAACATGACCACAAATTGTATCTCCTACAAGAACATCATAACCCTTGACTCATCTGATACTTACATATCTGGAAAGTTTGTGACAGACAACGGATTTTTTCACCGTACAAAAGGTGCAGTAAACAATGACTGCCATGTCTATCCGAAAAAACAGTTTGTCATATTTGTTGATCCCAGCCAGCACTGCATCAACAGAATCAAAATAATAACAATTGAAAATAACTTTGAAACATACACCGTTCCAGGCGAGCGTGTACAGCATGAAGAGTATAATTACGTTGACTATATCGTTAACAAGACATACGGGAATAAAACTGAATTCAAGACAATCCAAATTCTAAACAAGACTCAGGACTTTGGGAGAGTCTTATACCATTACAGGTGGATTGATGATAACTGTAGGACTGCGACACTCAACGCTGCAAACGTTACAAAGATGCTGGCTGACACCATCCACTTTATGAGATCAGACTGTGATGAATCCCAGACAAGTTTCATCACAAAGGAGATAATACCAATTGTAACCACCCCACAAGACTATACAACGACCCAGGATTATGCCGAAAAGGAATTCTTAAAGTACGTCAAGGAATTCTGTATTTTTAAATTTAAGGCATGTTAACTCTGTGTATGGTTGATGCGTATTCTGGAATAGTTGATCTAATAGATGATTGAACATTCCAAAAGAAATCAACACAGCATAATTTAAAGCCAAATTTTTTTACTGCACTAACATCGATATTTCCATGCATCCAAGTAAGATTTTTTAACATTGTACAACCATAACTCCTTTTGCTTCTTTGTAGAGTTTTACAAAATCATATCCATTTATGGTTCTAAATTTATCTTTTTGTCCTTTTGGATGAATTACTGCTTCTTTAGGATTCAGAGTAGTACATTTACAATTTCCATAAAGACATTTACCATAAATATTCTCATGCCATGCTTTACCACCATGACCACAATTACAAACTATCCAATTACAAACCCATTTAATAGGGATAATTGAATTGCATATAGGGCATCTTTCCTGTTTACTCATTACCCTTACCTCGTAATGTAACTTGCCCTTTGAATTGTACGGTTATCAAAGTGTCATGATGTGGCCCTCCATGACACAGATTCATTTGTTCAATAATTTCCATACTAGGATGAATTTTAGAAGTATTATAACCAAATTTAATGCAAATTCCCCCAGGTTTTAAGATTCTGAATATTTCCCTATTCAAGTCTTGCCAATAATGTTGAGTCTCATGTTGACTTAATGCAATTCCCAATCCATCATATACTTCTTTTAATTGCCTTAATGTATAAGGAGGGTCAAAATCTATTCTATCGGCACATTCGTAAGGTAATGATTTTAAATATTCTAAAGCATCCCTTTGATAAGGATAAGGGAAAGGGTCAATTATTTTTTTAGCTGGGTATCTATCGAATAATCTTTTAACAGGAGTCATTTGAAAAGGTCTTGAATTAGGCTGGCAAGTTAAACGACTTAATTTCATTCGTTACCGTTTCTCCTTTCGGTTATGAGTGCAAGAATAATAAAACATTTTGGACACGAAAGCATATCATTTTTAATTAAATCATCTAATAATAATTCTCTAGATTGACTACAATTAGGACACATTATTTCTATATGTTTCGTAACCGTTTGATTAGAATGTAATTTAGTAGATTTCACCACAATTACCCTTCCAAGGTTTACCAATAAACAAATCATAGTATATTTTTTCATCAATTAAATCATATTGAGATTCTAAAACACAGTTAGTTTTTCCACAATCATTACATTTTTTCATACCTGTTTCTCCTGTCCTTCAACTAGCATTAGGCATAAACCCCTCTCAATGATTTTAGAATAGTACAACTGTTCAAACCATCATTGATACAAACATTACAATTCATTACATGAACAGTAATTTTATGATCAGTTAAAATTGCATTTTTTACTTGTTCATATTCTTCATCATCTTCAATTCCTAAAATAACCAAATTCTGAAATGAGTTATAATCACTTTTCATAAATTGTTTATCTTTGAAGATATGGGATAATTCATCACTCATCTCGCTTACGTTCTCCAAATTCGGGTGTCGATTCTGCCTTGTTCTTACATTTACTGCATAGATAGTTTATTTCTGGATATTGGTTACTTGGCAATTCCTTACCACATGATGGACATCTATGATTAGAATAGTTTTGTTGTTGCATCATCATTGTAATCTCTCGGTAACAAATTCTCTCAAAGTCTTATCTTCTTTCAATGCTTGAAGTTTTATCTTCTTATGTAATTCATCTGAAATATCAATAATTAATTTTTTAACCATACCAATATAACAATAAACTAATATTTATTAGTATTGAATTTGAGTTATTCAAAGTAATACATCTTGTATTTGTTTCTCCACTTGATCACCCCAAGCATCAAAACCTAAATGTCTTTTACGTGCAAAAATATCTATTCTTGGTTCAGGTGACATATCTTTAATCAACTCGTAAAATTCAACAGGTTTTGCACTATGATTCCCTTTTTGTGGTGCTTTGGTTTGAATCCAGTTTAATTTACAATTTTTGTTAAACTTTTGCATGGGTTTTCCAAAAAAACCTAAAACACAAAACTCAGTAGCAAATTTGTAAGCAAAACATGGTGCTATTCCGTTTGTTTTAACCCAAGGTAAAATAAGGTGATAATTAACACCCCATGATTCAAAAATATCCCAAGTATGCCTTAGCATTTTATTTGTAGTCCACATATAGACATGACAACCTGTTTCTGCAAAATTTTTTACTGGAAATTTTTTTATTTCATCTAAAGTCATAGTTTTGTAGGGCAGTTCTTTTGGTCTTGTTGGTCTAAGTTTGGTTTTACCTGTCATAGATATTTCCCAAGGTGGATCAATTACAATAGTTTTGTAGACACCTTTACATTCTAAAACTAGCGTCAATGGGTTATCTCCTTGTTTGGAATGTAAACTCTCCCTGCACATCTATCGCAGATCTTCATTCGTTTGTCTTGTAATTCTATTTGACAGTTATTACAATATTTTTTAATTCTATCATTCCAGACTTCAACCATACCTCTAAGTTTCTTCACAAAACATTCAAGACAATAATTTTCTTCCCATGAAACTGAATCTGCAAGTCCTTCATAAGATAATTTATGATAGGCATTGTTTGAACAATCTTTACCGTAATTGTAACATTTGATTCTACTTTCTTCAACTTGCGACTCGTCTAATCTCTTTGGTGTTGGATTCATAATACCCACATTCCACAAGTACGATGTAACTTTAATGCACATTTTTCAGAACACGCCTTCCATGTCCAAACTCTACCAAATGAACGTCTAAAATATG
>Ga0114931_10001153_pt1 | contig 33619 bp, 24 predicted proteins | sample 2SBtaG_FD_89579 | JGI IMG/M metagenome (GOLD analysis project Ga0114931, IMG submission 89579) | Deep subsurface microbial communities from Kolumbo volcano to uncover new lineages of life (NeLLi) - 2SBTROV14_V59a metaG | ecosystem: Environmental > Aquatic > Marine > Volcanic | place: Kolumbo...
ATTAAAGCCGGGCGTCTCACCGGGCCATTTGGCGGCGTGGAGGTAGTGCGGCGGGCAAGCTTGCCTGCTCGAAGGAAGGAGGCGGCCGAAGACGTGATGGTTCTATCTGAACAGTTCATCCTCCGGCCATTGCGAGGCGGGCCGATAGAGGTACCCGCATTTTCGTTCTGGGTGGGTGCCGAACAGTACACGACGAGCCCGCACCGGGCACACGCATACAGTGTAGACCGCAGTTTCTTCGATACGCGCTATGCGATCGTGCCGGTATTGGCGCAAGTACGCGACGAAGAGGCCCGGCGTATTTTCAGGCGCAACGGGACTGCATTTTTGGTGGCGCCGAACGCGTTTGTCACAAGCTACCATGTTGTGATGGATGCCCCACGGGTTTGGCTTTTTCTACCCAATGGCAGGCAACTTACGGTTAAGAAAGCCTGGGTGGTGGATCCGGTCCACGATGTGGTCGTGCTTGCCGTTGATCCTAAGGATACGAAGGAATTGCTGCCGCTCCGCCTCGCCGGGACTGACACGGGAAGGGAAGATGTAAACCCGAACATAGCCGACGCCGATGTGGCCTTTACGTATGGCTGGCCGGACGGCGTCCAGAGCAGCACCGCAGGAGCGCGATACGAAGATGTTTCGCTGGGTCCACATGAACGACTGTGGGTCAGTGCTAACCCGGTTCGCCCAGGCGATAGTGGCGGACCACTGCTTAATAACAACGGAGAAGTGCTCGGAGTGGTTACCTCCGGCACAGTCGTGGGGCGCCGCCGCGATGTACTGCGAGAAGAAGTTTGTCTTGCCAGTGACCTCCGCCCTGCTTTGGTCAAAAAAAGACAACGGAGACATCCCCGGTCTCTAAAAAGCATATTTAAGGATCCTGCATTCCGCAAACAGCCTCACGTGCAGGCTTTTCAACTCTCCTCGCTACTCTCCTCAGGCCGGGCCGATCAGCATCGGTTGAGCCAATGGTTGGCCCGGTTCGATGCGGCAGTGGGACGTTGGGCAGCTCCCGACCCTGGACTCCACTTCATGCAGGGAATGATATATAAGATGCTAGGCCATGAGGAGGATGCTGACGCTGCCTTTGTCTCTGCACTCGACGATCATAACGGTTTTTTTCCCGCTGCCTACATGCTGGCGATGCATCATCTGTCTGTCCGCAATTTTGCAATGGCTGAGCAGCTGTTCGCCCGCACACAACAGTTTGCACCTTATGCCCATTTGGCCGGGTACGGGCGCGCGCGGTCGGAAATGGGGCTCATGCATTACGAGCGTGCGATACCGATGCTGGAGGCCGTTCTTCAGTATGATGCATCTTTTGCTCCGGCACTATATGATCTAGCCGTTTGCCATTTGGTACTCGAACAAAGAATGCAAGTGCACCAGTTGCTCGTCCGTCTCGATGGCATAGATCGTGTCTGGGCCAACCGATTGCGACGCGTGCTCCGCACGCCTTCCCTTAGACCAACCGTGGTAAAGCCACTACCCCGTGCTAACATGCCGGCGATATCCTGGTTTCGCGAAAAAGGCTAATTTGAACGAGGAACGTGCTCCGATACTTGCTAAGCACTTGTTTGCCGGATATCGCGATAATAGTGCTAAAAACGCCATCATTCTATGTAGTCGACACGATAAGTGGGCAAAAATGCATTTTAGTTACTGGGACCTGGAGAAGAATATCCTCTTGTGGGAGCACTGAACTATCGATGGGCGCATGGACATTGGATCATGAATGATAAATTGTGCTCCGATCGAAAAATGGAGGCCCATTAATATGATTAATTCTGGCATGGATAGGCACCAAATGTAGGTCCAATGGTTTTATCGGCGTGGTTGGTGGCCCGACAATTTGGAAAAAGATCTTTCCCGACCCTTCATTCGTTCGTTTTGTATGACTGAGTAAAAATTCATTGACATTGTATTTTCATTAATTCCTTCGCATATTGTGAGATAGACATCACCCGACCCATCCAATCAATATTCAATCAGCCGTTGTTGAAACTAAAGAAGTTCTGGGCAAAAGACTCGGAGCAGTCGGAGCAGGGATCGATGAGTTATGAACAGGACCACAAGGAACACGATAAATATGCGTATTCCGAAGAGAAGAGTAAATTCGAACCAAGTGTAGAACCGGAATACCATCATCCAAAGTCGGGTCGATATCGGGACGAAGTCTATTCCAAGCGTGTTCCGGCTGGTAAACGGACGTATTTTTTCGACGTGAAGTCAACGCGCTCCGGGGAGGATTTCTTCATCACGATCACCGAGAGCAAGCGTGTTGACGAAGGCCGCTATGAGAAGCATAAAATATTCCTTTATAAGGAGGACTTCGGCAAATTCGTATCTGCCATGCATGAGGTTGTTGGCTATATAAAAGATGAGTGTTTGCCGGAATACGAATTCCGCAATCTACCCGATCACACGGGCCAATTTGAGGACAGACGCGATTCTTTTCAAGAGGATAGAGTGGATTATTGATTCGCAGGGATCTATAGCGATCGAATGGGTCTTTTCTGAAGCTACCGGTTTGGCCAAATTGCATTCGTTGTGGCACATCTTTTAGTTACCGGGCAAGGTCTCTGATAGGAATGTCCTGCTTCTCTTCGTTATCATAAACCACCAAGAATGCCCTCAAATCGTCTGAGTGCCCAATTTTTCGGCACGATCTGAGTTGACAGATTAAATTCCCGATTAATCTCCCATCTGTTTCCTACTAGGCGGAAATTTTGCCGCTGTTCCAGGGTGCTAATTACTTGGCCTCGAGTGATTGGTTATGAGTGCAATTCATCCAATCTCGTTTGGCATTGCTCGTATCGAATCTTACTGTTGAACACGTCTCTCCGAATGCGCCCTATGCGTAAAGAGGTTGTCAATTTTGCGCATCGGCAGATGTTTGAATGAAGCCTGCCGTGAACCTTTTGCAAAGCACAGGATCGTATATGATTTTGAGAATCAAATAACGAAACTTGCATTATACTCCCCGGGGGAATCTCGGCTCTTATTTAAATACATGGATTATCACGTGTAGGCGGAAATCATGTTTGATGCAGATCGGACAACGGATTTAGATAGAGTTCTTAGATACATTCGGCCGGCGGTGCGCCGGGAAAAACCGTATTTCGTGGGCGGTGCCCCCGATATCCGGGTAAAGCTGAATCAGAACGAAAGTCCGTACGATTTGCCCGAGGACCTCAAGCACCGGTTGCTCGATGCTTTTATGACGATCCCTTTCAATAGGTATCCAACCGAACAACCGGACCGTCTGCGCCATGCGTTGGCCAAACATCTTTCCCACGACCCGGAGGGGCTATTGATCGGCAACGGCTCCAACGAATTGACCTATACGCTGGGCCTAACGATGATTGAGAAAGGGACGTCAGTGGTTTTGCCGCGCCCTATGTTTGCCCTTTATGCCACAATGGTTCGGCTGTTTGATGGCGAGGTAGTAGGGGTACCGTCGCGCGAAGACCTTCAATTCGACACCGACGCAATTGTGGCGGCAGTCGGTAAACGACGCCCGGCGTTAACCGTTTTGGCCTCACCCAACAATCCCACCGGGCTTGCAATGGCGATTGATGACATCGAGCGGGTGGTTCAAGCCGCGAAGGGATTTGTAGTGGTGGACGAAGCCTATGTCGAATTCAACGATGCGCCGAGTGCGATGACCTTAGTGGCCAGGTATCCGCAGTTGCTGTTAATGCGCACGTTTTCCAAGGCGTGTGGTCTGGCCGGTTTGCGGATCGGTTATCTAATCGGTCACCCCGTTATTATACGGGAATTGCTGAAGGCTCGGCTGCCGTTCATGGTGGATCGGCTCGCCGAGACCGTAGCCCTGGCGCTGTTGGAGCGTCCGGCATGGTTGGCAGAACAGGCGGCCCGTATTTCGGCTTCATGCCTCTCTTTGACCCACGCGTTAATGGCCCTGCCCGGCGTCGACGTGGTTCCGTCGAAAACTAATTTTATACTATTCCGTTCTCCGGTGCCGCACACAGAGATAATGGCCCGCCTGGTTGCTAACGGGGTGCAGGTGCGCGACATGAGTGGGTATCCCGAATTGCCCGGTTTCATGCGAGTCAATGCAGGGTCACCTGCCGAGAACAAGGTGTTTTTGGAGGCGTTGAAAGATGCGCTGCAAGCGTGGCGCGACCTTTGATAACACTGAATGGGTTCCTTCGTCCCGCGTGTGTTTGTTCAATATTTAAGTGGAAGCCGAGGGGTAGTATGCGTTTTATACAGGTAGATATAATCGGGCTTTCCACGAGTCCGTCAAGTGGAGGGGCGTATGCGCTGGTTCTCGGCGAAATTGACGGAAACCGGCGCCTTCCCATAATTATTGGGGCCTTTGAGGCTCAGGCCATCGCTCTGGAGCTCGAAAAAATTACTCCCCCTCGCCCCATGACGCATGATTTGCTCCGGGATCTATTCGAGGCCGTAGGGGCGGAGGTGCTCGATGTCGTGATCGATGAGCTACGAGAAGGGACTTTTTATGCTAAGATTCGCTATGTTTTTGAAGGCAATGAAGGTCAGCTTGACGCCCGGCCGAGCGACGCGGTAGCATTGGCCGTACGGGTAGAGGCGCCCATTTACGTGGCTCCTCCCGTCCTCGAAGAAGCAGGCATTCCGACGGAAGAAGAAGGCATTGCGATGGAGCATGCCGAAGCGGTGGAAGAGGAGGAGGAATCCAACGTGCCCAAATCCCCCATGCGCCGGATTGAGGAGCAGTTGGAACGTGCCATCTCGGAAGAAAATTATGAACGCGCGGCGCAGCTTCGAGACGAAATAGAACGATTGAAAAGTGATCTGAATAACTGACCATACGGTTCCGTGTCGAACGAGAAACCTATTCTCCAATGATGACGCGTGAAATGGACAATGCCGGGCACTGTCGTGACATTGTCTTGAAATGCCTTTCGTTTCTCGTTTTCCTTTTTAATCTGCACCGTGCCGATGCCCACCGCTCTTCCGACCACATTCACCCTCCGCCGCACGCCGTTCAAAGAACTCGGTTCTTTTCCTGCGTTGTTTGAGCAATATTGTAACCGGTTTGATACCGTTTCGGAGTATTATGCGGGCGATTTCCGCAGTTCGGCTGCTCGCGCCGATGTGGCAGCACGCGTGGCCGCTCATCCCCGTGATCGAGATGCCCTTGTCAAGATCCTTCTCGATCAGAATGCTCACTGGGTCCTCGATGCCGCGACCCGTATTCATATCGAAGCCCTTCGCGATCCCGATGCCGTAGCCGTGGTCACGGGGCAACAAGTCGGACTACTTGCCGGACCACTGTATACGCCATATAAGACGATCACGGCTATTCAACTGGCCCGTCAAATGCATGCAGAAAGCGGTAGGCCGGTTGTGCCGGTATTCTGGCTTGAAGGTGAAGATCACGATTTCGATGAGGTAGCCGGCACGCATATCTTTCACCGAAACATGCTTCGCGCGGTGCGTTATGCTGGCCACGTCCTGCCCGAGGAAGGTAATCTCGGGCCGGTCGGGCGGCTGGAAATGACGGAGCAGATCGGAGAAGTACTCGACGCCATCGACGAAGCCCTGGTGCCGACGGAGTTCAAGCCCGGCGTCATGGCGGCTGTGCGTGCGGCTTATCGTCCCGGCACAACGCTCCGGGACGCCTTTGCCCTGCTCATGCGGGCGTTTTTCCCGGACGATGGGCTGGTCTTCATATCTCCCGACGACATTCGTTTCAAGCGACTCGCGGCGCCGCTGTTTCGGCGCGAAGTGGAGGACTATGCCGGTTCTCTGGCTCGCTTTGAAGCGGTGAGTACGGATCTCGCCAAAAAATTTCACGCACAGGTGCACGCACGTCCCACCAACCTGTTCGTGCTCGAAGCCGGGCAACGCTATGCCCTCGACGCAGAAGGAGACCATTTTCGGCTGCATGGCACCCGGCATACGCTGCCGCGGGAAGAGGTGCTTCGCCGTATCGACAAGCACCCAGAGTGTTTCAGCCCAAACGTCATCCTCCGGCCCATCATGCAGGATACCCTTCTGCCCACGGCGGCCTACGTTGGCGGGCCGGGCGAGATTTCGTACTTCGCCCAGTTTAAGCCCGTCTACGATTGGGCAGGAGTGCCCATGCCGATTGTTTACCCGAGGGCGAGTGTGTCGCTTGTGGAGCCGAAAGTGAAGAAGGTGATGGACCGGCACGGGCGAGATCTGCCCGACTTCGAGGAAGAACTTGACAAACTTTTTCGCCACGTGGTCCTCGATGAAATGACCGTCGATGTGGAGACGACGTTCAAAGATGCCGCGAGGAATTTGCATGCGGGCATCGAGGCGGTTAAGCCCGTCGTCGGCCAAGTCGACCCGTCGCTCGTGCGGGCGGCCGAGGCTTCGCGGGCTGCTCTTATGAAGGAGTTTCACCGGCTCAAGGAACGCGTGGTCAAGGCCGAGAAACGTCACCACGAGACGCTCCGGGGGCAACTTCACAAGGCGCAAATCAATCTCTTTCCTGATGGGAAACTTCAGGAACGCATGATATCACCTTTGTATTTTTTGAACAAATTCGGCCCCGAATTTTTCGGGCGGCTCCGTGAAGAGATCTCTCTCGACACCTCGTCACATCAAATACTCGATGTTTGAATCCACCCGGGCACGCCCGGCAATGCGCAGCATGTATGGAAAACACGACGCCCCCGGTTTTTAGTCCCTTGATCGAACTGGCCATCGAACTGTCTGCCAAATGGCACGATGGGACATTTCGGAAGAGCCGTTGGCGCGACCCGGCTTTTGCAGTTCCTTCCGGAGGATCACTGCGGGTGCCGGTAATGTCCCACTTGACCAATGTCGCCCTCCTCGTACAGCGGGCCGGCTGGGATGATGTGACCGTGGCTGCCGCCTTTTTGCACGATGCCATCGAGGACGACAATCAGTATGGTGATACGCTGCGGTATGAGGAACTCCATGCCCTTATGGGTGAAGAGGTAGCGCGGCGTGTGCGCGACGTGACGGAGTTGAAATGCGATGATCAGGGGGCGTTTCGAAACTGGCAGGATCGAAAAGAAGGCTATCTCTCCCACTTGCGTACTGCGCCTGCCGGATCGTTGGCCATCAGTCTGGCAGATAAACTCCACAACCTCTGGACGATGAATCAGAGTCTCGCGCGGGGCATAGATATTTTCGCGGACGGACCGGAGCGCAGGGGCCTCAGTGCCGGCCCAAAACGGCAATTATGGTATTTCAATGCAGTTCTCGATCTTTCCGAGACCCACGACGACCCTCGTCTTCACGGCCTCCGTACGGCCCTCCGCGACGAACTCGTTCGGTTCGATGGGCACATTGACGCGCTTAGTTCGTGATGCTTGACGGGAGGCGAACCGTTCGTCTTTTGCGCTTGTAGTCAGCCACATCGTTTGTATCGTGCATGAGAATTTATGGAAACAGTTGCCCTATATCAACGGCTTCCATGGAAACCGAGCCCGGGCAAAATGGGGCGGCGCTCCTCATAAGAAAGCGTTTGACTCCCACCGTTGTGGTTAACGTGGCGTCCCGCTACATTGAATCGAAGGGATGACTTTCTCGTACACCGCAAACGTTGTGCTGAGCAGAAGAGCTATGTTGATGTCAGGTGAACAAATTACGTCAGAAGCCTGCATGGGCCGGACGTGGAATCGTTCACCAACGGTTGTACTTGGGCTTTGTCTTGGCGCGGCAATCGGGATGATGTTTGGGGCTGCTTTGGACGCCGCCCCGTTTGGTCTTCTGTATGGTGCTGCCTCCGGTTTTGTTTTGGGTTGGTTAGGCATTTGCATCGTAAGAAAATTAGTCAGGCCGAACACATTTTGAATACGGCAACTGCGGATGTCGCATGCCGTCGGTCGCATGAATGAGAGTTAATGGACAAGGCAGAAGTCGAAGACTTCAAATCTCTATTGCGCGAACGGAAATTGGCTCTTGAGGCGGTCGAGGAATCATCCCGGGCGTCGGCGAAGCCGGTGAAACTCGATCAGACCAGCGTGGGAAGGCTCTCGCGTATGGATGCGATGCAGGCACAGCAAATGGCGCAAGAAGTTGTTCGTCGGCGGGCGCAGCAGTTGGTCAGAATAGAAGGCGCACTACGTCGTATCGCTTCAAGCGAGTATGGCGTTTGCTTCGTGTGCGGAGAACCGATCGATGCGCGCCGGCTCTCCGTAGACCCCACGTTTACGCGATGTATGGTATGCGTAAACAATTGACGATGCAGTCTGCTCAGGTAATTTATTGTCCAACGAAAATGCCTTTGCATCATTTACGAACATAGGCGCGGCATTTGTTGATGAAAGGTCGCGGCATCGAAAAAAGCTCACCTACTTTACGGTCATGATCGATCCATCATCTACGTCGATACCGGTATCCGTTGAAGTGTCAGCAGCGGAAGTCTTGAAAGGGATCCTTGAGATCAACGGCATCCTTTCTTTTCAGGACGAGGCCATCGAGTTTGCCTATCGCACAAAAAGCTTGATGCTACAGGGTGGTAGTGTGCAAACAATCCACATTCCGCTAGAGAAATTGCAAGAGATTGAATACAGAAGTGGCGTGGTCTCTACGAAAATAAAGTTGTATCCAAGAAGCCTCGACGTCATGGAGGCGATGCCAGGTGCAAATAGCGACAAGATGATCTTCCAGGTCAAACGAGAGGGGAGGCTGGATGCCGAGGCATTTGCCGCCGTCTTGAAAAACAGGCTCTATGTGTCGGGCGAGACCGCAATGGAGAGTATCCCGTTTCAACTTCCTGATACGAACATGGGCATGACCGAAAACACGGGTTTGGTCTATCTCGACGATGAGTTCTTGGTATTCGACCTTCAGAGGGGCCTCTCCGGCGTGACGAAAAGTGAGACTCGAACCATCAAGATTGAACCGGCTGCGCTGGCGGGTGTCCGGTTCAATCGGGGGACGCTGAAGGATGCCCTTTATTTCCGGCCTAAAAAGAGGGAATTGCTCGATGCCATGCCGGGGGATCACGAAGTCGAGGTGAAACTGAGAATCGCGAAGCGGCACCGGCGGGCTTCCGAACGATTGGCCAGCCGAATCCTTCACAGAATAAAAGAAAGCACGTCGCTGAGCAGTGGGGCCGAAGAAGCGTGAGCGGCGCACTGAGGGCTCAGTGAAATTACCCCTGTATTGGCATGGAAACGATGATAATACCCAAGAGCGTCGCAATTAGGGCGTTGTTCATCGAGGCGCTGGTCGTCTTCCTTACGGCGGGTTGTCCACATTTCGATCGGCTGGACGTGGCAGTCAAGCTTCGGGCCGCCTGGAGATCACCGGTGACAGCGTCGCATGGGGCCTTACATTCGATGTTTTCACGGAGGTGGGCGCCTTGACACTCGGCGTGGCCTTCCGAGATAATGGGAGCCCGCACTCGAGTGCCCTTTTTGATCGGACTGACTGGCCCTACCGACTCGCCGGGGGGGGAATCTGCTTCAATTCGGGTCTTCGGGCCACCATTTTTTTCGCCGGTGAACATGTCGAGTGAGTTCCAATAAATCGACTTGGTGGTTTTAAGCCACATAGTTCATCGAAGGAAACTTTTTCAAATTAGACCACCCGAATTCACGTACTTTGCCCCACAAAAAATGTATTTCCGTAGGGATCCCCGGATGTTGCGAGTGCGGGGCAGGGCGTATCTTGCATTTCGGGTACGGTCCCTTTTATTTCTCCTTTCCCGGTACACCAATGACAGTGACGGTCGAGCACTTGAACGATGATTTGTCGCGGAGCCTTGAGGCACTTCGATCTGACGCTTCGGCCGTACGGAGGTCACGGGCAATCGTCGAGGCCGCTCTGCGAGACGGCAGGGCGTATTACGGCATCAACACTGGCTTTGGCAAGCTCGCACAGATTCGCATCCCGGATGAAAAGCAGGGGCAACTCCAGCGCAATCTGCTTTTGAGCCACGCCGTTGGTGTGGGCGACCCGGTGCCGAAGGACGTCGCCCAACTGATGCTGTATCTCAAGATTCACGCGCTGGGGCTGGGGTTTTCCGGCGTGTCGATGGAGACCTTCGAGCGGCTCCTGCTTTTTGCCGAACGCGACTGGATCTCGGTGGTGCCGAGCAAAGGCAGTGTCGGCGCGTCGGGGGATCTGGCGCCGCTGGCCCACATGGCGCTGCCGCTCCTCGGGCACGGCGCTTTCTGGGATGAAGCTGGCACAGGCACCCTTCCCGCCGCCGAAGTGCTGGCGGCACACGGCCTCGCGCCCATCGAATTGCAGCCGAAAGACGGGCTCGCCCTCATCAACGGCACGCAGTTCATGAACGCATACGGCGCCTATGTGATGGAGAAAGCCGGGCGCCTCGTTCGTCTCGCCGACGTCCTCGCAGCGATGAGCCTGGAGGCCCTTCAGGGCAGCGTCAAACCGTTCGACCCCCGCATCCATGCCATCCGCCCGCACCCCGGGCAGGCCGCCGTTGCCGACAATGTGCGGGCCTTGCTCGCCGAGAGCGAGATCCTGGAGTCGCATCGCGACTGCGGCAAGGTACAGGATCCGTATTGCCTCCGGTGCGTGCCGCAGGTCCACGGCGCCAGCCGCGACGCGCTCAACTACATCACCGGCGTCGTCGAGACCGAGATCAATGCCGTCACCGACAACCCGCTCGTCTTCGCCGACGGCGACATCATCAGCGGCGGCAATTTCCACGGTGAACCCCTGGCCCTTTCGCTCGACTTCGCCGCCATCGCCCTGGCCGAACTGGCCTCCATTTCGGAGCGGCGCATCTATCTCCTCCTCGAAGGCCACGACGGCTTGCCGAAGCTGCTCATGCGCGAGACCGGCATCAATTCGGGCTTCATGATCCCGCAGTACACGGCCGCTGCACTGGTCTCGGAGAACAAGGTGCTCTGCCACCCCGCCTCCGTCGATTCGATTCCGACGAGCCTCGGACAGGAGGACCACGTCAGCATGGGGTCCATCAGCGCGCTCAAGCTCATCAACGTATTGCGCAATCTGGAGCATGTCTTCGCCATCGAACTGCTTACTGCCGCGCAGGCCCTCGACTATCGCCTGCCGCTGCGGCCGGGGCGCGGCGTGGAGGTGGCCCATGGGGCCGTGCGAACACTGATTCCGCACCGCGAAGCCGATTATTTCTTCCAGGAAGATCTTCTGCCCAGTCTCGACCTTATCCGGAGCACCGCGCTCCTCGACGACCTGGTGATAAATGGGGTGGTTCTGGAGTGAGTGGGCTCGTGGCTGGTGGCTGGTGGCTTCCTTCCGGCGCTACGTCATTTACCGACGTGAACCTTCGGTTTTGAACGAACGTGAGAGATTTTACCGATGAGGTGGCGCTAAACCTGTTCGGTACGTGCCATTTCAGAGAGGCTACGACGTGTTTTCGGGGCGGCTGACGAAAACCGGAAAGGGCGCGAAGAAGGCGCAAAGGGCGCGGAAGAAAAGGGTTGTCGACTACAAGGGTTGTCGATCACAATGGTAGCCGCAAGCTTCAGGTTGCGCCACGCCGAACCTCTTGCCGGCGCGATCTGAAGAGCCTGCCCCGAGCGGAGTCGAGGGGATGCGGCCACCGGGTTTTGCCCTTGCTCTGAGGCTACGCACCGGCGGAACGCTGCTAACGCTGGGCCGTCGGCTGTGAGGATGAGTGGCAGACGCCTTGAAACGTAAGAGAAAGCAGGACGTTCGATGATGGGATCGTTTTACACTTATCTGATCGATGCCATGCCAACCGTCAAGATTTCTCCCAAGTTTCAGGTGGTCATCCCGCGTCAAGTCCGGGAGAGACTTCAACTCAAGGTCGGGCAACAGGTTGAAGTGCTGCTCTATGACAATCGTATTGAGCTCGTCCCCGTCAAGCCGATACGTCAACTGCGCGGCTTTCTCAGCGGCATCGATACGACCGTCGAACGCGTCCCGGACCGTGCCCTATGAATGTCGTGGATTCTTCCGGCTGGCTCGAATACTTCGCCGACGAGCCGAATGCCGATTTCTTTGCTGCGGCCATTGAGAATACGAAGGAGTTGATCGTTCCGACGATCAGTGTGTGCGAGGTCTTCAAGCGCGTGCTGATGCAACGCAGTGAGGACGAAGCCTTACAAGCCATTGTGCAGATGCAACAAGCGCAAGTAGTAGACCTGGATTCCCCCCTGGCAATGAGCGCAGCCAGACTGAGTTGGGAGTTAAAGTTACCGATGGCCGACAGCATCATATTGACCACGGCACGGTGGTTCGGAGCCGAGTTGTGGACGCAGGACGCGGACTTCGCCGGCATCGAGGGCGTGCACTACAAAGAGAAAGCGCGCCAGACATAAGATCCGTTGCGCCCATATCGCTCGAAGGATCGCGCCTTTCGTTAGCCACCTCGACCGCGATGGGAACCGATTCCGAGGACCCCCGGATGGTTAATTGATCGGTGCGTCCTTGTGGCCGGTGACCAAGGTCCTCCCACCCTTACGCGTCATCTCTAAACTCGCAACAAGCCATTGGCTCACGGCAATAGTCTAAAAGAGGTCATTCCGACCTGGCAACGAGAGGACAGATCTCACCAATGAAGACAAGATATACCTGACCGGTGAAATCTCTCTCCACTGCGTTCGTCGAGATGGCGTGGTGGAGTTGGGTACGCCTTAAACGCAGCCTCATCCCGAGTCAGAAATGCCCGCAGCCTTGCAAGCCGATTCTGGATAGAAGCGGGGGCACCGCGGCTGGTTTGTCAGCACGGGTATTGAGCCTGTTTCACCCGAAATCATGGCGGCTACAGCCCGGTAATCTCAGCAAAGCCGCCATGGCGCCCACGATCCCGCAGCCACTCACCGTACCAGCATCATCGTACGTGTCTCTGCTGTTTCGCCTGCCTCCAGCCGGTACACGTACAGCCCGCTCGGCAAGCCCTCGGCCACCCACGGGACGCGATGTTCTCCCGCCCCTTTCTCCCCATCCACAAGGCGCGCCACTTCCCGGCCTTGTACGTCGTAGATCACCAGCCGCACATGCCCCGCCTGTGGCAGCGTATAGACGATTTCCGTGGACGCCTTGAACGGGTTGGGGTAGTTTTGCTCGAGCGCAACCACCGACGGCACAGTTTCCGTTCCTTCGACCGGCAGCACCAAATCGGAAACATTCTCGAAAAAGAATGTCTTGCCGTATACCTCCCCGATAAAGGCGTCGAGATCTCCATCACCATCCACGTCGGCGAAAGCGGGCGTGCTGTAAAATCCCACATCCGCAAGGCCGAAGGGATCCGTCACCGCAGAGGTGAAGACAGGCACCGTAGCCGTACCCGTGTTCTCAAAATACTGAACTGAACCATATTTCTCGCCGATGAAGGCGTCGAGGTCGCCATCACCGTCAAGATCAGCGAAGGCGGGACTGCTCCGCAACCCCATATCGATCAGACCAAACGGATCGGCAATAGCCGGGGCAAATGCCGGATTGCTCTTCGTTCCCGTGTTTTCAAAGTATTGCGTGGAACCCGAACCCTCTCCGATAAAAGCATCAAGATCACCATCCCCATCAAGGTCGCTAAAGGCCGGCTTGCTAAATGAAACGACATCGGTCAAACCGAAGGGATCGCCGACAGCGCCGGAAAAAGCAGGACTACCGACAGAGCCCGTGTTCTCGAAGTACCATGTGCTGCCATATCTAACTCCAACGAAAGCATCGAGGTCACCATCACCGTCGAGGTCCGCAAAGGACGGAGCGCTGAAATCGCCCACATCGATCAGGCCAAAGGGATTGGCTGAGGCAGCGACGAAAGCGGGACTGTTCGGCGTTCCCGTATTCTCGAAATACTGTATCGTACCGTATTTCTCCCCGATGAAAGCATCGAGGTCGCCATCACCGTCGAGATCAGCAAGGGTTGGCACACTGTGATATCCAACGTCGGTCAGACTAAATTGATTGGCTACATCCTTGATGAAGGAAGGACTCGAAGAAGTGCCTATGTTCTCGAAGAACCGGATCGCCCCCTGGTATTCCCCGATGAAGGCATCGAGGTCACCGTCTCCGTCCAGATCGGCAAAGGTGGGTGAACTGCGATAACCCAATTCGGAACCTACACTCATCAGCCCGAAAGGGTTGGACTCGACGGGCGCAAAGGCAGGACCCGTCGCATTACCCGTGTTTTCGAAGTAGTACGTCGCGCCGAACTTTTCTCCGCTGAAGGCGTCGAGATCGCCATCGCCGTCAATGTCGGCAAAAGTGGGTGCACTTAATTCACCCACATCGGATAAACCGAAGGGATCGGTATCGGGGGCAGAGAAAGCCGGGTTCATTGCTGTACCCGTATTTTCAAAAAAAATCGTGGCGCCACTGAATTCTCCCAGGAAGGCGTCAGGATCCCCATCCCCATCAAGATCTGCGAATGTGGGTTTGCTGTAGTATCCGACATCTTCCAAGCCGAACGGGTCAGCGATAGCGGGAGAAAATGACGGATTACTTGCCGATCCCGTGTTCTCGAAGTATTGCGTGGTGCCGTAATATTCCCCGAAAAAGGCGTCGAGATCCCCATCCCCGTCAAGATCTGCGAACGACGGGGCACTATGTCTTCCGACATCGAGTAGGCCGAAGGGGTCGACTTCAGCCGGTGCCATGGCTGGTCTGGTCGCCGAACCGGTATTCTCAAAGTAAATCGTCACGCCACTATATCCTCCTACGAAGGCGTCAAGATCCCCGTCTCCGTCGAGGTCGGCAAACGTTGGTGCGCTTCGTTCACCCTCGTCAGTCAGCCCGAAGGGGATGGCAGACGGGGGCAGAAATACGATGTTGGCAGCCACGGCACCGGACAATGGCATGGCTTGTGTGCTACCCTGCCGCACAGCGACCCCCCAAAGTGGCGCCCGGTAGTACCAGGGCCTCTCCGGCGGTGCACCGCCGGGGAATGCCCCCATAAACACCCCGCCCATCATGAGCGAAGCGCCGGCACGCTGCACCTGTTGAGAAAACCGCACTTGAACAACCTGAGGTATACGTTGGTAACGACGTGTCATAGGAGGAAAACCGTCTGAGGGAGAAACGAAACGCGTGATCGGGTCAATAGCCCGCTGGGAATGGCCCTGATTTCATCAATTAAACGTAGTCTGGCGTATACATCTCAAAGGTTCAGTATTGACGTAACGTATTTATTATGAAAAACTTGAAAATTACATATTAGAAGCCAATAATTCATAACCATTTAGATTGCAATACACGAAAAGATAGTGTAGGTGCTTTTCATTTTAAAATCAAGCAGGGATCCGCATTGCCGGAGAGAAGGGCTTGTGGCTGGAGGCCTGTGGCTGGTGGCTCATCACACCAAAACGTCATCGCGACGAGCATAGCGAAGAGATCTCACCGATGAGGATGTGCATTGCCTGTCCGGTGAGATCTCTCCCATTCGGTCGAGATGATGTTCATCGGGAGGCCGCCGCCCACTGATGGCTGCCCGCTGACAGCCGTTCACCCCAGCACCCCGTACGCCAACGCAGCGAGGACGGCGCCGGCGACCGGGCCGGCGACGGGGATCCATGCATAGCCCCAGTTGCTGTCGCGCTTGCCGGGGATGGGCAGGAGGAAATGTATGAGGCGGGGGCTCAGGTCGCGGGCCGGGTTGATGGCATAGCCGGTGGTGCCGCCGAGCGAGAGGCCGATGGCGAGGACCACCAGCCCCACCGGGAGCGCGTCGAGGGCGCCGAGGCCCACCTCCGGCGTAGCCATGAAGAGCACGGCGAACACGAGGACGAACGTCCCGATGACCTCGGCGATGAAGTTCGAGAACGGCGCTCGTATCGCCGGGACGGTGCAGAATACCGACAGCTTGGCCTCGGCGTCCTCGGTGGCGGCGAAGTGGGGCCGGTGGTGCACCCACACCAGCACCGCCCCGAGGGCCGCCCCGATGAATTGCGCCGCGAGATACGCCGGCACGTTCGCCCACGGAAACTTCCCCGCTACCGCCAGTCCGAGCGTCACCGCCGGGTTGATGTGGGCGCCACTCTCGGAGGCCACGCAGAAGACGGCGACGAAGACCGCCATTCCCCATCCCAGCGTGATGACGATCCAGCCGGAATTGCTGCCCTTCGTGCCCTTCAATACCACGTTGGCAACGACGCCATCACCGAGGAGAACGAGCAAGGCCGTACCGATTATTTCTGCCAAAAACGGTGTCATGGAATCCACCTTGCGCTATTCGACATTCTCATCTCCTTCGTCATTGGACATTCAATATTCGACATTCACAACTCACATCCTACCGGCCTCCCTTTCGATATTCGACGTTCCCTTCGATATTGGAAATTGTACATTCGACATTCCCTTCACCATTCACTACTCACTATTCTCGCCGCTTTTCGCGCGGCCAAGCGCGTCGCGCCAGCCGTCTTTGAGCCCGGCGACCATCTCGGAAGGCATGGCCCCCGTGAACCGGCGGTCTTCGGACAACTGTGCGGAGAGTTCGTCGGGGGAAGCCCAGAAACCGACGGCGAGCCCGGCGAGGTAAGCCGCGCCGAGGGCGGTGGTTTCGAGGACCTTCGGCCGCACCACCGGAACGCCGAGAAGATCGGCCTGAAACTGGAGGAGCAGGTTGTTCGCCGTCGCCCCGCCATCGACGCGGAGCTCGGCGAGCCGGATGCTCGCGTCGGCTTCCATGGCCTCAACGAGGTCGGCAACCTGATAGGCGATGCCTTCGAGGGCAGCGCGGGCGAGGTGGGCCTTCGTGGTGCCGCGCGTGAGGCCGGCGATGAGGCCGCGGGCGTACGGGTCCCAGTGTGGTGTGCCGAGCCCGGTGAACGCCGGCACAAAGTATACGCCCCCGTTGTCGGGCACGCTCGCCGCGAGGGCTTCGATGTCGGCGGCCGTCTTGATGAGCCCGAGCCCGTCCCGCAGCCATTGCACCACCGCCCCGGCGACGAAGACGGAGCCTTCGAGTGCGTATTCCGTCCGATCCCCGATTTTCCACGCCACCGTGGTGAGCAGGTTATGCTTCGACGACACCGCCTCCGTGCCCGTATTCATCAACATGAAACACCCCGTGCCGTAGGTGTTTTTGACCATCCCCGGCCGCGTGCAAAGCTGCCCGAAGAGCGCCGCCTGTTGATCTCCCGCGATGCCGGCGATCGGGATGGCGCCGCCGAAGACCGTAGTCTCGCCATAGACTTCACTCGACGAGCGAACCTCTGGGAGGAGGCTGCGGGGGATGTCGAGAAGGGCGAGCAGTTCATCGTCCCAATCTCCGGTGTGGATGTTGAAGAGGAGGGTGCGTGAGGCGTTCGAGGGGTCGGTAACATGGACCTTGCCGCCGGTCAGGTTCCACACGAGCCACGTGTCGATGGTGCCGAAGGCCAGCCGACCGGCTTCGGCCATGGCGCGGGCGCCGCCCACGTGGTCGAGGAGCCAGCGCACTTTGGTGCCCGAGAATTACGGATCGAGGACGAGGCCCGTTCGTTCCCGAAACACCGGTTCATGGCCGTCGACTTTCATTGCGGCGCAGAAATCGGCCGTGCGGCGGTCCTGCCAGACAATGGCCGGATGAATCGGCTTGCCGGTGGCACGGTCCCACACGACGGTCGTCTCCCGCTGGTTCGTGATCCCGATGGCCGCGACATCGGCGACCGTCAGTCCGGCTTGTTCGACGACCTCGGCGGCGACCCCGCGCTGCGATTGCCAGATCTCGACGGCATCGTGTTCGACCCATCCGGGGCGGGGGAAATGCTGGGCAAATTCCTTTTGAGCCACGGCTTTCGGGGCGCCGTGGTGATCGAACAGGATGGCACGGGAACTGGTCGTTCCCTGATCGAGCGCGAGGACAAAGGGCATGGGCGAACCGGAATGGGTGAAACGAATACCCGAAAGAAAACCATTTGGCGGGATAAATGCGCTTGCCGCAAAAAAAAGAACCCCGCTCCGGCAAACTGCGCTGGAGCGGGGCGTTGTGGCGGGTGAGTCATCAACGGGCCAAGGGGACTATTTGATCAGTACCATTTGCCGCGTGCGTGATTGCCCGTCGGCACTGATCCGGTACAGATATATCCCGGCGGCCACCGGCTGTCCGGCCCGGTCGCGGGCATCCCACGTGACGCTGTGCGATCCCGGCGCCATCCGGCTCGAAACGAGCGTACTGACTTCCTGTCCGAGCACGTTGTACACCTTCAGCCGCACGTCGGACTGCCGGTTGAGAGTGAAGCGGATCGTGGTGGAAGGCGTGAAGGGATTGGGATAATTCTGTTCGAGCACGAACATATCGAGCCGGTTGCCGGGCGCGTCTTCCACGGCCGTGACCGTACCGACGGACGCGAACACCTTCACTTTCGTCGCCTCGGCGCCGGCGGCGCCCGCGACGCCGCGAACCTGTACATACTGGCCCGCCGTGAGCGCTGAAACGTCGATCAGCGCGTTGCGCTCGTTGAGGATTAGCGTTGTGGCTGTTAGCGAATACGTCGTGCCGAGGAGCGTGATGGCGCTCGCACTCATCCCGGTTGCGTTGCCTGAAACGATGGACACGTCTTCCACCTTCACTTTCGTGGCGAGAAGGCTGCCGTAGGCCTGTATCATGGCTTCGACTTCCACCGTCTGCCCCACTACGAGGTCGGCCAGCGTGATCGGGATTTCGTCATGGTCGAGAATGGCCGTGTTCGTGTCGATGAAGAACGCCGTGCCAAGGACATGGAGCGAGTCCATGCCGATGGTATCGATGGGGCCCACGAGGCGCAGTTCGTCGTCTGGCGTGTCCTCCTGCTTGATGCGGAGGGCGACGAGATCATCGCCCGGAAGGAGTTCACCTCGCACCTCCACCACCTGCCCCACGGCCAGCGCCGAGAGGTCGATGGGCACGTTGTTGTTGTCCAGAATCGCCGTCGTGGAGAAGATGCGGAACGTGCGCCCCTGCACGACCACCGCGCTGTCTGGCAGCGCTTCAATGGCGCCCGTCACTTCGACTTCGTCTTCGATCAAGTCTTCGATTTTGATCTTTGTGGCGAGGACCGAGCCGTCCGCCTGTGTCGTGCCCTTGACCTCGACGAGCATCCCCACCATCAAATCGGCGAGTGTGATGACGTTCTCGTTATTGTCGAGAATCACGGTCCCGGCATCGACCATAAAGAGCGTTCCGGCCACGGTCACGTCGCTCGCGCTGATGGCTTCCAGCGTACCGGTGAATTCGAACTCATCGTCCTGCCGGTCCTCCACTTTGATCTTGCGGGCAGAGAGCGTGCCGTCCGCTAGTACGTCGGCTTCCACCTCGACGATCATACGCATCGTCAGGTCGGAAAAGGCGATGGGGTTATTGTCGTTGTCGAGGACCAGGGTAACATTCGTGACGAGAAAAGTGACGTCGGAAACGGTGATGGATGCGTCGGTGAGGTCTGTGATTTCCCCGGTGACCTGAACCTCGTCGCCCGGACCATCTTCGAGTTTAACATGCTTTGCCAGCCACGTGCTGTCGGCCTGAAGACGGGCCTCCACCTCTACGAGATCGCCCACCATGAGGGCGCCGAAGTCGATAAGCGTGTTGTCGTTGTCGAGAATCTGCGTCTCCGCATCCACGAAAAACACCACCCCCGAGACGACCAGACTATCCGTGCCGAGTGCTTCGATGGGCCCGGTGACATTCAGTTCGTCCTCGTCTTCACCATCTTCGATCTTTATCCGTGTGGCGAGCCACGTGCTGTCGGCCTGTTGCCGGGCCTTCACCTCGACAAAGTCGCCGGCCATGAGGTCCGTGAACGGGATGGGGTCATCATTGAGGACCTCCGTATTCTCATCCACGAAGAACGTGACACCCGCGACCACCAGGCTGTCCACGCCGAGCGATTCGATGGCGCCCTTGACCTCGAGTTCAGAATTGTCCTTTTCGTCGTCGGGGCCGACGACGCCGATGGTAATGTCCACCTTGGCTTCGAACTTGTGCCCCGATTCATCTTCTATTTTCGGTCGCCATTCCCACTTGGCCACATTGGGGTCGGTCATGGAGAGGTCAAGATCGGCCGAGTACGTGCCGTCGAAATTGTTCGTAAAAGCCGTCTCGATATCGTTGCCCTCCCGGCTCGGTTTCAGCCGGAATTCGTTCTTGTCGAGATCAGCGTAGTCGATATTCTGCGCGGTGATCAATATGTACAGCACGTCGGTGCGATCAAACGCCCGGTCATCGGTCGACAAGTCGGCGTTTTTCGAAAGCGTGAAACTACCTTGTGCCAAAGCAATGTTGGTCGTAAAGAGCATGCCCAGAACGAGCATACCTATAAGTTGTCGTAAATTGTGATTCATCGTTATTTCTCGGATGTACGATTGTTACGATTCCGATAGCAGACAAGCGATGTGCCGGAAGAAGGAGACGCGCGGCTAGAGGTAAAAAAACGATGAAATAGGTTCAAAAAGGCCGATAAATAAATTCGATAGCATTCTGAATTTGTATCGCCGTCTGAGGATGGCGCATTTGATGCACGTCGAATGCGCATAAAATGCGCAGGGGTGAAAGGGAGAAGAGATCGAAAATGAGGAGGACCTCCCACTTATGGAACGGCATTCCTTTTTGATATCCCCGAGTCCGGTCGGGAGCCTCCTTCGATGCCGGCCCGCTTCCCTCAAATGAAGACGGTTTTTACTATCACACCCGCAAATCACATCGGGTTGTGCCAATAATTAAGGGTGACTCCTGTCTGGGAAAACCTAAAATCCTTGGGAGAAAAGAACATTCGTCTGGACGTGGAGGACGATTCTTTCCCGACATTCTGTTATGTTCGAGGCGGGATGCCTTTTTTGGCTTCGAAGGGTTCCGGAGTAGCGCGCGCCGAAATCCAAGAAGGCGACTTTGAACCCTCCCCGGGTGCGATCGCCTTATTTTCCGTTCCGATTGTATGAGTCTGGCATCGCGTTTCCGGCCATCCCGAATTTGTTTACCTATTAAAGATTGATTGACCCCGAATAAGAGAAGGAAGTGTTTTTATCGGTGGTTAACGACCATATCCATGTGCTATGACTCTATTACTCATCCTGATGCTTTTTACTACGCCGCCGGATACGTTGCGGCTCGCATCATGCTATCGGGAAGCGGAGGCGCATCATCCGTTGCGGGGGGAGGCGTCGCTTCAGGATGCCATCGCCGATCTGAAGGTTCGCAACCTCAAGACGCGGTTTCTGCCGAACCTTTCCTTGCGGGGCCTGGCCACGTATCAATCAAACGTACCCGTGCTGCCGCTGAGCGTGCCCGGGGGGTCGATCCCGTCGATCAGCAACGATCAGTACCAAGTCTCCTTCAATGTGGACCAGTTGATCTATGATGGGGGGCAGACGGCCCGTCAGCGTGCGCTCGAGTACATTCAGCGGGACCTGGCACAGCAGTCGGTGGCCGTAGAACTGTACAAGCTCCGCGATCAGGTGAATGCGGCATTTTTTGGGGTACTGATGCAGCAGGCACAGATGGCGTCCCTGGAGATTCTTGATGGGGATCTGCGAGCACGACGCCGGCGGGTAGAGGCACAGCTTGTGGCAGGCGTGGGGACGCACGGCAATGTCGATGTGTTATCGGTCGAACTCCTCAAAGTTGGGCAGCAACGTGCCGAACTGGAAGTCAAACGACGTGCGTCGTTGTCCGTGCTCGGGATCTTGCTCGGCCGACCCCTACCCGACGACACGGTTTTGGAACAGCCGGTGCTGGAGGACCTTGCGGGAGGAGGAGTGATTCGGCAGCGTCCCGAATACGCAGTGTTCTCGCTGAACCGAACTTTGCTGACGGAACAGGAGCGGCTGTCGGCTCGCCAGAGGCACCCGCGCGTCTCCAGTTTTGCCGAAGCGGCGTATGGACGCCCGGCAGGCCTTGACATTTTTGAGAACAAGCTCCAGCCGTTCTATTCACTGGGGCTACGCCTTCGATGGCCATTCTGGAACTGGCATAACGGCCGGCGGGAGCGGAAGGCATTGGCCTTACAGCGACAGGTTACCACGGCGCGGGAGGCAGCTTTTACGCAGCAGATTGACATTGCGGGACGGCAAATTCAGAGCGACATCGCCCGTCTCAAAGAAGCGGTCGAGCGAGATGCGGAGATTATCACGCTTCGGGTGCGGATTACGGCGCAGGCGGCCAGCCAACTTGACAGCGGGGTCATCACCGCCACCGAATTTCTGCTCGAACGCAACGCCGAATACCAGGCGCGCCTCACAAAACAACTGCACGCGCTGCAAATACTTCAAGCCCGTGTACGGTATCTCACGACGACAGGGAAATCATGAATCGAACCGACTCCGCACCCGACAAGCCACCGGAAAATATCCTGCTTTCTACGTGGCTCATTTTTGCATTTCTTCTGGCGGGTTGCAATGGAAATGAGACCGCCGCCGATGCTTTCGGAAACTTCGAAGCGACCCAGATTCTCATTTCGTCGGAGGCCACAGGGCGATTGCTGACCTTCACCGTCGAAGAAGGGCAGGTTCTTTCCGCCGGCGCGGTCGTAGGGCTCGTCGATACGACGCAGCTGGCGCTTCAACGGGCACAACTCCATGCCAACCGGCGGGCCGTGGCGTCGAAGGCGGCCGGCGTACGCGCCCAAATCGCCGTGCTCGATGCCCAGAGACTCAATGCGCTGACCGAGAAGAGCCGAATCGAAAAGTTGCTCGTAAGCGAGGCGACTCCTCGGAAACGGTGGGATGATATTAACGGACGAATCGCCGTGCTCGACCAGCAGATCCTGTCTGTACGAACGCAAAATGCCACGATCCTGGCTGAGGTTGCGTCGATCGATGCGCAGATCGACCAAAAAGACGACCGTGTTAGGCGGAGCGTCATCGTCAATCCCGTGGCGGGAACGGTTCTGACGACCTATGCCGAGCCGTTTGAGTTGACCGCGGCGGGCCGTCCCCTCTATAAAATCGCTGACCTCGACACCATGGAACTCCGCGCCTACGTGAGCGGGGCGCAACTACCCCACGTCAGACTCGGGCAGACCGTCACCGTCATGATCGACGAGGACGCCGAGACGAACCGGTCGCTTCCAGGTACGGTCACATGGATTGCCTCGGTATCCGAATTCACGCCCAAGCTGATCCAGACGAAAGAGGAACGCGTCAACCTCGTTTACGCCTTCAAAGTGCACCTGCCCAATCCGAACGGCATACTCAAAATCGGGATGCCGGGTGAGGTGGTATTCGCCGCCCCTTCGTCCGCCCCCTGAACCGATTCTTCCTCATGGATGCCGTTGTAGTGAACGAAATCGCCAAAGGTTACGGTGCCGTACAGGCCGTCGGAGGGATTTCCTTTTCCGTAGAGGAAGGCGAACTCTTCGGGTTCATCGGCGCGGATGGCGCGGGCAAGACGACGCTCTTTCGCATGCTCGTGACGCTTCTATTGCCTGACGCCGGTGAAGCGTTCGTCGGCGGGCTGCATGTGGTGAAAGAGTACCGGAAGCTTCGTTCGCAGCTCGGCTATATGCCCGGGCGATTTTCGCTGTATCCGGACCTCAGCGTCGAGGAAAACCTGACATTCTTCGCTACGGTTTTCGGAACCACGATCGCAGAGCATTACGACCTTGTGAAAGGAATATACGCGCAACTCGAACCCTTCAAAGACCGGCGCGCCAGTCAGCTTTCGGGCGGGATGAAACAGAAGCTCGCCCTTTCGTGTGCCCTCATCCACCGCCCACGCGTGCTGTTCCTCGACGAGCCCACCACGGGCGTTGACGCGGTGTCGCGGCAGGAATTCTGGGAGATGCTTATTCGGCTGAAAGCGGCCGGCCTCACGACCGTCGTTTCGACGCCGTATATGGATGAAGCGCAACGGTGTGACCGTGTGGCGCTGATACAAAACGGCCGCCTGCTCGGCATCGACACGCCGTCACGGATCGAGGCGCTGTACGATCGCCCACTCCTCTCGGTGCGCGGCGGAAACCGATATGGACTATTGAAGGCCTTGCGTGCTGCGCCACATGTGTTCACGGTCTATCCCTTCGGGGACACCTTGCATTACACGGACGCACGTCAAGTCGCCGACCCCGCCGAACTACATCAATACCTTCGGGCGGAGGGTTTTCCTAAAGCCGACGTGACACCCATCCGCGCCGGCATCGAAGATGTGTTTATGGCGCTGATGAAGGCGCGGACGGAGGTGGGCGATGGCCATCATTGAAGTGAACCAACTCACCCGTGCTTTCGGCAAATTTGTGGCCGTCAAGGCGGTTACATTCTCCATCGAATGCGGTGAGATTTTTGGCTTCCTCGGCGCCAATGGCGCAGGTAAAACGACCTGTATGCGAATGCTTACCGGGCTTCTCGCTCCGACCTCGGGCGAGGCCTCCGTCGCCGGCTTCGACGTGTATGCACAACCCAATCAGATCAAACGACATATCGGCTATATGAGCCAGCATTTTTCGCTTTATGAGGATCTGACGGTGCGCGAGAACATTCGTTTTTACGGCGGTATCTACGGTCTCTCGAACCGCGTTATCAAGACGAAAACAGCGCAGCTTCTCGAACGGCTCGACCTTGCGCATACCCGCGACCTGCGCATCCGGTCGCTTCCGCTGGGTTGGCGGCAAAAGCTGGCTTTTTCCGTCGCCATTCTCCATGAGCCCAGGATCGTGTTCCTCGACGAACCCACCGGCGGCGTGGACCCGATCACACGACGGCAATTCTGGGATCTCATCTACGAAGCCGCCGCCGGGGGCGTCACCGTGTTTGTCACTACGCACTATATGGACGAAGCCGAATATTGTGATCGCGTGAGCATCATGGTCGAGGGGCGAATCGAGGCGCTCGGCCGCCCGGGAGAGCTAAAGAACGATTACGCCGCCGAAACGATGAACGAGGTCTTTCTTCGGCTGGCCCGCGGCGATACGGAGCCCGCCGGGGCCTCCTCCGAATCAGCCGAAAAAGGAGGGGAGGGATGAACGCATTCTGGGGACTTCTCACTAAGGAATTCTATCATATCCTTCGCGACCGGCGGACGCTCTTGATCCTCTTTGGGATGCCCGTGATTCAACTCCTTCTATTCGGGTTCGCCATCCGGAATGAGGTCAACGACACGCATTTGCTCCTCATTGATGAGTCGGGCGACTATGTGACACAGGCCATCGAGAGCGAACTGCTTGCCTCTCCGTATTTCGAGAGCGCGGGACAACAAACAAGTATGAGGGGTGTGGAACGGGCATTTCAAGAGGGCCGGGCCAAAGAGGCGATCGTCTTCGAACCCGATTTTGCACACCGCCTGGCCCACGAGGGTGTAGCCCACGTGCAGGTGCTCACCGATGCTTCCGACCCCAACATGGCCAGCACCATCCTTGCGTATACTTCATCCATCCTTCAGGACGTACAGCGGAGGCTGGCAACCGGACCGGCGGCCGGCGTGCGCGTCGTACCGATCGTGCGGATGCGGTACAACCCCGAGTTGAAGAGCGTCAACCTTTTCGTTCCCGGGCTGATCGCACTCATCCTCATGCTCGTGTGCGCGCTGATGACCTCCATCACCATCACACGGGAGAAGGAGGTGGGAACGATGGAGGTTTTGCTCGTCTCGCCGCTCAAGCCGGTACAGATCATCGTCGGGAAAGTCATCCCCTATCTCGTGATTTCCATTGCGATCGTGGGGGTGGTCCTGGCCCTGGCGCACTTCGTATTCCGGGTGCCGATGCGGGGGAGTCTCGTCTTGCTGATGCTCGAATGCTTGCTCTTTATCACGTGCGCGCTTTCGCTCGGCATCCTCATCTCAACCCGAAGCAATTCGCAGCAGGCTGCGATGATGCTATCTCTGGCTGGTCTGCTCTTGCCCACGGTGATCCTCTCCGGCTTTATTTTCCCCGTGGCGAGCATGCCGCAGGCACTTCAGATGGTCAGTCACATCGTGCCGGCCAAGTGGTTTTTGATCATCGTCCGAGGCATCATGATCAAGGGGGTGCCCTTTGTCGATATCTGGCAAGAAACCCTCGTGCTGGCAGGCATGACCGTGTTCTTTCTGGCAGTCAGCGTCAAGAATTTTGACGATCGCGTGGCATAAACTAATGCTTTGAGGCTACTTCCGAGACCATGCGCCCAATCCTGTTCATCTTGCAGAAAGAGTTCTTGCAGATCTTTCGAAACAAGGCGATGCTGCCCATCATCTTCGTTTTGCCGATCATACAGTTGCTGGTGTTGTCGTTTGCGGCCACCTTCGAGGTGAAGAACACACCCATGAGCTTGATTGACGAAGACGGGAGCACCACTGCCCGGCTGCTCGTCGAGCGCTTCGAGGCGTCGGGATATTTTTCCGTCGTGCACCGGTCGATTGATTCGGCCGAGGCCGATGAAGCAATGCAGCGTGGCGACGCGCGGATCATTCTTCATATCCCGATCGATTTCGAGCGCGACCTCCGGCAGACGGGTGCGGCTCCGGTACAACTCATCCTCGATGCCGAGGATGGCGCCACGGCCGGTGTCGTACAGGCATATGCGGGGCGCATCATTGCCACGTTCAATCGGGACATTCAGGTCGACTTTGGTGTGCCGGAGCCAGACGCGCAGCCCATCATTGACGTGATTATTTCGCACTGGTACAACCCGGAATTGAAGTATCAATATTATATGGTGCCCGGCATTCTGGTGTTATTGGTAACTATGATCGGAACGTTTCTTTCCGCGATGAATGTGGTACGCGAAAAAGAGATCGGTACCATCGAGCAGCTCAACGTGACGCCGATGCGGAAGGGACATTTCATCATCGGAAAATTGTTGCCCTTGTGGATCCTCTCGCTCGTCGAATTGGCGGCCGGGATCGTGGTGGCCCGAGTCGTATTCCACGTGCCGTTTCTCGGCAATCTCTGGCTGGTTTTTGGGCTCGCCGGACTTTATTTGGTAGGGATGCTCGGGCTCGGATTGTGGATATCGACCATCACGGATACCCAACAGCAGGCCATGTTTATCGCCTGGTTTATCATGGTGGTTTTCATCCTGATGAGCGGCCTTTTCACGCCGATAGAGAGTATGCCCCTGTGGGCGCAAAAGCTGACCTTGCTTAACCCTATCGCCTACTTTATCGAAATCATGCGAAGGGTATTGCTCAAGGGTGCCGGATTCTCGGCCGTTCAAGAACAGTTCTGGGCATTGGTCGCTTTTGCCGTCATCCTTGTGACGCTGGCCGTCCGACAATACCGAAAGGTGAGCGCGTGACGAATTCCTGTGGGTTTTCGTCGTACGTTTCTATTCCGCCGGTTGCCTGAAATTTTGGTGTGGTAACCTACACCGATACCCTTGCCTCACGGCCGCGAGGAAGTTCAGGTGACGGAAAGAGAACACACTACGTTCAATGTATGGCGACGACATAGGCGAGCCCGGGCTGTTGTTCCGAGGCCTGCCCTATCAGGGCCTGTCCGTTGTCGAGGTCGATGGCGGAACCGAAGGCCACGTTGCCCACATCGATGATGTGGATTTGATCCCAGCGCTTCGTTTCAGGTATGTATTCGAAAACGTAGACGACGCGATCGATGTTGATGTCGAGGCTGAGTTGTTCATCAAAACCGACCACAAGGGCCCGGTTGCCGCGGATGGCCACAGCGGTGCCGAAGCCGCCGTCTTTGTATGGCGTGGACGAGCTAACTTCACTCATTAGACGCCATTTTCCGGCGGTAACTCGTTCATAAATCGACGCCATCCCGGCATCATGGTGACCCCCTTTGCTCTGCCCAACAATCAGGCGGTTGCCATCGATGTCGATCGAGATGAAAAAGTCGCGTATGCCGCCGATCCGAGCGGTTTCTTTCCAGTTCCTCGCAGAAGGGTCGTATTCGAATACATAGACTGACCCGGGCTTGTTCGCAAAGTAGGTGGATGCGGACACGGCGACCCTGTTTCCTTTGAGCGCGCCGGAGGTGCCGAAGATGCCATATTTGATTCCACCGCTTCCGGTAAGCCGGGCCGTTTTTTTCCATCGGCCATTCAGGGTTCTTTCGAAAATATAGGCGGCGCCGTTATAGGTGTTGTTCGAGGGGTCACCCGAGGAGGTGATAAGGGCTCGGTCGCCGTCTAGCGAGACGGATGCCGCAAAAGGGCCCTCATCGGGCGAATTGTTTGCGGTGAGTTTTGCTGCCTGTTTCCATTCGCCCGATAGGCTGTCGCGTTCGAAAACATAGGCGGCATTCGAGAGGACGGTGCTGAAGAAGGGCCGGAAAGCAGTGATGAGGGCACGGTCACCACTGAGCGAGACAGCGCGTCCGAAAAACTGTTTTGCCTCGCAATCATCTGGGGTAATTTTTGCTCTTATCTGCCAGTCCCCCGAGAGGCTGTCGCGCTCGAAAATATAGGCCGCACCGGAATTATCACCACAGGAGTTCTCAGCACTTGCGCCTACCAGTGCCCGATCCCCATCGATCGAAACCGAAACACCAAAGAAATTACCCCGAGTTGTGTCGGGCTGGGGGAGTTTGAAGATCTGTGCCCGCGCCGGGAAAACTACCAGGGCAAGCAACGTCGCGATAAGGAAGAAGAGGGCCGGCCGAAAGAGTGATGAAATCGGGTCCGTCATAATCCGTGTGGTCGATGGGAAAATCATTTCGTGAATCCGGGCAGGCCGGAGGTTACAATTACGGCAAACGATGTACCGCAAGGCACAGGATGTCAATGCGGGGCTATAACGGTGCCGATATCTGGTCTGCTGTTCAACATGCGGGACACCATGGCGCGTTCCCTAAATACGTTTCAGTGGAAAATCAGGTATTCCGATCATCACGCTCCAAGTGTTGTGTCAACGAAAAAGGGGGAGAAAAAAGGATTGTATTGGATCGCGTGTAGGCGTAACGTGCACATGGATCAGGATACGAAAATTAGATGGAACCTTGTGCCAAATCCCGCTTGCCCCACCTGTTTTCGAGGTCTCTCCGGATTCGAGTGGTACGAACATTCGCCACTGTGTTCGTCGGCTGGCTCCTCGTATCGTTCTCGTTGGCGCAGGCTCAAACCCTCATCACAGTTCCGGGAGAAGAGGGAGGAGGTCGGATTTACCCGAAGGGCGTGACCGGCGCACAAATCGTGCATGCCGGAAAGGTGGCGGCCGAGCAACGAATCGACTGGAATGAGGATCTCCGCGTCATTGTTCAGTTTCAGACACCGCCATTGTCGGTGGCATCGGGCGTTGCCAAGAATTCGGCTCGAGCCGTACTCGAATCCGAACACGCTGCGTTTCGATCGCAAGTAATTGCGCTTGGCCAGACGCAGGCTGAAAAACATGGGGCTGCACGCGTCTCGGCCGGCACTGTTTTTGGCCGAGAGTACGTGACCGCACTCAATGCCATTGCGCTGACCTCGCGCCGATGGCTTATCGAACGCATCAAACATCTGCAATCGGTCCGCGAGGTCTTTCCCGACGTTAAGGTGTCCACGATGGACACCGAGTCCAATCAGATCATCGGCGCCGACCGGGTTCAGACGGACCTTGGGTACACGGGCGCCGGCATCGTCGTTGCCATTATCGACACCGGAGTCAATTACCTCCACCCGGATCTGGGTGGAGGATTCGGGCCGGGTTTCAAAGTTATAGGTGGCTATGATTTCGAAAACAACGATTCGGACCCGATGGATGACAATTGGCATGGGACTCACGTGGCAGGCATAGCCGCGGGTGAAGGCGACACCGTAAGAGGCGTCGCACCGGGCGCGATGATCCGGGCGTACAAAGTGCTCGACGAAAACGGTAGCGGCGATATATCAAATGTCATCGCGGGTATCGAGCGGGCGATGGATCCGGACGAAGATGCCAGAACGGACGATGCGGTGGATGTGATCAACATGAGCCTGGGCGCGGTCGGCAATCCCGATGATGCAGCGTCGCAAGCCGTCGACAATGCTGTCGCGGCGGGGATCGTGGTCGTCGTAGCGGCCGGAAACAGCGCAAATTACCAGACGATAAACTCCCCCGGCACGGCCCGATGCGCCATCACGGTGGGGGCTTCGGACGCCGAGGATCACATCGCTACCTTTAGCTCTCGCGGCCCGAATGCAAGTACGTTGGGTATCAAACCGGATGTCGTCGCGCCGGGAGTGCTGATTAATGCCCCATGGATCGGAGGCGGATATGCCAGGCGAAGTGGCACCTCGATGGCGACCCCGCAGGTCGTGGGTGCTGCCGCCTTGCTTCTAGAAGCCCATCCCGACTGGACGCCGGAATTGGTGAAACAGGCCCTCATGCAACATGCCGTAGACCTTGGCGAGGATGTGTGGACACAGGGCTCGGGGCGCATCGACGTACTTGCCTCCATCGAAAACCAGGCTGCCCTCACCGTTAGCCTGCTCGATTTCGGCATGGTTGAGACCGAGACACCGGTCTGGACACGCACGGATACGCTTTCAGTCGAGAATCTAGCGGACGAGCCGCAGAGTTTCTTCTTGAATATCGACGCACCGTCTGTCGCCGGCATCTCCGTGTCGGTCGCGCCGACGCTGGTAACCGTCGCGCCCGGTGCGACCGCGTCCATCTCTGTGTCGATCTCCGTGGACAATGACCTCACCCCATTTAGCGATTTGCCGCCCCCCATCAACGGACGTCTTGAAATTAGTTCAGTCAAAGGCATAATGCATGTTCCGTTTGTTGCCCTCAAAGTCAATCAACTTCAACTCACCTTCGATCAGCCGCCTTTTCTGCTGGCACTGCTCCGCCCGGATGAAGCCACATTTTTGGCTCCGGCCATCAATGATGCTGTCCTCGTGCAGGCCGGGACGTACGATCTCCTTGCACTATTTCAGGAAGATGAAGAAGGAGAGCCCGCCCGGCGATCGGTGGTCATACGCGAGGGCATTACGGTGGCGGGTGCGACCCCGGTGAGTATCTCTTCATTGGAGGCGATTCATACGGTCTCCTTCGATATGCGCGGGGCCGACGGTCAGTCCCTTAGTCCGACGTTCGACTATGAGGCATGGGATGAAGCAAAAAACGACTTCTCCATTCTCCTTGTCTCCGATCCACGATACGACGAGCTTCGTACCAATACCCTTTCGAGTGATTACACGTTTCACCGGATGGTCTTTGCGTATGACGATCCATCCGAGGCAGACTATATTCTGCCCTTCCAGCAAAGCGGCATTACCGGCTCAATCGTACTCGCGAACGACCCGGCTCAATTTCGCCGCGTCGAATATTCGTATGCCGTCGACAAAACAACGACAACGCTTGCGTTCGTGGATGTACAGGAGCAGCGGTTAGGCATTAAAATATCCCATTATGACCTCGCAGACCAGCTCTTGAAGGAGCCGTTTACTCGTACCGTTTATCTAATGCCGGAGCCATCAGAGACCTTTTCCTTTCCAGCTATTTTTCAGGAAGTCTATGATCTCACCGACGGAGGTGAGCCCGGCCTGGTTTCGAAAGACAACTTACGCTTCACAACGGCCGCTTTGGAGCCCATGGCGACCAAAACAAATATCTATCGGCAATTTGGGGGAGTGCCGGATGATGCGCTAACGTCTTCGACAATTTTGCAGGCCATTGGCACCGCCCCACCGTTCTGGTCTGGCGAAATGATGGAATTCGTGCGGGACCGCATCTACTTTGGCCGCGCACCATTTTTTTTTAATCCACTTTATGATTCCCGAAGCGCGCGCACCGATTATTCGCTTCTCACGGTCGGAGAAATTCCGCTGGTAGAAGAGGACGGCAGCCTGATTAATAACCGTGTAAATTCACTCGAGAGCAACATTTTCTTTAACCCCGGCGCGCATGAACTCATCTGGACCTTCGACGGATACAAGGTGGACGGGTTGACGGGCCTTGCCACCGCCCGCATCCTTTTTGACAGCAACGTACAGTTTCGGGAGCCGTCCAATCTGCAGCGGCTTGAGATTACGCAGGACGGTGTCGTCCGCGACGTGCTCGATCCCCTCGCCGACAATCGCGTCCTCTTTCAGGCAAAGTTCGACGACGTCACGGCGGCACTCTTGCATCGGAAACTGGGCGATACGGCCTGGGAAAGTCTCTCGCTGACGACCCTTTCGCCGGGCTTATTCGAGGCGGTCTTACCGCCTACTCTCAAAGACGGCTTTCACGCACTACGAATCACACTTACCAATCCCGACGGCGGGATTCTAGATTACACTGTGGATCCTGGCTTCCGGTGGGGACAAAAGGACGTCGCGATAAACCGCATGCCCACGGCGGCCCTGCCGCTGAAACCGGAAGATGGCATCGAAGTGGACCCGGCGCTAGCCGACCCGTTGCTTTTTGCGTGGACGCGGGCCTTTGATCCTGATTCCGAGGATGTACTTCGGTATGTGATCGACCTCTCGGGTCCGGGGCTTGATACCACGCTCACTGTCCGCACCGACACCACGGCCAAGTTTGATGTGCGCCCGCGCCTCTTACCCGGCGCCACCTATACGTGGACGCTCCGGACCACTGACGGCTATGCCGAAGTGATGGCACCGAACTTCACTTTCCACGTGGCTACGGTGACGGGTACCGAAGCTGTCGGAGACGCTCCGCCTACTTTTCGCCTGCATCCAAATTATCCTAACCCATTCGGCGTGGCGACGGCTATCGAATTTGACTTACCCGTGGAAGCATCCGTGGATTTGAGTGTCTATGACGTGTTGGGTCGCCGCATTGCCCGGCTCGCATCGGGGCGGATACCGGCGGGCCGGCACCAAGTTCGCTGGGATGCCGCACGACTGGCCGGAGGCGTCTATTTTTATCGGCTCCGGGCGGGCGCTTTCAATGCAACGCGTCGTATGGTATTGATGCGGTAGGGCTTTGGCAGAAGGCAATAAGCTAATGGTCGATGGCAAACAGCCGGTAGCGTGTGGCCGATAAATCGCGGCCTATGGCTAATGATTGACAAGCGAATGGATGGGTTGTGGCGGACCGGAGCACTATCGTGAGGCGCCGGACATGGCCGCCCCCATGCTTGCTCCCCTTTTGTAATTCTGAACCGAGAGCGAAGAATCTATATTGAACGCGGCGAAGCGAACCAACAAGAAAGCAGGCGAGTGAGGATCCACAGACGGCGTCAATAAATGCCAGATCCTCCATACACTTGGTCGTCGAAATGACCATTGAATGGAAAAACGTCGGCAGATGGATGATGGCCGGTGGCGGAGGTCGCATCGAAATCGCGACCGCGCCATGGGTCATCCTGACATACTATGACTTCGTCAAGTCTTTAAGTGAGAATGGCGGCCCTGTACAATGGTCCGAACCTGGTATTTCCGGAGGCTTTCATTTCGCGATGCAGCAAACCCGATACGATTTACTCGGTACCTCTCGCCGGCCTTTTAACGCAATAACGTAGCCGAACGCGTGAGCACCTTCCCGCCTGCCTCCATGCGAAGGAAGTACACGCCGCTGCTGAGTCCCTCGCCCTGCCACTGCACCGTGTACCGGCCCGGCGCATAGTGCCCGCGTGCGAGCGAGGCCACCCGACGGCCGAGGACATCATAAACCGTGAGGCGCACCTCGGTAGCTTTCGGCACGCCGAAGCGGAGCGTCGTCGTAGCGCGGAACGGGTTGGGATAGTTCGGCTGGAGTTCGAACGTCTGGGGCAGCCCGTCCTCGCGCTCGACGGCCACGCTCGTGCCAACGGTGAAGGCCCATGTCGCCGACCATGAGTCTAAGCCTGCCGGACTCAGACGCCAGTAATAGCTCGCGCCCACATCCAGCCCCGTCAGGTCGAAGTGGTTCGTGTCGATCCCGGTGGAATCGACGATAATCTGCGTCAGAGCGCGGTCGGTGGCTACCTGAAGACGGGCTGACGAAGCGGACGACCACCAG
>Ga0114931_10001154_pt1 | contig 33575 bp, 32 predicted proteins | sample 2SBtaG_FD_89579 | JGI IMG/M metagenome (GOLD analysis project Ga0114931, IMG submission 89579) | Deep subsurface microbial communities from Kolumbo volcano to uncover new lineages of life (NeLLi) - 2SBTROV14_V59a metaG | ecosystem: Environmental > Aquatic > Marine > Volcanic | place: Kolumbo...
CAGTACCCAATACGCGCTTCGCTGCCCCAGCAGCACAGCACGTCTTTCGCATCTTCCCCGCCCCGGAGTCTAGTCGAAACAGCGCTTTTTGCCAATGGGCACGGGGAGATACGTAAGGCTTAGCCACACATTGTGTGCCTGGACTCGGGTTGGACCGAAGAATCTCTGCCCCATACGGCAGAAGGCGCAAAAAACACAACGCCAGGCGTCCTTCTTGAGGATTCGGCGATCTAGCGTGTCGATGTGCCTGTTCGGAATGCCTGACATCGAAGCCCGAGGGCTCCACGACCGAAGCGCGGGCGGCGTAGGCCCGAGTGATGCCGGGCGCGACGTCTTGTGCCTGGAGCTGGTCGTGACCTCCCTCCCCCTCGGGGCAGTCCTTCAAGCACCTAGGGCTTCCGAATCGAATAGGAGCACCCCCTGGCTCAACACCCGGTACCACCACGAGTGTGCCATCTCGCAAGAAGCGCACAGCTCCCCATTCGAGAAAACCGCAGGCGTTTCAATCGCCTGCGCCAGGGCCGTCTTACGCGTAGACCACAGGCCGCAGATCGTCGAGATTGCGCGAAACCGTGCCGGCCCGAGCGATGGCACCGTCCGGTGCGAACCGATGACGAGCATCCTTGCGCAACGCCGAGCAGCAGCAGCAGCACTTCGCCACCCACGGCGAGATCCACGATGGTGTCTGAAAGGCTGTCAGGGGTTCATGTCGACCGCTTGTACGCGTCGCACGGGCGGTTCGTTGGCGATTTGCGCCAGCACGGCTGGAGCGGGACGCTGGTCGACGCGTACCACAGCCATGGCCTCGGCGCTGCCGGGCTGGCGGGAGAGGTGGATGGCGGCGATGTTGACCCCTGCCTCGCCGAGCACCGAGCCGAGGCGGCCGACGACACCGGGGACGTCGTCGTTGCGCACCACCAGCAAGTAGCCTCGGGGACGGAACTCGAGCAGGTGTTGGTCCAGACGCACGACGCGCGGATCGTCACCGAATACCAGCGTGCCGGCGACCTCCACAGAGTTGGCGGCAGCGCCCAGGCGCAGCTCGATCTCGAAGGGATGGCCGGGGCGCGGCGCCTGGACCTCGGTCGCCACCTCGATCCCGCGCGACTCGGCCACGCGCGCGGCGTTGACCACGTTGACGCTCTCGACCACCGGCGACAGCACACCGGTGAGCGCAGCGACGGTGATCGGCCCGTGGAGCACCTCGTCCACACCATGGAGCGCGACCTCCAGCTTGCGCGCGCCGGCGCCGAGCAGCGCTGCGGCGAGGCGCCCGAGGGTCGCGGCCAGGCGCAAGAACGGCTCGCCCTCACGGCCGGCCGGCCGGAAGGGCAGGTTGACCGCGGTCACCGCCAGTGAGCCAGCGAGCGCCGCGCTCACCATCCTCGCGGTGTCCTCGGCGATGCGCAACTGCGCCTCCTGGGTCTGGGCGCCGACATGCGGCGTGGCCACCACCTTGGGATGCGCGGCGAGGGAAAAGTCGCGGACCGGCTCTTCGGCATAGACGTCGATGCCGGCACCCGCTAGCTTGCCGGCCTCGAGTGCGGCGAGCAGGGCCTGCTCGTCGACCACGCCACCGCGCGCGCAGTTGATCAAGAGCGAACTCTCTTTCATCAGCGCCAGGCGGCTGGCGTCGATCAGGTTGCGGGTGCTCTTAGACATCGGCACGTGCAGAGTCACGGCGTCGGCCGCGGCCAGCAGCGCATCGAGCTCGGTCGGCTCGGCACCGTGATGGCGGATGACGTCGGGATCGAGGAAAGGATCGTAGGCCAGCACCTTCATCTCGAAGGCTTGGGCCCGGCGGGCGACCCGCTCGCCGATGCGGCCGAATCCGACGATGCCGAGCGTCTTGCCCCACAGCTCGCGACCGACGAAGGCCTTGCGATCCCAGCGTTGCTCCTTGAGCGCGCGATCCGCGGCGGGAACCTTGCGGGCGAGGGCGAGCAACAAGGCAAAGGTGTGCTCGGTCGCCGAGAGCAGATTCGCGGTCGGAGCATTGATCACCAGGATGCCGCGCTCGGTCGCGGCCTTGACATCGACGTTGTCGACACCGACTCCTGCCCGTCCAACGATCCTGAGGCCGCTTCCCGCGGCATCCATCAAGCTGGCGGTGACCTGCGTGCCGCTTCGTACGATGAGTGCATCCGCACCCCGGACGCGGGCCTCCAGAAGCGGCTTGTCTCCGGCGTCGAGCGCCTCGACCTGATGTCCATCGGCGTGAAGGATTTCCACGCCGGTGGCGTGAAGCGGGTCACAGATGACAATGCGGGCCATGGTCTGGCAAAGCCTCCCTCTCGGTGGTTGCTGCTGGTTTCTCGGCCCGGCACCATGCCGCGCACCGTCAAACCGTAGCATGGGTCATGCCGCGGCGCAGCATGGCAGGGCATGGCTCGGCAGCCGACCGGCGTCTACCAGGGACGCGGCCGCTTGAAGCGTGCAGCCAACACGTCGGCGCTCCACACGCGCGCGCCTTTTGCCGAGGTGACGCGGAAGCGATCATCGCCCATCGCTTCGAGGGTCGCCGCGTCAGACAACGCTGCCTCGAGGGACTCGAGTGCGCCTTCGACCACCACCAGGGCACAGCCCCGGAAGTGCTCGCGCAAGAGATCGCGCAGCACGGGCGCGCCGCGCATGGGTTTGAGCGACAGCGTGCGCCCGCCACCGACCGCCACTGCCCGCAGCACGCCGATCGATGCCGCTTGCTCGAGCTTCGCTGGCACCGGCGCCGGCGGCACGTCCGCGAGCGCCAACCATCCGATACGCAGGCCCAGCGCGCGCGCCGCAGCCGCGAGCGGCGCCAGGTCTTCAGGCAACAGGTCTTCAGGCGCCAGGTCTTGAGGCGCCAGGTCCTTAGGCGACACCGCGGCGCGCAGCAGGTGGGGCCAAAAACGGGGTGCGCCGCTCATTCGCCAGCACCCGCACGGTAGAGCAAGAACGCGTCGCGCTCGATGCGGAAAGCTGCCTCGTCCGCGGCCCAGGTGGCGACCCATTCCGCCGCATCACCACCGGCATCGATCGCCGTTCGGCAGGCGGTGCCGCCGGTGAGCAGGTCGATGGCCGGGATGTCGGCGACGAATTCGTAGGGTTCCTGGCGCCAAGCGAAGACCTCGGGAGCGACAGCGCGCACGGCAGCGAGCAGCGTCACACCGAGGCGGTAGGGCGCGAACACACGAGCATCGCGCACCACCACCGCGAGGCCGCCGCAGCGCGCACCGGCATGCTTTTGAAACTGCGGCCGGAAATAGGCCGGCAGCAAGTCGACGCCCGGCACTGCCGTTTGACCGAGCGCCGCGAGCAGGGCCCGTGGATCGAGCCCCGGAGCCCCGATGAGCTGAAAAGGACGGGTGGTGCCGCGGCCTTCGGAAAGCGTCGTCGCCTCGACCAAACAAGCGCCCGGATAGACCTCCGCGGTTTCCGCTGTCGGCATGTTGGGCGATGGGGCGATCCACGCCAAGCCGGTCTCGGCCCAGCGCATGTCACGGCGCCAGCCTTCGAGCTTCACCACCCTGAGGCCAGCGTCATCCCACCCGCGCCGTTGCGCCTCCAGCCGCACCAGCTCACCGAGAGTGAGACCGTGGCACACCGGCGTCTTGAAGGCACTGACAAAGCTCTCGAGGCCGGCGCTCGGCAGATTGCCCTCGACGCGGCAACCGCCGAGGGGGTTGGGCCGATCAAGCACCCAGACCTCGATTCCTTGGCCGAGAGCGGCTTCGGCCGCCCAGATCGCGGTTGCAGCATAGGTGTAGTACCGGCTGCCCACATCCTACAGGTCGAGCAGCAGCAGGTCGATGCCTTCGAAGCTGTCTGCGCGCGGCAGCAAGGTCTCACGCCGGTCGCCATAGAGCGAGCGCACCGGCACGCCGGTCCAGGGATCGCGCGCATCGGCGCTCGCCACCATGTCCTGCTCGATGCCCCAGTAGCCATGCTCGGGCGCGAACAGGGCACGCGGTGCTGCGCTGCCCAAGGCGGCGAGTGCAAGGTGCAACGGCAGCAATGCGCCATCCGCGCCCGTGGCCACCGACGCGGCATGCCCGAGCAGCGCATAGCGGCGTCCGGCAAGCCACTCTGGGTGTTCGAGCAGACGGTCCGCACCCGAGCGAACGATCGGCCGGCGAGCTCTCATCGCAGGCGCGATTGCGCGGCATCCCGCTGATAAAGACCGCTCTTGCCGCCTGCTTTCGACTCCAGCCGCAGATCGCTGATCACCGCGCCGCGATCGACCGCCTTGACCATGTCGTAAAGCGCCAGCCCGGCCTGCGCACAAGCGACCATCGCCTCGAGCTCGGCGCCGGTGCGGGCGGTGCACATCACCCGGCTCACGATGCGCACGCCCCCGGCCACTGGCTGGATCTCCACCTCGACGTGATCGAGCGGCAGGGTGTGGGCCAGCGGGATCAGCTCATCGGTCCGCTTGGCCGCTGCAATGCCGGCCAGACGCGCCACTGCCACGGCATCGCCCTTGGGCATGGCCGCGAGCTGCGCGACGGTCTCGGGCAACAGCAGCACCCGGCAAGACGCAGATGCCTGACGCCGGGTCACAGCCTTGGCCGAGACATCGACCATTCGTGCGCGACCCGCCGCGTCGAGGTGGCTGAGGGATGCCCCGGCAGAGGAAACAGCAGCCGATGTGCGCTCGTCGTTGGGGTCGTTCATGGGGTGTCGGGTGAGCGCTTTAGGAGCGCTGAGAAGGGCCTACCTCAGGGGCCCGTTATGGTACCATCGCTCGGTCTTGCCACCCCCCGACCTCCCTCGAGCGACGCCCCGAATCTCGCTCGCCATCGTCATACCCGCGCTCGATGAAGCGCCGGTGATCGCGCAGGCCGTGCGCCGCGCGCGCGAGCACGCGGACGAGGTCGTGGTGGTCGATGGCGGCAGCCGGGATGATACCGCCCGGGTGGCCCGTGAGGCCGGCGCCAAGCTGGTCACCTCGGCACCCGGTCGCGGTTTGCAACTCAACCGGGGCGCAGCCGCGACGCGCGCCGAAGCGCTGCTGTTTCTGCACGCTGACACCCTGCTGCCACCTTCTGCCGGCGAGCTGGTGCGCCGAGCGCTGGCCGAGGGCGCGGTTGGTGGTGGCTTCGCAGTGCGCTTCGACCATCCTCGGCGGCTGTTTCCGCTCGGCGGACGCATCGTCAACCTGCGCACGCGCCTCACCGGCTGTCCGCTCGGTGATCAGGCGCAGTTCGTACGGCGCAACGTGTTCGAGCGTCTGGGCGGATTCCCGGCCTGGCAGATTCTCGAGGACCTCGACTTCGCGCGCAGGCTCAAGCGCGCCGGGCGTACAGTGCTGATCGGCGCGCCGGTGGTCACCGCGGCGCGCCGATTCCTCAACCAAGGCGTGGTGCGCACCATCGCCACCAACTGGCTGATCTGGCTGCTGTTTTTCGCCGGCGTGTCACCGGCACGGCTGGCGCGGCTGTATCGCCACATCCGCTGAGTACAGGCGGGCCACTGGCTGCTAATGGTTGACCCTGTCCTTGAGCTCCTTGCCGGGCTTGAAGCGGACATTCGAGCTTGCTGGGATGGTGATCGCCTGGCCGGTGCGCGGATTGCGCCCCTGGCGCTCGGCGCGTTCAAAAACCTGAAAACTGCCGAAGCCGGTGACGGCCACGCGATCGCCGGCCGCCAGGCAGTTGCCGATGGTGTCGAAGATCGCGTCGAAGACCTCCACCACCTGCTTCTTGGTCAGCCCCTCCGTGGTGCCGGAAACATGATCGACGATGTCCGATTAACCTGCCATGGCTCCTCCTTGGCGCAGAGCGAATGTCTGAAATCTTTATGCAACAAACAACGATGGAAAGCACCCACGGGCGCCCGCGATGCACCACGGTCGCCCCCACCTCACGGCAGCCACTCGGCACACGGTGGTAAGGGAAACCCGCTCGAGCTCTCCCAAATGTGGCAAAACCTTATGGGCATCGGCCCCGCACTGTCAACCGTGTCCCGTCGAGCGGCGGACGGAGGCCCCATCCACCGAACACCATCAGCCGTCGCGGCGGACCAGGACATGTAGGGTAAACCCATCATGGTGATCGCCGGGCAGGATCTGCCAGCAACCTGGCCCGGCAACAAAGCGCTCCGACAAGAAGCCCAAACGGCCCTCGAGCGCATAGCGTTCGAAGCCGCCTGTGCGGGCAAGAAAATCGCCTACGACATTCTGATTCTCTTCCGGCTCCAAGGAACACGTGATCGCCACCAGCAGGCCGCCAGCCCGCACCAGGGCCGCGGCGCCGTCGAGCAGGCGACCCGACTGGCGCGCCAGCCGGCCGATCTCCGAGGGCTGGATGCGCCACTTGAGCTCGGGGTTCTTGCGCACGGTGCCGGTGCCGCTGCACGGCAGGTCGAGCACCACGCGGTCGAAGCCAGCGCGCAATGCCGGGCGGCCGGCGTCGGCGACCAACACCGGCAGCCGGCGACCGAGCCGGAGCAGGTTCGGCCGCAGGCTGGCTGCGATGCGGCCGAGCGATACATCCGCCAGGGTGATCGCCGCTTGCGGCGCATAGGCGAGCATGGCGAAGGCCTTGCCGCCAGGCGCTGCGGCGACGTCGAGGATGCGCTCGCCAGCGCGCGGCGGCGGCACCAACGCCGCCGCCTGACTGGCCTCGTCTTGCAAGTAGAAATCACCCGCAGCAAAGCCGGCGGTGGTCAAGGGGTTGCCGCGGCGCACCACCAGGCCGTCTGGCGAGATCTCCGACGGCTCGACCGCGAGTCCTTGATCGATCAAGGACTCGGCGAGCGGCTCGCGACCACCGCGGTCCCGAAAGGCGAGCAGCGGCATGGGCTTGGGACGGTTGTTGGCCTCGAGCAAGGCGGCGGTCGCGGCGCTGCCGAAGTGTTCGATCCAGCGTTTCACCAAGAAGGTCGGGTGGCTGGTCTCGATCGCCAGGCGATCGATGGCGTCCGCAGCCACCACCGGCCAGGCATCGAGTGTCGGCTGACGCGCGATGCGCCGCAGCACGGCATTGGTGAAGCTGCCGCCGCCGCGGTGGGTCCTGCGCGTGGCCTCCTCCACCGCCTCGTGGACCACCGCATGCGGCGGCACCCGGTCGAGAAAAAGCAGTTGGTAGGTGCCGATACGCAGAATCGCCAGCAAGGCCGGCTCGATGCTGGGCAGCGTGCGGTTGGCGGCGCGTGCGATCACCTGGTCGAGCCGCCGCAGCCAGCGCAGCGTACCGAGCACCAACTCGCGCAGCAGCGGATGATCGAGCGGCTGGCACTGGGCGAGCGCGCTCTCGAGGTAAACGGAAGATGGCGCCAGGCTCGCCAGGGTACGCTCGACCGCCCAGGTCGCGGCCGAGCGCACGGTGTCTTCCGGCGAGCGCCGGCCAGCCACCCGCCGGCCCCGGAAGCCCTTGTTGGCCGCAGCGCCGGCCGATCCCCAACGACGCGACACAGCGACTAGCCCTCTCCGCGCGGGTGGATCCGATCGAATCGATCACCCGGGTTCCGGCGCTCGCCATGCGCCCAGGCTGCGGCCGAGGTCGCAGCGCGACCCGGACGCTGAACCCGCAGCAGACCAAGCGCCGAGCCGCTGCCGCAGGCAACCGTCACCGCCTCGCCGTCGAGACCGAGAATGGTCCCCGGGGGTGCCGGCCGGCGAGCCGCTCGGGGTGTGTCTCGAGGCGTGTGGGGCACCACCGCCAGCAGCTTCAGCCGACGACCATCCTGGCTGGTGGTCAGGCCCGGCCAAGGCTGGTAGGCGCGCCAGGCGCGATACAGCACCGGCGCCGGCTGGGACCAATCGACCTCGCCGTCGGCACGGGTCAAGCGGGGCGCCAGCGTGACCCCTGCGACGTCTTGCTCCCGTGCCACCCAGTCACCGCGTGCGAGCGCCTCGAGGGTACGCACCATGAGCCCGGCGCCGAGCGCTGCCAGACGATCGGCGAGCTCGGGTGCGGTCTCATCCGGACCGATGGCCAGCGCCGCTTTGAGCAGCACCGGACCACTGTCCAGACCGGCGGTCATGTGCATGGTGCTGACCCCGGTGCGCGAGTCACCATGCGCGATGGCCGCTTGAATTGGCGCGGCACCCCGCCAGCGCGGCAGCAGCGAGGCATGCAGATTCACGCATCCTCGCGGCGGCAGCGCCAGCAGCTCGGGTCGGAAAATCTGACCGAAGGCGACCACCACGGCAACCTCGGGTGCCAGCTCTTCGAGGGTGGCGAGGAAGGCGGAATCGCGGACCGTCTCCGGCTGTATCAGTGCCAGACCGTTGCGCCGGGCAGCCACAGCCACCGGCGGTGCCACCAGCCGGCGCCCACGCCCGGCCGGCCGGTCGGGCTGGCTGACCACCAGAAGCGGCGCGCAATCGCTCGCGACCATGGCCTCGAGCGTTTGGACCGCAAACTGCGGGGTGCCAAAAAAAACGGTACGGAGCAGTGTCTACTCCTCGGCGCGGGCCCGGTCGACCTCGCCGAAGAAGTCCTTCTTGACCAGCACCTCGCGCGGCTTGGATCCTTGGGAAGGGCCGAGCAGGCCATCTTGCTCCATCATGTCGATCAGGCGGGCCGCGCGTGAAAAGCCGACCCGCATCCGACGCTGCAGGAAGCTCGCCGAGCCCTGACCCTCGGCCACCACCAGCCGCGCCGCCTCGTCGTACAGCTCATCGTCCTGGTCGCTGCCGCCAGCACCATCGCTCCCCTTCTCCTTGCGCTCCTTGACCACCTCTGGATCGAGATCCGGACGTCCGTGGCGTTTGAGCCAGCGGATCAGGCCGGCGGTTTCTTGCTCACTGATGTAGGCACCATGCAGGCGCTGGATGCGCGAGGTACCGGGCGGCATGAACAGCGCATCGCCGCGACCCAGGAGCTTTTCGGAACCGACCTGATCGAGGATGGTTCTCGAGTCATGACGGGTGGCCGTGGCATACGCCATGCGACACGGGAAGTTGGCCTTGATCGTGCCGGTAAGTACGTCCACGGAAGGGCGTTGGGTGGCGATGATCAAGTGGATGCCCACCGCCCTGGCCATCTGGGCCAGACGCGCGATCGATGTTTCGACCTCATTGGCCGCGACCATCATCAAGTCCGCAAGCTCATCTATAATGATTACATAGTACGGCAACGCTTTGAGGTCGTCCTCCCGCACCTCGATATCCCCCCCCTCGGCGAGCGACAGCCGCTTGCGCACCTCGGGGTCCCGGATCGCCTGGTTGTAAAAGGCGATCGAGCGCACATGCACCTCCGCCAGCAGACGGTAGCGACGCTCCATCTCGGCGACCGCCCAGCGCAGCGCGTTCGCCGCCTTCTTGGGCTCCACGACCACTTCGGTTTTGAGATGTGGAATATTCGCATATACGCCAAGTTCAATACGTTTTGGATCAATAAAAATGAATTTTACCTGTTCCTTGGTCGCCTTGTAGATGATCGACGTGATCATGGTCTGCAGGCCGACGCTCTTGCCGGCACCGGTGGCGCCCGCCACCAACAGGTGCGGCATGGTCGCCAGATCGGCGAAGTGCGGGCGGCCATGAATGTCGACACCGAGCGCCACCGTCAGCGGCGAGGGCGCCCGCGCGAAGGCAGGGTCGGCGAGCAAGGCGCCGAGATGGATGAGGTTGCGCGTCTGGTTCGGCACCTCGATGCCCAGGGTCGAGCGGCCGGGCATGCGGTCGATGCGCACCGACTCGGCCTTCAGCGCCAGCGCCAGGTCATCTTGCAGACCGACCACGCGGCTGACCTTGACGCCCGGCGCGGGTTGCAGCTCGAAGACGGTGATCACCGGTCCGGGACTGATGCCGACGATGCTGCCGTCGACGCCGAATTCCCGGCAGGCATTCTCGATGGTCTCACCTTGGCGCACCAGCGCTCGCTCGTCGCGCACATCGGCTGCGCGTCCGAGGTCGAGCAGGTTGACCGGCGGTAGCTCGACCGGCGCGCCTTCGCCAGGCTGAAAGCCGAGCACCGCCTGGGCGGGCTGGGCGGGCGTCTTGCCGGACGCTGGCTTGCCGGACGCCGGCCGCGACGATGCCGACCGCGACGATGCCGACTGGGAGGAGGCTTTGGGGCGGGCGCGCACGCCGGGCGCGGCGCGCGGTGACGCTGCAGGCGCCAGCGGCGATGCCGAGGTGCGCGCAGCCGGCCCGGGCGCAGACGGCGCGCGCTGCCCGGGCGCATGGACCCGGCGCAGCGCGAAATGGCCTTCGCCCTCGCGCTGTCGCACGCGGGCAGCCGGCACGACTTGCGCGCTGCACCGGCCAGCCTGCTCGCGGCCCAGATGGCGCGAGACCACCCGCACGCGCACGGCTTCTTTGTCGCGCCGCTCGCGACGCTTGCCGCGTACCAGCTCGATGCGTGCGCCAAGCGCCGCGAACTGACGCCGCAACGTGCCCGCGAGAGCGCCGACCGTCGCTTGCCCCGCGAGGTTGGCGCCGATCGCCGCGAGCGCCACCAAAACCACGAATGCACCACTGCGGTTGAGCAGGGAGACCAACCATCCCGGTTCCAGCCCCTCGGTGCCCCCAGCGGCCAAGAAGGCGCCGAGGACACCCCCGGCATGGATCGGCGCGGCGCGCCAGGCGACCTCCCCCAAGACCAGCTCGAGCAATCCCGGCACCGCCGCGGTGACCAACGCCACCCCCAGCCAACGCACAGCCGCCCGCTTGCTGGTGCGATGACGCAGGCGCCGGATCGCCGCCGAGGCGAGCACCACCGGCACCGCCAGCGCCGCCAAGCCGAGGAAAGAGAAGAAGATCGCTGCCAGGTTAGCGCCCAGGGGACCGACCAGGTTGCGGGTGGCGGTCGGCTCGGCGACGCGGGCAAAGATGCTCGGATCGTCCGGACGATACGACAGCAGGCTGCCAGCGATCAGCAGGGCCAGCGCCGCGAGCACCAGGCCGGCGATCTCGCTGCCTTGCTCGGCGGAGACCGTCAATCGCGGCAGCAGCTTTTTGCGATGCTTGGAAACCGCGGATGAGATCGGGTCGCTGATCGTGGGTCCTCCTCGGCGATGCCGCACCAGGCCGGTGTGCGCACGCATACCTTTACTTTAGCACTTCCACGGCACTTCCACGCTACGCCAACGCCGGGCGATGCACAAGGTTCTGTGCAATCCAGAACCACGCAAACCGACTCTCGGCCACCCGTTGTCAGGTCGTAGGGTCGTCCTGCCGGCAGGACGACCCGCCGGCAGGACGAGAGGGTTTTGGTCGTCAAGTTGTCGCGTCATGGGGAAAGCAGCGCCGGGCTCAGACCCTCGGTGCAGGCCCTTGTGCGGCCGTGTGCAAGCGCAAGAAGTCGCCCAGATCGAGGGTCTCGGCACGACGCGCGGGATCGATGCCAGCCGCCATCAGCAAGGCCTGGGCACGGTGCTTGCCCCAGCGCGCGCCCAGGCTGTTGCGCAGCGTCTTGCGTCGCTGGCCAAAGGCGCTGCGAATGATGCGCTCGAGCGCTGGCATGGCGGCCGCCGGTAGCGGTGGCGGCTTGGGCCGAAGGCCGACGAAGGCCGCCGCGACCTTGGGCGGCGGTTCGAAGCTGCCCGGCTTGACCGTGCCGAGCAAACAGGCATCGGCGTACGCCGCCACCCATACCGAGAGCGCGCCATAGGCCGCGTCGCCCGGACCCGCCACCAGCCGCTCGGCGACCTCTTTTTGCACCATCACCGCCATCCGTGCCACGCGCTCATGGTGTGGCAAGAAGCGCCCGAGGATCGCCGTGCCCACGCCGAAGGGCAGGTTGCCGGCGACCAAGGCGCCTGCGGGCAGACGCCGTGGATCGAGACGCAGGATGTCGAGCGCCACGATCGCCAACGGCCCGGCACCCGGCCCACGCCGCTGATGGCGCGCCAGGTAGGCGGCCCATGCAAGATCGAGCTCCACGGCCAGCACCCGCGCCCCCGCGTCGAGCAGGGCGCGGGTGAGCACACCGCCACCGGGGCCGATCTCGAGCACGGTCGTGCCGCGGCCGGCATCCTGCTCGCTGCCGAGCAGCCAGCGCACCAACGGCCCGCACAAGCGCGAATCGCGCAGGTGGTGCTGGCCGAGGCGCTTGTCGAGCCGCGGTCTGGCCCGGGCTATGTCTGGGTTCAGGCGGCTGCGAGAGGTCATCGATGTTCGCTTCGTACCGGCGCCTCATCGACGCCTCAGCCGCGTCGAGCTCACGCCAAATTGACACCCGGGCACGACGCCGTGGCGACATCGCAGCCTACCGCGGGCGAAGCGATCTCGGCCGAGTGAAGCCTTCACGCCGGGTCGAGATCACTTCGCCCGCGCGCTGCATGCACTGGCGGCGATGGCACTCGCCTTGCAGCACGTGGGAAGGCCCTCATGGGCCGTGCGGGCGCATCACGCCGCACCACGAACGAAGGGGAGCCTTTGGCGAGATGGAGACCGAACTGGCAGCCGACGTCGAGCGAGAAACCCTGGTCCTCAAGCAGATCGAAACCGAGATCCGCAAGGTCATCGTCGGTCAGGACTACCTGATCGATCGCCTGCTGGTCGGTCTCCTGGCCCGTGGCCATCTGCTGATCGAGGGCGTTCCCGGGCTGGCCAAGACGCTGGCGGTCAAGACCCTGGCGCGCACCCTGGACATCGAGTTTCAGCGCATCCAGTTCACCCCCGACCTGCTGCCAGCCGACCTGATCGGAACGCTGATCTACGACCAGCGCAAGGGCGCCTTCGAGCCACGCAAGGGGCCGGTGTTCAGCAACATCGTGCTCGCGGACGAGATCAACCGCGCACCCGCCAAGGTGCAGGCCGCGCTGCTCGAATCGATGGAAGAGCGCCAGGTCACCCTTGGCGACACGACCTATCCACTGACTGAGCCTTTCATGGTTCTGGCGACCCAGAATCCGATCGAGCAAGAGGGCACCTATCCCCTCGCCGAGGCCCAGGTCGACCGCTTCTTGATGAAGCTCAGGCTGCGCTACCCATCGCGCGGCGAGGAAGAAGAGATCCTCTCGCGGATGATGGTCGAGCAGCGTTTCGACGTCTAGCGGGTGCTCGATGGCGAGCGACTGCTACGCCTGCGCGAGGTCGCCGACCAGGTGCACCTCGACGCCAAAATCCGCCACTACATCCTCGACTTGGTCACCGCCACGCGCGATCCCAAAACTGCTGGCCTGCCCGATATGGCAGAGCTCATCGCCTTCGGTGCATCGCCGCGCGCCACCCTCTTTCTCGCCCGCTCGGTCAAGGCGCTCGCTCTGGTGCGGGGTCGCGGCTACGTGATTCCCGAGGACGTCAAGGAGCTGGCGCCGGACGTGCTACGCCATCGCCTGGTCGCCACCTACGAGGCCGAGGCCGAAGAGGTAAGCACCGACGACCTGGTCGCCAGGCTGCTCGACCGGATCGAAGTGCCCTAGGCCGGAGCTCGCGCCAGGATGTTCGCTTTCTTGAACCGCAGCGCGCCGAGCGAGGGGCCTCCCCTGCGGCCACCGCTGCCCGCCGACCTGGTCCGCAAGGTCCGCCGCATCGAGATCTCCACCAAGCGGCTGGTCGACCAGGGCGTGGCGGGCGACTACCACTCAGCCTTCAAGGGTCGCGGCGTGGAGTTCGCGGAGGTCCGGCCCTACATTCCCGGCGATGAAGTGCGCACCATCGACTGGAACGTCACCGCGCGCATGGGTTCGCCGTATGTCAAACGCTTCGTCGAAGAACGCGACCTGACAGTGTTCTTGATGCTCGATGTCTCGGGCAGCCTCGACTTCGGCTCGCGCGCGATCCTCAAACGTGAGCTGGCCGCCGAGCTGACCGCGCTGCTCGCCTTCGCCGCGGTCGGCAACCAGGACCGGGTGGGTGCGGCCTTGGTCACCGACAAGCTGGAGGTCTTTTTGCGTCCGGACCGCAGGCGCACCCACGTGCTGCGCATCGTGCGCGAGGCGCTCACCCGCCGGCCCGGCGCGCGCACCGACCTCGATCGCGGCCTGTGGGCGACGCTGAAGACGCTCAAACAGCGCGCGGTGCTCTTTGTCATCTCCGATTTCCTCGACAGCCTTCCCACTTCAGCCCTCAAGGCCGCGGCTGCACGCCACGATGTGGTGTTGCTCGAGCTGGTCGACCCGCGCGACCATCAGCTTCCTGCGGTCGGCCCGGTGATGCTGCGGGATAGCGAAACCGGCGGTCTGGCCGTCGTCAGCGGCCGCCGCGCGGGGCGCCTCCACGCCATACGCCGCGCCGAAGGCCGGGCCGCGCTCCAGCGACTGACCCGCAAGCTGGCCATCGACCACCTCGAAATCCGCACCGACCGTCCCTACCTGGGCACACTGATCGCCTTTTTCGAACGCCGGCGAAAGAGGTTGACGCGGTGATGCCCCAAGCGGCGCCAGGGAAAGCTGTGAACGGCGACATCCCCACGCGCGGGCTGCGGCGCGCCCCAGGGTCGAGCACAGGGTCGAGCAGCGTGCTCGGCGCGGTCCTCGCTTCGCTCCTGACCTTGCTCACCGCAGCCCCAGCACAGCCACAGGACGATCCCGAGCACCCGGCTTTCCCCGAGGCCCAAGTGCGGGTCGACCTCAGTCGCCGAGAGATCACTGCCGGGGATCGGGTGGCTGCCACCGTCCGCTTGGTGTGGCCGGCCGGCGCACCGGATGTCGAGCCCCGCTTCCCGGCCTGGCAAGAGACCTGGGGCGATGCCGAGATTTTGTCGGTCGGCCCGCTGACGCGCACGCGCGCACCGGGTGGCGATCTGATCTTCACGCAGACCGTCGAGCTCACGACCTTCGAGGTCGGCGACGCCACCCTGCCGCCGGTGATCCTGGCCCTGCCCTTGGGTGAAGAAACACGCCAGGTCAAGACCCCGGAGAAGCTGGCGATCACCGTGCGCTCGGTCCTCGGTGAGACCGAGCGCACCAAGCAACCTGCCGTGCTGCCGCCAGCGCCACCCGAGGCGCTGCCCATCGGCCCACGATTCGCCTGGACCGCCGGGCTCTTGACCCTCGCCGTCGCCGCGCTCGCCTGGCGCGTCACCCAGCTCCGCGCGCGAGAAGCGGGTGCCGCCGTACCCCGGCGGCCCCGATTGCCGCCGCTCGAGGAGCTTCGCCAGCGCCTTGCTCGCCTCGATCCCGAGGCGAGCGAGGCCGCGCACGCCGCGCTCAGCTTCGCCCTGCGTGCCTTCATCGCACGCACGGCCGGCCTGCCTGCGCTCGAGCGCACCACGACCGAGATCCAGCGCTTGCTGCGCGACAGCCACCTCGAACCCGACTGGTGCCGACGACTGGTCCGGGTGCTGCGCCGCGCGGACGAGGCCAAGTTCGTTCCCGGCGTGACCATCGATGCCGCCACCACAGCGATCCGTGTGCGCGAGGCCGAAGCGATCGCCATCGCGCTTGACGAGGACCTCAAGCAGCGCCGCGAGGCCGAAGCCGCGGCCGCCCGGGAGGCGGCATGAGCCGTCTGTTCGCGCTCGGCGTGCCCACTCATCTGGGCGATCCCGCCCTTCTGCTGCTGCTGCTGGTGCTGGTGCCCCTGGCGTTTTGGCACCACCGTCGGCGTGGCGACGGCGCGCTCGCCTACAGCAGCCTGCTGCGCACCGGCGGCATGTGGCGACTGCACCTGCCGTTTTACCTGCGCCTGGCAGCGCTCGCCTTGCTCATCCTCGCCATCGCGCGGCCGCAACGCGGTCTGGCCTGGGAGCAGGACCTCACCGAGGGAATCGACATCGTGGTCGCCCTCGACGTCAGCGGTAGCATGGCCGCTGAGGATTTTCAGCCCGACAACCGTCTGGCGGTGGCCAAGAACGTGGTGCAGAGCTTCGCGGCGCAGCGCGCGGGCGGTGACCGCATCGGACTGGTGGTGTTCGCTGGCGCCACGCTGGTGAAATCGCCGCTGACCACCGACCGCGACATGCTGCGCCAGCTCATCGACTCGGTGCAGCTCGACAGCCTGCCGGACGGCACGGCGATCGGCATGGCGCTGGCGGCTGCGGCTGCACGACTCAAGGACAGCGAAGCCAAGAGCAAGGTCTTGGTGCTGGTCACCGATGGCGTCAACAATGCCGGGGCCATCGACCCAGCCTCTGCGTCGGCCGTCTGCAAGGGCCTTGGGATCCGCGTGTACACCATCGGCGTGGGCACCGGCGGTACCGTCCCCTTGCCGGTGCGCCTGCGCGACCCGCGCACCGGCCGGACCGTGATCCAGCGGCGCATGGTGAAGGTCGAGATCGACGAGGCCCTGCTGCGCGCCATCGCCGGACGCACCGATGGGCGCTTCTTTCAGGCCACCGATCCCGCTTCGCTGCGTCAGATCTTCGAGGAGATCGACCAGCTCGAGCGCACGCCGATCGAGATCAAGCGCTATGTCCGTTTTGAAGAAGCATTCCAACCCTTCGCCTGGGGCGCGCTGGCGCTGCTCGTGCTCCCCGTGGCGCTCGCCGCGCTGGGCCTGACCATCAACCCCTAGCGTCACCGGGCCACCCACGCCACATCACCCGAGAACCCACGACCTCGACCACCATGGACTTCGCCGCCCCCTACCTGCTCTGGTTGCTGGCCGCCGCGCCCGCCATCGCCCTGTGCAGCGTCTTGCTCTGGCGCCGCCAGCTCGCACGCACCGCCGCGTGGTCGGCACGCGGCCTGTGGGATCGTGTGCTACCCGGTCACCGCCCGCGGCGGCTGACAACCAGCACGCTTGCCCTGGCGCTGGCGGTCGCCGGCCTGGCCGTGGCCCTGGCCCGACCACGCTGGGGATCGGTCCAGCAGACGGTCGAACGCACCGGTGTCGAGATCGTGTTCGTGCTTGACACCTCCCTGTCGATGGCCACCAAGGATGTCGTGCCGTCGCGTCTGTGGGTCGCACAATCCCTCGTTCGACGCCTCATCGAGCGCTTGCCGCATGCGCGCATGGCCTTGGTCGAGGCCGAGGGTGAAGGCGTGGTGATGGCGCCGCTGACGGTCGACTCGGCGGTCATCGAGCTACTGCTCGACACCGTGGCTGCCGGCTCGCTGCCGACGCCGGGTACCGAACTGACACCGGCCCTGGTGCGCGCGATCAAGCTGTTTCCCGAAGGCAGCGAGGGACACCGCGTGATGATCGTGCTCTCCGACGGCTAGGATCATGGGCCTGATCTCGAACGCGCACTCCGTGCAGCGCGCGCGGGCGAGGTGGTGATCCACGCGATCGGCATCGGCACACCGGAAGGCTTGCCGCTCGAGCTGCCCGCGGAGCCCGGGCGTCCGGTCGCCTACAAGCGCGATGAGGGCGGCAATGTGGTGGTCAGCCGGCTCGAGGAGCGGACGCTCGAACGCCTCTGTCGCAACACCGGTGGGCAGTACCTGCGGGCGGCGAGCGCAGCGATCGATGTCGGCCCGATCGCCACCAGCATCGAGCGCATAGGAGGCCACACCCTGGGCGAAGAGACGATCAGCACCCGCGAGGAGCGCTTCCAGCTCCCGGCCGCTCTCACCATCCTCGCCCTCATCAGCTTCCTGGCCGGTCCCAGTTTCGCTCGCCAGCGGCCGGAGGCGGCGCCATGAGCGACCGCTCGCTGATGGTCATGCTGCTGGCCACCGTCTTGCTGCCAGCGTCCGCCGGGGCCTCCGGCGCTGCCCCGCCTGCGCCATCGGCGCCAGCCAGCGCCAGCAGCCGGCAGCCAGGGGCTGGTACCAAAGCCCCCGGTTCCCCGACCCCAGGCACACAAGCCCCTGATGCACAAGCCCCTGATGCACAAGCTTCCGAGACCGGCGCCAAGAAGCGCTGGCTCGAGCGGCTGATGTTCAACGCACGCGAGCGCACCGGGCGCGGACTCGAGGCCTTGGCGGGCGAACCCATCGCCGGCCACAGCACGAGCGAAGAAGGCACGAGCGAAGAAGGTACGCCCAACGGCACGGGCAGACCCCAGGGACAGAGCAGGCCCCAGGGACAGGGCAGGCCAGAGGACCCGGTCGCCCAGCGCGCCGCAACCGATGCCATCGCGGACTTCGACAGCGCTGCGCGCCTCGAGCGCAGTGCCAGCGCTGATTTCAACGCTGGCACTGCACGCCTGCTCGCCGGCCGGGCCGACGCCGGCCCGCTCCTCGAATCCGCGATCGCTGCGGGCGACGAAACGCTCAGCGCGCGCGCTGCCTACAACCTTGGCAACGCAAGCCTCGCAAGCGACCAGCTCCAGACCGCGGTCGAAGCCTACAAGCGCGCCCTGCGCCGCGACCCCGACTTCGCCGATGCCAAACACAACCTCGAGATCGCATACCGGCGCCTTCGGGAGCAGCAGAAACAAAAGCAAAAGGACGATCAACAAAAAAACGACCAGCAGGATCCGAGCAAGAAAGATCAAAAGGCGAAGAATCAACAGGACAACAATCAACAACAAGACGAGGGTCAGAAGAAAAAACAGGATCAGCAGAAGGACGATCAACAAAAAAACGACCAGCAGGACAAGCAGGACCAGCAGGACAAGCAGGACAAGCAGGACAAGCAAGAACAGCAGGACAAGCAGGGGCCGGGCGAGAAAAGGAACCAGCAAAACCCTGATCAACCCGAAGATCAACACCAGACCCGCTGCCACAATTCGAGGATCAGCCGGACATGAGCGCTCAGGAAGCGGCCGCGATTCTCGAAGCGGTGGAGAACCTGGAGCGCGAGGCGCGGCGGCAAGAAGCGCTCGAAGCAGCGCGCAAGCAGGCCAAAGGGAAGAAGGACTGGTGATCGCCCTGCTGCTTCTGCTCGGCCTCGGCGTGGGCGCTGGCGCGGCCCAGGCCGAGCAGCTCGTGCCGCAGATTCGGCTCAGCCCCGATCCAGCCGGCATGGGTGAGATCGTGGTGCTCGAGATCGAGCTCGAGAACGCCCCCACCGATGTCTTCCTCGATGCCAGCTTCAAGCTCGAGAACCTGCGCCAACTAAGCGGCCCCTCAAGCGGCACCAGCCTGCAGATCGTCAACGGCCGCACCTCCTCGAGCCGCACCCTGCGCTGGCGGCTGACGCCCAAGGCCGCGGGCCCGGCCCGCGTCTACGACATCGAGGTGCAAGTCGGTGAGCAGCGCCTGCGCGGCGAAGCAGCAACGATCAAGGTCGAGCGCCTGGTGCCTCCGGACCGCCAGCGCCAGAGCGCCAGCCGCGACCCCTTCGGCGGGCTGCTCGACGACGATCCGCTGGACCGCTTCTTGCGGCCCCGGCGCCCAGCCCGGCGGCGCGAACCGCGCATCTACCTTTACGCGGAGGCCAAGCCCGAGCACCCCTGGGTTGGCCAGCAGGTGATCTACACGGTGTACCTCTTTACCCAAGCGGACGTGGTTTCGGCCAACCCGCAAGAGACACCAGACTTTCAAGGCTTCTGGGTGCGCGACATCCCCGAGCCGGCCGATCGCCCGGCCCAGGTCGAGATGGTCGACCGCGAAGACGGGCGCTATGGCCGGGTTCGCCTGCTCAGGCGCGCGCTTTTCCCGCGCCGCGGGGGCCGCTTCGAAATCGAGCCGACGCGCTTTGCGCTCCGCGCCCGCGTGCCGGATGAAGGACCGTTCGGCCTGTTCGGTGCCCGTGGCGCCGACCTCGAGCGCGCCAGCAATCCGGTGAGCCTCAAGGTGCGACCGCTGCCGCCACCGCCGCCGGGATTCGACGGTGCGGTGGGTACGCTGCGTCTCGACAGCGACCTGAAACCCGCCCAGCTCGCGGTCGGCGACGCCGCCACCTTGACCCTGACGCTCTCGGGCAGCGGCAACCTGCAAGGAATCCGGAAGCCGCAGCTCGAGGCACCCGACGGCATCAAGATCTTTCCACCCCAGCAGCAGGCGGCCGAGAAGGTGCGGGGCACGAGGATCGTTGGCACCCGCACCTGGCGCTTCGTACTGGTCCCCGAGCGGCCTGGGCATTGGGATCTGCCGCCGATCGCGGTGCCCTACTTCGACCCCCAGAGCGGTGACTACCAACGCGCCACCTCCGATGCCCTGAGCCTCGATGCCCAAGGCGCTACCGCACTGACGCAAGAAGACGGCACCACCGTGCGCTTGCACCCGATCCGTACCGCTGCTTTGCCCGCCGCCCAGCAAGGCTTCGGATTCGGGCGTCTGGCGCCCTGGTTGTTCGCCGCGCCCTGGCTCTTGTCTGGCGTTTGGCTGGCACTCGCCCGCGGGGTCGCCGCCGGTCCACGCAGCGAGCGTCGCACGCTGGCCGTCGCGTTGCGCAGCGCGGAAGGCGAAGACGATCCACGACGCGCTGCAACAGCGATCGAGGAGGCCTGGCGCGCCTACCTCGGCACGCGTTTCGATCTCCCGGCGGGGATGGCCAGCAGCCAGTGGCGTCGAGCGCTCGCTGCGCGCGGGGTGGCCGACGCCGACGCAGGAGCCTTGGTCGAGCTGGCCGATGATCTCCACTACCTGCGCTACGCGCCCAAGCTCTCCTCCACCGAAGACCTGCGACGCGAGCTGATCACGCGCTCGCACAAGCTGATCCGGCACCTGTGATGGCCGCGCCCGAGACACGGAACCCGAAGCCGCCTGCGAGCGGTCTGTGGTGGCGCCCCTGGCCGGTCAGTGCCCTGGCGCTGACCTTGCTCGGGGCTGCCACCGTGCTCGGTCTCGCCGTGCTCGCCACTCCGGGAGTCGCCGCGCAGGGGACCACAGCAGAGGGGACCGCCACAGAGGGGACCGCCACAGAGGGGACCACAGCAGACGCGGTCACCACCGACGCGCTCACCGCGCTCAAGGAAGGCAACCGCCTGTTTCGCGACGGTCGGATCGAAGAAGCGGTGGCCGCCTACCGCACCGGCTACCACCCGCAGTCTGTGCATCCGACCCTGGTGTACAACCTCGCGACTGCGCTCCACCACCTCGGCCGACTGCCGGAAGCCATCCTCTGGTACCGGCGGGCCGATGCCAGCAACGACCCGTGGCTGGAGGAGAACCTGTGGCTGGCGCGCCGTACCCTCGGCAGCCAGACCCTGGCGCCCGCAGGTTTGCTCGGTCTGCTCGCGAAGCACCGCAATGCCTTGCGCGCCGCGGCCACACTGCTCGCCTGGCTCGCCTTGGCGACCTTGATCCTCATCGGCCGCCAGCGCCGCTGGCCGAGCCTCACCGCCTTCGCCCTGGCGGCTGTCTGCTTCGTTCTCGCTTCGGCCGCCGCGTATTGGGGCGGACGGCCGGCGGTGCTGCTGCGAGACTGCGCCACCGCGGCCGGCGATCTGCCGGCCGGTACCGAAGCCTGGGTCCGTCCGGGACCGCAGGGCGACTGGCGCATGGTCGCCCGCTCGGCCGATGCAGTCTGCCCGCACGACGCCGTGGCGCTGGTGTTCCCGAGCGGGAGCTGAGCCCGGCCGAGCGTCCGCGCGCCGCGGCGGCATCCCACCTCGGATCTGGTAAGGTGAGTCGGCTTTTTGTCGACATCGGAAGAAAAAGGCCCTTCCAGAGAGCACCGTGACGATCGAGATCCACGCGCTCCCACCGCGCAGCATGGAGACCTTCCTGGAACGGCGGCGTGTCAAAGCACCCTTCTCCTCGGAGCCGAGCCTGGCCGGAAATCTCGCAGAGATTCTTCGCAAGGCCAATGAATTCGTCCCCTCCCTGGCTGGATCCATCCTTCTCGACAACCCACTCGACAAGAAGAAAGATAAAACAAACAATGACCTCACCTTTGTGGTCGCGTTCGGTGACTCCGCCGAGCATGTGATCGGCAAGAGCGTTCCGGCTTGTCGAGGAATCGTCGGTCACGTCTACACCACCGGCTGCTCGTACCACGCGACCGAGGCCAGCGGCGATCGTTACTTTTTCGACGGCGTCGACCGCGTCACCTCGTACCAGACGCGTTCCGTGGTCGCGATCCCGATCCTCATCGAGCAAGAGGTGTGCGGCGTGCTCGAGCTGGTCAACCGGCAGGGGGCAGGGGCCTTCAGCGACCATGACCGCGACCTGCTGCAGATCTTCGCTGGCTACACCGCGGTATCGATTCAAAACGTGCTCGACGGCCGGCGCGCGCATGAGCTCGCCCGCCGCGACAACCTCACCGGGCTGTTCAACGATCACTACCTGCACGTGGCACTGAGCGATGCGATCCAACGAGCGATCGAGCTGCGCGAGGATCTGGCGGTGATTTTTCTCGATCTCGACTTTTTCAAGCGCGTCAACGACGCCCACGGCCACCTCGCCGGCAGCCAGGTGCTGCGCGAAGTCGGCCACCTGCTGCGTGGTGCGGTACGCGATGAGGCCGCGATTCCCGCGCGCTACGGCGGCGACGAGTTCGTGCTGGTGATCCCGCGCGCGGACCTCGAACACGCGGTCGACCTCGCCGAAACCCTTCGCACCACGGTGCTCACCACGCGCTTTTGCGACGCACCCGGCGAGTTGCTGCAAGAAGCGATCTCGCTCACCGGGATCACCTGCTCTGCGGGCGTTGCCACCCTCAAAGAGCACGTCGACCCAGGCCCTTCGCTGGAGCGTGCCAAGAACACGCTGCTGCGACTGGCCGACGCCGCCATGTACGTGGCCAAGGAAACCGGACGCAACCGGACTGCGGTGGCCGGCCTGCCCGTGCGCCGCCGCAAACCCGGGGACGAAGCCGACGACAGCCGCTACGCCACGCGCACCCCCTCCCGCCTGGCTGCCGGATTGCCGAGTCGCGGCTAGGAGCCTGTGGCGAAGGTCGGGTTGCGCGCTGGCGCGACGAGGGTGGTATGCTAATGGGGCATCTTTGCTCGCCGCCAGGCGATTTCGAGCCGCCGCTGGTAACCCATGATGTGCGCACCACATCCATCCCGACTTCCCAGATTCCTCGCGCTGCTGCTGCTCGCCGCGAAGCCCGCGATGGCCACCACGGTGGTATTGCCGAGCGATGAGGCGCTGGCCGCGCGCGCTGCGTCCGTGGTGCTGGCGACGGTACGCGAGCGTGCGCCAGCCGCCGACGGCCTGCCGGCGCTCGCGTACCGGCTGCGGGCGCTCGAGCGGGTGGCCGGATCCGCGATCGGCACGGAGCCGGTGCTGCGCTTGCCGGGCGGCGTGGCCGCCGGCGGTCGCGGTCTGGCGCTGGCCGGCATCCCGGTGCTCGAGATCGGCCAGCGTCTGCTCTTGTTCGTGCAGCCGCGCGGCGATGGCAGCTACCAGCCTGTCGACCTGATGCTCGGTTTGTTTCGGGTAGAAGCGGTCGCTGGGCGCACGATCGCCTACCGCGATCTTACGGGCGTTCGGCTGCTGCCGCGCGCCAGCGGCGAGGGAGCCGCCGACGCACCACGCGATCTGGCCGGCTTCCGGCGCTGGCTGCAAGCGCGTGAGCTCGGCCTGCCGCGCACCCAGGATTACTTCCTGGCCGCACCCGAGGCCATGCCCATGGCACCTGCTGCCAAGCACGCCCTGGCCATCTCCAGCACGCTGCCGTCGCCGCTCGGCTGCGGCCCGGAGGGCGGCAACATCGTCCGCTGGATGTCCTTTGACGGCGCACAGGCGGTGGCCTGGAGACGTCACGAGAGCGGCATGCCCGGGCTCGAGGACGGCGGCGTGGCGGCCTTCGACCAAGCGCTACTGGCCTGGAGCGCTCCGGCTGCGAGCGCGGTCCGGCTGGCGGATGCCGGTGCGGTCGCGGCGACCACCGGCCTCGGCGCGCCGGACGGTCTCAGCACCCTGCTCTTCGGCGACCCGAACGACACGCTGCCCGGGTCGTTTACCGGCTCGGGACTGCTGGCGCTCGGCGGTGCCTGGCTCGACTGCGACCGCACAGCGTGGTGGGGAGGTCAGGCGGTGCATCCGGTGGTCGAAGGCGACATCGTGATCCAGGACGGTGCCGAACGCTTCCTCGAGGCCAGTGCCGACCCGCAAGCCGCTGCCGCCGAGCTCTTTGCCCATGAGCTCGGCCATACCCTGGGCTTTGCGCACAGCGACGACCCGCAAGCCCTGATGTTCGGCCTAGTGCATGACGACGGCCGCGGCGCCGCACTGTCGGCCGACGAACTCGGCGGCCTGGCCCTGCTGTACCCCGCGGCCGCAGGCAGCCCCGGACTCGGCGCGCCACCGGCAGCGCCCACCGGCGTGACGGTGACACTCGAGGGCAGCGACGCCACCGTGCGCTGGCAGCGCGAGGATGCCGATTTGGGCGTGCGCATCGAGCGCATGCTGGATGATGGAGCTTTCACCCTCCGGGCCTCGGTCGGCGGCGTGTCGCAGTTCGCCGACCGGGGCCTGCTGCGCGACACCACCTACCGCTACCGGCTGCAAACGTTTCGCGCCGACGGTGCTTCCGACTACAGCGAGACGGTGACCGTGACCACCGGCGGCATGCGGGCACCGGCCGCCCCCAGCAACCTGCGCACGGCACCCCTTGCGGACCACAGCGTCCGCCTATCGTGGCAGGACAACGCGGCGGATGAGCTTTTCTACCGGGTGGAAAGCGAGATCGATGGGGCCTGGCAATCGCTGGCCCAAACGCTGCCCGCCGACACCACCGCAGCCGTGATCCACGGCTTCGAAGACCAGGCGGGTCAACGGCTGCGGGTGCGTGCCGCCGGCATTCTGGAAGAAAGTGCACCCTCGAACCCGGTGCTCGCCCGGCCACTGCCCGCCGACAGTGCCTGCACGCCCAGCGACCAGCGCTTGTGTCTGCTCGCCGGCCGCTACGCGGTCACGGTGCACTTTGCCGATCCGCGATTCGGCGGTGCGCTGCGCGACGGCCAGGCGGTTCCCGAGACCGACAAGACCGGCCGCATGTGGTTCTTCGATGTGGCCAACACCGAACTGATCGTCAAGATGATCGACGGCAGCAGCGCCAACGGCTTCGCCTGGTTGTTTTACGGTGGTCTGTCGGATCTCGCGTACTGGATCGATGTGGAGGACACCGAGACCGGTGTCCGGCGCACCTACCACAATCCCAAGGGTGCCCTGTGCGGACTGGCCGACACCCACGCTTTCGAGCGCCAGCCCGCGCCGAGCCAGCCACCGACCACACCCGGTACGGTCCACGCCATGCCGCCGGTCGCCGCAGAACCACTGTCGGCAGAACCAGTGTCGGCTGAACCACTGTCGGCGCCGGCAGCGCGCAGCTCGACCCTCGGCGGCGCCTGCGTGGCCGACCCAGAAACCCTCTGCCTGCTCGAAGGTCGCTTCGCCGTCCAGGTGGCCTTCGTCAACCAGCACGCAGGCGATATCCCGGGAACAGGTCAGGCGATCGCCGATGGCGACAAGACCGGCTTCTTTTACTTTTTCAACCGTCTGAACACCGATCTGGTGGTCAAGATGCTCGACGGCCGCGGCAACAACGACCACTTCTGGCTATTCTATGGTGGCCTGTCCGATGTCGCCTACACCATCACTGTTACGGACACCACCACCGGTGCCCAACGCATTTTCAACAACCCAGCGGGCGAGGTCTGCGGCGGCAAGGACACCCGGACCTTTTTCGACCCGCTCGGCATCGAGCCACCCTTTGACGAGCCGCCGATCCCCTGAGACCTGTTACCTCTTACCCGAGACCTGTTACCTGAGACCCTGGCGGAGGAGTCACGGTTCGATGCTTTCTGCTCCCAGGCCCTCGGCCAGCCACGACTCGACGCCATAGCACTCGATCTCGACTTCTGGGTGCCAGAAATCCGCAGGCAAGCCCGCCTTGATCTTGAGCTGCGCGAGGAAGCGGGCTGGCTCCGCCAAATGCGCCCAGACCTGCGGCAAGAAGGTGGCACAGCGACCGCGCCAACGCAGCACCACGCCATCGCGTCCGGGCGCGAGCGCGGCACAGACCTCCGCCTCGGTGGCTGCCGGCAACCGCTCGCGAGGCGACAGCAACGAAACCTCGAGCGTCAGATCCTCGAGCTCGGCCGCCTCAAGCGGCGCAAAGCGAGAGTCGTCGAAGGAAGCAGCCTGGGCATTGGCGCGCACATCATCGACCAGCGGACGATGGGGTTCGAGCGTGCCGATACAGCCACGCAGCGCCCCCTGACGCTCGAGCGTCACGAAGGTGGCAGCCTTTGCCTCGAGCCATGCCGGCACCGGACGCGGGTCGCGTGGGCGAAGACCGAGCAGCGGCGCTTCGATCGCCATGCGCGCGAGCCCCAGCAGCGTATCGCCTCGATCGCTCACGCCGAGCCAGGCTCCGCTGGCCGGCAAAACGCCCATGCGCCATAGCCCACCACGCGCTCGCGGCCGCCGGCGGTGTCGCCGGAGTTGCGCAGGTCGAGCCGCTGCGCGACCAGCCCACGCCGCGCCGCCAGGCACAGCAGGCCATCGATGGCACGAGCGCCGCAGGCCTGATCTGGCCTGAGCGGTCCGTCGAGCGCCTCGATCGTCCGGGCGGTGGTCTCGTCCCTGCGCTGGGCGATGTCATAGGGCAGGAAGTGCGACAGGTCCGAGCTGACCACGATCCGCGTTTCATCACCGCCCCAGACCACATCCAGCGCCCGCGCCACCTCCGCCACCGAGGCCTCTCCCACCACCAGCGGCACCACCATCACCGGGCCGAAACGCGAGGCGAGAAATGGCAGCTCGACCTCGAGCGCATGCTCGCGTGCGTGCGGCCGGGGATCGAGGCATACCGCGTCGAGCGCCAAAAGCTGCTCCCGCGCCTCGGCATCGACCGGCATGCGGGCACCGGGAATGGCCAGCGCGCGGGCTGCCGGCAGGGCCAGACCGCGAAACGCCACGTGGTGTGAGGGGCCGATCACCACCACCCGCCCGACCGCGCCTGGCGTTGTTTCGAACGCGGCGAAGGCACTGCCAGCCACCGGTCCAGAGTAGGTATAGCCGGCGTGCGGCGCGATCACCGCCTTGACCCAGCCGTGCGAACGCTGCGCGCCCGACGCCTCGCTCGCCGCCAGCAGCGCTTCGACCTCGCGGCCCAGCTCGACCGGATCGCGGGGATAGAAAAGCCCGGCGACCGCGGGCGGGCGCACCGCGACCAAGGCTTGCGAGGCCTGGTGACTGCGTTGCCGAGATCGGCGTTGGCAAGATCGGAGCATGATGCGCCGCGCGCCGGTTGGCGGGACGCGCCCAAGGATGCGTGTTGGCATGGCTGCGATACCACCTGCTCGCGTGGCTGCGGTACCACCGGGGCTCCCCGCTCGCCACACCCTATCCGATGTCTGGTGCGGTTGATATCCGGACCCTCCCGTACCACCGGCCAGAAGATTCCATCCGCGCCACGACTGCGCGCCCCGGTACAATCCTCGCGGCCGGCGTCACGGCCTGCAACACCTCCCAGGAGCCCTGCCCGATGCCCAGGATCACCAAGGTCTACACCCGCACCGGCGACGGCGGTACCACCGGCCTCGGCGGTGGCCAGCGGGTGGCCAAGGATTCGCTGCGGGTGACGGCCTTCGGCGCGGTGGATGAGCTCAGCTCCGCGATCGGCGTGGCACTCGCCTGCGGGCTCAGCGAGCGCCTGATCACGCCGCTCGAACGCATTCAGAACGATCTCTTTCATCTCGGTTCCGACCTCTGTGTACTGGAAGTGGACAAGGAGCGGATGCCCGTGCCGCGCATCGAGCCGCGCCATATCGATGCGCTCGAGCGCTGGATGGATGACTTGTCCGCCGATCTCGCGCCGCTCGAGAACTTCATCCTGCCCGGCGGCAGCCTGGGGGCTGCGCACCTGCACGTGGCCCGCGCTGTTTGCCGGCGTGCCGAGCGCGACACCGTCGCCCTGGCCCGCGCCGAGCCCCTCGGCCACTCGACCGTGCCCTACCTCAACCGTCTCTCCGACACCCTCTTCGTCATGGCGCGCTGGGAGAACCAGAAACGCCAGGCCCCCGACGTCTTGTGGGACAGCCGCGCCTAGGGCGAGAAGCGGATGCGCGTATGAGCCAAGAAATCCATCGCATCTCGGATCTGGACCGGTACCTCGACGCACCGCGCTCGTTGGCCCACGTCATTTGCCAAGGGATCGATCTGGGGTCGGTCGAGAAGCGCCTGAGCGAGCTTGACCCGCGCGGTGCCACCTTTCTCGGCTGCACCATGAGCGCCGCGCTCCACTGTCACTTGACCGCCGGCGGCGCCTTGGTCTTCCCGCGCATCCCAGACCTTCCCTACCGTCCCTACCGCGCCCAGCTCTACACCTTCGACGAGCTCGCCTCCGGCTTCGACGCCACGCGCCCCGAGAGCTTTTTTACCGACACCGTCGATGCCGCGATCTACCGCCATGCCCAGGCCACGCGCAATGCCCAGCCACCGCCGCTGCTCGAAACGCTGGCCCAGCGACTGCACGACCATGCCATCGACGATGCGCTCGGCGAGCTGCTCGAGGGCCACCAGGTGGTGGCGATCATGGGAGGCCACGCGATGACCCGTGACCAGCCGGCGTACCGCGCGGTGGTCGAGATCGCGCGTGGCCTGACGCGTGGCGGGCGCTTCATCGCCACCGGTGGCGGACCCGGGGCGATGGAGGCCGGCAATCTCGGGGCCTGGCTGGCGACGGCTCCGGACGAAGCGCTCGAGCACTGCTTGAAGTGGCTGGCCCGTGCGCCCATGCCGCAAGATCCCGGCTATGTGGCGCGCGCGCTCGAGGCCCGCACCCGATTCCCGGACGGTGCCCCGAGCCTGGCGATTCCCACCTGGTTTTATGGTCACGAGCCGAGCAACGCCTTCGCCAGCCACATCGCCAAGTACTTCGCCAACAGCATCCGCGAAGATGGTCTGCTGGCGATCGCCAAGTACGGCGTAGTCTACGCACCGGGCAGCGCCGGCACCGTGCAGGAGGTATTCATGGACGCTTGCCAGAACCACTACGGCGCCTTCGGCGCGATCAGCCCGATGGTCTTTTTCGGACGCCGCTTCTGGACCGAGACGCAGCCGGTGTACCCGCTGCTCGAGCGGCTCGCCAGCGGCCGGCGCTACGCTTCGCTGCTGGCGATCGAAGACCGGCCGCGAGCGATCATCGACCTTCTGCTGCGCCAAGAACCGTTGCCCAGCCAAGCGCCTTCATGATCGGGTTTCGCATGCCCACCCGCGTGCACATCGCCGCGGGTGCCCGAAAGAGCCTGGGTCCGGTGCTGGTTGCGCTCGATGCGCAGCGTGTCTTGTTGGTGCTCGATCCGGGGCTGGCAGCCACCCGCTGGCCAGCGGCGATCGAGCAACAGTTCGCGCGCGCCAAGGTCCACACCGTGCGCTTTGACCAGGTGGAGCCCAACCCGCGCACCACCACCAGCGAGCAGGCTGCCGAGCTGGCGCGTGCGGAAGGTGTGCAAGCGGTGATCGGCCTCGGCGGTGGCAGCGCGCTCGACACCGCCAAGGCCGCGGCCATGCTGGCGACCAACGGCGGGCGGGCCACGGAGCACGTCGGCCGGCGTCAGTGGCCCGCCGCGCCGCTGCCCTTGGTCGCCTTGCCCACCACCTGTGGCACCGGATCCGAGGTGACCTGGGTGTCAGTGCTCTCGGACCCGGAGGCCGGTACCAAGATCAGTCTCAAGGGCGAGGCCATGTTCCCGGCGCAGGCGCTGGTCGACCCGGACCTGCTGGGCACCTTGCCCGCGCCGCTGGTGGCAACCACCGGCGCCGACGCCCTCACCCACGCGCTCGAGGCGACCACCTGCCGCCGCGCCAACCCGGTATCGGACGCCCTCGCCGAGCAGGCCATCGCGCTGCTTTTCCGCTTCTTGCCACGCGCGGTGGCCGACATCGCGGGCGATGATGCCGCACGTTTCGCCGTCGCCCGCGCCTCGACCCTCGCCGGTCTCGCCTTCGGCAATGCCGACGTCGCTTCGGTGCACTGTCTTTCGGAGTCGCTGGGCGGGCTCTACGACCTTCCCCACGGCCTGGCCAATGCCGTGCTGCTGGTGCCGATGCTGGCCTACAACCGGCCTTGGATCGATCCGCGGCTGGCCGAGCTGGCGAGCATCGCCGATCCGCAGCGCGACGCTGGCCGGAACCACGAGGCGCGCGCCGAGCACTTCCTCGGCGAGCTGCGCGCCCTGCTCAGCGCGATCGCCATCCCACCATTCGCCGATCTGCGCCTACCGGCCGCCGGCTTCGAGCGCGTCGCGCAGCTCGCCGAGAACAACGGCTCCAACCCTTCGAATGCCCGGCCGATGAGCGCCGATGACTACCGCACGGTGCTCGCTTCGATGGTATGAGCAACCCTGCCATGCGCGGATCGCTCATGGCTAAGACATCGATCGGCTCGGCGTGCCAGGGTCTCGGGACTCTCGGGACTCTCGGCTGTCACCAGCCCCCGTCGCGGGCAGTGGATCGCTGGCGAGGTGCAAGAAGACGTCCTCGAAGGGCTGGTCCGGCATGCCTGCCTCGCGCCGCAGATCGGCGGTGGTGCCGAGCGCGCTCAGCCGTCCCCGGCGCAAGATGGCCACGCGCTGGCAGACCCGTTCGACAAACGACATCACATGGGAGGAGAGGATGACCGTGGTGCCCGCTTCGACCATCGCCTCGATACGCAGCCGCAGGCGTCGCATATGCTCGGTGTCGAGGCCATTGAGCGGTTCGTCAAGCAGCACCACGCGCGGGCGTCCCATGAGCGCTGCGATCAGCGCCACCTTCTTGCGCATGCCGAGCGAGTAGTCGGCGATCAGCTTGTCGGCTTGGGCCTCGAGGCTGAGCTCCGCGAGCAACGCGCGCTGCTCGTGCGCATTGTCGAGACCACGCAGCCCAGCGACGAAGCAGAGCAGCTCGGCACCGGTCAAACGCTCGTCCAACGCCGGTTCCTCGGGCAAGTAGCCGACCACACGCCGCACCGCCAAGGACTCGGTGCGCGCGTCATGCCCGGCGACGCGAATCCGGCCCTGGTCCGGATCGAGCAGGTGCAAGATGACCCGAAAGAGGGTCGATTTCCCCGCGCCATTGCCGCCCAGCAGTCCGAAGACCTCGCCGCCGGCCGTGAAAGACACATCCTCGAGCGCTGACACCGCACCATAGCGCTTGCTCACGTGCTCGACCTCGAGCACCGCCCGCGGCGACTGCGGGCCGCTCATCGCTGCACCCCGGTAAAGCGCAGCCGCCGGGTCGCGCGGTCGGCCACGGTGCTGGCGAGCAGCAGGTAGCCGAGGATCCAGGCCGGTGCCAGCGCGCGGTACAGGATCAAGAGCGCGGCCATGGCGCCCGCCACAAGCCCGCCGAAAACCACCCCGATCCCCGGACGCTCGGCGATCTCGAAGCTCGCCAGACCGATGATCGAGGCCACCATCCAGGCCGCGGCGAGCACCGTCGCCGCGTCGAGCGCACGTGCCAGCCGATCGCCCGGTGCCAGGGCCAGAAGAGCCAGCGCGCCAGCCAGCGCCGGCGGCAAGGACAGGGTACGCGCCAGCCACAGCTTGGCGCGCCAGATCGCAGCCGGCGCCACCCCCGCTGCACGCTCGATCCAGGCACGCGGCAGTTGGTGGCGGAGCACGAAGGGCACCAGCGCCACCAGCGCCAACACCGCCGCGGCGATCCACAGCATGGCCAGGCGAGCGCGCCAGAACGCCGAGCCTTCCAGGCGCAGCGCGCTGGCCGCCGCCGCCAGCGCCGCCAGCGACAGCACCGCGGCCACATCGACCGCCGGCGAGAAGCGACGCAGCACGAGCAGCAGATCACGGACCCAGAGCGCCCGCGGCGCAGGCTCGAGCGGCCGCGCCAGCCGCGCCAGCCAGCGACCCGCCCGACGCGATCCACCATGCGCCTGGGCGCGTGCCGACTGGCGTGTGCGCCGCTGCCAGCGATGCGCCAGCAAAGCGCCGAGGAGCATCAGCATCAACGCCGCGGCGCAGGTCGCCCAGGCGCTGGTGTGAGCGCGCGGTGCTACCTCGAGGCCAGCCGCTTGCGCCAGCACCGTGCCGATCTGCGCCGCCGGGACGCGCCAGGGCAAAAGCACGATGGCGACCGGCGCGGATGGCCGGCCGAGCGCCGGGACCATCAGCACCGCAGCGATGCCGGCCAGCACCGCCGGCCGCCAGGCACCGAAACGCACCAACACCAGCACCGCGACGATCTGGAGCCCCGCGAGCACCACGAGGGCACCGGCCACCCGCAGCACCCAAACGCCAGCCAGCGTACATGCCGGCATGGCGGCGCCGCGGGCCAGAAGCATGGCCAGCACCAAGATCCCCGCCAGCCACGGCATCAGGCCGAAAACACGGCCCGACCAAAGGTCCGCGAACCGCGGCCCGAGAGCCACCGGCAGGCAATCGAGCAACAGCGACCGACCCTGGCGCGGGTACAGCTCATCGAAGGTCGCACCCAGTCCCGCGGCCGTGATCAGCAACGCCAGCACCATCGCAGCGAACCCGAAACCGCCAGCGCCAGGCTCCAGCAGACGCCGGATGCCGGGCCCGAAAAGCGGCAGCAAGCGCCCGCCAACCACCGCCAGCGTGCCGAGCACCAGGGGTGCCAGCACCGCCAGCGCAAAGGCCTCCGCGCGAAGCGCGCGGGCCTGTGCGAGAACGCGAAAGCGGAGAATCCAGGCGAAGGTGTGCACGTTGCAACAGGGCTCGTCAGGCGGTGGAGGCGTGTGCCGGGCCACGACCCGGATCAGCATCAATCCAGGGTCTTGCCCGCTGCGTCATCGCGCAGGCGATCGAGCTCGCGGCGTTGTTTCTTCGAGGGCCGGCCCTCACCGCGGGCGCGGATGACCGCGGGGCGGCGCATCAGGCGCTCGAGCTTTGTGGGCCGCGGACGCGGCAGACTCAGGTCCTCGAAAAGGTTCTCCACCTCGCTCTTCTTGACCGGCTTGTCGCGCAGCGCGCGCACCACCAGCACGCGCCGCCAGTCACCGATCTGCGCCTCGACACGCGCGCCCAAACCCAGACCACGGTGGGGCTTGGCGGGTGAACCATCGACCCGGACCCGACCCAGATCACAGGCACGCTTGGCCAGAGCACGGGTCTTGAAGACACGGGCCACGAACAGCCATTTGTCCAGTCGGACCGTGCTGGTCTCGGTGCTCGCCGTCTTGGTGCTCGCCTTCACGATCCTCGCAACCCGCGCGAACGATCCACGCCTCCACTGCATTGCAACCGGCCAAACGAGACCCGCCCCCAAGGCCGGTCCCGGCTGGCATTCAGTCTACACGCTCCACCGCGAGAGCCATCGCCCGCGCCGCGCCAGCGACTCCCGTGACCGGCACAGACGGATGGTGCCACGCCGGAGTACATCCTCGCCCGACCCCATCGGGCCAGGTGGAGGCTGGCTCGGACATGGGCCAGGGTCGCTGGTCAGGCGCCAGGTGCGGTGGCAGTGGGTGAAGGTGCCAGGCTTGTTGAGTGCTGCTTGGGTCGCAGTGAGCAGATCGGCGTTCGGTTCGGCTCCAGCGAGCTTGGCACTCTCTGTCAGGTTGTAGAGGATGGTTGCGACTTCGGTTCCGCGTTTTGCTCTTGAACCGTAGTGGTTTGTGCGTCCCAGCACCACGCCTCGCATGTCCCGCTCGGCCACATGGTTGTCGAGGGGAATGTTGGGATCCTCGAGAAAGCGCGTCTGTCCATGCCGGTGACGGAGCAAGGAGTCGATGGCCTTCGGCAGACCGCTTCGCGGCAATGCAGCGGGCCGGGTTTCCTCAGCCCAGGCAGTAGCCCAGAGATCACCGGCTTCGAGCCTTTCGTGCGCAACATCCGGCGTGCCGCCAGGGCATCCGATGGCTCGGGCACCTACACCCTTCAAACAGGTTGCGCATGGTGTTTTCAAATACCGATTCGCCTTCGAATCTTCGCATATAGGTATTCTCCATTGATCCTAACGCGAGCATCACACCGAAACGTGGCACGGCACACTCAGGGATCGCGCGCAAAATCTTCGACGAAGGTAGTCAAATCGCATCCCTTTTCCGCTGCTGA
>Ga0114931_10001155_pt1 | contig 33532 bp, 25 predicted proteins | sample 2SBtaG_FD_89579 | JGI IMG/M metagenome (GOLD analysis project Ga0114931, IMG submission 89579) | Deep subsurface microbial communities from Kolumbo volcano to uncover new lineages of life (NeLLi) - 2SBTROV14_V59a metaG | ecosystem: Environmental > Aquatic > Marine > Volcanic | place: Kolumbo...
GCCCGCGTGCTCATACGCAAGGACGAGGACCGCAAGAAGACGAAAGCAGGGCTGCATCTTCCCGACAAGATCGAAATCCCCACACTCACCGGGCGCATCGTCGCCATCAGCGCGCAGGTGGACAACGACGACGACTATCCGATCAAGCAATACGACAGGGTGCTCTTTAACCCCAAGCATGCTATTCCTGTTGATTTTGAGGGCGATAACCGGCTCTTCGTTGTGCCTGTGGAGGACGTCGTCGCGGTGTTCCGCAAGGACCCTGGTGATTGACGCGAAGTTTGCGAGGCCCGCGCCATGACCCACCTTCGCAATCTGCCTGACGCGCTGCCAATCACGCCGCCTATTGCGCGGCCTGCGCATATCACAGTGCGTCCACCCGGCTCCAAGAGCTTGACGAATCGAGCCCTCGCGCTGGCTGCGCTGGCTGACAGCGAATCCACACTGACCGGTGCGGAAACCGAATCGGACGACGGCGCCGCCATGCTTGGCGCGATCCGGAGTCTTGGGGCGAGTGTCTCGCAATCTGCGGATGGCGCGCTGCGCATCATGGGCGTAGCGGGTAAACCGAGGCGCGCAGCGGACGTGTTCGCGCGTGACTCGGGCACAACCGCTCGTTTCATCGCAGCTGCATGCGCCCTTGGTGAAACGCCTGTCACTGTGGACGGCTCAGATCGACTACGCCAGCGCCCGATAGGCGCGCTTTTTGGCGCACTTCGAGCCATGGGGGCAGCGGTCGAATGTACGGGCGCACACGATTCGCTGCCTGCGCAAGTCAGCGCTTACGCCGTCCCTTTACGTGGAGGCGCAGTGCAGGTGCAAGGGGATGTGTCAAGCCAGTTCATCTCCGCGCTGCTCATGGTCGGTCCGTGGTGCAAAGATGGCCTGCAGATCACCTGCGCATCGCCTCCGGTCAGTGCGCCTTACATCACAATGACGACGCAGCTCATGGAGCGCGTCGGCGCTGACGTGCACGCGAGCGAAGACAACTCGACGCTGGCGGTGGCGCCTGGGACCATGCCTGGCTTCACACTTGCGATCGAGCCAGATGCGAGCGCTGCGATGGTCTTCGCAGCCGCTGCAGCGATTCTTCCTGGTGTCACCATTGAAATTGCAGGTGTGATGCGCGACTCGATGCAAGGTGACGTGCGATTCTTGTCGGTGCTCGATCGCATGGGCGCTCGCGCCACGTGGTCAGCGACAGGCGTCACTGTCTCATGCGAAACGAAGGCGCTTGCGCCCATCGATGTCGATCTTTCGGACATACCCGATCAGGCGATGACGCTGGCGGTTCTGGCGTGCTTTGCGTCTGGCGTGACGACAATCCGCGGCTTGCGCACGCTCCGCGACAAGGAGTGCGATCGCATCGCCGCCTTGCAAGCTGAACTTGGCAAGATTGGTGTCCGTGCAGAGACGTTCACGTATGAAGGGCGAAGCGGCATTGACGAAGCCCTGCGCATCACGCCCACCGCACACGCAAGCGATCCCGCAAACGAGCAGGGCGCAGTCGCGCTTGAGACGCATAACGACCACCGCATGGCGATGACGCTGGCGCTGCTGGGCCTACGACGACCGGGCGTGGTTATCCTCAATCCAGCCTGCGCCAGCAAGACGTATCCAGCGTTCTGGCGAGATTTCGCACTCTTGGGGGCGCTGCGCACGCCTGCGTAATCCCACCCGGGGGGAGTGCCTTTCTGGCGGCCTCTGCGCCGATACTGTTCCCCTGATGCATGACTTCTGGACCCTGGCTTCACGACTGCTTCGCAGAAGGACGACCTTGGCGATGGCGCTGGTGTGCGCGTTCATATCTGCAGGAGGTCTGGGCGCGGGTATCGCAGCAATGATCCCCATCTTGCGCAACATTCTTGGCGAAGAGGGCGCCACACTGCGAACCCTTGCGCAAGGCGCCTCAACCCGACTTGCCAGCGCGGGCGTCACGATTCCTGTGACCTGGGTCGCCGCACTGCCCGATGGCCGACTTGCGAGTGTGGCGCTGCTCATCGCGGGTGTCGCAGCGCTGACAGTGGTCGGAGCCACTGCGAATTTCCTGCATTCGTATCTCTCGATCACGGTCGCGACGAGGACTACCGCAGACATCCGTCGAGACGCCTTTCGACAGGCGCTGCGCATGCCCGTCCTCACCGCTGCGGGAAAAACCGCGGATACTGTGAGCCGATTGATGCAGGACTGCAACGCGCTGCTCAGCGGCTTTTCGGCTTTGACAAGCAAGTTCATCGCGCAAGCGACAAAAGGGATCGTGGCGATCGTTGTCGCATTCATGATCGACTGGCGCCTGGCGACGGCTGCGATCCTCGTTTCGCCGGTGTTCTTCGTCGTGGTGCGCAAGCTTGGCAAGCGCGTTCGTAGAGCGTCGCGAGGCGCGCTGCGGTCACAAGCGAAACTGCTTGAATCCGCCACGGAGACGTTGCAGGCGCTCCCCGTCATCAAGGTCTACACAGCGGAACGATCACGACTTGGCAGGTTTTCATTACTCAATCATGATGTGCTGATCGAGCAGTTGCGAGCCCGCACCGCCCGAGCGATGGCGACGCCGCTTACTGACATCATCACCATTGTCGCGCTTGGCGGACTTTCCCTCTGGGCTGCGAGCATGATTATCAATGGCGCAATGGACCTCTCGAGTTTCGTGACCGGTCTGGCGTCTCTTGCAGCAGCTGGCGGCGCACTTAAGCCGCTCTCGTCTGTCGTGCAGGACGTGCAGGCGTCGTCCGCAGCAGCGGTTCGCATTTCGGAGATATTTCGCGCTACGACCGAGCCCACACACACGCGGGAGTCTCGCGCGATGCCGATTCTTCCCAGGCACCATTCGTCGATTGTTTTCGAGGACATCTGGTTCAGCTATTCCACAGCAGCCACGCCTGCGCTGCGGAACGTCAACTTGGAAATCCGCCATGGCGAAACTATCGCATTCGTCGGATGCAATGGTTGTGGCAAGACGACGCTGCTCTCGCTGGTGCCTCGCATTATTGAACCCAGCGCCGGACGCGTGCTCGTTGACGACGAAGACATCGCATCGGTCCGCATTCGCAGCCTGCGCAGGCAGATCGGCGTCGTCACACAGGAAACAGTGCTGTTTAAGGGAACTATCCGCGATAACATCACGCTTGGCGATCCGTGGGCGAGTGAAGACGCCGTACTGGCCGCTCTTCGATCAGCCCGCGCCGAGGCGTTCGTCAGCCAGATGCCAGGCGGGCTCGACGCGTCTGTGGGCGACCGCGGGCTGACGCTTTCAGGCGGGCAGCGGCAACGAATCGCCATCGCGCGGGCGCTGCTTCGCAATCCCGCTATTCTTATCCTGGACGAAGCGACCAGCATGATCGATGCGGAAAGCGAGCATCTCATCGGGGAAGCCTTTGCAGATCTCGCCCACACCCGCACCTGCCTCATCGTCGCCCATCGGTTGAGCAGCGTGCTGCTCGCGGATCGCATTGTCGTGATGGAGCAGGGCGCCATCATTGATGAAGGCAAGCACGAGCAGCTCCTCGACCGCTGTGAAACGTATCGCCTGCTCGCTAGGAGCCAGCTTATTCCGCGCGATTCAGAAATCTTTCCCGCAGCGCGCCGCTGAAGTCGAGCGACCCGAAAGCCGGGCATAGGATCGCGTTGTGCTTCTCCCGAAAATCGCCATCGTCGGCCGACCCAATGTCGGCAAATCCTCCCTGCTCAACATGCTTGCGCAGGAGAAGGTGTCGATCGTTGATCCGACCCCTGGCGTGACGCGCGATCGCGTCTCTGTCGTCGTGGAGCTGCCCGACTACGTTGTGCCCGAGAATATCGCAGCGCTTGCCTGCGACCCGATTATCGAGGTGATCGACACTGGGGGCTTAGGTGTGTACACCGCGCCGGGCGAGCAGTTCGACGACGCGGGGCAGGATCTGACCGTCGTCACGCTGCTTATCGAACAGCAGATTCAACATGCAGTCGACGAAGCCAATCTCATCCTTTTCGTCGTCGACGTGCAGGCGGGGGTGAGCGCCCTTGACGAATCTGTCGCGGACCTGCTGCGCCGAGCAATGCGCAGCGCCGAACATCCGCCAAGCGTGCTTGTCATCGCCAACAAGGTCGATTCGGAAAGCTGGGAGCCACACGCGCTCGACGCAGCGGCGCTTGGCATGGGCGAACCCTTTCTGCTTGCAGCGCGCACCAATCGTGGACGCAAGCGTTTTCTCGAAACACTCGCACGAGAGATTCCATTATCAGCCTGGTCGAGCGACGCTGCGCGTGACCCGCGCAGCGCGGACATCAGGATTGCAATTGTTGGCAAGCGCAATGCAGGCAAGAGCACATTTGTCAACACGCTTGCGGGCGAAGATCGCGTCATTGTCAGCGAACTCGCGGGCGCCACGCGCGACGCTGTGGATGTGCGCTTCGAGTTCGATGGCAAGGCGTGCGTGGCAATCGACACTGCGGGGTTTCGCAGGCAGCGAAGCACGACCTCGCGCATTGAATGGTGGGCCCGCGATCGCGCTCTGCGCAGCGTTGAGCGAGCCGACGTCACGCTCCTGCTTGTCGACGCCACAACCCCCCTTTCGCACATCGACAAGCGACTTGGCGCCGCTGTTGTCGCTGCGTTTAAACCTTGCGTTCTTGTTGTCAACAAGTGGGATCTGGCTGCAGGCGAGAGAAACCGTGGCGGCCAGATTGTCAACACAGACGATTATCGAAAGTATATAGATAAGCAGATGCCCGGCCTCAGGCGCGCCCCGATCGTGTTTACAAGCGCCGCGACAGGAAAGGGCGTGCGCGACGCGATTGACGTCGCGTTTGATCTGCACGCGCAGGCCAACACGCGCGTCTCGACGGGCAAACTCAACCGCATTGTGCACGATGTGATAGAAAGCGGCGGGTCGGGATCTGCTGTGGGTGTCGCAGCGCGCATCTACTTCGCGACGCAGGTGGCTGTCGCTCCACCGACAATCATTCTTGTCGTCAACGATCCCGAGGCGTTTTCAAAGCAGAACATGCGGTTTCTCACTAACCGCCTCGCAGCGAGCACGCCCTTTGAGGAAGTCCCCGTCCGGCTGCTGCTTCGCCCGCGAAAGCGTGTTGATCTTGCGGAGCTGAAGCGTCGGGCTCACGCAGCGGAGACCGACACGCTGGATGGTGCACGAGACGAACAAGAAAACACCCAAGCGAAAAAGAACCGCCAGCCCCAAACCCCATAGAACAACTTGCACGCTTATCTATCTACCTCTCCCCCGGGGAGAGGGCTGGGGTGAGAGGCTGCCTTTCTCCCTCTCCCTCTGGGAGAGGGCTGGGGAGAGGGACTCTTCGCTTGTTCCCGCTGCTTTTTCTCGCGCCTCAGACAGCATGCCAAAGCATGACGGCGTGAATTGTTCGCTGATTCAGCACGCGGGCGGGACGCCCGCGCCACCTGGTTTATGCGTCACGCAGCCAAACCACCCTCTTCATCCGAAGCGTTGTCCCATTCGGGACTGTCGCTTCTCGGCGCCATGCGGTGGTGCACGCGCACGATCCGGTCAAGCTGCGCCGTGAAGACGCTGCGGACGCCCTCCATCACGCCAATCACGCCCGGTGCGAACGGCGCCGATTCCTCCCGAAAAAGCGCAATCAGCGCGAGACAATCGTCCTTGAGCTTGCAAGGCGTGATAAGCAGATGCGCATACTCCGCAAGCCAGCTGGCGTCGTCACCCAGCCATTCTTCCTGCTGCGGCGCGGATGTGAGAGAAATGACTGCGTCCTCGAATTCAAACGCGGGCGCAAGCACATCGGCCAGGTGATCGAGCAGCACATCGGCTGTGTCTTTGTCGCAGTCGTAGTTGACGTAGGCGCCAAGGCTGAAATCCCCACTTTCTCCGGGCAGAAAAATCGCAGCGTTCGTCGGCCCAACTTTGCTGAGCACATGTTCGAGGACAGCGCGCAAGACGACTTCGATATCGAGCACACCCGCAATGCGCGTGGCTAGCTCGGCTTCGCCCGCCATCTCGTCCACATGCTCAGCGAGCGAATCGCACGTCTTGCTTAAGTCGTCGCACAGCGCGTCGAGGTGGTCAGCGACCTTCGTGTGGGCGTCTTCAAACTTGGACGACATTCCCCGCAATTGTTCGATCTCAACAGCTTCAGCGCGAATCTGCTGGGCCGCTTCCGCCGCGGTGACGACAGCGGCGAGCAGTTCTGTTGATTCGGGTGGATCGCAAAGCAAATCAACCATGCCACAGCGCAGCGCCTGCATCGCCTTGGCCAGTGTGGGCCTGCGCGCCAGAAGAATGACGCGGGCGGGCAGATGCTCCATTTGCACGGTTTGGGCGATGCCCTGGCCTAAATCGCCTGGCAATGCATCAGCGACAAGAACGACATCCACAGCATGATCGAGCATGGCGAGCGCGGCATCGCCATCGAGCGCAAGTTCGCAGATGGTTGCGCAATCGGTGAGGCGCTTGGCCAAGGTCGTGGCCCGCCTACCGTCAGGATGGACGATCAACACACGCATGGATGGTCCGATCCCATCGTGCGCGTCGCAGGACGCGTCGGCGTGGAAGCGATTGCAGTTGTCGCTTGATTCGTGGGTGTGCTCTCTCATGCTCGCTCCCGCGTTTGCCTGCCGCTGAGAAATCTGTCGAACACAATGCTCGCCTGTGTTCCCACTCCCTCATTACTCTCAATCTCGATCCGACCGCCGCTGGCCTCCACCAGTCGGCGCGCCCTTGATAAGCCCAAGCCCTGCCCGCGACCTGCGGGACGATCGGAAAAGAACGGGTCGAAGCAGTGGGAATGCGCCCAACTGCTCATGCCCGCCCCGTCGTCCTCCACTGTAAACATCAGTCGGCCATTCACTCGGTCAAGGTGAACGCGAACCGTCACCAATGTTCGCCCTCGCGCCTGAAGCGCGTTGAGAACCAATTCCACCAGTGCTTCACGGACATGATCCGCGTCCATAAAGACACAAGGCGATGGATCAGGGGCGATAAGGCGAATGTGCGTCGTATCCGCAGCAGCCGCCTGCGCGCGTGAGTCGCGAGCTGCGGTTGCGACCAGACGCGCCAGATCGACTTCCACTATCACCGGCTCGACGGGTGTCGCGAACAGGTGGACGTCCGAAACAAGCGCCGCAAGCTCCAGCGATGCGCTGCGCAGCGAATCTGCAGCGCTTTGCACTTCGGCCTTATTCGCGTCACCGGAGAGCAGTTCAGCCCGGCCGCTGATCACTGCGAGAGGGTTGTTCATCTCGTGGGCGAGACCTGCAGTTGTTTCAAAGAGTCGCTCTGTCGCTTCCGCCTCGGCCAGCCTTGGCTGGGCCTCTGCGAGCGTTCGATTCGCCTCCGCAAGTTGATCCGCCAGGCGCGATGAAGCGAAATCATGGACGCAGCGCGAAAGCAGCACATGCCAAAGATCGCGTAACACCGGTTGTTCCGATGACGACCAGGTTCCGACGCCAAACAGTGCAATCTGCCCTTCGTTTGACATGAGCTTCACCAATGACGTTAAATCGGCTTCGTCGGTATTCCCGAAATTCGCATCCTGCAATCGCCAGCCTTGTTCGCGGGCAGCTCGGCTGATGGCTGCAGCGACTGGGGCGTCGCAATCTGAAGTTTTATTCGCCGCCAGCGACATGTCGGGAATCACCGCCATGTCGTGCACGCGCCCGTCGCCTTCGTAGAACATCAGGTCCCAGTCGGGCGCTCCCGTGGCTCGCGTGGCTACAAGCATTGCGTCAATCTGGCCTGCGTCAGCCACAGAACGCACAACAGCGGAAAGCAGGGCGTCAGCGGTTGTCGCGCGCGAGGCTGCTGCAAGCATTGTCGACACGCGACAAAGCAATTGCGCCGCTTCATTCTTTTCTACGATGCGCTCCTGGCGAGCAGCAAGGGCTGTCGACCGGACGCGCTCGAGCCGCTTCGCCGCCCGATGCAATGATTCATGGAGCAGATCGCGCTCAGCCACTTCGTCCAGTCCGACCGCCCAGGCTCTACGGGCGACCTCCGCGTGGATAGACGAGTCGATTGCAGCCACATTCGCGATCGGGACAGACCATGCTCTGCACAGCGCTTCGACGCTCCGCCCCTGCCCCTCATCGCCCGACCAGCCAATGTGGTTAGCGCGCGCAATCGCATCAGCGATCGTGGTCAATCCGATAAGTTGTTTGTGCACATCGTCGGGCAGTGCTTCGGGTGGCTGATTGTGCAGCCAAATCGCGTCCCTTACGGTTGTTGGCAACCCCCAGCGCTCTGCAAGTCTGCGACCAGCGGTGTGGTGATCAACACCTATGACATGTCACTCGAGGGGCGCGAGATCGCATTGTCGAATCGCTGCAGTTCTCGCGAGCCTTGAATACGTTCGCGGCAGGACCAGCGTCAACGCCCATTTTCCAAGATCGTGCAGCAAGCCACAGACAAACGCTTCACCATGTCGAACACGAAGGGCTGCGCCGCTCGGGCTTCCTTTAGCAAGCGCTTGCGCAGCGCTCGCGACCGCGAGTGAATGGCGCCACAATCCACGCAAGTCGATCATGGCGTCGTTGTCGTCGTTTGGTAATCCGTCAGCAATCTGCACACGATCGCCTGCGCGCATAAGCATTTCAAAGACTTCCGCACTCAGCAGCGCGTCGCGCAGCGTGTCGAAACCAAGCAGCACAACTGCTCGATCGACCGTGACGATTTGCTCGCGCACGCCCACATCTGCTCTTCTGCACAGGGACAGCACACGGCTGGTCAGCGCGACGTCTGACTCAATGAGTGTGATGACTTCTCGAATGTCCGCTTCATCGTCCGCCGTCAGCGCGAGTAGTCGGGCGATGACGGGGGACAGCGCAGGCAGGATTTCCACCTGCTCGAGGATCAACTCCACCCGACTTCGCATGGTCTTGTGGGCTGGAATGATTTCATTACGCCTGGCGCGCTGCGCAGCCGACGTCGCCTGCGCGCCCGAACCTGGCGTGGGTTCTCCGTCTCGCAACATCGCCATTACACACCCAGCAATTCCGCAGCGCGATCGAGCAACGCCCGCACGTCAAATGGCTTCCGCACGACGTCCTCGGCGCCAAGCGCGAGCAGTCGCTCAATATCGTTTTCACGAATGACGCCAGAAACGAAAATGACGCGCGTGTGTTGCGTCGAATCTCCTTCCTTGAGCGTCCGCAACACCTCGTCGCCATTGATGTCCGGCAGCATGTAGTCAAGGAGGATGAGATCGGGCAGAAACGCCAGCGTCTCCACACCTGCGCGGTAGCCGCTCGCTGCAAATCGGGCCTCGAAGCGATCGTCCCGTTCAAACATCAGACGAAAGAGCTCGAGGATTTCCGTGTCGTCGTCGACGACGAGCACTCGCTTTCGACCGCCACGAAGCGCGTCAAGCGGAATTTGGTTGTCGCGCATGAAACGAAGCAGCTCAGCCCGAGGAATTCTACGAAAACGGGATCCGGGAACGCGAAAACCCTGCAGCTTGCCACGATCAAAGCATCGAATAATTGTCTGCTGGCTGACTCGGCAAATCTCAGCTGCCTCACCGGTGGTGAACACCTTTTTGCCCGCCCAGTCATGACTCTTGCTTTCAACGCTCATGGTGGCGCTCCGAGGGCGCAGGCTTCGCACGCGAGCCGATCAGCGCCCGCACAACCCGTGCGTATTACCCACTTCCACAACGTCACCATCGGGCGTATACACCGTCATCTTGATGCAGCCATACCCTAGATACAGTTGAATGCAGGTCCGGAAACAGCGCATAGGGCGCTACGTCATTCCTGCATGGCCACTCGGGAAACGCACAGCGGCGTGAGTTGGAGTGAAGGGCAAGGCCATTGCTCGATCAAGATATGCCAATGTGTGATTCCTTCGAGCGCAATGCGTCTTGTTCCTCTCCTCCACTCCCTAGGAATGAGGGAAATTTAATGACGCAAGGCGCTCTGGTCGCCTCATTAGGATACTGATGTGAGAGGGTGAAGAGAGAGAGAACCTCCGGGCAAAATGCCTTGCGCGCTATCTCACGAGAAGATATTGGCAAAACGAAATAGTCACCTCCACGACCACAAGTCAATCCAAGCGAATCGTTTATTGTGCGGACGTCAGATCACCCGCGCCTGCGCTGCGAATGCGAAACATAGTTGGCAGCAGGTAGTTCCGTCCCTCATAGAGGAACACACGCCCGCTCAGGACGACCGGTGTCACGCCACCCAACGTCTCTGTCGCAGCCTCCAGCGCCATCGTCGCAAGCGAGGGCGACAGGCGCATTGGCGGCTCAGCGTTCGCCAGGCTGTCCGCATCGACGTCTACGACGAACGTCACAGAGCCAGTCGAGCTGCGCACAACACGCCCTGCCCTTGACAGCACCATCGTCCCCTCGCGAAGCAGGCGAACGCCAGCATTCTTGCCGTTGGAATTGGTCGCTTTCGCAATGGCTGCGCTGGTTTCGGTGGCGTCGCGAGCGACTGCGCTGGCGTCGCGCTTGGATGTCGCGTGCTCCAATGCGTTGATGAGCTCCGCAACGCTTGGATCCGCCGTTGGCAATGTTGGCGGCGGCAGCGTGGGCGCTGCGACTTTCGACGCTGACTCTTGTCGCGCGCTGGTTGTCGCAGCGTTCATCACCGCGTACCGCGTTGGCAGGAGGTGATTTCGGCCTCGGTGCACGAATACTTCGCCGCTCACACGGAATCGCGCCGCTGCGCCTCCCGTCTCTGACAGCCGGCGCATCGCCATCAGGTTGAGTGATGGCTCAAGAATCATCGTTGGCAGGTCGGGTTCGCCATCGCTCGCCTCGAACACAAACACCCATTCGCCGCTGTCAAGTTGCGTGAGTCTGCCCTCACGTTCAACGACAAACGCCCCTTCGCGGACCAGAGTCGGCGCTCGGTTGGCGACGGGTGCAATTGTCAATGGCTGCGCCATTGCGCCGCTTGCCCAGATGGCAAACACGAGCGAAATCATGCTCGTGCACAGACTGCGCGGCTGCTTTATTCGTGCGTGGGCCTGCAATTGCAGATTGTCGCCGCGGTTCTGCCTTTGCAACGAAGTGCGCCACAGTTGCATCACGAGTGACTCCTGCTGTCGATCCACCGGTAGTATCGACGACGCAACACTTTGCGCATGAAGCGCTTCGTGGCGCGCCGTCGGGTGCTGGGGCCATCGAAGAGCAATTCCCCAATCCATGTTGCTCGTCGCCGAGGTCCGTGCAACAATGTGATGTTGGCGCTCGCGGGAAGCGACTGATGCATGTCCCGAAGCGCTGCGATCTTAGCTGGGCCGTGTACCCAAGCGGACTAAGGGGACGGATTGCAAATCCGTTATTCGTGGGTTCGAATCCCACCGCGGCCTTTGGTTGAATGTACGAAACGATCGCTCGGGAGGATGATCCAGGGCGATGGCAACTGGTTTTGTGCAGCTTGTATGTGAAGACTGTCACCGATGTCGGGGGGCGCTGCGATCTTCAGGGATATGCCTGATACGGCAGACTCCAATACCCCCGATTATGGAGGCAATCTGACATAACTTTGACGGTTCTGCGCTGCATAGCCGAAAGCCCTTGGTGCACGCCGCGACTACAACCACGCGCGACGTCATTAGTGAAACGGACCCGTTATGCGCACAGAGCAAGACGTTCAAGAGTTTCTTCGCCAGCGCTTCGGGTCCAACAACGCGCAGGCTTACGTCTTCATGTCCGCCTTGTTTCTCGACTATGGCACGCCAGCGACGGTCATCAGCGATCAGGGTGAGTTCCTCGGATGCAATCCCGCATCGAGGATGTTAATGCTTGGTGAAGATCGGCTGCTTCAGGGCGCGACGCTATTTGACGTACTGCCGCGCGCCTTCGCGAAGGAGCGGCTGGGCTATGTGCGAAACGTGATCGAGGCCCGAACGCCAATGCGCGTGAAAAGCGTGATACGAGGCAGGTCTTACCACTGCTGTATGCGCCCGTTTCCGCCTGACGCCGACCTCATGGTGCTGGTCGTCAGCACTCCGTCGCATTGCATGCTGGGTCGTTGCACTGGCGCGGACATCATCGAAGCCACGGAAAAAGACTGGGGTCCACTCGCTGCGCTGACGCCTCGCGAGCGGGAGATACTCGGGCTTCTTGGCGCAGGACTGAGCATTGGCGCAATCGCGAGCCACCTGCACCGAGGCGTCAAAACCATCGAGACCCACCGCACCGCGATCGGCCGAAAACTCAAGGTTCGCACACGGACACATCTCACCCAGATTGCAATGATTGCGGGGTTGTGCGAGCCGCCCAATGAGATCGCGCCGCATCCAATCGATCGCATATAGGCGCACAAGCGCATCTTGCAATATTGTGTTCCCCCCATCCCCCTGGAAGAGGGGTCGGAAGAGCGGGGTTTTTCAAGCGCTTTGACTTCGCTCCGGGGGGCATGGTGCACGCGTCCACAATATAACGATGCGACTCGTTTTCTCCATCGATGCCGCTGCGCCGTGCTTCGGGTGGCGTGCCTGCGCCTTGTGATGCTTGCCAACCCCCTGTTCACGCATCAGCGATCTAGCGTAGATCACGGCGCCAGCCAATTGGCGACCTCAGCGTCGCCTTGTTGTCCGTGTATTACCGGATTATTGCCTAGTGACACGACACCGCTCGATCCCGCTCCACTTGTTGCGCGCACACGTCGAAGATCTGTCTTACGCGAAACGTTGCGGGGGGCCCGCTCCGGATCGCAAGGAGCAAAATCATGAACCTTATTCGCAGATTTGCCTCTCTCAACCTCACCGTCAAACTCGTGACTGTGGTGCTGCTCATCCTCGTCACCGTCGTCGCTGTCAACTACACCATCTTCATGCACGGCTACGTAGGCGCTGAACAACGAGCGATGGTCAAATCGGCTGCCGCCTTCACAGCTGTCGCAGACGCCGCCAAGGATCATGCAGCCAGCTTGCTCAATCAGCATGTGTATAAGTATGACGAAATGCTCGCAGAACTGCAGGCTTCGCAGAAGAAAGATCCAAGTTACGACTACACAAAAAGCAGGCTTTTCGGCACAATTCCTGTGGTGGCTGGCTGGACCGCCGCCCGTCTGGCGGCGAAGAAAGAAAACATCGACTTCAAGATCGCTGCGTTCCAGGCGCGAAACCCGAAGAATGATCCAAACAATGACACCGACGACAATGAGCGGGCGTTCCGCACGAAACTGCTTCGCGACCTCGTGACGCAGGTCGAAAGCGAGTCGGGCGAAAGCGCGTATCGCATCAACAAGAAAACCAACACGCTGCATTATCTTCGCGCCATCCGTCTGGACGCGACATGCATGCTGTGCCATGGCAAGCCCGGGGATCCCAAACTCGATCCCGATGGCGACGGGAAAGACCCGCTCGGGTTCCCGATGGAGAACTGGCATGTCGGGCAGATGCATGGCGCCTTTGAAGTCATCCTGCCTCTTGACGAGATGGACGCCCAGGTCGCTAGCTTCTTCAAACGGGGTGTGGGATTTACGCTGCCGCTCGTAATATTCGCAACAATTGCGTTTGTGCTTTTTCTGCGCTCACTACTTTCGAAACCGCTGACCATGCTCATGGGCGCTGTCCATCGTGTGGCGGAGCGTGACCTGACCGCGCGCATCGAGATAGACCGTAAGGACGAAATTGGAAAACTCGCAGGCTCGTTCAACACGCTTCGAGACAATCTGCACTTGGTTGTTTCGGATGTTCGCCAAGCCACGTCAGATGTCGCCAGCGCGTCGACGGAAATCGCAGCGAGCAACGAAGAAATGGCTACGGGCATGCAGGAGCAACAACGACAGACCGCCACCGTCTCCAGCGCCATGGAGGAAATGGCTGCTTCCGTTGGTGAAGTCGCAGGCAAAGCGAAAAACGCAGCCCAAATGGCTGCTGATTCCGGTGACCAGGCGAACGAAGGCGGAAGCGTTGTGGGCCAAACTGTTGAGGGCATGCGCGCCATCAGTCACCAGGTCAACGAATCCGCAACCGCTGTCGCGGCGCTCGGCAAGCGCGGCGAGCAGATTGGCGACGTCATCGCGGTCATCAACGACATCGCTGACCAGACAAACCTTCTCGCGCTCAACGCTGCGATTGAAGCGGCCCGCGCCGGAGAGCACGGCCGAGGCTTTGCTGTGGTCGCTGATGAAGTGCGAAAGCTCGCAGAGCGCACGACGCAAGCCACCGAAGAAGTGGCGGAATCCATCAAAGCGATCCAGGATGAAACCACACGCGCGGTCGAGCGCATGGAAGACGGCACGCAACGCGTGAACGCAGGCGTTGAATTGGCGGACAAGGCGGGGGAAGCGCTCGGCCGTATTGTCGAAGGCTCGAAGGGCGTGTCGGAGATGATTCAATCCATAGCCGCTGCTGCTGAACAGCAGAACTCAGCCTCCGCTGAAATCAGCCGAAATGTCGAATCCATCAATGCTGTGACGAATGAATCCGCCCAAGGCGTTCAGCAAGCAGCGCAAGCGGCTGGCCAACTCTCCGAGAAAGCCGAGCAACTGCAGGCGCTGGTGGGCAAGTTCAAACTCAGCGACAAGAAGTGAGGGCGCTCCCCTCGCGCCCGTTCGCCGTACGCCAGTCAGATTGCGACCCTGCGGTTGTAGAGCCACCACTCAACCAGCGACAGCCCAAGGGCGACAAGCAACAGCGCGGGCCACAGTGCGCGGCGCGGCGCTGCATCGGCTGCACTTGCGCGCGTGACCACGCTCGCTGCGGGAAGAGCAAGGTCCGCTGCAGGTTTGACGTTCGATTCGCGCGCGTCAAGCAGATTCACGACGACAGGCCTGACACTGTCGCTCCCATGGACAAAGTCTTCCGGTCCTGGCTCTCCCCTCCAGCGCAGCGTGTACACGCCAGCGCTGCGCACAGGCCCATAAACGACGCGTCCTGACTGGTCCGCTGTGAGAGGCGTCGCGTCGCCTTGCTCTTCCGCTGTCAGCGGCGCAAGACGAATGTCACTGGCGCCGATCGGAAGACGTTCGACAATCGTTTCGCCTGGCGTGAGCGCGCCTGCGGTGTCCATCGCTGGATCACCAAGGGCGCGCAAGGCTTCTCCCAGAAAGACTATAAACCCCGGGTCAAATGGCCAGTCGCTGTCCGCTGGCGCAAAGGTCGTGACGATCGCGTCGAGACCTGGCGCACGGACGCGAAGCACACCCGGCCCCTGTTCGAGCTGCATGCGTATTTCCACGTTATCACCGACGCGCACGCCCAGCGCCTTTCCCACAGTGAGTCGTTCAAAGCCCGCGTCGCGCGTCAGTGCGCTTGTTCGACCCCACTCGATGGGAAGCGTCGGCGCGTCGACATTGTTCGCAGGTTCAGCCGCCAAACCAGGGATAGGCGGTATGACTCCCAGCGCCAGGTAACGCCCGGGTGGCAAGCGTTTTGCCGCATCTGTCTCGATCATCACACCGTCCAGCACAACCACGTCAAACTGCGACCACGCATCCGCGTCACGCGCCTGCTGCGCCGCCTCTGCAGGAGTGAATGCCACCAGCTTCGCCAGATTCATGCCCTCAAACGCAGTCCTTACGAACAGGGCGCCTGTGCTCACCAGGGCCACGCGAAGCCTGCGCGCAGGCGGCAGCACGACCCGCGCGACGTCGTCAGCAGCAAGCGCGTCATTTGAGAGCACGCGCGCTGTCAGTAGCGCCCCGGTGGGTCTTGAGAACGAAAACACGGCGCTTCCCCGCATGATCCCAGACAATGACGCCTGCGACGCGCCATTTGCAGTTTTCGTGTCACTGGCGCCACTTGCAACTGGTTGCAACGCGACGCGCTGGACGGAAAGCGGGGTCCCGTCGATCGCCAACTCGACATCGACCATTGCGCCCTGCGTCTGCTCCCCAACACTCTGGACACCGACGAATATGCGGGCTCGCTTCGCGTCGTCAAACGCGCGAGCGACACGAATCGCGGTGATGGCGACATTGTGTGCCGATTCCCCACCCGTTTTCTCCCAGATGATCGCTGTGTTCGCAGGCGTTTGCGTTGCGTCGATATCCGAAATAGCGCCGTCCGTCCAGATGTGGATTGCAGCCGCTGGCTTCGTGGCGTCGATCGTGTCCGCGCTGTCGCTGTTCGTCATTGCGCCCGCGAGTCGCAGCGCCTCAGCGATGTGCGTGGGCGCGTCGGTCGGCGTGATGGCGTCAATCGCTCGATGCAGCGCCAGTTTGTTCGTGGTGAATGGCTGCACAACCTGCGCGTCGGCGCTGAACACAATCACCATCGCTTCGTCGCGCTTGCCAGCGCCCCAGAGCGCCCCTTCGCGCAGTCCATCAATGAATGCGTCAGCTTCACGTTTCGCCTGCGCCAACCTTGAATCACCGCCCGCACCGTCGCGCGTGGACATGCTTGCAGAGGTGTCGATGAGCAGCACATGGCGAGCAATCTGCGACGCCTCTCTTGAAACCTCAGGCTGCCCCAGCGCAAGCAGTCCTCCTGCAAGCACGAGCAGTTGCAAGAGCAGCAGCACATTACGGCGCAGCCGCTGCAGCGGCGCATTGGCCTGCATGTCGTGCACGGCTTTTTTCCATAAGAGTGTTGTCGATATCTCCACGTCCTTGCGCTTGAGCTTGAGAAAGTAAAGCGCGACAAGCGCAGGCGCCAGGACAGCAGCCGATGCGATCGCGATTGTGGGCGTGAGCCAGGTCATCGCAGGAGCCCTCGCGAGCGGAAGTATTCAAGCAACACGGTTTCGACGGGTGTCGCAGTTGAGATGGTCATCATCGCTATATCGCGCGCTGCGCAGAACAGCCGAAACTGCTCGGTGTATGCCCCGAGCGTCGCTTTGTACTGCGCAAGGAGTGGAGCTGTAATCGTCACTTCAGCGGTGTCGCCATCCTCGATGTCGCGCAGGCGCACGTCCCCGCCGATCGCAGGTTCGAGCTCCTGCGGACTGAGCAACTGCACACAGAACACGTCATAACCGCGGCCTATGAGCATGCGCAGGCCGGTTTCATACCCTTCCTTGAAGAAAAAGTCCGAAAGCACAACCATCACGCCCTTGCCCTGTCGCGACAGCGCGATGCGCCGAGCAGCAGCGCCAAAGTCCGTCGCGCCAGCGGGCGCAGCGGCGCAAAGCCAGTCACCCATGTCGCGGGCTCTGCGTCTACCCCGCAAGTTGCGCAGCGTCTGGGTGGGCCGCGCAATTGTCTGCGCAGCCTGCTGCCCCTCATTGCCCGCGTTCTCCTCGCTCTCCTTGCCCGCAAGCATCGTGAGCGAGACGCGATTGAGATTGACGAGCCCGATATAGGCAAGCGAGGCTGTGACGCGCTGCGCATACGCGAACTTTCCAGGCTCTCCACAGTCCATCGAGGCGCTGGCGTCGAGCACAACGTGGAGCGAAAGATCCTCTTCCTCCTGAAAGAGCTTGAGAAAGAGCCGATCGAGCCTGCCATAAATGTTCCAGTCGATAAATCGCAGATCGTCGCCCGCCACATAGGGCCGGTGGTCTGCGAACTCGACGCTCTCCCCTCGTTTTTTACTGCGTCGCTCGCCCTTGAGCCTGCCCGCAAAGATCTTGCGCGACGACAGATCAAGTCCCTCGATGCGCGTGGCGAGCTGCGCGTCAAGCAGATCGTCGAGCGATCGAGGCCGGGTTGGCGAAGGTGTGCGGAGCATTGGTGTTTATCCGGTGGAGAACACAGAAAAAGACAGAGCAGCAGAGAGGTAATGCAAAGTATTATCCTCAGCAATGACACCGAGTTGTCGCTCTGTCTTCCTCATCTATTAAACTCCTTCTACCTCTGTGTTCATTCTTCCCGTCATGACGCTGCGCCCGCTCTCACCAGTTCTCTTGGCGTTGTTTCGACAACCTGGCGGATCACGTCGTCCGGGTTCACGCGGTCCGCCTCGGCTTCAAAGTTCAGAATAATCCTGTGGCGAAGCGCGAGGGGCGCGACTGCTTCCACATCTTCATGGGCGATATGGTGTCGCCCATCCGCAAGGGCCCGCACCTTCGCGCCAAGCAGCAGCGCCTGGGCGCCCCGCGGACTTGCGCCCACGCGCACGTATCGATTGACAATTTCTGACGCGAACTGGCCTTGCGGATGCGTCGCCAGCGCCAGCTTCGCTGCGTGCTCCTTGACGTGGTCAGCGACGACGACATGACGAGCAAGCCGCTGCGCGTCGAGAATGCGCTCGCCGTCAAGCACCCTGTCCGCTGTGGGATTTTGCGACGTTGTCGTGCGATCGAGGATCGTGAGGAGCTCATCCATATTTGAATAGCCCACATTGATCTTGAATATGAACCGATCCATCTGCGCCTCGGGCAGTGGATACGTGCCCTCCTGCTCGATGGGGTTTTGCGTCGCAAGCACAAAGAATGGCGATTCGAGTGTGTGCGTCTCCCCGCCGACTGTCACGGAGCGCTCCTGCATAGCTTCCAGAAGAGCCGATTGCGTCTTGGGCGTGGCGCGGTTGATTTCATCCGCCAAGACAATCTGTGCAAAAATGGGCCCGCGTTGAAACTCGAACCGCCGCCTGCCCGTTTCCGGATCCTCGACGATGATGTTGGTGCCGACGATGTCTGCAGGCATGAGGTCAGGCGTAAACTGAATCCGGCTGAAAGGAAGCGAGAGCGCTTCTGCAAGCGTTCTCACAAGCAGCGTCTTGCCCAGACCGGGCACGCCTTCGAGCAGCACGTTTCCGCCTGCAAAGAGGCTCCACAGCACGCCTTGCACGACATCCTTGTGGCCAACGATGACCTTGCCGACTTCGCGCTCAAGGTTGGCGAACGTGTCGCGGAAGGCGTCCGCCTGCGCCCGTACTTCTTCAATGTTTCTGGTGGATTCAGGCGTCGTCATGGGGAAGGCTCCTCCTTGCGTTTCGTGTGTTCCTCGGGCGCGCTATCTGCAAATGCCTGGCGGGCGCGACGCTTGGCCTGCAGGAGTCTTGACAGACCGACTTCTTCGTCTGCAGTCGTCTTACTGATCGCGCTAGAGGCTGGAGCGTGCTCCGTCTTGGTTCGGGTTTCGACCGCAACTGTTCCTGAGAGCGGCGCCGTCGTTGCTGCAGCGTCGCCAAGCGCAACTTCGGTCGCAGCGGCGTCCACTGCTCTTGCATCGAACTTTCGGCTGCGCACTGCGTCGCTTCGCAGCGCTGGCGCCACAGGTGATTCGTCGTTGTCTGCGCGTCGCTGATCGCCAAGTCGCCGTTGTGCGCGTTTGCGCGCTTCACGCAGCGCGTTCGCCTGCTTGGCGCTGGCGGCGGTCCCGCGGAACATGAAGCGTTGAAAAGCGCTGGCCATAGCGCCAAGATCAAGTCGAACACGACGCACTCCCACATCAACGACAAAGAGCGAAAGGGCCACCAGCGCGACAGGAAGCCAGACAGGTGTCCGGGCGATGGGCATGGTCAATCCCGCACGAGAAAACAGCGACAGATCGCTCCCCAGCGGCGCTGTCGTCGCATCATCATTATCTGATCCGTCATCAGCAAGCACTCGCCCATTTGTCATCTGCGCGACTTGCATCAGAAGAGGAACGTTGTCCCGCAGCGCTCGCATTTCCGCAGCGGCTCGGCGAATTGACGCGGCGCGAAGCACGCCCGACGCTGGTTCTCCGCCATCACCTGGAATCTCATAGCGAAACGAGAGCAAATGGGCGCCCGCGGAAGCGGTTCGCACGCGACCTTCGTACAAGCCCGGGCCAACCTGCGCCAGCGAAAACCGCTCCGCATCGAGATTGGGGTGAATCGCGACGCCCGCGAAACTGGCGAAATCGAGTGGATCGCCTGCAGCGTCGAACGCTTTGACTGACACGATTGTGTCGTCCCCATCTTCCCGGGTTTCCACGCGCACATTGCTCGGGCCGCCAGTGCGCATCGCCCAGCGGGTGATCTGCTTCCAGAAGGGATCGCCTCCCGCCCACTTGCGCCACGCGCTGGACCAGCGCGCGCCGCTGTCAGAAGTAAATGCAACCACCCTGCCCAGTCCGTACTGCCACTGGGCAAGCAACGGATCGCCCGTTGGCGTCTTGAGCGGCGCGATGGAAAGGCCTTCGCGCTCTGCAGTGACGATGTAGCCAGTGATGGGCGGGAATGTCGAGCCAAGGCCGCGCAGGTCTTCGGCGGGAACTGGCTGGCGAAGGGGCGCCACAGGATCACCTTCCCAGATGAGCGCCCTGCGAATCGTCTGCGCCTCTTTGATGAAGATCTGCGGTAAATTACGAAGCTGTTGTTCCGTAGCCAGTTCGTAATACCGTCCGCCGCCGTCAGCTGCGAGCGCCGCCAGCAGTCTCGTGTCTGCGCCCTCGCCCACCGCGACGGTTGATAGCGTGATGTCATTATCTATCATTGCACGGGCGATCGCCATACCTTGCATTGGCGAGCCTTGCGATTGGCCGTCCGTCAGGAGAATCACGTGTTTCGAAGAAGCGTCGGCGTCGCGCAGAATCTTGAAGGCCTCACCAAGTGCGCCATAGATATACGTGCCACCGCCAGGCCCGATCCGCCGCACAAGCCTGCCAACGTCGCCCGGATCGCCACGTTCACGAAGCGGCACGACAACGTCAAAGCTGCCCGTAAAGCGCAGCACCGTGATGAGATCAAGGCGACTGAGCGAATCGACGGCCAGCGCCGCAGCCTCGTTGGCCGCCTGCTGTTTTGTGCCAGCGCCCGCGACGGACGCACCCATTGATCCTGATGAATCAAGCACAATCGCCAGCGCCCCCTTGGGCATTTGCCGTCGCTGAGGCGGGTCAAGCGTGACGGGAAAAGCGTCCGCCAGAGGGGAACCGATCCATCCGCCGGCGCCAAATGATCGTGCTCCGCCAACAATGACGAGTCCGCCGCCAAGATCGTGCACATACGAGCGCATCGCCTCCTGTTGCGCAAGCGTGAATGCATAGGCGGGCGCATCGAGAAGCGCGACTGCGTCAAAGCCTGCAAGATCGACGAGCGAATCAAAGCCTGACTCGGGCGCGCGAACAACGACATTGACATCAGCAGCGCGCAGCGCGTCGAGATACGGCTCAGCGGCGCTACTTGCGTCGGCAAGCGCAAGCACGCGTCCTTCTCCTGTGACAAACGTCACCGCTTCAGCGACGTTGTTGGCGCTGAGCGCATCGTCCGCTGGACGCGCGGGTGTGAATCCGGCTCGAAGCCGTTGCACGCCGCCTGCAGGGAACTGCATGGGAAGACTCTGCACATTGACGCCCGGATGCAGCGCGATGCGCACGGAGACGCCGGGCGCATCGGGATCAAGATCGACAGGCTGATCGTTGATGAAAAGCGTCAGGTCGCCCTCGACCGCTCGCGTTGTGCGCAGCGTGAATCGCAGCGTCGCTGGCTCGCCTCGGCGCGCGACGGTCGGCGCGATGAGCGCATCGAGCGCCACCTCGGAGGCGCGCGTATAGCGAATCGGCGCGACATCAATGGGCACGCCCGCGCCCGCGGCGGCCTTGGCAGTAGCGAGAATCGAGCCTCGCGTGTCGGCGCCGTCGGAAACGAGCACAATCCTTCCTGCAGCGTCTTCAGGAAGCGTCGCGAGCGCAAGGCGAACACCCGCAGCGAGATCCGTCGCAGCGCGGTCCCCGGGATGTTGGGCGCGAATCGCGCTGATCCTGCGGTCAGCGAGAGAATCGACAAAGGCGTCGCGCGCGGTCGTCACCACGCCAAGACGGTCGCTTGGCTGGCGATCGGTCTGCGCTCGCGCCTGCATCGTTGTGAGGGCTGCGTCGAGTTTGTTTGCAGGGACAGATGCGGACGCATCCACCACAATGACCGTCGCAACATCCTTGCTTTCTATCCGTATAAAGGGATGCGCCAGCGCCGCGACAATCGCGCCAGTGACGAGCATGCGCATTGCAATCGCAGTAGCGCGCAGGCGCCCGGACAACCCCGCGATGCTGCGCCGTGCAAGCAGCGCCACGACAAACCAAAGCGCAGGCGCCAGAAGCAGCCAGATCGGCTGAGCGAACTCGACGGGTCCAACAATCAAGAGCAACCAGGCTGCGCTGCGCAAGCGGGCCAGCAATGACGCCAACTGTCAGCAAGGCGCGGCGTCACCGCTTGTCCTTTGCATCATCGTTCTTAGAGGGTTCAGGCCCGGGCTGCGCGGGTTTGGCGGAGGGTGTACCGGCGCGAATCTTTTCCTGCAGTCGGCCGAAGTAATGCTTGACCGCGTCCTGATGCTCAAGAGGCACGCGATGGGACTCGATGGCGTCAGCAGCTGCCTGACTTGACGCCTTGACTGCTTCGACAAACGCTGCCCGCGCCTCGCCGCGAATCTGGTCGCCCTGCACGAGGCGCGAGCCAATGATTGGACCGGGGCGAATCTTGGATTTCGCTTGCGTTTTCGTCGCTGTGTAGGCGCCTGGGTCTATCGGGTTCGCCATGTCTTCGCCAAATCCCCCGCCGCTGCCCACGCCGTTGCCGCCTTTTGCGATTTTTTGCCATTGTTGCAGCATGTTGGCCTGCCCGCTCTTGCTGCTGGATTGGGCGCCAAGCTCGTTGATTTTGTTCCACAAAGAAAAGGACGCGGCCTGCGCCTGGGCGAGCTCTGCGTTGAGCATTTCCATTTCGCTCAGCGAATTCGCCATGGAGGTGAGTCCCTGCATGTTCATGCCGGCGCCATTTCGCGTGGACTGCGCAGCCTGCTGCATCGCCTGAGCCATCGCCTGCATGGCCTGCTGGGCGTTCTTCGCGGCCTGCGCATGCTGCATGAGGGTGTCGCGCTGTTCCTGCGTGAGATCTGCAGCATTGGCAATGGCTCGCATGGCTGCCTGTGGATTCGCTGCCAGTTTCGGGTCGAGCCCAGCCTTGGCGAGCGCGTTCGCCAGCGCCCTCTGTTGGGCCGCAGTCTTGCCCAGCTGCTCTGAAAAGCGCTTCAGTTGGGCTGCAAGTTGTTGTCGCTGCTCGGACGAAAGCTCGCCTTGCGCGACCTTTTTTATGAGCTGCGACAGCGCTGCGCTGGCCTGCTTGATTTCTCCTTTTTGCAGCGCCTTGGCGAACGCGTCAAGCGGCCCGGGACCCGGGGCGCGAATATTGGCGAGTTTGTTGCGCACGTTGTCGAGCGTCTTGCCTTTGACGCCTGATCGCATCGAGTCGATTTGTTCTCGCAGCGTGGACAGCTTGCGGATGGCGCTCCTGCGAATGTCGTCGGGCGTCGCGGGTTTGTCGCGCTTGTCGATTGCGCTCAGGTCAAGATCGTCTGTAAGCCCGGCATCGCGCAGTTTGGCGAGTTCTTTTGCAAGGTCTTTTTCGACCGCATCAACTTGCGTATGGGCCTCTTCAATCGCACGGCGATGCTCCTGCGCTGCGTCTGCCTTTGCGATCACGCCAAGCAGATCGAACTGCGGAAGAAAAAACCATACCCCCGCGAAGACCACGAGCGCGACAATCGGCGACGGCCAACCTCTTGGGGTCCCTATTGGCGTCGCTTGTCGCGCAAGCACTCGCCTTGCGAGCACCCTTGCGTCCTGCACCACGAGCTGCGCCCAAGGGTCTGCGATATGCTCTACAGCATGGGCTGTGCTCAGCGTCTCGCGCAAACGGGCGCGATCGTCGACGAGCATTGCCACCTGCATGGCTCGAGGCCAGTGGATGATCGTCCAGACGAACGCACCAAGAAGGACGAGTCCAGCCGACACGATCCAACCAACTTGCCAAGATGGGTCAAAGGCCAGCAGCCGATCCGCAATACGCAAGGCAGTCAGCGCAGCCAGCGCAATGGCAGTCAGCGCGACGCAGGCGGAAAGGAATCGATGCACGGACAGGCGAAAAGCAGCGTGACGCAGCAGTCGGCGGGTATCGTCCAAGGACTCCCTCCTTTCGGCTTGCCCCGTTTGGGCGATAACGCCCGCTACAAACCACCTTCCGAGTATACGCGGGACGGTTGGCGAGGTTCCAAAGACGTGGATTGGCGCCGCCAACAATCAGGCGATAACGTACGCTTTATCTGCAAATGAAACGCGACGAAACGACGCGATTCGACCGACGGTATTTCTGGTGTCTTCGTCTCTTACAATTCGACCGTGGTTCTTCCGTTGACCGGGAATAAAGGAGATGGCCATGCAGCATCGGCTTTCTGTGCGCGCCCTGGCGGCGTCGTGCGCGATCTTCTGGAGTGTGGGACTTTTTCTCTTCACATGGTGGGCGATTCTGTTCGGGGGCGTTACAAACGACCCTACAATCATTGGACGATTGTATCTGGGATACACAATCAGTCCCCAGGGAAGCGTCATCGGTCTGGTGTGAGGCCTTGCTGATGGAGCTGTGGGCGGCGCCATTTTCGCTTGGCTCTATAACTCGATTGTGGCGCGCATTGAGACATTGGAGCCACCCACCAACGCGGGCAAGGCCAGGCAGTCCTGACCTCGAAAGGACGCGAAGCCGCAACAACCGACGGTGAGGATTCTCACGGCGCCTCAGGCGGTCGCCTGTTGCACTGCGTCCCAGCAGGTCGTGAGCAAGCGTCCGAGCCCCACGCGCGACACGGCGCTGATGGCGACCACGGGTGTCGCATCGCTCAGACTCAGCGCGTCGCGCAGACGCTGCGCGACGACGCTCCAGTTCTCGTGCTCGGTGAGCAGATCGACTTTGCTCAGCGCAATGATCTCGGGTTTTTCCAGAAGGGCCGACGTGTGCTCACCAAGTTCGCAGCGGATTGCACGATAGTTGTCTTCAGGCGTTGAGCCGTCCACGGGAGACACTTCGAGCACATGAACGAGCGCACGGGTGCGCTCGACGTGGCGGAGGAACTCGTGCCCCAGACCAGCCCCCGCAGCTGCGCCTTCGATCAATCCAGGAATATCCGCAATGACCAACCTGCGATCACGGTTGATCTCCGTAACACCCAGATGTGGCGCCAGCGTCGTGAACGGGTACGCAGCCACTTTGGGTCTGGCGCTCGTGAGAACGGAGAGCAGCGTGGACTTGCCAGCGTTGGGCATTCCCACAAGCCCTACATCCGCGATGAGTTTGAGTTCGAGGCGAAGCGTGTATTCCTCACCCTGCGCGCCAGGAGTCCAGCGCCGAGGCGCCTGGTTGGTCGCAGACTTGAAATGCTCGTTTCCCAGGCCGCCTCTACCGCCTCGCGCGATGACGATTCGGTCCCCCCCCTCACCCGCAGCCAGGTCCGCGACAGACTCACCCGAATGGTCGTCCAGAATGACCGTGCCTGCGGGCAAGCGCAGGATGACGTCCTCCCCACCTGCGCCAGTCTGGCTGCGCCCTTTGCCTGGTTGTCCCTTACCCGCGCTCCAGTGGTGCTGTCCGCGAAAATCAAGCAGTGTGTGGACGCTCGGGTCTCCCACAGCCACGACATCGCCACCCGCGCCGCCGTCACCGCCATCTGGGCCGCCCATGGGAACGAACTTCTCGCGCCGAAACGACAGGCACCCGTCGCCCCCCTTGCCGCCCTTCACATGAATGATTGCTGTGTCAGCGAACATCGCTGTCCAATATCTGAACTTCTAGCGACAGTTGATCGTTCACACGGGCCAGACGCCCGTGCCATCATCGTTAGTGTTCATATCGCCAGTGTTCAAGTCTCCAAATTGTCTTCTTGGAGGCTTGTAGGAAACGCGCTACAGGTAAGACGGAACCGGCGTCTGCTTGTCTATCGGGCGGACATGGACGCTTCGGCTGCGAAACACAACTTCACCCTCGCATAAGGCAAAGAGCGAATCATCCTTGCCCCGGCCAACCATGAAGCCGGGCTTGATCTTCGTGCCACGCTGCCTGACGATGATCGACCCCGCAAGAGCGCTTTGGCCCCCATAGAGCTTGACGCCAAGGTACTGCGGATTGGAGTCCCGGCCATTCTTGGTCGAGCCTTGTCCCTTCTTATGAGCCATGACGCAACATCCTCCGAAAGCGGTTCTTCACACTGGGCGGACACTGTACGGGCTCGTGAGCGAAGAATCCAGCGTTGCTCCGCTCGGGTGAGTGGTGAGTTATCCGTGGGAATCTCGCCTGGCGTGGCGTGACGCAGCATGAGCGTCTTGCGCAGCGTGACCATCTCACCTGTATCGGGTTTGCGCACCGTGCGCGTCTCGCCTGAGAAACCTGTCGCAAAGATTGTGATCTCATCCGCTTTGAGCGCGTTGAGCGGCCACACGACAAGCCCTTCACGAGCATTCTCCTCACCTTGACCCAGCATGCGGATCACGCGAATCTCATCCTCGAGTAGCGGATTGTGCAGACGTTTGAGCAACTCAGCGACGACTTCACGTGGAACGCCTCTTCCCGACCGGATCAGATCGCCCTCATCTGTGATAAGTTCGAAACTCGGCGCAAAGAAGATGTCCTCGCGCGTCGGATTCATCACGAGGTACGTCAGGTAGGCATAGGCGCGAGGACCTGCGTCCTTCGTCGAAATTACCGTCACCCGAAGCGGGCCAGGCCGCATGTCCAACTGCCAACGGCGCGACACGGGCGCAGGCTCGGGCGCTGCTGAGACGCTGGCTTGCGGGGCTGGCGACACGAGGCTCGCCAGCGCCAGCGCGAACAGCGCGACGCGACTTTTCCATAGTGCAACAATCTGGTCCACATGGCACATGCGTGGTCCCCTGCGGCCATCGCTGGCCTGTACGCTCCAATTCCCTGTTCCATACGTCAAAACTAGCGTGGCGGATGCATGCGCCATACTGCACGAGAGTCTACGATCCCATTGACGTGGGTCAACGCCTGATTTCGTTGTTCCACCGTCGAATAACTGGTGTGAACGATGTGCGGGTCCGATTACAGCAGAGCGGAGATGACAAACAAGACAACCACACAAACCGCTGGAGGGAACCAGCCGGCGGCGACAGTGCGAATCGTTCGCGCCAAGGGCGATGTTCGGGGCAAGGCGGCGCAGCTGCTGGCTGACACGTCGGCTCGCGAGGATCCAGACGCGGGCGCAAACATGCTCGCGACAGCGGAGCGCCTCGGCTTTGATATGTCGCTGCTCTGGACGGCGCTTGATGAGCGCAATGAACCAGTCGCCACCTGCCTGATGGCGCCAGGCGTGGGTAGGCTGTGCATGGTCTATAGCGGCGTGCAGGGCGCACACGTCTCCAACGAGTTGCAAGCAGCCGTCATTCGCGCCGCCTGCGATGACGCCCGCGCCGCTACACACGCCCATGTGGCCCAGTCGCTGCTTGACACGGGCGATGGAGACCAAGAACAGGCGTTCGTGCAGGCGGGATTCACGAGACTTGCAAACCTGCTGTTCATGCGCCGCCTGGCGCGGGCTGATGACGCCAAACTCGCCACCAGCGCGCCTGCAGGCGTCACGCTGGAGCACTGGCGACCCGCGCTCGAGCACGACTTTGTCGAATCGCTGGGCAGATCGTACGAAGGTTCGCTCGACTGCCCGGAGCTGTGCGGCTTGCGCGATCTCTACGACGTGCTCGACAGCCACAAGGCGTCAGGCCGTTTTGATCCTGATCTGTGGTGGCTCGTGCGTGACAAGACCGGTTCACCCGCAGGCGTCCTGCTCATCAATCCTACGAAGCGCGAGGGCGCAGAACTTGTGTACATCGGCGTTGCGCCCAGTTTGCGCGGCAGAGGCTTGTCGGCGACCCTTCTCGGGATTGGTCTGCAATCCCTTGCAATACGCAACATCAAAACGCTTGTGTGCGCCGTGGACTCACGTAATGCGCCCGCTCTGGGGCTTTATGACAAGCTGGGATTTACACAGTTCGCTGCGCGCATTCCGCTTGTCCGCTCGCTGCGCACAAAGAGTTGACCAGCTTTCCACGGGCCAGCGCACAATGTTCAGAATCGGTGAAGAAAAAGTTTTCGTGCGTAAGCGCCTGATGAAAACAACCGGTTGCGCGTTTCGGCTGTGTGCATGTCCGATTCACTGCTTGCACAACGACAATGCGCGTGTATATTTTCCGTGGCGAATGAATCGCCACCGAGAGAACTGCGACATAATCACCATTGATTGTCCCGGTTGAGTCACGATGACTCGCTGGAAGCCGTGAACGAACGCCTCTCCGTTGTAATTGGTTTCGGGGGGTCTACGAGTGGTGTCGGTGCGCGCGGCGATCGGAGCCTCTCGGAACGGGAACGGATTCGCGTGCGCAACGACGGAAAGGCAGCAGCTCCCGGGCGGCAGGACCGCTCTGGCGCCGCATTGCGATGCAGACGCGCCCATGCCCACACCCCCCACCCCCCACATCGCCACCGCCATCATCCATGAAACAACCGACGAAAGTAGAACCTTGAGAGAAGCGTTCCAGCGACATCTCACCACACGCATTGGCAAGGACAAGTCGAGGCGCTATTTCAATGGTGAGTCGGGTGTTGAGTTATCGCTGAGAAAGGAAGCGGTTCGCATCGCGGCGCCCAGCAGATTTCTCGCAGAACGCCTCCGCAGAGCCTTTGCAAGCGACATCGCTTGGGCGGCGGAGCGCACGCTTGGCAAACCGCCTACGGCGCTTGCCTTTGACGTCATTGACGATGCCGCGAACCAACAGGTCGCAAACACATCGGAGCCAGGCGCTCGCAAGACCATTGCAAACAACGTAGCTCCGCAGCGCAACGGCGCAGCAGGCTCCACCACCAATCCTCAAACGAAGCAGTGGATCGAAACCGCAGCCTCTCGCGCCATGCGCCTCGACAATTTTGTCGTGGGAGATTGCAATCGGCTGGCCCATGCTGCGACGGTGCGCTTCGCCAACTTCAGCGCCGACCCAGGCGTCCACACGCTCGTGCTGTTCGGCGGGTGCGGACTGGGCAAGACCCATCTGCTTCGCGGCATGGCAAGCAACATTCGAAGCACACAGCCAGGCAAGCGCGTTGTTTGCATGACGGGCGAGGGATTCATGAACCGCTTCGTCGCCTCGCTTCGCGCCAAGACGCCCGCAGCGTTTCGTCGAGAGGTGCGGCAGGTCGACCTGCTGTGCGTGGATGACGCGCAGCAGCTTGTCGGTAAACCGGCCACCTTGCAGGAGTTCGTCTACACGCTCGACGCAGTCACGAGCGCTGGCGGCAGAGTGGCTGTCGTCTTCGATCGCAACCCATCGGCGATCGACACCCTGCCAGCCGACTTGCGCTCTCGACTTGTCGCAGGTCTCACCGCTGAACTGGCGCCGCCCGACGCAGGCCTTCGATCCAGACTCGCAAACGTCCTTGCGGCGCGGCGCGGACTTGAGCTAAGCCTCGAGACCGTCGCAGCGCTTGAACGCACACCCTTCCCCTCCGTTCGCGAGTTGCAAGGCGTTATGGCTAGGCTTGAAGCAATTCACTCGCTGGAAACCAGTGGCGCCGCTGGCGAGCCCATCGGCCTGCTGACGCTGCGCAAAGCGCTCAATCCTTCGGGCGCCCTCGCCGCTGCAGCCCCGCGAAAACCACCAAGTCCACACGCGTTGTTGCGCTGCGTGTGCGAGGCGCTTGTCGTCGATGTCGAAGACGTGATCCGGCGCCCGCCACCAGAGGGTTGTTATCACCCGCGCGCTCACTGCCTATCTCCTGCGCAAACTCACCACGCTCAGTTATCCCGAAATCGCCAAGGCACTGCGACGGCCCAACCACTCGTCCATCATCACTGCGGTTCGGCGCGTGGAAAAACAGATCGCTGATGGCGCCATATGCAATGCTGGTCCACGTCTGGGCGACCTCAGCGTCGAAGTCCTGGCCTCCCGGTTGTACGAACAAGCAAGCGCCATAGCGCCCATGCGCTCGCCCATCTGATGCAGACGCTGCTCGATGTCGCTCGCACATCGCACCTATCCTGCTCTTCCATTGCTTGCCCATTGCTTCCCGAGGCGCCATCGCCATCCAAACCCCATGCGCATCAACACAAGCGCAAGGCGCAACACACCATGATCGATGAAATACCGCTCAGCAGACCGGACATCACCAAGCGTGATATCGATGCAGTCCTTGCAGCCCTTCGTCAACCCCGGCTATCGATCGGACCCGCACAGGAACGTTTTGAAGCCCTCGTCGCCAGGAGGGCGGGACGACGCTTTGGCGTCGCTGTGTCATCAGGCACCGCAGGACTGCACCTTTCGCTGCTCGCTGTTGGCGCAAAGGCTGGCGATGAAGTCATCACGACGCCCTTCAGCTTTATCGCCTCTGCAAACTGCATCCTCTATACAGGCGCCACGCCCGTTTTTGTCGACATCGACCCGGTGTCGCTCAACATGGATCCCGACAAGCTCGAAGCCGCAATCACACCAAGAACGCGCGCCGTGATCGCGGTCGAGGTCTTTGGAAACAGTTCGCACATGGACCGCTATCGCGCCATTTGCGCCCGGCACGAAATACCTCTCATCGAAGACTGCTGCGAGGCGCTGGGTGGAACACATCGAGGCAAGCCCGTCGGATCCTTTGGCCGGGCTGGCGTCTTCGCGTTTTATCCAAACAAGCAAATCACCACAGGCGAAGGAGGCATGATCGTCACCGACGACGACGCCCTCGCCGCTCTGTGCAGATCGTTTCGAAACCATGGCAGGCCTGCGCCAGGCGCCACGTCCACAACGGAATCCTCGTCCAATGGCGACGCCGCAGCGGGTCCCATGGTGCATGAACGGCTTGGCTTCAACTATCGCATGGCTGAAATCAATGCAGCCCTTGGCGCCGCCCAGATGAGCCGGCTCGATGAAATTCTTGACGCCCGCCAGCGCGTCGCGCAGGCGTACATCGCCAGGCTCGCTGACAACGTGCGTCTTGTTCTCCCCACTGTCGAGCCTGACACAGCCATGAGCTGGTTCGTCTTTGTCGTCCGTCTTGACGAGACGTTCGCGCGCGACGATCGTGATCGCATCATCGCAGGATTGCGCCGGCACGACGTTGGCTCTGCGCCGTATTTCCCCTGCATCCATCTACAGCCTTTTTATCGCCAGCGCTTTGGCTTCGCGCCGGGTGACTTTCCGGTCGCTGAGAGCGTCGCCAACCGCTCCATCGCCCTTCCGTTCCATAACAATCTCCCGCAACGCGAGATCGACCTTGTGGCCCAGACGCTCGAAGTCATGATCGACCGAGAAACCTTCCGCCGCGTCTAGGGGCCCCTTGCATCATTCTGGCGCCACCTCACATCCAGGGGAGAGGGCCGCAGTGAGCGAGCGTCTTTCCCCTTCTCCCTCCTGAGGAGGGCCGGGGAGAGGGATTTTTCGTTCCTCCTTGATCCCATTGACGTACTCAACCACTTCGATGGCGGCGCCTGCGCAGCCACCACAAGTCCTGTTCTTGTTACCGGCTCTATGCGAGTTACTGACGCCTGATCAGGGAATCTTTGCCCCTTGTGTCGTTTGCGCAGCCCGGACAATCGCTTGAAGAGCGTCTGTCGCCGTCATTTTCACAGCGTGTATTCGATGGTTCAGTATGCGAACAGCGGCGCCGAGTACGCGCCGCCTGCGACAGTTTCACGGGCAGGAGGTTTCCGCATGCCGGATATCTCAAACACATCTCGAACACCGTGGCGCCCCCGTTGTCGCTCTCGACGCCGTGGCTTCACGCTCATCGAAATCATGATCGTGGTCGCATTGCTCGGCATTATCGCTGCTCTGGTTGTGCCAAGTTTAACTAAGTACATATCGGGCGCCAGCGACGCAGTGGCGCGGACGAATGTACAGGCGACGAAACGCGCCGTCGTGATGTATTACCAGCAAAACGGGTTCTACCCGCCTGCGATCACCCCTGATCTCTTCATGCACAACAAACTGCCAGTCATGCCCACGGGCTACGCCATGCTCTACGACCCCATCACGGGCATTGTGGACTTCACTACCCCCTGACGCATCTCACCAGTTGACATCAAGGCTGTGCGGATTGGCCAAATCGCTGCAGCCAGTTTGGCGTCGGCAGGAACGTGTACTGCTTCGTCGTGTTCACAACGCCGTTTGGCACACGAACGCCCAGTTGCGCGTGAATATCGACAAAGAGCACTTCAGCCTGCACACGATTGTTATGCCATGTCATGCCTCGATCGCCGGCGTCGTCATAGTTATAGAGAGGCTGATCGCCAAGCAGCCATGTTTTTGAAGGATTGGCGACAGTCGGCATCTTCCCCCCGCCTTGCGGGATGAGCGTGGGAAACTTGTCAATGTTGGGCGTGTCGTCAAGGGCGTGGTCGTTGAGGTTGTAGCTTGTTCCGATCAGGTCGTACATGCTTGTGTTCGGATCGATGCTCGGGAAATACTGCAGGAATGGATCGCGCGTCCCCTTGTCAGACGGATCACGGAACACCTCCACCTCGTCGTCAGGACCGAAGGCGCCGAGATAGGCGTTAAGAGGCCGCTTGTCCGCGCCAATCTCGTTAATGCAAAACGCGGGCAAAATACCCTTTTTTCCACCATACAAAGACGCAACAACGCTCTTGAACCCGGGCGCCACCTCGCAAAGAACCTGAGGCAGCGCTTCGACGTGGTCGCTCAGGTACATCGTGATCGCCAGGCCCTGCTGTTGAAGATTGGCCCCGCTGCGCACTATTCGCGCTTGTTCGCGCGCCCCCGCGAGCGCGGGAATCAGGATGCCGATCAAAATCGCAATGATCGAAATCGACACGAGCAGCTCAATCAGTGTGAACGCTTTGCGACGACTCATGCGAACTCACAATTCCTTCCAGTCAGCGCTTCACCCCACACGCTGCTGCTGATGCGCCATCGCGCCGAACAGCCTCTTCCCGGTGGATTGGCTCTCCGTGCCGCCTTCCCTGTTGGCATAGCGCCCACTGCCCATCATGTCAGCACTGTACTGCGTCACAGCTCAAACGTTGCGTTGTAGTCAGCGTCGCTTGACATAATTATAACCAGTGCTTATATTCATCAGCAATGGCCAACGCACGCGCCGCGAATTCAACCGCTTCGCCCCTCTCGACAGAGCGCAGGCGGGATCTGGTTCGGTCCATCCTCGCGACGCAGCCTGTCCCCAAGTCGCAGAACGAGGTGCGCCAGCGCCTGGCAGCACTTGGCATGCGCGTGACCCAGCCGACGATCTCCAGCGATCTGCGCTTTCTTGGCGCCGTCAAGACGCCATTGGGCTATACGACGCCAGCAAGCGCGCAATCCCCGCTGCACACCAATGGCGCCAGCGCGCCCGCCCTGCAGCGCGCTCTTCGCGACTGGCTGCTCGACGCTGTTCCCGCATCCAGTCTTGTCGTTCTGCGCACCGGCCCGGGGAAAGCCAACGCCCTTGCAGCGGAGCTCGACGCAGCCCCACCCGCTGGCGTCGTTGGAACTCTTGCGGGCGACGACACGGTCTTTGTCGCAACGCGCTCCAGGCGCGACGCTGTCCGCCTCACCCGCGACCTTCGACGACAAGCGGGACTGCGCGACGCTGACACATAACCAATCACCGTGATAGACAGCGCAGAGAACTGTCCCGCCTGGAAAGTAGACGCGCAATGATTCACCAATAAAAATGACTGTTATACGGTGGCGCGGGGTCTCGCCCGAGAGGTAAATGCAAAGTCTTGCTGAACTAGACAACATGGATAGCGCGGCAATTAGACATATTAAATAGATGTAAATCAATGAACTGTCCCACCCAAAACACCTCGATAGCCCACAAAGGAACAATCAGCGCATGACCATCAGAGCAGCCATTGTGGGCGCGACGGGCTACACAGGCGGGGAACTTATCGAGATCCTCGCGCGTCATCCCTCCGTCACGATTGCGGGGCTGTTCTCGTCTCCTGCGCACCGCAACGACGCCGATGTCTCGCGCAGCGCCGC
>Ga0114931_10001156_pt1 | contig 33524 bp, 25 predicted proteins | sample 2SBtaG_FD_89579 | JGI IMG/M metagenome (GOLD analysis project Ga0114931, IMG submission 89579) | Deep subsurface microbial communities from Kolumbo volcano to uncover new lineages of life (NeLLi) - 2SBTROV14_V59a metaG | ecosystem: Environmental > Aquatic > Marine > Volcanic | place: Kolumbo...
CATGGGTGAGCTGGCCGCTCTTGACCGGGTCCTGACCGACTAGATTTTGCGCCACTTCGCCATCGGCGATGCCCTGCACCTCCAAGGGATGCAGGCCGCAGAATTCGGCGATCTGCTCAAAACTGAGCGCCGTATTGTCGACCAGCCACACGGCAATCGATTTCGGCATCAACGGGAAAGTCATCAAAGCTCCTCAAGTCTGCCCCCTCTTATAGAGGGCCGGGTTAGGCCGTCAAGACGATTTTTCCAATATGGTCCGGGCTTTCGATGCGCCGATGGGCGCTGGCGGCCTGTTCGAGAGAGAAGGTCGAATCGATCACCGGCCGAATTGCGCCGCCGGTCAGCAGCGGCCAGACCTTTTTGCGCAGGGCCTGGGCGATCGCGCCCTTTTGCGCCACCGGCCGGGCGCGCAGGGTCGAGCCGGTCAGGGTCAGCCGCTTGAGCATCACTGGCAGGAAATTGACCTGCGCCTTGGGCCCCTGAAGAAAGGCGATATTGACAAGCCGTCCGTCGGGCGCCAGGCACTCGATATTGCGCGCGATATAATCGCCGCCGACCATGTCGAGAATGACATCGACGCCCTTGCCGCCGGTCGCCTCATGCGCTGCGGCGACGAAGTCTCCGGTGCGGTAGTTGATCGCCCGGTCCGCGCCAAGCTCTTCGCAAAAACAGCATTTCTCGTCGCTGCCCGCCGTGGTCAGCACGCGGGCGCCAAACTGGCGCGCCAGCATGATTGCGGTGGTGCCGATCCCCGAGCTGCCGCCATGGACGAGTAGGGTTTCGCCCTCGGCCAGCCGGCCGCGCTCGAACACATTGGTCCACACGGTGAAAAAGGTCTCGGGCAGGGCGGCGGCCTCGACCATCGACAGCGGCTCGGGAACGGGCAGAACCTGGACCGCCGGCGCGGGGCAATATTGGGCGTAGCCGCCGCCGGTAACCAGAGCGCACACCCGATCGCCGACGCTCCAGCCCTGGTCCTGCGCCCCGGGCCCGAGGGCGACGATGGCGCCGGCGACCTCGAGGCCGGGAATATCCGAGGCCCCCGGCGGCGGCGGATAGCCGCCCAGGCGCTGGATGACATCGGGGCGGTTGACGCCGGCGGCCTCGACCTTGATCAGCACTTCGCCATTACCGGCGATTGGCACCGGGCGCTGTGCGGGGACCAGCATTTCGGGGCCGCCCGGGGCGGCAATCTCGATAACGGTCATATGAGCGGGCAGGGTCATGGGGTCTCACTTGTTTTACGGGGGTGCTCGAGCCTTGATCAATCCCAGCTTAGCAATCAGACTGGACCGAGAAAAGAGCAATGAAAGGCCGATTGTTATGGAAACCGATGAACTCCCCCACCGTCCCGACGATCCGCTGGCCCTGCTGGTGGCGCAGGAACTCGGCGCGTTGTCAATTGAGGAGTTGGAACACCGTCTTGCCATCTTGCGCGACGAGATCACCCGCAGCCAGGCGATGATCACCGCCAAACAGGCGAGCCAGGCCGCGGCCGAGACTTTTTTTTAAAGCTGAGCGGCCTTTACCCTTTGTTAAGATGTGCCGGGGTAGGCTAGGACGTCAAATCAGTAGACCCTGTCTACATTTCATTTGACGCCTCCCTGTCAACTTGGGCCGCTCATGCGGCTCTTTTTTTTGTCTTTTGTTTCCGCCAGCCACTTTGCTAAGTTTGCGGCGCATGATTTTCACCTGTCGAGACCGGCCGGTTTACGGCCATTGCGGCGACCAGCCGCCGGAGGCGCCGCAAAGGGGTGTGATGCTGTTGCATGGCGCGGGCATGAACAGTGCCGCCTGGCTGTTGCAGACCCGGTTTCTGGCCCGCGTTCTGGCCGGCCGCGGGCTGGGCGTGGTGGCGCTCGACATGCCCGGACATGGCCGCTCAGCCGGACCGATGCTCGGCACAATCGAGGACATGGCGGCCTGGGTTCTCGACTGCATGATCGCCCTGGGGCTTGGCCAGGCGGCGCTGGTTGGCCACAGCATGGGTGCGCTGGTGGCGCTCGAAGCGGCCGCGATAAGGCCCGAGGCGGTCCATGGCCTCGCCCTTTTGGGAGTGGCGCCGGAAATGCCGGTTCATCCCGCCCTGCTGGAGGCGGCGCGAGGCAATCCGCGCCGGGCAGCGCAAATGGTCAATGGCTGGGGCTTTGGCCGCCCGGCGCACCGGCTTGCCGGGCCGGGGGGCGGGGTGTGGCTGGCGGGGCTGGGTGCGGCGATATTGGCGGCGGAAGACGCGGGGGCGCTTTATAACGATCTGAAGGCCTGCGCCGATTACAAGGGCGGGGCGCGGGCCGCCGCTCGGGTGGCCTGTCCCGCTCATTTGATTCTGGGCGCCCGCGACATGATGACCCCGGCCAAACGCGGCTGCGTCCTGGCCGAAATGATCTCCGGGGCGCAGGTTCATCGGCTTGATTGCGGTCATATGATCATGGCCAGCGCGGCGCGTTCGGTGAACGAGCTTCTGGCGACGCATTTAGCGCTGTAAAAAGAAAGGGCCGTCTGCATTTTGCAGACGACCCGTGCCTGGTGGAGGCTCTTGGTGGTTATGGGGCAGGCAGGCGCATCAGGCCGCCTTGTGATCGATGGTCTTGGCCTTGTCGTCGGTTTTGGCTGAGCCGATTGCGATGCGGCGCGGTTTTTGCGCTTCGGGCACTTCGCGAACCAGTTCGACATGTAGCAGGCCGTTTTCCAGCGAAGCGCCGGTTACCCGGATGAAATCGGCCAGCTCGAAGCGGCGCTCGAAAGCGCGCTTGGCGATGCCACGGTGGAGAAATTCTCTTTGCGCGTCCTTGCTGTCGGCCTTGCCGGAAATGTAAAGCACGTTTTCCTTGACGGTAATATCCAGTTCTTCTTCCTCGAAACCGGCGACCGCCATGGTGATGCGATAGTGGTCGTCATCGGTTTTTTCGATGTTATAGGGCGGATAGGACACATCCCCCTGGTTCAGCCTGTCGGCGCTGTCTATCAGCCGGTTCAGACGGTCAAAACCGATGCTTGAGCGAAAGAGCGGCGAAAAATCGAATGTTGTCATGGTCTCTTATCCTCCGATTGAGCAATAAGCGAAAAATCAAGACCCACCATTTCGGCCGGATCACGGTTTCGGCTGGACCCGCCAGGCGGCATCCGGCCTTGTTTTCTAGATGGGAAGGAGTGGCGCCGGTTCAAGGGAAAAAAGGCGTTCCTTAAGAAATCTTAATTTTTTGCCGTTTCAATGGCGAAGGCCCTTCACCAGACCTGTTGCGTCATAATAATATCCGGCCTATGTGCAATGGGGACGAATTACAGGAGCAGATCATGGCGTCGGCCGCGCCGGCCGCAGACATCATCAGCCTGGATAAGATCTACGCTGAAACCTTCGGGCTGATGAACGAGACGGTCGATTACCTGGAAAAGCAGAAAAAAGCCGGCCACACGCCGTTGCCGGCGGCGGCGTCCTGCGCCTATATCGGCGAAAGCATGCGGCTGACCACCCGGTTGATGCAGATGGCCGGCTGGCTGATGATGCAGCGGGCGGTGCATAACGGGGAGATGAGCGCCGAAGAAGCCCGCCGGCCCGAACATTGCCTGGGCTCGATCAAAGTTTGCGTCGGCCCGCCGATGGAAGGGGCGGGGCTGTTGCCGCGCGAGTTCACCGCCTTGCTCACCCGCTCGCAGGCTTTGTTCGACCGGGTCAGGCGGCTGGAACAGCAGTTTCTTAACAAGACTGTTGAGGCCAGTCCGGTGCAGAATATCATGCGCGATTTGTCAAAGCGCCTGACCCCGGACAGCTAACCGCCGGGCCCCAACTTCTTAATCAAAAAATCCTGAACAAGCATTGGGAATCATTTGTATGGTTCCCTTTCAAACAGACCCGCTCCGAATGGGGAGCCGGCATTATTATGCCGCTTTTAAGCAAAAATTCTGTTTATAAATAGATAGTTGCATAGAAAAACAGTTTTTTAAAAAAACCTGTTCCAAAGTTAGTCAGGCTAATTATAATGATTAAAAAAATAACAATGTTGCACTGACAAACCAGGAGGAAACCCATGTCAGAAACAAAACCTGCCCGGGCAGGGCTCCACCAACATTTGAAAACCACGGCCTTGTGTTCAGTATTGGCCGGCGCGGCGGTTGTCTTGTCGTTCTCCGGCGCGGCGGCCGAACAGGCCGAACAGACGGCCTCGGCTCTCGATACGACGCAGGCGCAAGAGAGCGCCGAGACGCCGATCGAGGAGATCATCACCCTGGGGACCCGCAGCAAGGGCCGCACAGCGCTGGAGACGGCGGTGCCGGTCGATGTGATCAACACCCAGGACATACAGTCGACCGGCGGCACCGAGACCGGCCGGGTTTTGCAGATGATTGCCCCGTCCTTTAATTTTTCAAGCTCGAGCATTTCCGATGGCACGGATGCGGTTCGTCCGGCGACGCTGCGCGGCCTTGGTCCTGACCAGACCCTGGTGCTGGTAAATGGCAAACGCCGGCACACCAGCGCCCTGATCAACGTCAACACGTCGGTGGGGCGGGGCTCGGCCGGCGTTGACATGAACGCCATTCCGCCCAGCGCGATCGGCCGCATCGAGGTTCTGCGCGATGGCGCCGCCGCTCAATATGGCTCGGATGCGATTGCCGGTGTGATCAATATTGTCTTGCGCGATCAGAACGATGGCGGCGATGCCTCGGTCTATTGGGGTCAGACCTATGAAGGCGATGGCGATGTTTTTGTTGCCAATACCAGCTATGGCCTTGAGATTGGCGATGGCGGCTTTCTGACCCTGACCGGAGAATATCGCAACCGTCAGAACACCAATCGCGCCGGTTTGACCGGGGCGGTTCAATATGAGCTGATCGACGGCCAGCTTGATCCGCGCGAGGCGACGTTCAATCGCCGCAATTTCCGGATTGGCGATTCGGATTCCGAACAGGGCGTCGCGGTGATCAATATGGGCGTGCCGCTGAGCGACAACGCCAAATTCTATCTTTTTGGCACCTATTCAAACCGCGACAACCAGTCGGCCGGGTTTTACCGCCGGCAGAATCAGGTTAACCGGACGGTTGTCGAGCTTTATCCCGACGGCTTTTTGCCCCTGATCAATTCTAATATCAAGGACAAGTCCCTAGCCGCCGGCATCACCTGGACTCTGGGTGAGTGGGATGTCGATACCAGTGTTTCCACCGGCAATAATTCGTTCAACTTCGTGATCAGCAATTCACTGAACGCCTCCTTTGGCCCCAACAGCCCGACAAAAGCCGATGCGGGAACCCTGAAAATCTACCAGACAACCCTGAACCTCGATGTCGCCAGAACGGTTTTTCTGAACGATATCGACATCAATCTGGCGTTTGGCGCCGAACGGCGGCAGGAAAAATACAAGATCATCGCCGGTGAGCCGGTGTCTTATGCCAATGGCGGCGCGGTGAATACCAACTGCAATGGCTGCAACCCCGACGAGGGCGGCACCCCGGTGCCCTATGCCGCCGGCTTTCAGGTTTTCCGGGGATTTTCGCCGGACAACGCGCTGAGCGAAAGCCGCAACAACTGGGCGGTCTATCTCGACCTTGAATCCAATATAACCGATCGTCTGCTGGTGGATGGCGCGGTTCGCTACGAGGAATACAGCGATTTCGGCAGCACCTTTAACGCCAAGCTGGCGGCGCGCTTCGATCTGACCGGTCAATTCGCGGTTCGTGGCTCGGTCAGCACCGGTTTCCGGGCGCCTTCCATGCAACAGTTGTTCTTTAACAGCACCAGCACCCAGTTTGTTGAAATCGGCGGCGTGACGGTGGCCCAGGAGCGCGGCACATTTCGCAATGACAGCGCGGTCGCCCGGGCTCTCGGCATTCCCAAACTCAAGGAGGAAACCGCGCTTAACTTCAGTGGCGGTTTTGTGGCGACACTGCTCGATGGTCTGACCATTACGGCGGATTACTATCACATCTCGATCGATGACCGGATTGTGATTTCGGGCAGCATTCCCATCGCCACCCAGTTCCCTGACGTCACCGCGGCGACCGGGGCCACGGCGGGCCAGTTCTTCACCAATATAGCCGATACCCGCACCCAGGGTGTCGATTTCGTCGCCACATACGGCATGGCGTTCGATAACGACAGCGATCTCAAGCTGTCGCTGGCCGCGAACTGGACGGACACCAAAATCAAGCCGGGAACGATCAAAACGCCCTTGCCGGGGGTTTCCAACACCACCCTGTTTACGGCGCAGGATCGTTCGATTATCGAGGAATGGCAGCCGTCAAGCCGGATTAATTTCACCTCGGATTATCGCTGGGGAGCGTGGACGTCGGTATTGCGCCTGAGTTATTTCGGCACATATACCGTCTGCGAAGGAAGCTGCGATACCCCGAGCGGTCCAGGGCAGAATATCCAGAAATTCGGCAGCAAGCTGTTGACCGACTTGCAGATCAACTATGCTTTTGCGAATTCCGGCCTGGTGCTGAGCATTGGCGGCAACAACCTGTTCAATGTCCACCCCGATCTGAACCTGATCGGCCAGGCCCGGGGCGGCACGATTCCCGGGATCGTAAGCTCGCCGGGGGTGTTCAAATACTCACGCCGGTCCGCACCGTTCGGATTTAACGGCGGGTTTTATTACGCCAAGATCCGCTATAACTTCTAGGCGGGCCGGATGGGGGATATTTCCCCCGGACAGCCAAAAGGGAGCCGCGGTCCAATGGGCCGCGGCTCTTCTTTTCTTCAGGTTCTGTGCTTTTAAAGGCCCAGGTTCTATGCTCTAAAGGCCCCAGGTTCTGTGCTCTAAAGGCCGAAGTCGGCGAACCGCTTCTTGAACTTGGCGACCTGGCCGCCCTGGTCGACTAGGCGCTGGCTGCCGCCGGTCCAGGCGGGGTGGGTGTTGGGGTCGATATCAAGCTTCAGCGTGTCCCCTTCCTTGCCCCAGGTCGAGCGGGTCTGAAAGGTGGTCCCATCGGTCATTTCCACGGTGATCACGTGGTAATCAGGGTGAATGTCAGTCTTCATCTTTTTGCTCCGGCGAAAGGCGAGGGCGTTATATAACCGAGGTCCGGCCGGCTTGCAAGCATCCTTGATGCCAAGTTTCCTCGAGACCAAGTTTCCTCGAGACCAAGTTTCCTCGAGACCAAGTCTCCTTGAGGCCGGTTTGACAGACTGCTATAGGAAAGCGCGAGATGTTCCGTCGGCTAAGGATTGACAGATGACAACAAATGGTAAGGCCGATTCCGATACGGCCGCCCGCTCGCGCGGCCTTCAGGGCCTGCGCGGCCTGGCGCCGTTTCTGGCCACCTACAAGGGGACCATCGCCGGCGCGCTGTTTTCGCTGGTCATGGCGGCGCTGGCGGTGCTGGCCATTCCCCAAGCGATGCGCCGGTTGGTCGACATGGGCTTTTCGGCGGAAAACGCCGATTTCATTGACAGTTATTTCGCCGCCTTCATGGGGGTGATAGTCGTGTTGGCGGCAGCAACTTTTGGCCGCTATTACCTGGTGAGCTGGCTGGGCGAGCGGGTGGTGGCCGACTTGCGCCGTGCGGTTTATGATCATGTGATCACTCTGTCGGCCGGGTTTTTCGACGCCGCGCGCTCGGGCGAGTTGACCTCGCGTCTGACCACCGACACCACGCTGATTCAAAGCGTCGTCGGCTCCAGCGTGTCGGTGGCGCTGCGCAATGTGCTGCTGTTTTTTGGCGGCGCCATCCTGTTGGTGGTGACCAGCGCCAAATTGTCCGGTTTGGTGTTTCTGGTGGTGCCGCTGGTGGTGGTGCCGCTGGTGTTCTTTGGCCGCCGGGTGCGCCGGCGCTCGCGGCTTAGCCAGGACCGGCTGGCCGACATCTCGGCAATGGCGGCGGAAAGCTTCGCCGCGGTCGACACCATCCAGGCCTTCAACCATGAAGACTTCGAGCGGGCGCAGTTCGCCGGTTATGTCGAAAACGCCTTTGGCGCGGCGGTCAATTATATCCGGGTGCGCGCCTGGCTGACCGCGGTGGTGATTCTGTTGATCTTCGGCGCGGTCGATCTGGTGCTGTGGATCGGTGCCAAGGATGTGGTCGCCGGCCAAATCAGCGCCGGCACGCTGACCCAGTTCATCGTCTACGCCATCATTGTGGCCAGTTCGGCCGGGGCGCTGAGTGAAATCTATGGCGATCTGCAACGCGCCTCGGGGGCTATGGGCCGGCTGTCGGAGTTGCTGGCCACCGAGCCTGAAATCAAGGCGCCGGCCGAGCCGGTGGACCTGCCCACCCCGCCGGTGGGCGCGGTGACTTTTCGCGACGTGGTCTTTCACTATCCCGCCCATCCCGAGATTGCCGCCCTTGACGGCTTTTCGCTCGATGTGAGCCCCGGCGAGACGGTGGCGCTGGTGGGCCCGTCGGGGGCGGGCAAGACCACGGTTTTCAAGCTGTTGCTGCGCCAATATGGCTTTTCGCACGGGGTGATCACCCTGGATGGCGTCGACATCACCGTCGCCGACCCGGCCCGGGTACGCGAACGGCTGGGGGTGGTGCCGCAGGATTCGGTGATTTTCGCGGCATCGGCGATAGACAATATCCGCTATGGCCGGCCCGGGGCCAGCGACGAGGAAGTACGCGCCGCCGCCGATGCGGCGATCGCCACCGAGTTTCTTGAAAAGCTGCCCGATGGGTTCAACACCTATCTGGGCGAACATGGCGTGCGTCTGTCGGGCGGCCAGCGCCAGCGCATCGCCATCGCCCGGGCGGTCTTGCGCAATCCGCCGGTGCTGCTGCTCGACGAGGCGACCAGTGCGCTCGATGCGCATAGCGAACGCCTGGTGCAGGAGGCGCTGGAGCGGCTGCTGGAAAACCGCACCACCCTGGTGATCGCCCACCGGCTGGCGACCGTGCGCCGCGCCAGCCGCATCGTGGTGATGGAAGACGGTGCGGTGCAGGCGATCGGCACCCATGACGATTTGATGCGTCAGGGCGGCCTCTACGCCCGCCTCGCCGAATTGCAGTTCTCCAACGGGACCGGATGATTGCCAGCGCCGCTCCAGAGCGTTTGCCGCGATTGTCTGGCATTCTCTCGGGTGGTCCAGACACGCTGTGTGCAGTGCGGCTCGGCGCGCTGTGTTAGCCATGACGAACTGGGCGCGCTGACCATTGCCCATATTGATTGCGACGCCTTTTTTGCGGCCATCGAAAAACGCGACAATCCGGCCTTGCGCGATCGGCCGGTGATTGTCGGCCATGCCGGCGGGCGCGGGGTGGTGACCACCGCCTGTTATATTGCGCGCCGCTATGGGCCGCGCTCGGCGATGCCCATGTTCCGGGCGCTCGAGCTGTGCCCCGAGGCGGTGGTGATCGCGCCCAATATGGCGAAATACCGCGAGGCCGGCCAGCAGATCCGAGCGATCTTCCGCGCCGCCACGCCGCGCATCGAGCCGGTTTCGCTCGACGAGGCCTATCTCGATCTGTCGGCGGATGAGCGGACTGATCGTCGGCCGCCGCCGGTAATTCTGGCGGGCATCGCCCAGCGTGTCGAACGCGAGGTCGGGATTACCGTGTCGATCGGCCTGAGCGCCAATAAGTTTCTCGCCAAACTGGCGTCCGATCTCGACAAGCCGCGCGGCTTTTCGGTGATTGGCCAAGCCGAGGCCGCCGACTTCCTGGCGCCGCTGCCGGTGCGCAAGATCGCCGGCGTGGGGGCGGCCACCGCCGGGCGCATGGAGACGCGCGGGATTACCACCATCGGCCAGCTCCAAGAGCTGTCCGAGCAGCAACTGGTGGCGGACTATGGCAAATTCGGCCGCCGGCTGGCGCATTATTGCCGGGGCGAGGACAGCCGCCGGGTCACCCCGTTTCGCCGCGCCAAAAGTGTTTCCGCGGAGACCACCTTTGCGGTCAACAAACAGACGCCCGAGGATCTGTGTGCCGCTCTGTGGCCGCTGTGCGAGCGGGTGGCGGACCGGCTGCAAAAGGCGGATCTGGCCGGGGTTACCGTGGTGCTCAAGCTCAAGACGGCCGATTTCAGACTGTTGACCCGCCATTACCGGCTGGCCAATCCGACGCGGCGCGCCAAAGTGATTTTCAAGGCCGCCAGCCTGCTGGTCGAGCGCGCGGCGCGCGGCGCGGCGTTTCGTCTCATCGGTGTCGGCCTGGCCGAGCTGTCGCCTGGCCGGGCCGCCGACCCGCCCGATTTGTTTGGGCGTTGATCCGTCGCCCGGCGTTGTTATGATGGGCTTCAACGTCAGGTCAGGAGAGATGGTAATGACCCAGCGAACACCGGACTATGATGCGGTTGCGCGAACGGTTCAGCTTTACATCGAGGGATCGCGCAGCGGCAGCGTCAAGTTGCTCAAACAGGCCTTTCATCCCGATGCCCATCTGGCCGGCATGCTGATCGGCGAGCCGCTGATAGGCCCAATCGGGATGTTTTACGATGTGGTGGCCAGTAACCCGTCGCCGGCCGACGAGGAGGTGGATTATCAGGCCCGCATCGCCTCGATTGAGATTTATGGCGATGTCGCCTGCGCTGTGCTGATCGAGGACGGCTATGCCGGGCTTGATTTCATCAATCACTTTCAGTTGATCAAGCTGGAGGGGGAATGGCGGATTATCGCTAAATTGTTCCAGTCGGACATGCCGAAATCTTAGGAAACCGTTAATTGTTTTTTCACAGCCTGTGGGATGGGTAAAAACAGACGTATGGATAGCCTCTTATGGTAAGGATGGGATTGCGGATTATTCTGGCCGGCTTTCTGGTCCTGCCGCTGCTTAGCGGCTGTGGCGGCGGCGGCACGCAGGCGCCGGCGGTCCAGCCCCCACCGCCGCCTCCACCACCCCCGCCGCCGCCGCCACCGCCGCCTGATCCTTTTGATACGACGGAATTTAATGAAAATTTCGCCCTGGGCGCGGTCAATGCGCTTGAGGCCTACCGGGCGAACGCCACCGGCCAGGGGATAATCGTGGCGGTTGTCGATACCGGCATCGACATCAATCATCCCGATCTGGATGCCAATATTTCACCGGACAGCGTCAATATCGTCACCGGTGGTTTTGCCGGGGTTGACGACCCCGATGGCCATGGCACCGAGGTCGCCGGCGTTATCGCGGCGGAGAAAAACGACGACACCATTCATGGCATTGCCTTTGACGCCACCGTTCTGGCGATCCGCGCGACGACAAGCGTCAACGCCAGTTTTTCCGATAACGACATCGCCGCCGGGATCGATTACGCCGTTGCCCATGGCGCCAAAATCATCAATCTGAGCCTGGGCGGGGGTGGCGGCGCCAACCCCCGGCTCGATCTGGCGATGCGCAATGCGGTGAACGCCGGGGCGATGCTGGTTATCTCGGCGGGCAATGAAAGCCTTCCCGCCCCCGATGAATTGGCGCGCTTTGCCGGCGATCCCGGGGCCAAGGGGCAGGTGTTGATCGCCGGCTCGGTCGACTCGGCGAATGCGATCAGCAGTTTTTCGAATAATGCCGGCAGTTTTAGCGGTGTTTTCGTGGTGGCGCCCGGTGAAGGCATTCTCACGACCACCACCGATGGGCAATATGCGGTGGTTGCCGGCACATCGTTTTCGGCGCCGCTGGTGGCCGGGGCGGCGGCTTTGCTGATGGACATGTCCCCCGACCTGAGCGCCGCCGAAGTGGTTGATCTGCTGACCAGCACGGCGACCGATCTGGGGGCCGCCGGGGCGGATTCGGTTTTCGGTGTGGGTTTGATCAATCTGGCGGCGGCGGTGCAGCCGCAGGGCGGTCTGTCGGTAGCCGGGCTTTCCGGCGCCTCCGTCGGAGCCAGCACCCTGACCACCGGCGCGGCGTTTGGCGATGCCGCCAGCGGCACCAAAGTGTTGCAGAAAAGCCTGATGGTCGATGGCTACCGGCGCTATTACCGGGCCGATCTATCGGGCGGGCTGGCGGCGTCGGCGAATGCTCTCGGTGTGGCCTGGCGCGCCCGGCGCGCTGTCTACGGCCAGCAGGCGGCGTTTTCACTGGGCGGCAAGGTTGATTTCGTGGTCACCCATGTCACCCCCTGGGTGGCCTTCGAGGGCCGCCAGCCGCTTGAGCAGGCCGCCGATGAAAGCCGCAACCGGCGGCTACGCGAGATCGACTTTCAACTGGGATTCGACCTTTCCCGCAACACCCGGGTGACGGTGGCCCATGGCCTGGGCGTGCAAAGCGCCACCATCGGGCCGCGCGGTGAGGACTTTATCGCCGGCAGTCCGTTTCAAAGCCCCTATCTGCGCTTGGCCAGCGGCGGCGACAGCGTGGTCATGCGCCATTGGTTGGGCGACAATCTGGCGGTGGTAATGAGCGCGGCCAGCGCGGCGTGGTCCAATAATGCTCGCGCCAGCACCGGGCTGTTGGGTCTGACCGCCAGGCTCGGCCCGCTGCATCTTGGCGGTGAGGCCGGAGTGCTGCGAGAGAACAACAGCGCGCTGGAGACCGTTGCCACCGGCGTTTATGGCCGCATCGGCATGGCCAGCACCCGCTTTGCCTCGGTCTCGGCGGCGCTTGATTTTGGCGGCTGGTCGCTGGCCGCGCTGGCTTCGGCCGGCCAGACCGGGGTGCGCATGGCGCGGCGCGGCCTGCTAAGCGGCTTTTCACGGCTGAAATCGGCCGCTTTCGGCATCGGGCTGACCACCAACCGGCTGTTCGGGCCGGGGCATCGGGTTGGCCTGGCGGTTTCGCAGCCGTTGCGACTTTATCGCGGCCAGGCGCTGTTCACGGTGCCGGTCGGCATCGGCGCGGATGGTGCGATTGTGCGCGAAAGTCGCCCTCTGGCGCTCCGGCCCGGCGGTCGCGAGTTGGTCTTTGAGCTGTCGCACAGCTATCGCATGGTCTCGGGAGTGCAAGTGACGACCAATTTGGTGCGCCGGCGCGAGCCGGGCCATGTCGCGGCTGCGCCGGCGGAAACCGCAGGCCTGGTTCGGCTGAGCGCGCCGTTCTAGAGCGGCGGGGGTGGCGACTGACGGCTATAGCCCGCACGTCGGGATTTGTGGCGCGCGGTGGCCGACGGTGCCCGGGGAGGCGGAAGCGGCAGTCCTGTCGCTCTATCATCAGCTTGAGGAAACGCAATGGCTGTCGCCCGAGGCGCTGGCCGCCAGTCAGCTTGTGCAACTGCGGGCGCTGGTCTCCCATGCGCTTGAGGCCGTTCCCTGGTATCGCGATCATTTCGCGCCGCGGCTGGCCGGCCCGCCGGCGCAATTGACCTGGGACGACTGGGCCCGCCTGCCGGTTTTGCCGCCCGAGGCGCTGGCCGCAAATCAGGCCGGGCTGGTCAGCGCCAGCCCGCCGCTCGGTCATGGCGAGGCCCGGCCGGCAGCGATCGATACTATCGGCGGCCGACCGGTGCACATCATGCTCAACGGGGTGAGTGACGTGTTCGACCGCGCCATCGCCTTGCGATTTTACGACTGGTGGGGCTGGGATGTCTCCGGCGTGCTGATGGAGTTTCGCCATACCGGACAGCCCGGGGTGCAGCGCTACGATAATTGGGGCAATGTCATCAAAAGTGGCGCGCGTGTGGTGTGTAATACTGCGGCGGGCGAGGCGGCATTGGTGGCGGCGATCAGGCGCGAACAACCCGACTATCTCGCCCTGCCGGTCGCAGATTTCGCCCGGCTGGTGCGCGCCTGGCCGCGCCGGGGGGGCCGGCCGCGCCGCCTTAAAGCTGTCGTCGTCGATAGCCCGGTGCTGCCGGCAGAGCTGCGCCGGGCGGGAGAGAAGCGGCTTCAGGCGCCGGTCATTCATCGCCTCAGCCTACCCGGCCTGGGGGCCATCGCGCTGCCCTGCCCCGAACAGGGGGCCTATCACCTGATGAGCGAATGTTTTATCTCCGATTTGATTGCCGCGCCCGGCGCGCCCGCCGCCGGGCCGGTGACCGGCCGGCTGGTGCTGACCGCGTTGCAGAATTACGCCATGCCGCTGCTGCGTTTTGTCACGCCGCTGACCATCGAGCGCCTTGCCGCCTGCGCCTGTGGCCGCGGCCTGAGCCCGTTTAAGGTGGTGGAAGCATGACGGCGGCCCAATCCCTTTACGCACTGCTGACGGCCCGCGCCGCGCAAGCCCCGGATGCGCCGGCGATCATGGCCGTCTCGGGCGCGGCGCTGTCTTATGGCGCGCTGCTGACGCTGGTCGAGGAGACCGGCGCGGCGCTGAACCGGTGCGGGCTGGGCCGGGGCGATGCGGTGGCGCTGGTCGCCGCCAATGGCCCGGTGATGGCGACGGCTTTTCTGGCCATCGCCTCGAGCGCGGTTTGCGCCCCTCTCAACCCGGCCTATACCCACGATGAGTTCTCGTTCTACCTCGGGGACTTGCAGGCCAGGGCGCTGATCCTCGAGGCCGGCGGCCCCACAGCAGCGCTTGACGCCGCGCAGGCGCTGGATATTCCGGTCATAACGCTGCGCCCCGGGGACCGGCGGGACGGGCGCTTTCAGCTTGAGGGCGCGGCCGCCGGCGCGGCGCAGCGCGCCGGGCCGGCGGCGGGCGAGGGGCCGGCGGCGGGTGAGGACATCGCCCTGGTGTTGCATACCTCGGGGACCACCTCGCGGCCCAAGATCGTGCCGATCAGACAGGCCAGCCTGATCACTTCGGCGGGCAATATCGCCCGCACCCTGGCGCTGGCCCCGGCCGATTGCGCCTTGAACATCATGCCGCTGTTCCATATCCATGGCCTGGCCGGGGTGCTGTTGTCCTCGCTTCATGCCGGCGGCGCGGTGATCTGCACGCCTGGCTTCGATGCCGCCGCCTTTGGCGGCTGGCTGGCCGATCTGGCCCCGAACTGGTGGAGCGCGGTGCCGACCATGCATCAGGCGGTCCTGCGCCTATGCGAGGCCGACCCGGCGCTGGCCCGGGGCGCGCGCCCGCGCTTTATCCGCTCCAGTTCCTCGGCCCTGCCGCCCAGTGTGATGGCGGGGCTGGAGGCGGCTTTTGGCTGCCCGGTGATCGAGGCTTACGGCATGACCGAGGCGGCCCATCAGATCGCCAGCAACCCGCTGCCCCCCGGGGGGCGCAAGGCCGGCACGGTGGGACCGGCGGCGGGGCCGCAGGTGGCGATCATGGCCGGGGACGGGGCGCTGCTGCCCGCCGGGAAGACCGGCGAAATCGTGCTCAAGGGGGCGCAGGTGATCACCGGCTACGCCAACAACCCCGAAGCCAATGCCGCCGGCTTTCGCGGCGGCTGGTTTCGCACCGGCGATCAGGGGCAGATCGATGCTGACGGCTATATCACCATCACCGGCCGGCTCAAGGAGATCATCAACCGCGGCGGCGAAAAAATCGCCCCGCGCGAGATCGACGAGGCCCTGCTGGCCCATCCGGCGGTGGCCCAGGCGGTGGCCTTTGCTGTGCCCCATCCCAGCCTGGGCGAGGAGCCGGCCGCCGCGGTGGTGCTGCGCCCCGGCGAGACGGTGAGCCCGGCGGCGCTGGCCCGCCATCTGGAAGGCCGGCTGGCGCGCTTCAAGCTGCCGCGCCGGATTGTGTTTGTCGATGAAATTCCCAAGGGGCCAACCGGCAAGATCCAGCGCATTGGGCTGGCGGGCCGGCTGGGGCTGACCGAGGCCGGGGAGAGGGAGCATGTCGCGCCCCGGGGTGCGACGCAAAAGCGGCTGGCCGCCCTGTGGGCCGAGGTGCTGGGGCTCCGGACGGTCTCGGCGGGGGATGAATTTCTCGATCTGGGCGGCGATTCGCTGAGCGCCACCCAGTTGCTGCTGCGCATTGGTGAGGTTTTCGGGGTCGCCCTCGACATTGATGACGTGCTGGACACTCCCACGGTGGCTGCCATGGCGGCGCTGATCGACCGGCGCGAGCCGCAAGAAATAGTACCGCCGATTACGCCGCGCCGAAGCGCCGATGCGCCGACCAGCTACACCCAGGAATGGTTCTGGCGCATGGAGCAGATCCTCCCCGGCAATGCCGCCTGGAACCGGCCGAGCAGCCTGCGTTTGACCGGCCCGCTCGATGCGCCCGCGATGGTTGCCGCTTTTGGCGATGTGGTTGCGCGCCACGAGGCCTTGCGCCTGCGGCTGGCCGATGACGGCCGCCGCCAGAGCTTCGTGGAGACCGGACCGCTGGACCTGCCGGTGGTCGATTTGTCGGCCCGCGCCGACCCCGAGGCGGCGGCCCGGGCCCGGGCGCGCGCCTGGGAGCAAACCGCGATCGATCTGGGTGCGGGGTTGCCATTCCACGCCGAGCTCTTGAAGCTGGGGCCGGAGCATCATATTTTGTGCTTTACGGTTCACCATATCGCCTTTGACGGCTGGTCGGCGGGGGTGCTGATGGGTGATCTGGACGCCTGTTACGCCGCCCGGCTTGAGGGCGGCGACGCCCCGGCGCCCTTGCCGATCAATTATGGCGATTACGCCGCCTGGCAACGCGATCAGGGCGCAGCCGGCGCGTTCGACGAGGCGCTCGACTATTGGGCCCGGGAGCTGGGCCGGTCTCTGCCGCCGGTCTGGCCGGCTCCGGATGCTACCCCGCACACCCCGCGCCGCTATGAGGCGGCAAGCCGGCATCACACCATGAATCCGGCGATCTGGCCGGCGCTGCGCGATCTGGCGCGCGATGAAGCCTGCACGCCGTTCATGGTTTTTCTGGCCGGCTTCTGGGCCTTGGCCCATCGTGATCACGGCCAGCCCGGGGTGCGAGTCGCCACCCAGATCGCCGGGCGCAATGCGCCGCATCTCGACAAGGTGATCGGCCTGTTCTCAGATTCGCTGGCGCTGGTTGGCGAGTTTAAGAAAAACGCCAGTTTTCGCCATGCCCTGCGCCTGGCCCACCGGTGTATGATGCAGGCGCTGGCCCATGGCGCCGCGCCCTATCCCCTGGTGCTGGACCGGCTTGGCCTGCCGGCGGTGGGCGAGAGTGTGCCGCTGACGCCGGTTATCCTGCAGTTCCGTAACTTTCCGGCGCCCGCGCTGCACGGGCCGCTGGCCATGGCCGAGGCGCTGGCCGACCACAGCCTGGGCCGGTTCGATCTGTCGCTTTATCTCTGGCGCGAGGACGAGGCGTTGTTGGCCGAGGCGGCCTATGCGCTGGACGCCTATAGCGATGCGCGGATCGAGCGCCTGCTGGCTGATTACGACGCATTGCTGCTGGCCGCGCTGGCCGCGCCGGATGCGCCGTTGCTCAGTCTGTAATCTCGCTTTTGAAATCCTCGTATTTGCCGCTTTTACTGCGTGGTATTTCATCGACATAGGTAAAGGGAAGGGCGTAGGGATATTTCAGCCGGGCGCGCATCATCTCGCGCAGGGCCTGTTCTTCGGCATCACTCAATGGCCGTTCGGTGACCAGCGCTACCTCGATGTCCTCGGGGGTTTTCTGAACCAGTTGAAACTGACGGATGGGGGCGGCCGCCCTCAGGCTGTCGGAATTAAAACGCGGCCACAGCACATCGCCATTGGGCAGGCGTAGCATGTTGCGCGCCCGGCCCTGAATGCGCAAGAGCACCGGCAGGCCGCGCCCGCAGCGACAGGCGGCGCCCCGTTCGGCGTAATCACCGATGGCGTAGCGGATTAGCGGGGTGGCGTAATTATGCAGCGATGTGACAACCACCCGCCCGGTCTGGCCGGTTTTTACCGGCGCGCCGGCTTCGTCGAGCAGCTCGACCAGTACATCCTCGGCTTGAATATGGTAATGCTCGCCAGTGGGACATTGCGCGGCGATGGTGCCAACCTCCTGGGCGCTGTAAATATCACTCAAGGTCACCCCCCAGGCGTCATGGCAGGCGGCGCGCAGCCCGTCGGGCGGACATTCGCCAAAACTTGCCACCGCGCGCAGCCTTGGCAGGGTGATGCCCTCGGCCCGGCAGCTTTGGGTGAGCGCGAGCAGGTTCGACGGATAGCTCAGCAGATAATCGGGATCGGCGCGGCGCAGCCAGTCGATCTGGGCCGACAGCGGGCTGGCCGCATCGAGCACCAGAGCGGGGCCGCTTTGCCGCCCCGGCATCCAGTTTGGCCGCCGCGCGCCATCGGGCGGTTGGGCCTGGCCGTTGGGCACCGCGCGAATGGCGCAAAACACCGCATCAGGCGCAAAGTCGTGCCATAATTGATAGCGCAGATTGGTGGCGGCGACAAACAGTCCGGTCAGATGGGTGCCGCGGGTGACGATCGGAGCGCCGGTCGAGCCCGAGGTGGTGATGGTTTTGATCGGCTCATGGCCGGGGGGCGTCACGGCAGCATTGAGCGCCTCGCCGGCGGCCTGCACCTCGGCGCGCTCGAGAATGGGGATCTGGCGAAACTGTTTGAGGCTCAAGGTGCCGGGTGCCAGCTTGGCGAGCGGGGCCAGCCGGTCGCGGTAAAACGGCGCATGGCGGACGGCATGGTCGATCAGATGCTCAATTTGCAGGAGTTGATGGCGCAACAACCGGTCCGCCGGCCACCACTGGGTTTGGGCCAGGCTGCGCTCCAGAACATGGATTTGCGCATTGGCGGTGGACGCCAGGCCGGGCCACCGCGCGCCGGCCAGCGCCGAGCGGAGGGGCGGCGCGGCCGGTGGTGATTTTGATTTCTGCTGCTCCATGACCACAAACTTATGGCATGATGAACAGGAGGGATCAATTCGGCGGCGCTGACAGGAGGGCGAGATGACCCGGATAGAGTTTTTTTTCGACTGCTCCAGTCCCTGGACCTATCTAGCGTTTCACCGCCTGCCGGCGATCGCCCGCGATATGGGCGCCGAGATCATCTGGCGGCCCTTTCTGGTTGGCGGCGTGTTCAACAGCGTGAACCCCAGCGTCTATGAATTTCGCCGCGCCCCGGTGCCGGCCAAGGCGGCCTATATGGCCAAGGATCTGGCCGACTGGGCGCGGCTGACCGGGCTGACCATTTTATGGCCGCCGCGGGTTTTTCCGGTCAACAGCGTCAAGGCGAAGCGCGCCTGTCTGCTGCTTGACGGCACCGGCTATCTGCCGGATTTCGCGCGCGGCGTGTTTAAGGCCTATTGGGGCGAGAACAGGGACATCGGCGAGCTGGCGGTGCTGGCTGATGTGTGCCGCCAGTGCGATATCGACCCGGCGGTGCTGGAGGGCGTCAGCCGGCCCGAGATCAAACAGCTCTTGAAAGACAATACTGCCGAGTTGATCGCGCGCGGCGGCTTTGGCTCGCCGACCCTGTTTGTGGGCGAGGATATGTATTTCGGCAATGACCGGCTCGAGCTAATGCACGCCATGCATGCGCCGGCGCAGGGCCGGTGAGATCAGCAGGAGGACCAGCCCGGCCCCGATGGCGGCCAGGGCGACCGTGGTGAACACGCTGATATAGCCGTCCAGACCATTGCTTCCCGGCGTGCCGCTCTCGGTCGCCCGGGCGATCAGGGCGGCGATGTAGCTGGCCCCGGCATTGGCGAGAAACCACACCCCCATCATCAGACTGGCGATGCGTGGCACCGACAGTTTGGTGGTCATCGACAGGCCGACCGGCGATAGGCACAGCTCGCCGGTGGTTTGCAGCAAATAGGACAGCACCAGCCAGATCACCGCCACCTTGCCATCCGCGCCGGCCAGCGAGGCGCCAAATACCAGGATGGCGAAGCCGGCGCCGACCTGAAACAGACCAAGGGCGAATTTGACCGGAGTGCCGGGCTCGAGCCGGCGGCGCGCCAGCCCGATCCACAGGGCGGCAAAACCGGGGGCGAGCAGAATGATGAAGGCCGGGTTGAGCATCTGATATTGCGACGCCTTGATGGTGACGCCCAGAACCTCCCGGTTGATATTGCGATCAGCGAACAGATTGAGCGAACTGCCGGCCTGTTCGACGAAGGCCCAGAACAGCACCGAGAAAAATGTCAACACCAGCGCCACCAGAATGCGGTCGCGCTCGGTGCGCGAGCAGCGGAGCAGCGAAAAGGCGATGACGCCACAGACCGCGAGAAGGGCCGTTATGCCCAGCAGCCCGCCAACCATGGTGTGGTGCTGAACCAGTTGCCAGATCACTGGCACCGCCAGTATGGTGGCGATGATCAGCAGATGTTCGGTGCTCAGCCCGGCAATGACCTTGCGTCGCAGACCTGCCGGGTCGGGCGGCTCGGCATGGCCGGCGAGAAAACGCTGGCCCCACAGATAGACCGTCAGGCCGCAGGCCATGCCGAGGCCCGCCAGGCCGAAGCCATAGCGCCAGCCATAGGTCTCGCCCAGATAGCCGCAGGCCGCGGTGGCCAGCACCGAGCCCAGATTGATGCCCATGTAAAAAATCGTAAAGCCGCTGTCGCGCCGGCGGTCGCCGGGCTCGTAAAGCTTGCCGACGATGGTCGAGATATTCGGCTTGAGGAAGCCTACCCCGGTGATCAGCAGGGCGAGCGAGAAATAAAGCGTCTGTTCGGCCAGGGGGTCGCGCAGAATTTCGCTGCCACCTTGCGCGGCGGCGATCTGGCGCGCCGGCGGGCCTTCGAAGGCCATGCCGAAATGGCCGAGAACCAGCAGAATGGCGCCGATGGTCACCGCCTTGCGGCAGCCTAGATAACGGTCGGCGATCAGGCCGCCGATTACCGGAGTGGCGTAGACCAGCGCAGTATAGCTGCCGTAAATGGCATAGGCCTGCTCACCGAACAGGAAATGTTTGGTCAGATAAAGGATAAGCAGCGCCCGCATGCCATAATAGCTGAAGCGCTCCCACATCTCAGTGAAAAACAGAACATAAAGCCCCCGTGGATGGCCAAACAGTTCACTCATGGTTTCCCTTCCTCATCCCCCATGGATCCGGATCCTAGGGCGATAGTAAAGAAGAAACAACGTGTTCTATCCACTGGCCCGGGTGCTTGCGGCGGCCTCGGGCGGGGCGCGGAATTTTTCAAGCAGTTTTTCACGCTCGGCCATCACCATGGCCAGATTGCGCGCGCGGACATGGCCATAGCCGCGGGTTTTTAGGGCCAGGCCGGCGATCTCGGCGGCCAGCGGCCGATTTTGCGCCGTCAGAGCGGCGCTTAATTCGCCGACCAGCTTTTCATAATCGCCGATCAGCGCCCGTTCGCCGCGCCGTTCGGCGGTATGGCCAAAAATGTCGAACGGGGTGCCGCGCAGTCCCTTGAGCCGCGCCAGAACCTTGAAGGCATGGAACACCCAGGGGCCGAAGGTGGATTTTTGCAACTCGCCGCTTTGCGGATCGCGCCGCGAGATCAGCGGCGGGGCCATGTGAAAGCGCAATTTGAAATCGCCGGTGAACTGTTCCTTGAGCTGGTCGATAAAGGCGCCATCGGTAAACAGCCGGGCGACCTCATATTCGTCCTTATCGGCCATCAGTTTGAAAAAGCTGCGCGCCACCGCCTCGCTGAACGGGCCGGGGGCGCCCGCTACCCCGGTCTCGGCCTGGCGGGCGCGCTCGACCAGGGCCCGGTAGCGTTCGGCATAGCGCCGGTTCTGATAGGCGGTCAAAAAGTCTGCCCGGCGGGTGATGATCTGCTCAAGGGTCTCGCCGGGGTGCGGCGCGCCGCTGTCGAGCGGGCCGACCAGCTTGCGCATCAGGGCCGGGTCATCGGCGGCCAGGCGGCCATAATTGAAGCAGCGGATATTGGCCTCGACCGCCACCCCGTTAAGCTCGATCGCCTTGAGCATGGCCTTAAGGCTGACCGGCAGGAAGCCGGCCTGGCAGGCATAGCCGAGAGCAAAAATATTCGCCGTAATGCTGTCGCCCATCAGTTTGGTGGCAATGCCGGTGGCGTCGATGAAATGAGCGTTGGCCTCACCCAGCGCGCCGACCAGGGTACGGCGCAGCAAGGTGGTATCCAGGGCGGCGTCGGGGTCGAGAATGCTGGCGGCGGTGGCGGTGACCGTGCTGTTGATTACCGCGCGGGTGCCGGGATGCAGCCGCGCCATGGCCTCGCGGCCGACCGCGACCACCTCGTCGCCGACCAGCAGCAGATCGGCGCGCCCCAGCGGCAGGCGGGCGGGCAGGGCGGTATCGCGGCTTTCGGTAACCCGGACATGAGACAACACGCCGCCGCCCTTTTGCGCCAGGCCGGTAAAATCGAGCACCGAACAGCCATGGCCGTCGAGATGGGCGGCCATGCCGATCAACTGGCCGATGGTGATCACCCCGGTGCCGCCGATGCCGGTCACCAGAATGCCGTAGGACGGCCCGATTGACGCCGGCGCGGGAGCGGGCAGGGCGGCGATCGCCTGGTCCAGCCTGCCGGTATCCCCTTGCGCCGCGCGAGTGATTTCGCCGCCGTGCACGGTAACGAAACTGGGGCAAAAGCCGGTGATGCAGGAAAAATCCTTGTTGCACGAAGACTGGTCGATCATGCGCTTGCGGCCCAGCGGGGTATCCTTGGGCACCACCGAGATACAGTTGGACTTGACCACGCAATCGCCGCAGCCTTCACAGACCCGTTCGTTGATAAAGGCGCGCTTGGGCGGATCGGGATAAAGGCCGCGCTTACGCCGACGGCGTTTTTCCGCCGCGCAGACCTGATCATAGACAATGACCGTGACCCCGGGGATGTCGCGAAATTCGCGCTCCAGCGCTTGCAACTCGTCGCGGTGATGCACCGTGACCCCGGGGGCGAAACCGGCGTTGACGGGATATTTGTCGGGCTCGTCGGTGACCACGACGATGCGCCGGGCGCCCTCGTTGTGCACCAGCCGGGTGATTTGCGGCACCGTCATGCCGCCTTCCAGCGGCTGGCCGCCGGTCATCGCCACGGCGTCGTTATAGAGGATCTTGTAGGTAATGTTCACCCCGGCGGCGATTGCCTGGCGGATGGCCAGCGAGCCGGAATGGGTGAAGGTACCGTCGCCCAGATTCTGGAACACATGGCGGGTTTTGGAAAACGGCGCCTGGCCGACCCAGTTGACCCCCTCACAGCCCATGTGCAGAAAACTGGTGGTGTCACGGTTCATGAAGGCGGCCATCAGATGACAGCCGGTGCCGGCCAGCGAGCGGCTGCCTTCAAGCGGCGCGGTGGAGCGGTTGTGGGGGCAGCCGGAACAGAAAAACGGTGCCCGCACCGCCGGCGGCGGGCCGGCGTTGCTCCGGGGGGCATCCGCACCGCCGGCGCTGGCGCGCGCCGCCTCCTCGGGGGTAATATCAGGCAGGCGGCGGGCCAGCACGGCGGCGATCATGTCGGGGCGCAATTCACCGGTGCCGGGCAGCAGCGGTGCGCCGGTCTCGTCGGTCTTGCCGACCACTCGCGGCCGCTGGTCGGCGGGCAGATGATAAAGCGCATCCTTTAGCTGGGCCTCGACGAAGGAGCGCTTTTCCTCGACCACGAACACCTCGTTGCAGCCGGCGGCAAAGGCCGTCGCGCCCTCGGTTTCCAGCGGCCATGACAGGGCGATTTTGTAGATCGCCAGGCCGATGTCGCGCGCCCGCGCCTCGTCGATGCCAAGATCGGCGAGTGCCTGCAAGACATCGAGATGGGCCTTGCCGGTGGTGATCAGGCCATAGCGCGCATCGGCCGGGCCGAACACCCGCCGGTCGAGCCGGTTGGCCCGGGCGAAGGCGAGCACGGCCGGCAGTTTGTAGTTCTGCAACCGGTCCTCGGCGACCAGTTGCGGGTCGGGCCAGCGGCTGTGCAGGCCGCCCGGTGGCAGGGCGATATTCTGGGGCAGAGTGATGCTTGGCTGGCGGGTGTCGAGTGTGACCACGCCGGCGGTTTCCACGGTTTCGGTGATCGCCTTGAAGCCGACGTAACAGCCCGAAAAGCGCGACATCGCAAAGCCGTAAAGGCCATAGTCGAGATAGTCCTGCACATTGGCCGGGTTGAGCACCGGCACCATCCACGAGGCCATGAGCTGTTCGCCCTGATGGGCCAGCGCCGAAGACACCGCACCATGGTCGTCACCGACCACGATCAGCGCCCCGCCATGGGGTGCGGTGCCGATGTGATTGGCGTGTTTGAGCGCGTCGCCCGCCCGGTCGAGGCCGGGGCCCTTGCCATACCAGATCGCGAACACCCCGTCGTAAGCGCTGTCGCCATACCAGTCGAGCTGCTGGGTGCCGATCACTGCGGTGGCCGCCATTTCCTCGTTGATTGCGGGCAGAAAGCGGATGTTGCGGGCGTCCAGCCGGGATTTATTGCGCCACAGCGCCATGTCATAGCCGCCCAGCGGCGAGCCGCGATAGCCCGAGATAAAGCCGGCCGTGTTCAGTCCGGCGGCGCTGACGCGCTCATGCTGGAGCATTGGCAGCCGCACCAGCGCCTGGATGCCGGTCATATACACAGGGCCCTGGCGGACGGTGTAAACGTCATCGAGCGAGGCGTTCATTATCGACATGGATCACCTTGTCACATCATTGCTTATATGGAATTATAATCCGAAAAAGCGAAAAATGTTTCCAGAATGGGCCGGTTATACTTAGAAAATAAGGAAAATATTCCGAATTTAGGAGAATAAATAAAAATGATTTCATTGAGTCGGGTCGATCAAAGGCTGTTAAAGGTGTTGCAGCGCGACGCCCGCATCGCTTTTGCCGATCTCGCCCAGGAGGTGGGGCTGTCGACCAGCGCCTGTTGGCGCAAGGTGCGTCAGCTCGAAGCCGATGGTGTGATCCAGGGCTATGCCGCCCAGATCGACCCCAAGGCGGTGGGCGTCGCTTTCGACGCCTTTCTCTCGGTCAGCATCGATCTGCGCCAGACCGCCGAATTCGAGGCGGTGATCGCCAGTCTTGACGAGGTGGTAGGCTGCTATGCGATTACCGGCGAAAAGGACTATCTTGTCCATGCCATGTTCTCCAGTGTCGGGGCTTTTGACCACTTTGTGCGCCACAAGTTGAGCAGCCTGTCCTCGGTCGAGAACATCACCTCGAGCCTGGCTTTTCATACGGTCAAGCGAGAGCGCAATATTCCCCTGGGGACGGATTAAGAATCCCTAGCTGATGTTATCCCAGATGCGGCGCAAAAACTGGTCCAGGGTCTTCTGCTCTTCCTCGGAAAAGCCTTCGATTGCGCGCTTGTAATGGAGCATCGCGCTGGGCAGGATTTTCTCGAAGGTTTCCTTGCCCGCCGGCTTGAGAAACACCTGGACGATGCGGTTGTCCTTTTTCGAGGGCCGGCGTTCGACCAGCTTGTCGCGCTCCATCTGGTCGATCACCCGGCTGAGAGTCGATTGCCCGATCACCGTGAATTCGGCCAACTCGCCAATGCTGCGGCCGTCGCGGGCGCTGAGCACCGACAGCACGCGCCAGCGCGGCAGGGTGATTTTCACCGGGCGCAAATTCTCGCGCAGCGTCAGCGTCAGCCGGTTGGAAATGCGAAACAGTTTATAGGGCAGGAAATTGGCCAGCGCCTGGCCCGGCGCCAGCCGGTGGTGTTGATCGTCTGCCTGGTGATCGGTGGTTGGCTTGTCCATATTGATAGCACCGCTTTCCCGTCAGTACCGAAACCTTTCGCCTCGGCCCTTTACGAATATCAAAATATATGTATTTTCATATTCATGCAATCAAATCACACAGCGGATTGCCGAAATAACTTTAGGTCAGACGGAGGCGCGGTTCCATGAAATTCGGTATTCGGTTTATCGATTATGTCGGCTCATTGCGCGAGATCATCAACTGGGCGGTGCTGGCTGACCGGGCCGGGTTTGATTATGTCTGGTTTCCCCATGACACCTTCATGAAGAACACTTGGGTGGTCACCTCGGCGGTCGCCCGGGAGACCACCAGCATCAAGATCGGTAGCGTTGGCACCAACCCGTTCACCACCGATCCCAGCGAGATCGCCACCTATCTGGCTACCCTGGATGAATTGTCGGGCGGCCGGGCGGTGTTGGGCCTGGGGCTTCATACCCTGGAGATGGTGGAATGGACCGGGCGTGACGCCAGCGCGGTAATCGCCCGCACCCGCGAGGCGACCCAGATTATTCGCCGCCTGTTGCGCGGCGAGGTGGTTGATTTTCAGGGCGAGGAATTTTGCTGGTCGAAGCAATGCTATTTGCGTTTCAAGCCGGTGCGCGCGGATGTCCCGATCTACATCTGTGCTTTCGGGCCCGATTATCTCGCGCTCAGCGGCGAGATCGGTGACGGCAGCCTGCCGATGATCACGCCGCCGGAATCAGCTTCCTATATGGTGCCGGCGATCGCCGCCGGGGCGCGCCGCGCCGGCCGTGAAGTGGCCGATATCGACATTGCCGGCTGCGCCTGGCTTTCGCTGTCGCAGGACCGCCGCCTGGCGGAAAATACCCTGCGCAAGATGATTTCCTATTTCCGGCCCTATCTCGAAGATCAGGCGCTGGCCACCGCGGGATTGAGCGCGGCCGATTTCGCCCCGCTCAAGACATTGATCGACCAGGGCCGTTATGACGAGGCGGCGGCGGCGGTAAGCGGAGACATGATGCGCCTGGCGATTTCCGGCACGCCGCGCGACGTGATCGCCCAGATCGAACGGGTGGCGGCGCTGGGGATCACCCAGGTCAATCTCGGCGGCCCGCTGGGCCCCGATCCGGCCGAGGCCATCCGCCTGATGGGCGAAGAGGTGATGCCCTATTTTCGTAGCGCCAGCTAAGGCAGAATGGCGAAAACCCGTGCCGGAAAGCCCGAGCCGCCCTCGGGTTTGGGCCAGGTGGCGATAATCAGCGCGCCCTGTTCAGGAAGCTGGTCGAGATTGGTCATCAGCTCGATCTGATAGGCGGCGTGAGCGAGCACATAGGCCTCCAGATCAAACTTGAAGCGCGAGGCGTCGATCCCCCGGTCGGTGTCGCTGGTTTCATGGCCCGAGGCGGTAATGCCGCGCTCCTCATAGAGATATTTCAGGGTCTCCAGGCTCCAGCCGGGATAATGGCCGACGCCCTTGTCGTCCCGGTTGAACAGTTTTGCCGCGTCCGGCCAGCGCTTCGACCAGTCGGTGCGCATGGCGACAAAAGCGCCGCGGGGCACGGCCCCGTGCTTTTTCTCCCAGGCCCGGATATCGGCCATGCGCAAGGTGTAATCGGGGTTACGCGCCGCCTGCTGGTGAACGTCGATTACCACCAGGGGCAGCAGCATCTGTTTGGGCGGGATGCGGTCGAGCGAACGGCCGGTGCGGTGGAAATGATTGGGGGCATCGACATGGGTGCCCCACTGGCCGGGCAGGGTATATTGATAGATGAGGCCGCCGGCGCCCAAGGTGCCGACGCCGGGGTCATAGTGATAAAGGGTCAGGGTGCTTTCCGCCGGCAGGCCGGCGCCGTGGGGACTGCTCGGGGAAAAGGCGTGGGTGAGATCGACGAATTGTTTGGCGTGGAGCCGGGCGGCGATGTCCCACAGGCTTTTCTCGCCGGCGGTGGCGGGCGGTGCGCCAAGGGTGAGCAGGAGACAAATGAGGGCGGGCAGGCGCATGATAAGTTCCTTTCGCACTCTTCAGGCAAAAAAGAGGCCGGCTGACCCAAGTGTCAGCCGGCCCTGAAGCATGATCCTTGCGGACCCTAGAATTTCAGGTTGGTGTTGATGCCGACGGTCCGGGGCCGGTTGCGCAGGAAGGCCAGCGGGTCCTGATCGGAGGCGATGGCGTCAACCCGGCCCAGGACGTCGAACAGATTATTGGCGAAAATCGACACCCGCCAGCGCTCGCCCTCGATGCTGGCGCGCAAGTTAACCAGCGAATAATTGCCGATGGTCTGGGTAAACGGGTTGCCGTTGACCGGATCAATGCTGGTATTGGGGCGGAACTCGGTCTTCGATTTTCCGGTATAGGAATAATCAATGCGCAGCACACCGTTCCAGTCGCTGGAGACCGGCCAGGTATATTGCGCCGAGGCCGCCAGTGTCCATTTCGGCACATTGGGCATGCGATCGCCCTTGAGGCCGGGGAAGGTCACTTCAACCGGATCGACGCCGGGCACCACGCCGGGTTGATCGGCGGTCAGCTTGGCGTCGGTATAGGCGGCGCCCAGGTTGATGTCGAGACCGGCGGTCGGCTGCGCGATCACTTCAAGCTCCAGCCCCTTGATGGTCGCCGCGCTGGCGTTGGCGATGAACTGGAAGGCGCCGGTCGGATCCTTGCTGATGGTCTGAATATTCTTCCAGTCGATCCAGAACCCCGAGGCATTGACGATCAGGCGGCGGTCGAACCAGCTTGTTTTGGCGCCGATTTCGTAGTTCCACAGCGTATCAGGACTGAACGAGCGGGGAATTTTGGCGATCAGCGGAATACCGGCCGAGTTCACGCCGCCGACACGAAAGCCCTGGGCGGCGGTGGCGAACAGCAGAGCATCAGGGGTGACCTGATAGGCGAGGTTGAATTTGAGGGTGGTTTTATTATTACGCGCGTTGTTGGGCAGGATCGGCGGACGGTCGCCGGGGCCAAAGCCGAAGAACGGGTGGGTTTCCTGTTCTTGCGAGGTCTGGCGCGAGCGGAAATAGCGCACCCCGACGGTCGCCGTGAGGTCTTCCATGATAGCGTAGCTGGTTTCACCGAACAGCGCCTCTTGATGGATTGTGCCATCATTGGTGCGCCCGAAGATCGCCGTGCCGGTGCCGGTGAAAAAGTCGTTTTCCGGGTCCCAGTCGCTCAGCGGCAGGCCGGTGTTGATGTCCGAGGCGATGACCTGAACCTCGAAATTGGTTTTTTCGCGTTGCAGGAAGCCGCCGACGACGAATTGCAGCGGGCCATCGAGATCGGAGGAAAAGCGGATTTCATTCGACCAGATGCGGCGCGACTGCGGCTGATGAGTGATTGCCGGAACCGGGGCGCCGAAGAAAATCAGGATCGGCGTTGAATCAAAGTTGAAATTGAGGTCCCGGTTATACCAGTTGGTGGTCGCCAGGAAGCTGCCGATGCCGACATCCCATTCCGCCGTCAGGCTGTAGATGTCGATATCATCACCCCAGATATCCTGGGTGAAGGAGACGGTCTTCAGATCGCCGCCGAAAATTGGCGGGAAGGCCGGGGTCGGCACATGGCCGATGGTGCCGGCTGGAGTTTCGCGCGAGGTGCCGCCAACATCAGTGCGCTGGATCAGCGCCGAGGCGGTGATGGTCAGGCTGTCGGTGGGCAGGAAGCGCACAATCACCCGCCCGCCATCGGTCTGCTCATCGTTGATGTTGTTCATATTGAGCCGGACATTGTCGATAAAGCCGCCGTTATTGACCGTCCAGCCGACCGCGCGGATGGCCAGCTTGCCTTCGGCCAGCGGCAGATTGATCATGCCGTTCAGCTCCCAGTTGTCGCCGCCGTGGGCGGTGGTGCCATAAGTGCCGTCGACGAAGGCATCAAAATTGTCCATATCCGGTTTTTTGGGAATAATCTTGATGGTGCCGGCCATCGAACTTGCGCCATAGAGCGTGCCTTGCGGGCCCTTGAGCACTTCGATCCGCTCAATATCAATCAGCTTGATGTCGGCGTTACGGCCGCCGCCATCCTCCTTGTTCGAGGCGGTGATCACCGCCTCGTCCCAGTAAACACCGACCACCGAAGCGCCGATGCCATCGATGCCGCGAATAATATAGCGTTTGTCGCCGGGGCCAAGGTCCTCGAAGCGCAAGGAAGGCACCGAAATCGCCCAGTCGGCGAAATCACGCACCTGACGGGCCTCGAGCTGGTCGGCGCCGATCGCCTGAATGCTGATCGGAACATTTTGCAGCGCCTGCGCGCCGCGCTTGGCCGCCGTAACGGTAATTTCCTCGATGCCCAGATTCTGGGCGTCTTCGGTTTCGGCAGCTTCGGCCCAAGCGGTGCTGGCGGCGCTGGCGCTCAGCGCCAACAGCGAGACACTGGCAACGAGAAGCCGCCGTGTCGGCCGGACGAAAGCAGAGGGGGTGCTGACAAGCATTTCTGATGACCTTCCCTAATAACTGACCGGGTCTTTATTGACCGTTCTTGCGCTGGATGGCGTTTTGGAAATGGTCCATCCGGTCATGTGTTTCATACCATGATGCCCAAAGAGTTTAGGAGCACTCGGGCCGCCTTGTAAAGAAAATATATGCAAAATCATATGAAAACACGCAAAGCGCCGCCTACACTGGGCCACAGCCCGGTTTTCAGGTCGATAAGAGAGACGGAGAGACGTTCAGGCGGCGGCCAGAACGAGGGTAACACCGAGTTTGCTGACAAAGGCCAGGGTATCTTCCTGGCTGGCGTTGGTGACGATGATGTGAAAATTGGCCTCGCGCCACAAATTGAACAGACGGGTAATAAGCTCACGCCCGTCCTGGCTGGAGGCGATCCGTTTGAGATAGGTGCCGGGAACCTCGACATAGCCGCCATGGCGCGCGTCAAGCGAGGGTAGCCCGGAAATTGCGCCGGTGAAATGATCGAGCCACACCGGATGCCCCTGGCGGCTGAGTGCGCCGAGCGCCCGCGCGGCCTTGGAGCCTTTGTCGTTAATATCGAGACCGGACACCCGCAGGCCGATTTCAGGGACGGCCAGCGCATAACGGCCTATCACATCGTTGATATCGCGCACGAAAGTTGACTGGGTCAGGCTCGCCTGGTTGATATTGATTACTGTAGGCACTGGCTCGTGGCCATCAGCGCGCGCCGTGGTGGTCTCCAGCGCCGCGCGGTCGATCATGGCGAGATCGTGGGCGGCGGCGAGGCGCGGTTCGTTTTCCAGGATGATGTGCTGGCTGGCGAAGGTCAGGCTGCTATCAATTTCGACCTGGCCGAGGGCGAGGCTTATCTGTTCGAGATCGGCGCCGATTCGCACCACCGAGCGGCGGGCAAGCGCGATCCGGTCTTCCTCGATCGCGCGCCTGATCTGGTCGACACTGTCTTCAAGATGCCGGGTGGTTTGCGCCAGGCTGGCCGGTGCGCCGGGTTTCTTTTTGCCAAAACCACCGACAATACGCCCCTTGAAGGTGTTTTTGGCGTGGCTGAGCGAGCGTTTGAGGGTGGCGCGGTCGAGGTCGGGCTGGTCGAGCATGACGGTCTGCGAACGCATCGCTAGTTCAATCTCGCTGACCTCGTGTTTGGCGGCGGTCTCCAGCAGTTTGGCGGTAACCGTCTCATGGCTGGCGCCGGCTTTGCCAAGCAGGCCGTAACTGGTCTTGTCCAGCCGGCCAATCCGTCCCCCCGAGGCGTGGCTTTCCATGGTCGTCTCGACAGCCTGGCGGAACTGCCGGACCCCGTCTTTACCAAGCCGGCTGGCCACCGCGGCATCACCCAGCGCCGCCAGTTCGATCATCATCAAATCGGGGACCTGGGCGCCTTGCGCCGCCATCGCGTCGCCGACGAAATCGAAAAACTCCTCTTCGCCGCAAACCGCGGGCTTGCCAACCTCGGCCGCCGAGCGTTGGGGGCGGCCGAATTCGAGGCGAACGGCCTCGCCGTGAACCGCCGCCGGGCTCACGGCAAAGCGAATATAGCCGCTGGAGGCGTGTTTGAGCGCAATATCGCGGCTGGCCGGCGCATCGGCGTCAGAGCCGATGATATTCGCCGCCAGGTCGGCGCGGCCCTGGCCGACGCACAGATCGAGCAGGGACTTTCCGGTCAGGCTGCCAGGGGAATAGCCGAGGATTTTTTCGAGTTTCCCGTTGGTCTGCTGGACAATGCCTTCCTGGTTGACGATGATGGCCAGATTGCTCGCCATGGTTGCAGTCCTCTTGGTCCTGGAATTCTGTGCACCATAACCGGGAAATGCTTGCGATTGTGTAAACGCGGCGGCGACCAGGGGGCTGCCCGTGAGGCTGCGTGAGGGTCAGGGGGCGGGCATCAAAAGCCGCTCGGCAAGCCCTTTTCCCATCAGATGGCTGCTCAGAATCTCGTCGAGGTCCTCGCGGCTGGTAAATTTGTACCAGACGCCCTGGGGGTAAATCACCATGGCTGGCCCCTGGTCGCAGCGGCCCAGGCAGGAGGCGGGGTTGATGCGCACATTTTCCAACTCCAGCTCGGCGACTTTCTCGCGTAAGTAGGTGGTCAGGTCCTGCGAGTTTTTCTGGCCACAACTGGGGTGGGGGCTGTCATCGGGACGGCGGGTGGTGCAGCAGAAAACATGGAATTCATAAACCGGCTTGGGATCGTTCTGGCTCATGGATAACTCCTTTAAAATGTGATCGGACCCTTTTGGCCGCGGGACTATAGTTATTTCTCCGGAGGGGCGGCATGCGACATTTTATCGCATTTGAGCAGGCGGCGGCGCTGACTGAATAAAAATTCCATGATCGCGGTCGCCAGATAGAAAACACCCATCCACATCAGGCTGGCCCGGTCATTCATCCACAGATAGCCGCACAGCGTCAGCCAAGAGGCAAGACAGGCCAGCAAGGCGGCCAAAGGGCCCGCCGCGCCGATGGCGATGGTCCGCCTCAGGCGTAAGGAGGAAAGATTGATGCTGGCGAAAATAAGCAGGAAGGTGGAACTGGCGAAGGACGAAATGATGGTCAGATTGCCTGAATTAACGAATACCAGGGTAACCGCGGTAATGATGCACAGGCTGGCCCAGGGGATGTCGCGCATGCGCTCGCGCATCGAGAAAACGCGGGGCAGCGCTTCTTCCTCGGCCATCACCTTGCCCAGCCGGGCGGTGCCGAACAGGGTGGCGTTGATTGCCGAGGCGGTCGAGAGCAGGGCGCCCAGGCCGATCAGCAGAAAGCCGGCGTGGCCGAGAAAGGGCCGGGCGGCTACGGCTAGCGCATATTCTTTTTCCCGGGCGATTTCCTGCGCGGTCAGATTGCCCACCGCCACCAGAGAGACCAGGATATAGATGATGGTGGTGAGAATGATGGAGATCAGGATGCCGCGGGAAAGGTTGCGCTCGGGCGCGTCCATTTCGTTGACCGCATTGGGGATCAGCTCGAAGCCTTCATAGGCGACGAAAATCAGCGCCGCGCCCATGAACAACCCCAGCTCGCCCCGATTGAACACCGGCAGGAGATGGTCCGGCTTGAGATAAAAAAGCCCGGCAATCGCAAACAGCGACAAAATGATGACCTTGACCAGAACGATCATGTCCTCGGTGCTGCCGGCGGCCTTGACGCCATAAAGATTGACCCCCAGGAAGACCAGCAATATGCCCGATTCCAGCACATGGTTTATGGCGAAACCAGCCCCGTCGGCGCCCAGCATGGCGCTGCCGTAAACCCCGAAGGTATAGGCGTAAAGCGCCAGGGTGCCGATATAGCCGACCAGCAGCAGCCAGCCACCCAGGCCGGCGACATTCTGGTTTTTGAACGCCTGCTCAAGATAGGTGAAGCTGCCGCCGTCCGAGCGAAAGGCAAGGCCCAGGCGGGCATAAGACCAACCGGTGAGCAGGGCGATGATGCCGCCTAGGGCAAAGGCGATGGGCGCGGCGTGGCCGGCCTGGGCGACGGCAAGGCCGAGCACCGAAAAAATGCCGCCGCCCACCATGCCGCCCACGCCCATGGCCACCAGTTCCTTGAGCCCCAGACGTTCTTTAGGGAGCCCCAGACGTTCTTTAGGGACCAGACGGTTAGCGCTCGGTTTTGGCATTAATGTCGGGCCCCGGTTTCAGTCAGACGAATTTGACCTCGAGAATTTCATAGGCCTTGCGCCCGCCGGGGGTGTTAACCTCGACTTCCTCGCCGTCTTCCTTGCCGATCAGGGCGCGGGCCAGCGGGGCGGCGATCGACAGCAGCCCTTGCTTGATGTCGGATTCGACCTCGCCGACGATCTGAAAAGTGCTCTCCTCGTCGGTCTCGATATCGGCCAGCACCACCGTGGCGCCAAATTTCACCGTGTTGCCCGACAGTTTGGAGACGTCGATCACCTCGGCGCGGCTGAGCTTGTCCTCG
>Ga0114931_10001157_pt1 | contig 33506 bp, 31 predicted proteins | sample 2SBtaG_FD_89579 | JGI IMG/M metagenome (GOLD analysis project Ga0114931, IMG submission 89579) | Deep subsurface microbial communities from Kolumbo volcano to uncover new lineages of life (NeLLi) - 2SBTROV14_V59a metaG | ecosystem: Environmental > Aquatic > Marine > Volcanic | place: Kolumbo...
CAGAAGTTGTTTTCATGGTAGTGTAGTTAGTGCATACAAAATCAACCAATCTAGGCATTTCTTTTGCCGGATAACAGAATATCCCGTGGTCCCACAGGACGGATTGCTTCCTCGATATTCAGTACTTTTTAAAGCGTTGTCAGGACATCATTGATCAGATTCAGGCGAATCTGATTCGCAATGCTTGGCCTGGAAATCCCTCATTATTCAGATAGGAGCTAACACCATGAGCAAAGGACAAAAAAGCAACAAAGAGGGAAAAAAGAAACCGACCATGACGCCAAAAGAAAAAAAGGCGGCAAAGAAAGAGAAGAAAGAAAAGAAAGAGTCCACTGGTTTATTCGATTAAGATAAGTAGCCTTAACTAACAGGCGCTACCTGTTTTTTGTCTTGACCGCTTCAACGGCTGCCAACACAGCGTAAGCAATTTACATTCTATAGCTAACGAGCAAATTGCCTGAGTGTGGGTAGTCTGCGTTTTCAGCGAGTACAGGTCATAAGGCCTGTGCTGTGCTGACTATCCCGAGTTTGATCCCCAAAGTGATCTTAAACTCGATCAAGGAGATTTCCATAATCATAAAAGATTTTATATTGGGTTCGCGTGCGCGTAATACGCTGAGTAGCGATCAGGACACCGAGTTGCTGCGCTCAGAGTTGTTTAGCATTGAACAACTGAAGCGCCATGCAGTGATGCTGGCAGAACAATACAAAATCGATCCAGCCCCAGGCGCTGACAAATTACTGCCTCGGTTGGCAGACAATGAACGCGTTCTGCTGGCGGCTTACGATGTGGTGGCTATCACCACACCCGGTCAGCGGATTGTACCTGCCGAGGCTTGGCTGCTCGACAACTTCTACCTCATTGAACAACAAATCAATCTGGCACGGCGGCATCTGCCGCCTGGCTATAGCCGACAATTACCCCGTTTGGCTAATGGCTCATCAGCCGGTTTTCCCCGTATCTACGATTTGGCCTTGGAGTTGATTGCTCACATGGATGGCCGTGTCGATAGCGACAACATCACCCAATTTATCGCTGTTTACCAGACCGTTGATCCCTTAAAGTTAGGGGAATTGTGGGCATTTCCTATCATGCTCCAGTTAGCACTGTTGGAAAATCTGCGCCGTGTGGCCTTACGTATCGCTCGTCGACGGGAAGAGCGAGACGCTGCCATTGCCTGGGCAGATCGTATGCTGGAAACGGCGGAAAAAGAACCCAAGCAGCTGATTCAATTGATGGCCGAGTTTGCCTATGCCGATGTGCCTTTGACGGCGCCATTTGTGGAAGAGTTTTACGTCAGACTGCAAGCACAAGGGCCGACCATGGCATTTGTGCAGACCTGGCTTGAGCAGAAATTGCTAGAACAAGGTGTGTCGGCAACACAATTATCCGAAGCCGCAGCCCGCACCGCGGCAACCAATCAAATATCTATCGCAAATAGCATTGGTAGTCTCCGCTTCATCGGCACCATAGATTGGCGCGATTACGTCGAGTCACTCAGTGTAGTCGAACAGGCATTGCGTGAAGATCCGGCAGGGATGCACGCCAGTCAGGATTTTGCTACTCGCGACCGCTACCGGCATGTCGTCGAAGAGGTCGCCCGAGCTTGTGCACGCAGTTCGTGTAATGAGTTAATGGTGGCACGCGAAGCCATTGCACTTGCACAAACGGCGGCAGAACGATTGGGAGTCAACGACCGTAGCGCTCATGTCGGCTATTACCTTATCGATCAGGGAAGGCCGATGCTGGAGCGAGCGCTCTATTGCCGATTGTCGTGGCAAGTGCGAGCCAGCCGAGCGAGTCGGCGTGTGCGTCTCCCCCTTTACCTCGCACCGATTATATTGCTCTCCGTGATAGCAACTGTGTTTGTGTTGTCACCTTTCAGCGGTTTGGCACTGGCTGACTGGCGTTTTTGGTTTTTTCTTATAATGGGCTTTATCGGTGTCTCGGCCTTGGCCGTGCCTGTCGTGAATATGATCGTCACCCAAGTTTTGCCGCCGCGCGCATTGCCGCGTCTGGATTTTTCCAAGGGCATTCCAGACGCTCACCGCAGCATGGTGGTGGTGCCGACGCTGTTGAGTAAACCACAAGAGATTGATGATCTACTCGAAGCCTTGGAGATTCGTTATCTCGGCAATCGCGACGCCAATCTGTTTTTTGCCTTGCTGACTGATTTTCGTGATGCATCGGAACAAACCCAACCCGGCGATGATGACTTGCTCGCCTATGCACGCACCGCCGTGCAGAAACTTAATGAAACTTACCAGGATGATCGTCCCAACATCTTCTACTTGTTTCACCGGCCTCGTTTGTGGAATGCCTGCGATCAAGTGTGGATGGGCTATGAGCGCAAGCGCGGCAAACTGGAGCAGTTCAACGCCTTGCTAAGGGGTGGGGAGCCAACGGCATTTTCTGAGATTGTTGGTGATGATTCGATTCTCAGCTCCATTAAATACGTCATCACCCTGGACACCGATACGCAGTTTCCTCGCGATGCAGCGCGCACCATGATTGGCAACATGGCGCATCCTCTGAACCGACCAGTTTACGACTCGGACAAGGGCAGAATTGTAGATGGTTATGCCATCCTGCAACCACGGGCCTCAATCAGTCTGACCAGTGCGGCGCAGTCACGCTTCAGCAAATTATTTGCAGGCGAATCAGGTATCGATCCTTACACCCGCGAAGTGTCGGATGTGTATCAGGATGTGTTTGGCGAAGGTTCGTTTATCGGCAAGGGCATCTACGATGTGGATGCATTTCGTCAGGCGGTGGATGGCCGTTTTCCCGATAATCTCATTCTCAGTCACGACTTGTTGGAGAGCGGTTATGCCCGTTCCGCCTTAGTCACAGATGTGGATTTGATTGAAGAACATCCCGACTCTTATGCCATTGATATTAGTCGTCGTCATCGCTGGATACGGGGTGATTGGCAGCTGGCGGGTTGGTTGTTGCCGAATGTGCCCGGCAAATCCACACGCCAACCGACCCCGCTGTCAGCCTTGTCGAGGTGGAAAATTTTCGACAACCTGCGTCGCAGTCTCGTCTCACCCGCTTTGCTGGCCATGTTGTTGGGCGGTTGGCTATTGGGTCCGGGTCCTGCGTGGTTTTGGACCTTGTCGGTGGTGGCTGTAGTGTTCCTGCCATGCCTGTTGTCCAGCGCCATTGAATTCATCCGTAAACCCAAAGAGCGCGATTGGTTGGTCCATCTGCTTCAGACCAGCAGAGCCGCTGGTCGCCCCTTAGCGCATGCCTTTTTGACGCTGGCCCTGTTGCCTTACGACTCCCTGATTTGCCTGGATGCCATTGCGCGCTCTGGTGTGCGCATGTTGTTCACTCAGCGTGGATTATTGCTCTGGCACACCCGTGCCTATGCCCGCCGTAACGTCCTTCGTACGCTAGTCGATTTTGTGAAGGAGATGTGGATCGCGCCCGTGCTGACCTTGGGGCTGGCATTAGTGCTTGTCTTTAGCTTGAATGGCACGGCTTTGCTGTTCTGTGCGCCGGTCTTGTTGCTGTGGTTAGTGTCACCAATGATTGCCTGGTGGATCAGTTTGCCGTTGGTATCGCCCGTCCCCAACTTGAGTGCGGAACAACGTTCGTTCCTGCGTGCATCCGCTCGGCGCACCTGGCGTTTCTTCGCGGATTTTGTCGGTCCAGAGGACAATTGGTTACCACCCGATAACTTACAGGAATACCCAGAACCCGTTATCGCTTCGCGAACCTCGCCAACCAATATCGGCATGTCATTGCTGGCGGATTTATCGGCCTATGATTTTGGTTATCTCTCTGCCGGGGCGTTTCTACAACGAAGCGAAAATACCTTGGCGACAATGGAAAATCTGGAACGTTATCGCGGCCATTTTTATAACTGGTACGACACTCGCACACTGCAACCGCTGCAGCCGCAATATGTCTCTTCGGTAGACAGCGGTAACCTGGCGGGCGCGTTGCTGACCTTGCAAGCCGGATTGGCGGAATTGAAAGATCAGCCCGTAATATCCGCCAATGTCTTTCAAGGTCTTCAAGATACCTTGCAGGTGCTGCTCGAATACATGCCTTCAGAATCCGCGCCGGATCTGGCTAAAACGGTTCAGTCTCTACACCATAAACTAAACGCACTTATACAAAACACTTCGCTACAGACACTGGCAGATTTCGATGCCCAGTTGGATGAGATTCATCGTATAGGCGCTGAGTTGCTGACCTGTTTACCTGTGGATATCGATATCGACGGTGAACTTTATTACTGGGCCCAGGCATTCGACCAGCAATCCCTTGCATTGGCTAATGACCTTAAATATCTAGTGCATGATTCGCAGGCATTCAGCACTATTCCAACACTGGCCGAGATGGCCCGGGCGAAATCTCCTGACACTCATTCAAGCTCAGGTTCACTTTATAAAATCGCGTTAGAAAGGCTCAAAAGCATCGATAATTTGGTTGACCGTTGCCGCGAATTGGCGCAGATGGATTTTGAATTTCTCTACGACAGCGCCAGCAGTTTACTGAGCATTGGTTACGACGTGAGCGAACGCCGACGTGATCCGGCCTGTTACGACTTGCTGGCATCGGAAGCGCGTCTGGCCAGTTTTCTGCTCATCGCCCAGCAGCAACTGCCACAAAAACATTGGTTCGCACTGGGTCGCCTGCTGACCAGTCATGGTGGGCACGTGAGTTTGATCTCCTGGAGCGGCTCGATGTTTGAGTACCTCATGCCGCAGCTGGTCATGCCCAGTCACGACAACACCTTGCTGGCGCAAACCTGTAAGGCGGCGGTGGCACGGCAGATTGAATATGGCCGTCAACGGGCGGTGCCTTGGGGGATTTCTGAGTCCTGCTACAACGCCACTGATATGCATCAGGTTTATCAATATCGCGCCTTCGGTGTGCCGGGGCTTGGCCTGAAACGAGGTCTAGGTGAAGACCTGGTGATCGCTCCTTACGCCAGTGCACTGGCATTGATGGTGATGCCGCTGGAGGCCTGCCGCAATTTGCAGACCCTGGCCGCCCATGGGTTTCTCGGGGCCTATGGCTTTTTTGAAGCCATCGATTACACGCCCTCGCGGGTGCCACGGGGGAAGAACCACGCCATCGTGCGCGCCTTCATGGCCCATCATCAAGGCATGAGCCTGCTAGCCATTGAACACGTCTTACTGAATCAACCCATGCAGCGCCGCTTTATGTCTGACCCCCTGGTGCGGGCGACCGAACTGCTATTGCAAGAACGGGTGCCGAAGCAGGGGGCAACCTTGCATCCTCATGCCGCAGAAGTGGTGGCTGCGGCGCGTCCGCCGGAGGCCGACATCGGCGCCATCATGCGCGTGTTTACCGACCCCAATACCCCAACACCGGAAGTGCATCTACTCTCCAATGGTCGTTATCACGTCATGGCGACCCATGCGGGCGGGGGTTACAGCCGCTGGCGTGACCTATCGGTGACCCGTTGGCGTGAAGATGCCACGGCGGATAATTCGGGCACCTTTATCTATCTGCGTGATAAAGATAGCGAGGACTTTTGGTCCAGCGCTTATCAACCAACACTGCGCAAGGCCGATCATTACGAGGCGATTTTTGTCCAGGGGCGGGCGGAGTATCGCCGTCGTGATGAGGCGATCGAAACCCATACCGAGATCAGCGTGTCAGCGGAAGACGATGTTGAGATCCGTCGCGTCACCCTCACCAACCAGTCGATCCGTCAGCGGCGCATTGAAGTGACCAGTTTCGCCGAAGTGGTATTGGCGCCATTGAATGCCGATCTGGCCCATCGTTCGTTTAGTAACTTGTTTGTACAAACCGAGATCCTGTCCGAGCGCCGGGCGATCCTCTGTACCCGTCGGCCGCGCACACCGGGTGAAAACGTACCGTGGATGTTTCAATTGTTGGCGGCGCCAGGGGCAGTGGCCGATACGCCATCCTTCGAAACAGACCGGGCCAAGTTTATTGGCCGGGGACGCACCGTGACGAAGCCGGTGGCCTTGGAAGGCAGTGAACGCTTGTCGAATAGCGAAGGTTCGGTGCTCGATCCCATCGTCGCCATTCGGAGCACCATTACGCTAGCCACGGATGAATCGGCCATGGTGCAGATCATCTCCGGCGTTGCGGATAGCCGCGAGGCTGCCTTGGCCTTGCTGGATAAATACTGTGATCGTCACTTTGTTGAACGCGCTTTTGAAATGGCCTGGTTCCAGAGTCAGGAAGTGCTGCGCCATCTCAACGCCACCGAGGCGGATGCCCAAGTCTACGGCCGTTTAGCCGGGGCAGTGATTTACGGCAACGCTTTGCGACGTGCCGCGCCCAGTGTGATTGCTCGCAATCAGTTGGGGCAGTCAGGCTTATGGCGTTTTGGTATCTCAGGTGATCTGCCGATCGTGCTGCTCCACATCAGTGATGTGAGCCGTATTGAGCTGGTTAAACAGCTGTTGCAAGCCCATGCCTATTGGCGCATGAAGGGGCTGGCGGTGGATCTGGTGATTGTGAACGATGACTTCTCCGGCTACCGCGCGGTGTTGCAAGACCAGATTATGGGGCTAATCAACTCAGGGCCTGAGGCGCAAGTGCTGGATAGACCGGGCGGTGTGTTTGTGCGCCGTGCGGAAGAGCTGACCGAGGAGGATCGGGTGTTGTTCCAGAGCGTCGCCCGCGTGGTGCTCAACGATAGTGCCGAGACCCTGCAGGAACAGGTAGAGCGCCGCGTCATGGCCGAGCGGTTACCGAGTCGTCTGCTTGCATCTGTGTCGGCCGCAACTGAAGCGGTTCAAGCGCTGCCCCCACGCGAACGTATCTTCTGTAACGGTCTCGGTGGCTTTACCCCCGATGGTCATGAGTATGTCATCACGCTCGAACCGGGGCAGAGCACACCGGCACCGTGGGTCAATGTCATTGCCAGTCCGTACATCGGCACCGTAGTCAGCGAAAGTGGCAGCGCTTATTCCTGGGTGGAAAACGCCCACGAGTTCCGTTTGACCACCTGGCATAATGATCCGGTCAGCGATAGCAGCGGCGAAGCACTCTACATCCGTGATGAAGAGAGCGGCGCCTTCTGGTCACCCACGCCTTTACCGGCGTGCGGTCAATCAGGTTATGTCTGCCCACACGGCTTTGGTTATAGCGTGTTTGAACATGATCAATCTGGCATCTTTTCAGAGCTAACGACCTACGTCGCCATGGATGCGCCGGTCAAGTTCGTGGTGGTCAAACTGCGCAATCATTCTGGCCGTGCGCGTCGCTTGTCTTTGTCCGGTTATTGGGAGTTGGTGCTGGGCGAGTGGCGACACGCCAATCAGATGCACATTGTCACCGAGATCGATCCTCACAGCAGGGCGTTGTTTGCCCGTAATGCCTACGGTCGTGAATGTGCTAATCGCGTTGTCTTTGCTCAGGTGAGCGAAGCCGAACGGTCTGTGACCGGCAACCGTACCGAGTTCATTGGTCGCAACGGTTCATTAAGCAATCCGGCGGCGCTGGGCCGCGAACGCTTGTCGGGCAAGATAGGTGCGGGCCTCGACCCGTACGCGGCGTTACAGACCCAGATCGAACTGGCCGACGGCCAGGAACGCGAGATCGTATTTACCTTCGGCGCGGCGCAACATGTCGATGAAGCGCACTATTTTATCCAACGCTTCAGTGGCCCAGCAGGTGCTCGTCAGGCCTTGGATACGGTGTGGGGCTACTGGAACCACACTTTGGGCGCGGTGCATGTAGAGACGCCCGATCCAGCGTTGAACGTGTTGACCAACGGCTGGCTGATCTACCAGACCCTCTCTTGTCGCTACTGGGGTCGTAGTGGCTATTACCAGTCCGGCGGCGCCTACGGTTTCCGCGACCAATTGCAGGACACCATGGCACTGATTCACGCCACGCCATGGCTGGCCCGCGAGCAGATCATCCGCTGCGCCGAACGCCAGTTCAGCCAGGGCGATGTGCAACACTGGTGGCATCCACCCAACGGCCAAGGTGTGCGTACCCAATTCTCCGACGACTATTTGTGGTTGGCCTATGCCACCTGTCGTTATGTACAGGCAACTGGGGATACGGCGGTGCTAGATGAGTCTCTGCATTTTCTCGAAGGGCGCGAACTTAACCCCGGTGAAGAGGCCTACTACGACCAACCACAGCGTTCAAACGACACCGCTACGCTCTATGAACATTGCGTGCGTGCCATCAAATATGGGCTGCGCTTTGGTGAACACCAACTGCCGTTGATGGGTTGTGGAGATTGGAATGACGGCATGAATATGGTCAGTGCCGAAGGCAAAGGCGAGAGTGTTTGGCTGGCGTGGTTTTTGTATGAAAACCTGCAACAGTTTTCCGAGTTAGCCCGTGGACGTGATGACCAAGGCTTTGCTGATCTCTGCACAGAGCAAGCCTCAAAACTGCTTACGAATATTGAGATAAACGCCTGGGATGGCGCCTGGTATCGACGCGCCTATTTTGATGATGGCACGCCCTTGGGTTCAGCCCAGAACGCCGAATGCCAAATTGATTCAATCAGCCAAAGTTGGTCGGTGATCTCAAACGGCGCGAATCCTAAACGTGCGCGCCAGGCGATGGAGGCGGTGGATCAACGGCTGGTGCGGCGTGATGCGCAGTTAATTCAACTCCTCGATCCGCCCTTCGACAAATCAATGCTTGAACCGGGGTATATCAAAGGCTATGTGCCCGGTGTGCGTGAAAACGGCGGCCAATATACCCACGCCGCCATTTGGGCCACCACAGCATTTGCCAAGCTGGGTGAAAAAGAACGGGCCTGGGAACTGTTTGGCATGCTCAATCCCATTAACCGTGGCAGCCAGCCGGAAGCGATTGAACGTTACAAAGTCGAACCCTATGTGATGAGCGCAGATATATACGCTGCCGCGCCCCATACCGGTCGCGGTGGCTGGACCTGGTATACCGGCGCGGCAGGCTGGATGTATCGCCTCGCGGTGGAAACGCTGCTGGGCCTGCACCGGGAAGGGGATCAACTGCGCATCGCACCGTGTGTGCCAGATCATTGGCAGAGCTACAAAATTCATTACCGCTATCGCGATACCTTCTATCACATCACTATTTACTGCGCAGATGATGGTGCAAGGCGTGTGACCTTGGATGGTGTGGTGCTCAACGAGGTGGATGTGATTCCCCTGGCGGATGATCACCAGGAGCATCATGTTGCAGTGGTGTTGGCTTAACCAAGCTAGCCTGACTACCAGAGTTACCTGATTGGCAATCGCCCGTTTGGCTTGAATAAAAGGACTTGATATGAACGTGTATACAGTTAAATGCAATCCGCCGGGAGGGTATCCCAATGCCATCTAATAATAGCGGCGGCCCAAAAAATCCCTGGGGTGATGGTACTGGGTCTGGCTCTGGTTCGGCCCCTGATCTTGATGACCTTGTTCGTCAGGGCCAGGATCGCTTGAAGAAGATGATGCCAAACGGCAGCCCGCGGGGGATGATCATTCTTATTCTTGTCGCACTGCTTGTTTTTGCAGCATGGAGCGCCTTTTACACGGTGCCGAGTGATTCCGTCGCTGTAGTGCAACGTTTCGGTCAATACCTCAAAGAGGTTCCGCCGGGGCTGCATTTGAGGATACCGCTAGGCGTTGATGCGGTGACCATCGTGCCGGTTAAACGGCAGTTAAAGCAAGAGTTCGGCTTCACCACCCCAGGTTCCACCGACCCACATCAAAGCCCACGCGACGGCAAGCGGGAAACTGAAATGGTGACCGGTGATCTCAACGCCGCGCTGGTGGAGTGGGTAGTTCAGTACCGTATTTCAGACCCCTTCAAATATCTGTTTGAGGTGCGCGAACCGGGCGCCACGCTGCGTTATGTTTCCGAATCGGTGATGCGTGAAGTGGTGGGTGATCGTACCGTGGACGAGGTGATCACTATCGGCCGACAGGAGATTGAAATTGAAGCGCTGACCAAGATGCAGGCACTCTCTACCAAATACGTCATGGGTATCAGCATCGACCAGGTGCAATTGAAAAATATCAACCCGCCTGCGCCGGTGCAGGCCTCGTTTAATGAGGTTAATCAAGCTCAACAAGAGAAAGAGAAACTGATCAACGAGGCGCGGCGCGATTACAACAAAGTCATCCCGCTGGCTGAGGGTGAAAAAGATCAACGCATCCGCGAGGCCGACGGCTACCGCCTCAAACGCATCAATGAAGCAGAAGGGGATGTGGCGCGTTTCAACGCCCTGCTAGCGGAATACAACAAGGCTCCAGAGGTAACGCGTCGGCGCATCTATATCGAAACTCTGCAAGAGGTCATGCCGGGTATCCGTAGTAAGATTGTTGTGGATGATCAAATGCGCGGCATCTTGCCGTTGCTCAATCTCGATGCTCAACAAGGGGTGAAACCATGAAGATTAAATCCATCGCAATGATCACGCTGCTGGCTTTGGGAAGCTACGTGCTAATGAGTTCACTCTATACGGTGGGCGAGGTTGAGCAGGTGATTATCACCCAGTTCGGTAAGCCGGTCGGCGACCCTGTCACGGAGGCAGGTTTGAAGATCAAGGTGCCTTTTATTCAGGATGTGAATCCCATCGACAAACGCGTGCTGGAGTGGGACGGCAACCCTTCGGATATGCCCACCAAAGATAAACTCTATATCTCAGTCGATCTGTTTGCCCGCTGGCGAATTGTCGAACCGCTGCAATACTTTTTGCGTATACGCGATGAACGCAGCGCCCAGTCTCGTCTTGACGATATCCTCGGCAGCGAAACCCGCAACGCGGTCGCTAAACATGAGTTGATCGAAATCATCCGTACCACTAAAGATCGTGTGCCGCTGCGTGATGCCCTGCTGACCGATGCCGAGCGTGAGTTGAACATGGGTGCACTGGTGCCGATTCAGAAGGGCCGTCAACTTGTCGAGCAAGAGATCTTTACCGCCGCAGCCGAGAAGGTGAAAGTATTTGGCATTGAACTGCTCGACATTCGTTTCAAACGCATCAACTACAACGACAGTGTGCGACCGAAGATCTATGATCAGATGATCAGCGAACGGCGCCAGATTGCGGAACGCTTTTTGTCGGAAGGCAATGGCGAAGCGGCTCGTATTCGCGGTAATCGTGTGCGTGATCTCAATAAAATCCAATCGGAAGCCTATCGGGAAGTGGAAGAAATACGCGGTGCAGCCGATGCCAAAGCGTCGGAAATCTACGCCAGTGCCTATAATCAAAGCCCCGAAGCCGTGAACTTTTATGAGTTCACCCGCACCCTGCAATCCTACAAATCCATCATCGCCAACAACACAACATTGGTGCTCTCCACCGATAGCGACATGTTTAAATTTCTAAAAGGCATGGTGCCCGGAGTTATGCCGGCAACAGGAAATCAACGATGAGGCTACACTTTCCCAACCCCAGTCGCAGTTTTGATGAAATCCATAACCACGTACTTTTTTGGGGGTATGATAAAACAATGGAAGTCTCTTTTTTTCTTGATGTTGCGGCCCTAAAACGGCTTTACCCGGAAATGGATAACGTTGAATCGGGGTTCTTGAAGGCCTTCGACACTGCGCGGGAGCGGATCTATGAAGTGGCGGATAAAGTCTACCACCAAGGGGGAGGGGGGAAAGGCACCTACGCTTATGTTTTAGCGGCGGAGGACTTTTAAGCGATTACACCTTACTGACTGAGTGGAAAAGCTGGACGCAATTTCACGCCAAATAATTAAGGTTGCGACTTAATTACTCGTTTTTACGTTTGCTGTACTATGTTTTAAATATCCTTCTTTCTGCGCTTCGCTGAGGGGCATCATGGTCTATGTCATACGGTGCAGGATGAGATTGAACGGGTTCAACGTAAACATGTACGAGAGGCGTATTGTCAATGACTACACGGTCTAACGATATTGCAGATTTTGTCGAAGAGACAGATGCTGATCGGCGCAGAGGTATCCTTGCCGACAATGTGCTTTCTCTGGATTTGGTGTCGGCCTTTGCTGGTGATAGAGTGCTTACCGAAGCTGAAAAAGATTATTTTTCCGATCTCGAAAATAGTCGTGGCCGCCGATTCTTTTCCGATGTTTTATATTCGATTACTCACCAGTATTTTCCCCCTGAAGAGGCGAAAGTACTATGGATTCAAATTTTACAGCATAAGCATTTATTATCGGAAGCGCTGGGGAGGAATGTCAGAATTGCTGTGGCGGCGCTGGACTACCTTTCAAATATTACTGACAACATGGATGCCGCTACCTTGGTGGGTGAGGTCCATATTGTCGAAATTATTGGTCTTTCTTTGCGCGATGGTTTGACTAGTCTTTTTAATCATAGCTACTTCTATCAGCAGATCGACTTTGAGGTAAAACGCTACGTGAGATACGGCACGCCAATCACGTTAGCGTTAATTGATATTGATGATTTTAAGACGGTTAATGATACTTACGGGCACAGAGAGGGCGACAGAATTCTCTCCGCGATGGGAAAGATGCTGCTACACCTGGCAAGGGATTCCGATATTTGTTGTCGTTATGGTGGTGAGGAGTTTGCCGTCATTTTACCGTTGACCTCAGTCCATGAAGCCGATGCTATTGCCAATAGAATTAGAAAGGAGCTGGCGCAAGACCTGCCTGATGGCCTAAAAGTGACTGTGAGTATAGGCGTGGCTGCGTGTGGGGGAAATACTGCGACATATCAGCAGCTTGTGGAACAGGCCGATGCGGCGCTGTATCGAGGCAAGAAAAGCGGCAAGAACTGTGTCGAAGTGGCTACAGATGACGACGTGTAAACGGGGAAGGGTAACAGGATCGAATGACCCAGCTCACGAATGTACTAGATTCAATAAATCATTGAATAAACCGGAGCACAAATGAATCAAGCAAAAAACCTATCCGAATTGTTGGGCCGTACTGTGTATGCCCTGATCAGTTTATCGTTGTGTGTCATTAGTCTCACCATGATGGGGGTTGCCCTCTGGGGTATTTGGATCTCTGTGCATGAAAAAACCTTGCTGGTGACGGCGCTTCTCGATGCCATCGGCTTGATTGTCATCGGTATGGCGGTTTTTGATGTCTCAAAATTCTTGTTGGAGGAAGAGGTCTATAAAAGTAATAATGTACAGTCACTGGCGAAAGAAAGAGGCACTTTGTTAAAGTTTCTCGTCATTATATCCATAGCCGTGAGTTTAGAAGCACTGGTGTTTATTTTTGATGCAGGGAAAAAAGATATCAGCATGTTGATCTATCCAACCTTTTTGCTGATCGCGGCTGTCTTATTGGTTATTAGTCTGGGCGTGTATCAAAAGCTGACCCAGGCAGAGCGATGAATGAGTCGGTCTGTTAACGAAGGGCTTTTCGGCTTTAGAAACCCATGAATAACGGCCAGCAGAGTCAAACAGATATCTCCCGGCTTCCTAAAGAACTGATTGACTGGCTAACCAAGCCGGTGACGCGTGTGCTGCGCATCGAAGCGGCAGCAGGTGCAGTATTGTTGCTGTTTACGCTTATCGCCTTGTTTTTATCCAATTCACCGTGGGCGATTCCTTTTACGGAGGTTTGGGAAACCGAGGTCGGTATTCACATAGGGTCGTTGGAGTATGGCCGTTCCTTGCGAGAGTGGATCAACGATGCGTTAATGACCTTATTCTTTTTTGTTGTTGCGCTTGAACTCAAACGGGAACTAGTGCTTGGTGAATTGCGCAACCCGCGCATTGCGGCCCTATCGATAGCCGCAGCCGTGGGCGGCATGTTGGTGCCGGCTCTGTTTTATCTGATGCTTCAGTCCGGGCAGCCCGGTCAGAGCGGCTGGGGTACGGTCATGGCAACCGACACTGCATTTGTTATCGGCTGTCTGGCGCTGTTGGGAACACGCATCCCCCAGAGCCTGCGTATTTTTATGCTATCGCTGGCGATCGTTGACGACATTGGCGCTGTGCTGGTGGTCGCCATCGGCTATGGCAGTGATATTCACTGGAAAGGGCTTGCTATGGCTGCTGTCGGCATCGTCATCGTCCGCGCAATGGCGCTGCTAGGGGTTCGCAGTATGGTGATCTTTTTCCTTGCTGGTGGTTTAATCTGGGTTGCTGTCGATGCCTCCGGGATTCATGCAACTGTGACCGGTGTTATCCTGGGATTAATGACGCCGACCTCGAAATGGGTCAGCGATGAGCGTTTACATGCAATTTTAGACCAGGTTGTTGCTTATCCGCCGGGTGACCACTGGAGTGGTGACACGGAGGACCGCAAGACATTGCGCTTGGCATAGGCCGCAGTACGTGAAACGCTGTCACCGGTTGAGCGCTTGGAGATGAAGCTGCACCCGTGGGTCGGGTTTGTGATTATGCCGTTGTTTGCCTTTGCCAATGCAGGGGTGTCGATCTCTTTTGCTGAGTTTGGCAGCTCCGTTACCGTGGCGGTATTTGTAGGTTTTGTGCTGGGCAAACCAATTGGGGTATTGCTATTTAGTTGGTTGGCTTTGCGCATGGGCATTGCGATGCGTCCTCCGGATCTTAACTGGATATTACTGGTTGCCGGCGGATTACTTGCAGGCATCGGTTTCACGATGGCGTTGTTTATTGCCAACCTGGCATTCAGCCCCGCTTTGATCAACGACGCCAAACTGGGCATTTTGGCAGCATCGGTTTTTTCCGCGCTGGCGGGTGTTATGCTATTAAGCGGGTGGTCTGCTCGTTCTCAGTGTTCTAAATGCCATTAGCGGACAGCTAACAAACCCCTTAGGCCGCGTCGATCCCAGACATATGCTCGCTACCGCTGGACTTATCGACTAGGATAAAACATGCAGCGCTATAAAATTCTTCATCGAACCTATTATAACTTTTCGAGTGAGGTACTACTTGAACCCCACGCGTTGCGTCTACGCCCGAGGGAGGGACATGAGCTGCGCATCGAATCGTCAACGCTAGAGATTACTCCTTCATTCTAGCTCTCATGTAAAACATCCAAACCGCCAAAAGCAGCACCTCCCAAAGATGTGCACCTAAACCTCCATGACTGGTTTGTTAAGACCCCACATTTACTTCCACAAGTTCAACAGCTGAGTCTTCGTCACCGGTTGATTCAAACATGTCACTCTCATCTGACAATTCAGCACCAGAATCTTCATAAGCTGCTAATTCAGACGCATCATTCGCTATAGATGGTTGATCCAAGTTCTGACTATACTTTACAGTGGCGTAATCGGTGTTGTACCAACCCATTCCAACATCTTTATTACTGGTCCGATTTCGCCTGTTCCACTATTTTCTAGTGGTGTGTTTTACCTCGCAGTGGCAATCTCAATGGTTTGGTCTACTCTAAATCTCAGGGGGAGATACCGTTTGTTTTACCTATACTTTTCGGTATTGTCGCCGAGAATGACTACAAACTCTTTAGGCGGCGTCGGTAGAGATACCGTACAATAGGTAAGGTGGAGTATCTCTACAGAGTTAGGCGTTCTTTGCCCCGATCTGCTTGGTTCCCGAACCTTTTAGATGGATCATTAGGCAAGAAATGAAATTATTTTTAAGAAATTTCTGAGCATGGTATTTTTCATGGTATTGTCACTTACATCAAAAATTAAGCTATTGATGTTAAAGCGTAATAATGGCTCATTTACAATCGAGTGGGAGTGACAGGAGTTTGTAACGCATTGAATTATAATGATTAAAAATATTCAATCGATAATGTAATCTGCATCATCAATGGTAATTTACATGGTGTTTATTGCGCGTTTCTAGCCAGAAAACATCGATACCATGAGAGGAAGTTAGATGCTGGCATGGTATCGGAGAGCTTGAACTGCGTGCATGCGTCAAGATTCGCACAAGTACAGGGTCTATTTCGGACTACATGATGACAGAGTTGCCACACAAGGGTTATGTTGCTCCGATTGTGGCCACTCGCGGTGGAAGGAAACACCAAAGGTGTTGCTATTCCATCAGGGCCGCAGTAAGTAGCATTAGTGTTTCGGTAATCTCGACCAATGCCCCGGCGGTATCACCGGTGACGCCACCAATACGCCGCAACATGAGAGTGCGTAGCGCAAAGAATATGCCTGCTACGGCAAGAAGCAGCCAAAACGCGTCAACACCGAGTATGATGGGGACGGCTGCCAAAGTGAAAAAAACAATGCCCAGGCGTGCACGACGTGGCAAATGCTTTGCAAGCAGGCTTCCAAGGCCGCTTTCCCGCACATAGGGCGTAGTGAGGAAAAGCAGTACCAGGGCGGTACGGCCAAGGACTGGGATCAACACCAGGACTTCCCAATTTTCTGTTGTGATGAGGTGTTCAAGCGCCGCAAACTTGATCAAGAGCACCAGTACCAGGGTGACTACCGCCGCTGGGCCGTAATACGGGTCTTTCATGATCGCGAGTGTCTTTTCGCGATCACCGAGGCCACCTAGCCAGGCATCAGCGCTGTCGGCCAATCCATCGAGGTGAAGAGCGCCGGTAAGCGCAACCCAGAAGGCGAGCAAAACGGCGGCATGCAGGCTGGTGGGCATCCCGCTACCAAACCATCCCAACGTGACGAGTAGTAGCCCGAGGATCAAACCGACCAGCGGATACCAGGCAAGAGAACGGCCAATTTCCTGTTCGCCGATCTCATTCAGTCGAGGTGTTGGTAAGCGTGTTAATAACTGCAGGGCGATGATAAACGGACGCAACATTTATAGGCTCCCAGCATGAAAGACAAGGCAGGCGCTGGGCGGTTGTCCCTGTGCGTGATAAACCTTAATCCGACTGATTGCAGCGAGTGGCATCTCAAGTCGAAGTAAAGCATGCATCGGCATTTCAAGGATATCTGCGAGTATGATGCGTATGGGGCCACCATGGCTGATAAGCAATATGTGTTGCCCTTGCAACTCCTGAATAAGGTCATGCCATGCATTCAATACACGTTGCCTGAAATCAGAAAGTAATTCGGCATTGTTCGGAGCATGCTTGTTTGGGTCCTGCCAGAAGTGTTGCAGGGCATCAGGATCGGTGGCTGAAATATCTTCAGACGTTTTTCCTTCCCAGTCGCCAAAGTGTATTTCCTGAAAACCATTATCCAGAGAGTGGGGTAGTTTGTTTTTTTCTGCCCAGTATTCGCTGAATTTCGCACAGCGTTGTAACGGTGAGCTAATGATGTGTGTCCAGTCACTTCCTACTTCGAGTGTCTGTTGCATTTGCTGCCAACCCAGTTTGGTTAGCGGGTCATCGGTGCTGCCGCGAAAACGGCTGCCGCCTTCTGCTTCACCGTGACGTATCAGATCAATTGTGGTGATTTCAGTCATCTTTGTTTGAGACGTTGGCTTCAGCAAAGGTGGCCATGTCATTGTGCAGCGCGCAAGCGAGGCGCAACAATGGCACGGCAACGGCGGCGCCGCTGCCCTCGCCCAGGCGCATACCGAGATCCAGAAGGGGCTGCGTGTCTAGTGCGTCGAGCACTGTTCGATGGCCCGGCTCGGCCGAGGTGTGTGAGAAAATAAACCAGCTTTCGGCGCCGGGGCAAAGCCGTGCGGCGGCGAGTGCTGCTACCGAGCTGATGAAGCCATCAACCAACACCGGCAGGCCCATGTGCGCACAGGCCATATAGCTGCCGGTCAGTGCCGCGATCTCGAAGCCGCCAAGCCGGCGCAACGCTTCCAACGGTGCATCATGGTGTTCGCCGTGATGGTTCAGCGCCTGGCGGATAACCTCGGTCTTGCGCGCCACCCCTTGCGCATCCAGTCCGGTGCCCGGGCCGGCGAGCAGTGAAGGTGTGGCATCAAGCAGGGCGCAGGCCAGCGCCGCTGCTGTGGTGGTGTTGCCGATACCCATCTCGCCGCCGATGAAGAGCTGTGCGCCGCCAAGCCTGGCACGCTCGGTTGCCTGCCGCCCCGCGTGCAGGGCGCGGGCAAGTTGCTCTTTTCCCATTGCAGGTTCCCGGCAGAGGTTGGCCGTACCCGGACCGAGATAAAGACTCAATACGCCTTCCAGGGGGCCGGGGTCATTGACCGTACCCAGATTAATCACCTCCAGTTCCGCGCCGAGTTCGCGGGCCAACACGCTGATGGCGGCGCCACCGCGGGCAAAATTTTTCACCATCTCGGCGGTGACCTCCTGAGGAAAGGCAGATATGCCCTCGGTCGCTACGCCATGATCGGCGGCAAATACGGTTATGTAGACCTTATCCACGCACGGTCGTTCGGTGCCTTGCAACGCCGCCAGCCGTATCGCGGTTTCCTCAAGCATTCCCAAGGCCCCGGGTGGTTTGGTGAGAATTGCCTGACGCGCCTCGGCAGCGCTTCGGGCATTGTCGTCCGGCATGGCGGGCGGTACCTGTAGCCATACAGTGGTTTCGTTCAAAACGGATCTCCTTTCAATACGTGGGGCAGACCGGCGACCGTCAGGATCACACGTTCGCAGGCCTGTGCGATTTCCTGATGCAGGCGGCCGGCCTCGTCGCAATAGCGTCGGCTGAGTTTACCCAGCGGTGTCACACCCATGTTGGTTTCGTTGCTGACCATGATGAGTTGGCCCGCGAGACGCGGCAGCGCCGCGAGTAGGGCGGCGCACTCGCGCTCGAACAAGGTCGCATCTTCCGCCGTCAGTAGATTGGTGAGCCATAGCGTCAGGCAATCGACCAGCACGCAATGTCCGGCGGTCGCGTGTTCCTCCAACACCGTTGCCAGCCGGATCGGTTCCTCGATCAGGTGCCAATGGTTCGGCCGCTGCACGCGATGTGCCGCAATGCGCGCACGCATCTCATCGTCCTGTGCTGTGGCGGTGGCAATATAGGTAACTGGCAAGCTGCTTTCGATTGCGAGGCGTTCAGCCAATCGACTTTTACCGGAACGAACGCCGCCGAGGATCAGGGTCTTGAGGTTCGTCATGCCGGTACCGCATTCGAATCGAGCAGCGCCAGCAGCCGGTCTGTCTCGAGGTGCTGCTCTACCGCATCCGCCAACCGGTCGATAGCAGCCTCGCGAAGCGCACGATAATCGAGTGCTTGCGCATTGCGCAGTCCGGCCCAGCTGAGCAGGCTAGTGCATGCCGCGGGTGATTCGAACAGGCCATGTAGATAGGTGCCAAGAATCTGGCCGTCTGAGCTCATTGCGCCGTCAGGTCCGTGGCCGAGGTACAACGCCGGACGAGCCAATGCAGCACCGGTGGTTAAGCCGGCGTGGATCTCGTAGCCACGTACGGGCGTATCGTCCAGCATCAGTGTGCCTTCGACATTGCGCAGTTGCTTCGCCGGTTGCAGCGTCGTCTCCATGTCGAGCAATCCAAGGCCGCCGGTACTGCCCGGTTCCCCTTCAAGACCGCCATGGTCGTGTATCAACTTGCCGAGCATTTGATAACCGCCGCATATGCCGATGAGTTTTCCGCCGTAGCGCAGATGCTGTTGGATCGCCGCCTCCCAGCCTTGAGCGCGTAACCAGGCGAGGTCGGCGCGCACACTCTTCGAGCCGGGCAGAATGATCAGATCGGCGGGAGAAATGGCCTCGCCAGGGCCGACGAATCGTTGATCGACTTATGGATGCAGGCGCAGCGGATCGAAATCAGTGTGATTGCTGATGCGTGGCAGTGCCGGGACGATAATGCGAAGCCGTCCCGCATCCTCTCGAGGTGTAGTCTGCTGGTTACGTGGCAGCGCATCCTCCGCTTCCAGGTGCAAGCCATGTAAATAGGGCAGCACGCCCAGCACCGGTTTGCCGGTGTGTTGTTCGAGCCAGTCGAGACCCGGTTGCAGTAGCGCCAGATCTCCGCGAAAACGGTTGATGGCGAAGCCTTTGACCTGAGCCTGTTCGCTTTCGCTTAACAGTGCAAGCGTGCCGACCAGGTGCGCGAATACGCCGCCGCGATCGATGTCGGCGATCAGGATCACCGGGCAGTCCACGGCCTCGGCGAAACCCATATTGGCGATATCGTTGTGCCGCAGATTAATCTCCGCGGGCGAACCGGCGCCCTCGACGATGACGGCATCATATTGGGTAGCGAGGCGTTGGTACGATTCGAGCACGGCCCCGAGGGCGATGTGTTTGTAGTCGTGATAATCACAGGCGTTCATGCTGCCAACTGAGCGACCGTGAATAATCACCTGTGCGCCGATATCGGAATTGGGTTTGAGCAACACCGGGTTCATGTCGGTGTGCGGTGCCAGGCCACAGGCAAGAGCCTGTACCACCTGAGCGCGGCCGATCTCGCCGCCGTCAACCGTGACCGCGCTGTTCAGCGCCATATTCTGCGGTTTGAAGGGTGCGACGCGGATGCCTTGCCGCGACAGCCAGCGACACAGCGCCGTCACCAGCAGACTCTTGCCGGCATCCGAGGTCGTGCCTTGAATCATCAGCGTCGGCGTACTCATAAAACGGTCTCGGCGGGATGCTGGATAGTCAGGCTGGACAGCGCCGCATCCAGGCGTACCCAGTCCGCTGCATTGCACGGCAAACCGAAACGCAGGCTGGAAGTTTCCGTAAACAGGCGAGTGAGAATACCCTGGCGCGCCAGTGCCTCGTGCAGGGCTTGTGCATATGGCGCGTGCAACCAGTGGAACAAGGCGCAACCGCCGTCGGGAGCGAGCCCATGTTGTGCGAGCAAGTCTTGCAGGCGCGCGCCGTCAGCGCGAAGATGTTGCCGTGCCTTGTCTTGCCAGGCACGATCCTTGAGTGCGGCACTGGCCACCCAGCGTGCGGGCGCGTTGACGGTCCAGGGACCGAGCAGGGTATGAAGTCGCGCGAGCAGCGTAGGTTGCGCGCAGACGAAACCCACACGCGCCCCGGCCAGGCCGAAGAATTTACCCAGCGAACGCAACACGATCAGGCCGGGACTCGCGCTGTAGTGACACAGGCTGTGTTCGGATGTGACGTCCATGAATGCTTCGTCGATGACGAGCCAGCCGCCGCGCGCGGCGAGCCGTGCGTTCCAATTGAGCAGTTGCTCAACGGGGAAGCGCGCACCGGTGGGATTGTTGGGGTGAATCAGCAACAGCACGTCGGAACCCTGAATGGCTTCGTCCAGATGTTCCGCTGCGACGGCGGTAACCTCATGACCGGCGCGCCGCCAGGCGCCAGCATGTTCAGCATAACCGGGATCGAGCACTGCGACGCGCGAATGTGGGCGCAGGCGCGGCAGGGTCTGGATCGCCGCCTGTGACCCGGCGACCGGCAACACATGCTCGGCCTCGTAATAGTTTTGTGCGGCCTGTTCCAGTCCGTCATCGTCTTCCGGTAGGCGCGTCCAGCACGATGCTGGCACCTGGGGCACCGGCCAGCCGTGGGGATTGATGCCGGTGGAGAGATCGAGCCAGTCGGCCAGCGGTATGTCATAACGCGTTGCCGCCTCGCGCAATCGGCCGCCATGTTCAAGCATGGGTGAGTCCTCCGGCGACGACAAGCACGCCAAGCCACAGCCACATGCCATGCCTTACCAGTCTGAGCGCACGCTCGATGTCAGCAATACCCGGGGCTTTGCCCACACCAAGGATGGGCCGTTGATGCCACTCACCCAGGTAGCGGGCCGGCCCACCAATGGAGATGCCCAGTGCCCCCGCGCCAGCCGCCATCACCGGCCCGGCATTAGGGCTGTCCCAGGCCGATGCCTGTTCTCGCCAGCAGGTTAGGGCCTGTCGAGTTTTGCCAAGGACGGCATAGGTTACTGCCGTGAGTCGAGCCGGGATGTAATTGAGCACATCGTCGAAGGGTGCGGCGGCCCAGCCGAAATTCCGATAACGGTCATTGCGATAGCCCCACAGGGCGTCGAGTGTATTGGCCAGTCGATAGAGCACGGCACCAGCCCCGCCGGCGATGACAAACCAGAACAGCGCGCCGAACACGCCGTCATTGCCGTTCTCCAACATCGATTCGGTGGTCGCGCCCCTGATGTCGAGCGCCGCCGAGTCGCGGCTGACCATGCGGCCGACCATGCGGCGCGCTTCATCGTCATCGTTATTCTGTAACGCTGCCGCGACAGGCCGGGCATGGTCATGCAGGCTTTTGTGGCCGATGGCGACATAGAGCATGAGTAAGCTGAAGACCATGTCGACATAGGGGAGTGCGGTGAGTGCAGTGGCGGCTGCCGTGAAGGGCAGGAGCAACAGCAGTAACGCCAATGTCCCACGCATGCGGCGAGCCTGCGATGTTACCGTGGAGCCGCCATAAAGTTTTCGTTCGATATAGTCGGCCAGGCAGCCGAAGCCGACCAGAGGATGCCACCTGCGGGGTTCACCCAGTAACCAGTCCAGCAGTACGGCAGCCAGTGTCAACAGTGCAGTGGTCATCATTGGCTCTCCGCCCAGCGCTGCACGATGGTGTGCAACTGCCGCACGCCGTCAGTCAATGCTGCCGGCCCCGGTTGGAGGATATCGCAGGACTTGATTTCATGGAGGTGGCCGTTGCGCACCGCCGGGATCGTGCCCCAGCCCGGCCGCTCACACACCTGTTGGGGTCGGAAGTGCTTGCCACACCAGGAACCGATGATGATATCCGGTGCACGGCGGATGACTTCCTCGGGATCGGCAATAATGCGCCCATTCGCCGCGGGGGATACAGCGAGTTCCACAAAGCAGTCCTCGCCACCTGCGATATGAATAAGCTCCGATACCCAGCGGATGCCCGAGATGAGTGGTTCGTTCCACTCCTCGAAATAGATACGCGGTCGGCGTGACAATGCCGCCGCACTGCGTTCGATATCAGCAAGTCCCTCGCGCAGCTCGGCAAACAAGCGTTGCGTTTTCCCCGTGGCGCCGACCATCGCGCCCAACATGGTAATCATCTCGAGGATGCCGGCTACCGATCGTTGATTGAACACGTGTACCGCAATACCGGCACGGATCAGTTGCGCCGCAATGTCCGCTTGCAGATCGGAGAAGCCCAGCACCAGGTCCGGGTTCAGCACAAGGATCTTGTCGATCTTGGCACTGGTAAAGGCCGACACTTTTGGTTTCTCCTTGCGCGCCTGGGACGGGCGCACGGTGAAACCGGAAATACCCACGATGCGGTCCTGCTCGCCGAGCAAGTACAGCGTTTCGGTGGTTTCCTCTGTCAGGCAGACGATACGCTGTGGACCCTTGGAAGCATCCGGCTTCACGACGGTGCCTCGGTGCTGTCCCAGGCGTTATGGAACACCAGTTCCTGTAATGGCCGGCCCCGTGTCCAGCACTCCAGTTCCAGCATCGGCGCGGGATAGAATGCCTCTACATGACCGAGGCAGAGGACGGCCACCGGTTTGGCGCCTGCGGGTATCTGAAGCAGTTGCGCGAGCGCGGCCGGATCGAACAGCGAGACCCAACCCAGGCCAAGTCCTTCGGCGCGTGCTGCGAGCCACAGGTTCTGTATGGCGCAGGCCACCGATGCCAGATCCATCTCCGGCAACGTGCGTCGACCGAAGACGTGGTGTTCCCGTCCATCCATGAGCGCAGCGACGAGCAGTTCGCCGCACTCGAGGATGCCCTCGACCTTGAGTTTCATGAAGTCACCCTTACGTTCACCGAGTGCTTCTGCGGTACGAATGCGTTCTTCTTCTACCAGTGCGTGGATTTCCAGGCGCAGCTTACGATCGGTTATGCGTATAAAGCGCCATGGCTGCATGAGCCCCACGCTCGGCGCCTGATGTGCCGCCGCCAACAGGCGCACGAGCACGGCCGGGTCCACGGGATCGCAACGGAAGTGGCGCATGTCGCGACGTTCACGAATGGCGCGGTAGACCGCCTCGATTTCGGCTTCCGTGAATCGACTCATGGCAGGAACAGCCCGGCGGTTGCCGTGGGGTTGGAGGGAAAATACCAGTGTAAATACGACGCCGTGAGCCGGCGTTGCCGATAGACGGGTTCTCCACTGCCGTGATGCCGGGACGAACGCGAGTGGGTGACTGACGCGGTGTCGGTGGTCATGGTCGAATGGTGGAAGGTATGGCCTTTCAGCTCACCTTCCGGTAGTACCGCGCCATGCAGTCCGAGATTTACGAGCCGTATCTGCATCACTGCGTGGCCCAGCAACAGTCCGACCATGGCGGCGCTGCAGCCCTGGGTGTCGGTCAGCGATTCGAGCAGATACAACATGCCACCGCATTCGGCGACGATCGGGCTGCGGTCGGCGTGAAATGCGCGAACCGCGGCTTTCATCGTGGCATTGGACGCGAGTTGATCGAGATACAACTCCGGGTAGCCGCCGCGCAGATAGAGTGCGTCCGCCTGCGGCAGTGTGTCGTCCTCAAGCGGCGAGAAGAACACGAGCTCGGCGCCGAGCGCGTGCAGCAGTTCGAGATTGGCGCGATAGAGAAACGCAAACGCAGTATCCCGTGCCACGGCGATACGCACGCCTGTAAGTTGTGGCGTTACGGCCTCCATAACCGGGGCGGTGAAGCTCACCGCCGGCGGTAACGCAGGATTTAGGTCATGCAATGCCGCGGCGGCCCGCGCGATGCGCGCGTCGAGATCATCGACCTCGGCCGCCTGCACCAGGCCAAGATGACGCTCGGGCAGGGCAATGTCGGCATCGCGTGCCAGCCAGCCGTAAGCAGTCACGCCCGGCGGCAGGCTCTCGGCAAGCATTTCATAATGACGCTCGCCCGCGACGCGGTTGGCGAACACCCCTGCGAAGGGCAGGCCCGCGCGATACGTCGCCAGCCCGTGAGCGATGGCGCCGAAGGTCTGCGCCATGGCACTGCCGTCGATCACCGCGAGTATCGGAATGCCGAACAGCATCGCGAGATCGGCGCTGGAGCGGTCGCCGTCGAACAGCCCCATTACGCCTTCGATGAGGATCAGATCGGCATCGCCCGCGGCTTCATATAAGAGCTGGCGGCAATGGTCTTCGCCGCCCATCCACAGATCGAGTTGATAGACCGGATGACCGCTGGCGTGTTCCAGGATCATTGGGTCGAGAAAATCCGGGCCGGTTTTGAAGACGCGCACCTTGCATCCGCGTTTGCGATGATAACGCGCCAGGGCCGAGGTGACCGTGGTCTTGCCTTGCCCGGATGCCGGCGCAGACACGAACAACGCGGGGCACGCTCTCACAGGTCCACCCCCTTTTGCGCGCGGATACCGGCGCGGAAGGCGTGCTTGACGTCGCGCAGCTCGGTCACGGTATCGGCCGCCTCGCAGAGTGCCTCGGGTGCGGCGCGCCCGGTGATCACCACGTGTTGCATGGGCGGCCGTGCCGCCAGATCGTCGAGCACCGTTTCCATCTCAAGCCAGCCGTACTTGAGCGGATAGGTCAGCTCGTCGAGCACGACCAATCCCAGGGAGGGATCGCGCAGCATCTCGCGTGCCACGGCCCAGCCGCGTTGCGCGGTCTTGGTATCACGTGCCAGGTTCTGTGTTTCCCAGGTGAATCCCTCGCCGAGCACGTGCCAGGTGACGTCAGGATCCCGGCGCAAGAAGCCTTCTTCACCAGTATCACTGCAGCCTTTGATGAACTGGGCGACACCCACTTTCATGCCGTGCCCCAGCGCACGCGCCACCATGCCGAAGGCCGAACTGGATTTGCCTTTGCCGTTGCCGGTGAGCACCAGCAGCAGACCCTGATCGCGATCGGCCTGCTCGATGGCCGCATCGACCACGGCCTTCTTCCGCTGCATGCGCGCCTGATGGCGTTGTTCCCGATCGGTTGTGTTCATGGCCGTGACACCTTGGCCGCGTTCGCCACCACCGGAAAGTCCGGCCGAGGCGTTATTAGGTCTGGTAGCTGCCGCAGACAGACGACGTTTCTTCATTCCTGTTTCCTCCGGCGTAGTCTCCCGCGCGCCAATCGCAGACACTAAAGGTACAGCGGAGGAAAAAAACTAGACGGAAACAGGGAAAGAAGAACGACCTGCAGCCGCAGCATCGCCCTCCGCGACACCAGCTAACGGCTTCAGGCCGGTCTCCGGGCTCGCGAGGGGTCTTGAAAGACCTGGGCGGATCGCCTTCCCACGTCGAGACGTAGTGGCTCAATGATCCGCTTGCTACTCGCTTACCGTTGCGGGGGCAGCGCCGGAATTGTTCGTTGACGAGATGTCACAAACGCACCAGCTTCCCGTTTCATCCCTTAGGTGGATACCCTTGGGACACCTGAAGCAGGACCGCAAAACTATAGAAACCTAGAAGAGGTGTCAAGAACGAAAATTTGAACCCAGGCTGTTACCGAATGGTCAAGAAGCTCGATACGCCGCTTGACTGCGCCGCATAGTGGTTCCGGAACCCGTGCTCGGGTGGATCAAGGTACGCCTGGGTTTCCGTCAGCCCAGCCTGCGCGGGCTGACGAAGGAAAATGGTGTGCATGGCACACCGTCTGCGACGAATGAGATTGTTTGCTGTGGTGTTCGGTGGTGATGGATGAGAACCCCGACGACCGAGCCAAGTTCGCAGGCATGCTCCCGCTGAGAGAGCACACTGGCATCGGATTTAGAAGAGTGGCCTATGCCTGCTTGAATGCAGAATCTTGTGTTAGTGTCCCCAGCCACCGGGTATTGGACCAGAACCGCCCATATCCTGCTGCATTGGTGGCATGTCCTGGGCCGGAGGGCCTTTGAAATCCTGCATCGGTTCGTGCTTCATGTCTTCGCGTATGTCTTCGCGTATGTCTTCGCGTATGTCTTCGCGTATGTCTTGGCGCATGTCGCCGAGATCCATCCCCATAGCAGGGTGAGCGTTGTCGAATTTCTCGACGCCGCGCTCAAACTCGGCCATCAGCTCCTGCGGCGTATATCCGGCCGCGATGCCGGCGGCGAACTGGCGCTCCAGGCGAGCGATCTCGGCCGCCGTCATGCCGGCGGTGCCCGCCTGCGCGAGCGTGCGCGTGGCGCGTTCCGGCGCGACGCTCCAGGTGCGCAGGTTGCCCGCCGCGCCCGCGAGCCCGGCGATCTGCTCGAGCGTGAATGTGTCGTCTCCCAGCATCTGCTCAAGCTGGGCGCGCTCGAATCCGGCGCGCAGCGCCGCTTCGAGATTGCGCGCTGCCTGCTCGACTATCTCGGGCCGGCTGCGGATTTCCGCCTTGGCGGCGTGCCGGTCGATCACCTGCCTGGCCCAGGCCAGATTCGCTTGTAGGTCCGCGAGCGCCTGGTCGATGCGCTCCGCCGGCACGCCCTTGACCAGCCCCTGCACCAGCCGCTCGCCCATCAGTGCGGCCGGGATGCCGGCCTGCTGTGACTGCCGCATGCGCTCGGCCCAGGCACGCAGCGTCTCCGGCGGCAACCCGCGGTTCTCGGCCTGGGCGATGATCGCCTCGACCTGGTCGGCGGGCAGGTGCGCGGCGCGCAGGTCGCCCACGGCGTCGTCCCAGCTCGGGGCTGCGAGTGCGCTGGTCCCGAGGCCTAAGGCAACGGCAATCACGACCAGTCGGCCGAGCGCTTTCATCCTGATTGATATACACATGTTCCAGTCCTCGCTAAATGGACGGCACGCTCAGCACCGCGTTGCGGTTGCCGAAACCATCCTCCCGATAGCTCGTGGCATGCGGGTCGGCGACCCAGCGCTCGCCGTCCACCACGAACACGTATTCATAGCTGCCCGGCGCGAGCGGCAGCTCCGCCACCCAGGTGCCGTCAGCCTTCTTGCGCAGCGGCACGCGCGCCTGCCACTGGCTGAAGTCACCGGCCAGAGCCACTTGGTGTGCGCCCGGAGCGCGGTATTCGAAGCGTACGGTGGTGACATTCACGGCGCCGATGTCCGGAGCGACCGGCCCGCGCGCGATCAGCATCGGGGCGACGACCGCAATCGTGACCAGCCCGACAGTCGCAGCCAGGCCGGCGACGTTCCACTGCAACGGACGCGGCGCGAACAGGAAGCGGCGCAGGCGCACGTGCCAGGGCCGCGGTCGGTCCTCGATGGCGCGCATCGCGCGCTCGCAGAATGCCGGCGAGGCCGGCGGCAAGGGTGCGCGCGCGAGCCAGGCCTCGAGCCGTGCATCGTCGGTGGAAAGCGGTTCGTTGTCCATGGTCTTCATAGCTTGACCCCCATCCGTTGCAGGATGTCTTTTAATCGTTCGCGCGCCCGTAGGCTGCGCACCTTCGCGGCCTGCACCGTGCAGCCGAGCATCCCGGAGACGCAGTCGTAGTCATACTCTTGTAGGTACTTCAGCACGATCACTTCACGGTCCTCCGGCTTCAAGGCGCCCAATGCCGCTTGCAGCTGCCGATCGCGCCGTTGCTTCTCCTGTTGCGTCTCGATCTGTGCCTGCGGTACGTCGCCGTCGCTCATGAGCTCCAGCTCGCCGACGTCCAGGTCGCTTTCACGGTGCCGCCGCGCACGCATGGCGTCCCGGGCCTTGTTCAGCGCGATCTGGCACAGCCAGGTCGAAAACTGACAGGACCCGTTGAACTGCGCCAGCTTCTCGTAGGCGCTCACGAAACTCTGCTGCGCCAACTCGTCCACGTCGTGCTCGGCGGCTATCAGGCGCCGGATCACCCCGCGCACCATGCGCTCGTAGCGCTCGACCAGGAACCGGAAATACTGGGTCTCGCCCTTGCGGCAGCGCGCGATCCAATCCTCCTCCTGCCGCTGTATATCGTCGCTCACCGCGCCCTCGATGCTTCACTTATTCTATGAGACGCGCGGGACAAGACAGGGTTACCGTTCAGCATAAAATGGGACGACCAGCAGGTTGTTCCATCCACCGAAGGTGTCCGATATCGCCGGCTGGGAAGGGTCATGCTGCCACTGACCGTCGACCAGGAATAGGATCTCGTAGCGGCCGGGTGGCAGGTCGAGGGACAGCGTCCAGCGACCGGCGGCATTTTTCTGCATGGGATGACGCTGCTGCCAGTAGGGCTCGAAGCTGCCGGCAACCTGAACGTCGTGCGCAGCGGGAAAGTTGACCGATAGCTCGACAGACTCGGCGCCGGGCGCGCGCGAAAAGCCGGCTATCGCCAGCGCACAAGCAGTTCGCAGCCATTTCATATTTATTCGCCCCGCTCTTTGCAATACCTATCCCCGAACGTATTGTGGGAGCGCCGACAACAAAGAACCCCCGGCGTTTCCGCCAGGGTTCTGTCAAGCACCTGCACAATCCGTAGGCTAATAATAACTGAGGCCGATACCTATGTTATAGACGTTGCTGTCGTATTTGCTGTCGTCGTTGGCGCGGTTGCTGACGCGTGTGGCCGACGCGCGGGCATAGACGTGCTCGCCGAGCTCCTGCACCAAGCCGAGTGTCGCCTGCCTGCTGGTCCGCTCATCGGCAGCCAAGACGTCATAGACGCGTCGGTTCCAGGCCAATCCGAAGTTGAGCAAGGTCGATGATGCCGGTTTCCAGTTAATCGAGGCGCTCACACCGTAGCCCGTGTATTCGCCGGATTTCACCTCGGCGGTACCGTATTCGCCGATCAGGCCTTCGCGGAACCAGAACCGGTCGTTCATTTTCTGCTTGAAGCCGAATTGAAGGGCGTAGACTGCGCCGTCGCGACGGCTGTCATCAAAGCGCTTGGCGCGGACGCCGAGATTCGAGGTCATGGAGTGACGCGCTCCGAAGGCGTGGAAGGTGCCGGCACTCACGCTGTAGATATTGTTGTCGAGCGACGGGGTTTCATCCAGCCGGTTGAGTTGCAAGTCGCCCTTGATAATGAAGGCCGAGCTGCCACCGGCCAGCGGCGTGTAGTGTCCAAGATAGGCTGTATAAGTCGTGATGTTTTCTTCGAGCTGCAGCGCACCGTCTGGCGCACCATTGAAATTGGAATCACGGACATACCCCAGGTCAAAACCGCCGAAGACCCCCGCCTGCGCAACGGGGAGAGACAACATCGGAATAAATACGCTGTCTAACAGTTGATGTTTCATTTGCGCTCCTGTGCGTCATATTTGAAATCGAGTGGCTCAATAAGGATTGGATGAGCCACCGGAGTTGTTGGGCGAGTTCCCCATATCGGAGGAGCCCGGTGCCGGATAAGCGCTCGGCTCGTCCGTGGCGGTAGGGAAACCGTCCATGCCGTTGGCGGTTCCGGACGTTCCACCGAAATCCTGCTGCCAGCCGCTTCGGGCGGCATTACCGGCCGGCGTAAACTCACCGGCGACGGGCGAGGCGATCTCCTCACGTAGATCGATTTGTTCAAGCATCGGCTCCGTCTTCTTCGGATCTTGCGCCTCGGCGGCGGTTGAAAGGCCATTCGCGGTTACCAACACCGCAACACTTATTACTGTCGGGATGAACTGTTTGCATTTCATTTGTTTAACTCCTGTGTGACATTGCTGCGAGTTACGGGCCCTCTTCCGCTCGGGAAGGGGACCCGTTTCGTCCCCGTTCACTATAATGCTGTTTCGGTTAACGGTTACCCGCGCCAAATCCGCCGCCCATGCCCGCGCCGGCACCAGCACCCACCTCGCTACCGCCCATGCCCATGCCCATGCCGGCTCCGGCACCCGCCTCGCTACCGCCTATACCCATGCCCATGCCGGCTCCGGCACCCGCCTCGCTACCGCCCATGCCCATGCCCATGCCGGCTCCGGCGCCAGCCTCGCTACCGCCCATGCCCACGCCGGAACGGGACATCTCTATTGCCGAAGAAGCAGGCGTATCCACCGTCGGGAACGTCTCGTGCTCGATGCGGGAGACGGCCTCGGCCGCGGCTGCGTCCATCGTCGTGCCAGCATCGTGCCGGTCTTCGATATATTTCGTAATGTCCGCGAGTTCCGGGCCTTTGATGTCCTTGTCGATGGCGGCCTCGACCACATCGTATGCCCGCTCCACCGGCACGCCCATCTGCACCAGAGCGTTCAGCGTTTTGAACGCGGCGGCGCGGTCCTCGGCGTCAAGCCGCTTCTCGGCGGCGTGCTTCTCGATTTGGACGTGAGCTTCGTCCTCGGTCAGGGCCCAGGCCGAGGAAAGGCCGAGGCTAAATGTCAGGGCACCGGCTACTGCATACTGAATAAGACTCTTCGTATTCATAAATAAAGTATTCATAAGTAAAATCCCCATTCAAAATTGACTGTTTATCGGGCAACGATCAGTTTGTTTCAATTAGTGAGACGACACATCCCGCAGAGAGGTTACAGGGCGGGCTCCGGTTTACAGGTCGATTCTTTATTCGGGCGCACGCGCGGCTCGGAAGGCGTGCTTTACTTTGTGCGTCGTGTTGGCACCGCGGGCCAGTTCGAACAGCGCATGCACCACGGCGGCGATGCCGACGTAGAAGGCCAGCGATTGCAGGTATCTTGGGAAATACGTCACCAGCCGCCCGGCGAATTCGGCGAGGGTCGATTCGGCAAAGCGGCCGGAGAAGAAGTAGAAGCCACCACTGGAGAACAGCTCACAGACTGCGGCGCCGGCGAAGGCGGTGGCGGTCAGCGGCAGCAATGTGCGCCATGCGAACCGATGCCGTTCTGCATACCAGCGCCCGGCGAACCAAAGGGCCGCATAGGCCGGCAGCAGGAAGAAGTAGGCGGGGGTCAGACAAAAGGCTTGGCCGCCACTCACGATCTCCGCCAGGCTGGCGTTGCTGAGCAGGTGCGGGGTGAAATCCAACCCCCAGACAAACGCAAGCAAGGTCGGCAAGATCCACAGCGGCCGCAGGTACACGCCGGCGAGGAAGAACACCGCCCAGGACGCACCGGGCAGGCTGTGCAGGGTGTCGAAGTGCTGGCCCCGGGTGGCGATCAGCAACAGTACCAGCACTGCGCCGATCAGGACTTGATTACGGTTCGATAATGTCAGCATGGTGGGCTCCTTGGATCGTGGCCTGTGTTATCCAGGTTGGTAGCGCAGGGTCAGGAACAGGCTGCGCCCCGGTTGGTTGTAGAACGCGGCGGTCTCGTAATCCTTGTCGAGCAGGTTCTCGATACGTGCCTGCAACCGCCAGTCCTTGGCCAGGGCATACTCGGCACGTAGATCAAGGGTGGCGTAACCGCCCAACCTGCGGGTGTTGGCGAGGTCGTCGTAACGTTTGCCTGCGATCAGCAGCGTGGCCCCGATGCGGTACTGATTGAAGTCGCGGTCGGCGTCGAAACGGAGGGACTGCCGGGCTCGTCGCGGTAGCATATTGCCGTCATTGGCCCCCCCGGAACGGTTTTTCGGGTCGAGCAATGTCAGGTTGGTGTTCAGATCCCAATTTCCGAGACGGGTGCCGATGACCGTTTCAAGGCCGCGGATGCGCGCTTGGTCGATGTTGGCGGGTGCGAAGATGCTGGAGTCGAAGGCGATCAAGTCATCGACGCGGGTCTCGTAGGCATTCAGTGACCAGTGTCCCCAGGCGGGTCGCCCGGCAAGGCCAAGCTCGAAACTGTCAGATTCTTCGGGTCGTAAATCGGGATTGCCGAAGCCCGGAAAGTACAGCTCGTTGAAGGTCGGTGCCTTGAAGGCAGTGCCGTAGGACGCGGACAGCCGCAGACCTTTGCTCAGCGCGTAACCCCAGGCCGCGCCGCCGGTGTTGCGGTTGCCGAATTGTTCGTTGTTGTCCCGGCGCATCGACAGCAGCAGATCGTGGTCACCGAACTGCCCTTGGTACTGTGTGAACAGTCCTGTGTTATCCCGGGATGTGACGGCATAGGCGGTGGTGCCATCGACGCTGTCGTCCTGGTAGTCGACACCGATTGTGAGCAAATGATCGACGGCGATGTCGATATCGTTCTGTAGGGAGAGGGTATCCCGTTCGGTCACGAAGCGGCTCTGGAAGGTGCCGTTCTTGAAGTTGTCAGACTCGTCCTGGCTGCGGCCCGCCGTCAGGGTCGCATGCCAGATGTTGAGCGGTGAGAAGCGCAGCGTTCCGCCCAGGACTTGCTGCACCGACTCGGATTCGTTGACGAAACCGCCGTCGAACTCGCTATCGCCTTCGGCGCGCAGGGCATGGACGTCCAGCTCAAGGCCGTTGTCGAAGCGATAGCCCGCGCGCAGCGATCCCGATAGGTTTTGGTAACTATCCTTGTCCAGCTCGGTCGTGAAACAGCCGGCGCCGCCCGGTGAAGGTTTGCCGTAGCAGGCGTTGAACCCCTTGGTGTCGAGACCGCTGGCATTCAGACTGAACCAACCGCGTTCACCGCCGCCTGAAACACCCGCCGAGCTGCTGTAAGTCTGATAGCGTCCGCCGCCGATACTGAAATAAGGCTTGAGCGCGCCGCCGCCCTTGCGGGTGAAAATCTGGATCACCCCACCAATGGCCTCGGAGCCATACAGGCTGGAACGTGGCCCGCGTACGATCTCGATGCGTTCGATCTGCTCGACGGGAATGTCCTGGAACGCCGTGGTGCCCAGCGTTGCCGAGCCCACCTTGACGCCATCGATCAGGACCAGCACATGGTCGGACTCGGTACCGCGCAGGAATACCCAGGTGGCCTTGCCGGGGCCGCCGTTGTTGGCGATGTCCACGCCCGGGATACCACGCAGCAGGTCCTGGACGGATTGCGCCTGCTGGCGCTCAATTTCTTTTCTCGTGATGACGGTGACCGAGGACAGCGTCTCATCCGCCGTCAGGGCGGTACGGGTCGCGGTAACAATGACGGGGTCCATATCGGTTGCAAAAGCAGAGGGGGAACCCAACAGCAGCAATGCCGCCGTAGGCAGACAGCGTTTCTGCATTCTTATTTCCTCAGGCGCACTCACCCGCGCGCCAATCGGTGTGACACAAAGACACCGCGGAGGAAAAAGAATCAGACGGAAACAGGAAAGAAGAACGACCTGTCAGCCGCAGCATCGCCC
>Ga0114931_10001158_pt1 | contig 33468 bp, 22 predicted proteins | sample 2SBtaG_FD_89579 | JGI IMG/M metagenome (GOLD analysis project Ga0114931, IMG submission 89579) | Deep subsurface microbial communities from Kolumbo volcano to uncover new lineages of life (NeLLi) - 2SBTROV14_V59a metaG | ecosystem: Environmental > Aquatic > Marine > Volcanic | place: Kolumbo...
ATGCACCGCTTGCGCCAGTCTGGCTGACTAGCGGGAGCCTTGCGGCCGGCCCACCGCCCGCAGCAAGGCCGCCCGGTCCTGCGCGCGCTGGTCCTCGAGCTGGCGGCGCAGCACCTCGGAGGGAAACAGACCCAGCCGGGCGCGCTCGGCAAGGTCGGCCCCGGTCCACAAGCCCTTGAGGGTGGGCAGATCATGGGTCGATACACAGGCCGCGCTCAGCGCCGGCCAGTCCTCGGGGGGGCGGAAATCTTCCCCCTGTTTTTCAAAATAGAGCACCCGGCATGACAACACGCCGGCCGCCGCCATATGCTCGCGGAAATGCGCCGGCACGGTGCCCAGATCCTCGCCGATAATCATGCAGCGGTTGCGCTGGCTTTCCAGCGCCAGAATGGCGAGTAGATCGGCGAAGGGATAGCGTACATAGGCCCCGGGGAGGGTTTCGCCGGACGCACTTATCGGCACCCAGAACTGGCGCGCCAGCCCCATCACATGATCGATGCGCAGCACCCCGGCATGGCGCATATTGGCCCGCAGCAGGGTGATAAACGGGGCATAGGCGGCGGCGCGCAGACGTTGGGGGTGGATCGGCGCCACCCCCCAGTCCTGGCCATGGGGGGCAAAGGGGTCAGGCGGCGCACCCAGCCGGGCGGCGCGTATATAGACATCTTGCATCGCCCAGCCGTCGGCGCCGTCGATCGAGCCACCAACCGCCAGATCGCGGCACAAACCAAGGACTGTATTGCCGGCATTGGCGCCAAGTTGCCGGTCGGCCTGCCATTGCAAATAATCGGAGAAAGTGATCCGGTCGCCATGGTCGCGGGCAAAGGCGGCTACCGTGGCGCTGGTGGGATGGTCATAGCCGGCCGGCCAGTCGGTCCACACCGGAGTGCCAAAATACTCGCTTAAGGCCTGAAAGGTCGAAAAAAGCTGCAAATTCGCGCCCTGCTGGTGGCGGAAACGGGCAAAATCGGCGGCGCGCGGGTCATCCGCCCGGCTCTGGTGGTGGCGACAGAACGCGGCGAACAGTTTTTCAAACACTGCCCGTTTCAGGCGGCTGACCGCCGCATAGTCGACCAGATCGGTACCGCGCAACGCATCAAGAGGGGCGGCGGCGGCCAGCGCGCGGGCCTCGGCGCATTCGGCGAAATCGGGAATTTGCGTCGCGTCGAGATAAAGTGGGTTGAGGAACAGCCGACTGCTGGCGAAATAGGGGCTGGCGCTTTGCGGATGGCAAGGAAACAGCGCATGAAGCGGGTTGAGCACGATGGTGGCCGCCCCTTCATCAGCCGCCCAGGCGGCTAGCCGGCCAAGATCGGAAAAATCCCCCATGCCCCAGTTTTGCGCCGAGCGCAGGGCGTAAAGCTGGGCAGTCAGCCCCCACAGGCGCTTGCCGTGGGCAATCGGGCCCGGTAGATAGCAGCGCCCCGGGGCGGCGATCAATGGCAGCCGCGCGGCAAGACTGCCGGAAAGCTGGATGTGATGATAACCGTTGGGCAGGGGTGCGCCGTCGGGTAGGGGAGCGCCGTCCTCGCAAATCACCGCGCAGCGCGTCCCTTGTGGCGGGGTGAAGTCGAGCGGTGCGCCGGCGCGCGCTATGACCACCGGTGGCAGATCGGGCGCGCCTGTCTCCATCGGCTCCCGATACTCCAAGGCGGCAAGCAGGGCGCGCGCGGTTCGGGCCGAGGTTTTGTGGTGCCGGCCGTCGATATCCCAATAGTCCGGCTCGATCCCGGCCCGATCGGCGCGCCGGGCGAGGTCTTCATCCATCATCGCTGCGCCCCCGGGTCATGACGACAAGGGAGTGGCAGGTAAGCCAAACCTGCGCCCCTTCATGTTTGGCCTCGCCGGTGTCGAGTACAAGACGCCAGTCACCCGGCGGCAGGGCAAAGCCGACCGCCTGCGCCCCGGCGTTCAGGAGCAGCAGAACATCCGGCGTCAACTGGACGACGAACGCCCGGCCGGCCGGGTCGTGCCAGTCGTTGGGTGTCATTTTCCGGCCGCCGGGATGACGCCAGACGATGGCGTCGGGGTCGGGGGGAGGATCGGAGGCAAAGATATCCCGGCGCAAGGCGATCACTTGGCGGGTGAAGGCGGCAAGCGCTTCATCGCGCCCGGCCCAGTCGATCCAGCTTGTTTCATTGTCCTGGCAATAGGCGTTGTTGTTGCCCTTCTGGCTGCGCCCGGCCTCGTCGCCGGCAAGCAGCATCGGCACGCCATGGGACAGTAGCAGGCTGGCCAGTAGATTGCGCTGCTGACGGGCGCGCAGGGCGCGAACTTCTGGCTCGTCGCTGGGTCCTTCAACGCCGCAGTTCCAGCTATAATTATGCTCTGTCCCGTCGCGGTTGCCCTCGCCATTGGCCTGATTGTGCTTGTGCTCGTAGCTGACCAGATCGGCCAGGGTGAAACCGTCGTGGGCGGTGATGTAATTGATGCTGGCTGAAGGCCCGCGCCTCGGGAAAAAATCACTCGAGCCGGCAATCCGGGTTGCCAGTTCGCCAAGCAGGCCGCCGTCGCCCCGCCAGAACCGGCGCAAGGCGTCGCGGTAACGATCGTTCCATTCCGCCCAGCCGGGGGGGAAATGGCCAAGCTGATAGCCATTGGGCCCGATATCCCACGGCTCGGCGATCAGCTTGAGCCTGGCCAGTGCCGGCTGGCGGGCAATGTCTTTGAAAAAGGCAGCCTCAGGCAAAAACACCCCGTTTTCGCGCGCCAGCGTGCTCGCCAGATCGAAGCGAAAGCCGTCAACCCCCATTTCGGCCGCCCACCAAGCCAGCGAATCAACGACCATCTGGCGCACCGCCGGGTGTTCCAGCCGCAGGCTGTTGCCACAGCCGGCGTCATTGACATAAAACCGCCGCTCTTCGGCCAGCCGGTAGTAGGAGGCGTTGTCGAGGCCGCGAAACGACAGCGTCGGTCCCCACTCGTCGCCTTCGCCGCTGTGGTTGTAGACCACATCGAGGATTACTTCGATGCCGGCGTCATGCAGCGCGGCGATGGCGCGCCGCGCCTCATTGATGTCTCCCGAGGAAAGATAGCGCGGCATGACGGCGAAGAAGTTATAGGAATTATAGCCCCAGTAATTGCGCAGGCCCCGGTCGGCCAGATGGCGCTCGTCGGCGAAGGGGTGCACCGGCATGAGCTCGATCACGCTTACCCCGAGGCTGGTCAGATGCTCGATTACTACCGGGCTGGCCAGACCGGCAAAGGTGCCGCGCCAGGCCGGCGGCACCTGCGGATGACGCCGGGTAAGGCCGCGCAAATGGGCTTCATAGAGCACCGTTCGTGTCCAGGGAGTGCGCGGCGGCGAACCATCCAGGGGTGGCAGGGGGGCGAGCACCCGGCCCTTGGGCACGAAGGCGGCATTGTCGCGCCGGTCAAACGACAGATCGTCCTTACTCCGGTGATAGCCATAATTGGCGACATGGGGGATCAGCGCGCCATGCAGGGAGCGGGCATAGGGGTCTAAAAGCAGCTTGTTGGGGTTGAAACGATGGCCGGCGCGCGGCTCATAGGGCCCGTGAACCCGATAGCCATAAAGCTGGCCGGCGGCAAGCCCCGGGGCGAAGCCGTGCCAGATGTCGCCGCTGCGCCCCGGCAGGACGAGGCGCGCCGTCTCGCGCTGGCCGTCAGCGGAAAACAGGCATAATTCGACCTTTTCGCCATGGGCGGAAAACAGCGCGAAATTGACCCCGTCCTTGGTAACGCTGGCCCCCAGCGGGGCCGGGACGCCAGGCTCGAGCACTGTCATGACACCGGCTGCAAAATAAGCGTCGCCAGCGGCGGCAGGGTAAGGCTTAAGCAGAAGGGATGGCCATGGGTGGCCATCGCTCCGGCGTTCACTCGCCCGACATTGCCAACGTCGCTGCCGCCATAATAGCGTGAATCGGTATTGAGGATTTCCTCATAAGCTCCCCCCCGGGGCACGCCGACCCGATAGGCGTGGCGCACCACCGGGGTGAAATTGCACAGCACAACGACGAAATCATCCCCATCACCGGCCTTGCGCAAATAGGAGATCACGCTGTTCTGGTGATCGTGGCAATCGATCCAGGCGAAACCCTCGGGCTGGCAATCGCGCTCATGCAGCGCCGAAGTGCGGCGGTAAAGATGGTTGAGGTCGCGCACCAGGCGCTGCACGCCGGCATGATTGGGATCAGCGAGCAGATGCCACTCGAGGCTGGCGTCATGGTTCCATTCGCTCTCTTGGGCAAACTCGCCGCCCATGAACAACAGCTTCTTGCCCGGATGGCTGTACATGAAGCCCAGATAGGCCCGCAGATTGGCGAATTTTTGCCAGCGGTCGCCGGGCATTTTGGCCAGTAGCGAGCCCTTGCCATGGACCACTTCATCATGGGACAGCGGCAGGATGAAATTTTCCGAAAAGGCGTAAAGCGGGCCGAAGGTAAGCTCGTTATGATAGAATTTGCGGTGCACCGGGTCTTGCGCCATATAGCGCAGGGTGTCGTTCATCCAGCCCATGTTCCATTTATAGCCAAAGCCCAGCCCGCCGAGATGGACCGGACGCGAGACCATCGGCCAGTCAGTCGATTCCTCGGCCGCGGTCATAATGCCGGGATGGCGGTCATAGACCAGGGTGTTGAGCTGTTTGATGAAGGCGACGGCGTCGAGGTTTTCCCGCCCGCCGAATTTATTGGGTCGCCATTCGCCGGGTTTGCGGCTGTAGTCGAGATAGAGCATGGAGGCCACTGCGTCGCAGCGCAGCCCGTCGACGCCGAAGCGCTCGAACCACGACAGGGCGCTGGAGATCAGGAAGTTGGCCACCTCGCGGCGACCATAATTATAGATCAGGGTGTCCCAGTCCTGATGACGGCCGAGGCGCGGGTCGTCATGGTCATAAAGATGGGTGCCATCAAAACCGGCCAGCCCGTGGGGGTCATCGGGAAAATGGCCCGGCACCCAGTCGAGGATCACGCCGAGGCCGCTCTGATGGCAGCGCTCGACCAAGGAAAGAAAGTCGTCCGGCGCGCCATAGCGACTGGTGGGCGCAAACAGGCCGGTGGGCTGATAGCCCCAGGAGCCATCGAAGGGATATTCGCTCACCGGCATGAACTCGACATGGGTAAAGCCCATATCCGCGACATAAGGCACCAGTTCGTCGGCCAACTCACGGTAACTCAAGGGGCGGCCCCCGTCGCCCGCCTTGCGCCGCCACGAGCCCAGATGAACCTCATAAATGGCGATCGGCGCACTCCGCTCATTCAGGCCTTGCCGGTGCGGCGGCGCCGGTTGGCTGGCTAGGGCATAGACAATCGAGGCGGTGCCCGGCGGGCGCTCGGCGAACAGCGCGCAAGGGTCAGCCTTGCGTAAAATCTCACCGCTCCTGGTCTTGATCTCATATTTGTAAAGTCGGCCCGGGCCCACGCCGGGCAGGAAAATCTCCCAGATGCCGCCGCCGTGGCGCAGCCGCATGGGATGGCGGCGGCCGTCCCAGTCGTTGAAATCGCCGACCACGCTGACCCGGCGGGCATTGGGCCCCCAGACTGCAAATCCCGTGCCCGGGACGCCATCGATTTCCATCGGATGGGCACCGAGTTTTTCATAGCTGCGAAAATGCCGCCCCTCAGCGAGCAGATGCATGTCCAACTCGCCGAGCAGCGGGGGGAAGCGGTAGGGGTCCTCGATCTCCGCCTCACCGTTTTGGCTCACCACATGGAGCCGGTAGGCAAAGCGCCGCCCGGTCTTTCGCACCATCCCGGCGAACACCCCGGCGTCATGGATGCGAGGCAACTCGATTTGTTTTCCGCCTCTTTTCGGACGTACGAAAACCCGCCGGGCCCAGGGCAGAAAAACCCGCACCACGACGGTGCGCTTATCATCGGCGACATGCATGCCAAGAAAGCAAAAGGGGTTCTCATGGTCCCCGCCGGCGATGGCGGCAGCCTGGCCATCGAGATCACAGGGCGGGCAGGGTGCGCTGTCCGGCATTACGGCGATTCTTTCATCAAAACGGGCCCGTTGGATATTGTAAAATCGCTTGGCGACATTACATCATACACATGATCAGCCGGTAATGTTGATTCCGATCAAACCGGGACACGACCGGCTTCTCTAAAGTGTCACAGGGAGGCAGTAGGGTTCTCTTTTAATCACTCGATCCATGCACGGGAGGTGGCCTCATGCGCGTGTTGTTTGTGACCTCGGAGATCTATCCTCTCGCCAAGACCGGAGGGCTGGCCGATGTCAGCCAGGCGCTTCCGGCAGCCCTTGCCCGTCAGGGCGTCGATATTCAGCTTATGATGCCAGCCTATCGTGGCACGCTCGATCTGGTGCGCGGCAAACGCTGTGTCGCGGTTCTTGATGATCTTCCCGGTGGGGAAGATGTGCGGCTGGTCCGTGCGCGCACGCCCGATAATGATCTGCCGGTATGGCTGGTCGATTGTCCGGCGCTCTATGACCGGGATGGCGGCCTCTACCAGGACGCCAGCGGCGCCGACTGGCCGGACAATGCCCGGCGTTTCGCCCTGCTCAACCATGTTGCGGTGCGGCTGGGGCTGGGCCGGACGCCGGTTTCATGGCGCCCTGATGTTGTCCATGCCAACGACTGGCACGCCGGCCTTGCGCCCGCGCTTCTGGCGGCCCAGGCACCTGCTGAAGTTCGAAACGGGGCGTTGCCCCCGGCCAGTGTGTTCACCATTCACAACATGGCGTTTCACGGCGCTTTCGAGCCTGGCGAGGTGGCCCATCTCGCCACCCCGATCAATCCCGCCGAGCTGGAATTTTACGGCCGGGCGTCCTTCCTGAAAGGCGGCATCCGCTTTGCCGATCGCATTACGACGGTCAGCCCGACCTATGCCCGCGAAATTCTGTCATCAGGTTTCGGCCATGGCCTCGACGGGCTGTTGCGTCACCGGGCCCACCGGTTGGTCGGGATTCTCAATGGCGTCGATTACGGGATTTGGAACCCGGCCCATGACCCGGCCCTGGCGCAACGCTATACTGCCGAGGATATTTCCGGCAAACGGGTTTGCAAGGCGCAGCTCCAGGAAGCCTATGGCCTTGAGGTCGACCCAATGGTGCCGCTGGTCGCCTATATGAGCCGGCTGACCGAACAGAAAATGGCCGATTGTGTGCTTGAGGCGCTCGACTGGATCGCCAACCAGGGCGCGCAGTTCATCCTTGTCGGGCAGGGAGACCGGGCGTTGGAGGGTGGCTTGCGGGCGGCCGGTGACCGGCTGGCGTCCGTAGCGATCCAGATCGGCTATGACGAGCCGTCGGCCCATCGGTTGCTGGCCGGGGCGGATATTCTGCTCGCCCCCTCACGCTTCGAGCCCTGCGGCCTGACCCAGCTTTATGCGCTCAAATACGGCACGCCCCCGGTGGTCAGCAACACCGGCGGGCTGGCCGATACGGTGGTCAACGCCAATGAGAAAACCATGGCCGACGAAAGCGCCAACGGCTTTGTTTTCGACCGGCTGGACACCGCCGGGTTGATCGAATGGCTTGACCGGGCGCTGGACGCCTTTGGCTATCCGCTGTCCTGGCGGCGGCTGCAAGTCCAGGCGATAACCGCCGATTTCAGTTGGCGGGCATCGGCGAGGCGCTATTTGTCGCTTTATCAGGGCGCGGCCGGCGTGGAGGAGACCCTGGCGACAAGACCGGCGATCCGCCAGGCCGCCATATAGCAAAGGCCATAAGGAAGGCTATAGAGGAGACAAGGAGCGATGATGAATCGGATCAAGGATATCGAAACCCGCAGCTATTTCATCTGGGAACATGAGGGCCGGCCCCAGGGCCGCGACTGGGAGCATTGGCTGCGCGCCGAAGCCGAGGTCATTGCCGAAGAGACCGCCTTGAAAGCCGTTCCGGCCAAAACGACGCGGCGAAAAGCGCCGACCAAACGGCGCGCCAAGGCCAAGACGCGAAAGACGGCGAAAAAAAGCTGATCACGCCACGTTATGGGCGGCGCGCAGGCAATCGAGGCATAAATAGGCGTCGTCAAAGCCGCAAAGCGCGCACAACCGCTCGCGGTCGAGCAGCACCACCTGACCGCAGGATATTTCAGCGATCCCGTCATCCTTCAGGCGGCGGAACAACCGGCTGACATGGGCGTTGGTCAGATTGATCGCATCGCCGATTTGATATTGGCTGGCGGGGAAAAGAAAGGCTTTTTCGCTCGCCAGCCCGCGGTCCGCCAGCCGATAATGAATCTCCAGCAACAGATGGGCCAGTCTTTCCAGAGCGCTGCGCCGTCCGATGCTGGCGAAATGTTCGAGCAGACGGTTCTGGTTGTAGCGCTCGACCGCCCACAGCCCGCAGCCGATATCGCGATGGCCTTCCACCAGCCTGCGCAACTGGCGCGCCGGAAAGACACACAGCGACAGGGCGGTCATGGCCTCGACCGAATAGCCGATGGCCGTCATTTGCGGATCGGGCAGGGCGATGACATCACCGGAGATCAGAAAATCGAGAATCTGCCGCCGTCCATCAGGGAGCATTTTATAGCGAAAGGCTCCGCCGTGAGCGATCACCATCAGCGTGTCCACCCGCTCGCCTTCGATATAGACCTGGCTGCCGGCGGAAAGCCGGCGTTCCCGGGGGAAAAGGCTGGCGTCTTTGGCGGCACTCGGGCCGCCCGCGCCCAGAGCATTGCAGACCGCCAGTTTGCCCAGACAGCAATGAGTGCAGCTTTTGTAGCGTAGGGTAAGCAGGGGGACGATGTGTGAGCTGCGGTGAGGCCACCGTCTATTATCGAGCCGAGTTGTCTCAGGTCCCGCCATGAGCCATGCTTTCCAGCAAAGGAATGAAAGGAGGAGTACGCCACTCGTCTTGCCGTCAAGTAAAACGCAAGCGCGCGGGGGTGTAAATTGGGGATATTACATAAGGGATTTTACTTATGAGCCTTGTGGCTACAAGCTCCGGGTGATGAAGCGGATCAGCCCACGCGCCAGCACCGGCTTTTCCAACACCACCACCCCTGGGCAGGCCTTGGCGGGGGCGTTCGACAACAGAGCGACCTGCGTGTCTTGCGCGTGGCTGACGAGGCGTTCCCGAATTTGTTCGATCGCCAGGTCGCCTTGCTGGTCATCCACCACCAGACAGCGGCAGTATTTCAGGGCATCGGGCGCGCGCAGCATGGCCAGCGACGAAAAACTCCGGGTCGGCAAACCATGGCAATCAAGCAGGGCGGCGAGGGAATCCCGCACCGCCTCATCTTCGGCGACAATAAATACCGACGGCCCGGCGGCTGTGGCGCCCGGTCCGACATGGCCCGTGGTTCGACAACTCCCGATCATCTGATTGTCCACAAGCGACCGTTCTCCCCCCGCTTTTCTTTTAGCGGATCACGGCGCGCGGTGTTTTGATCGGTGTCAATTTACAGTGCGTTTAATCAGCTTTATTTATGGCCGGGCGCTCTCGGTGGTCAGCGCCAGCCGAACCAGATGGGGCAGGGAGCGGGCGCGCATCTTGTCCATGATGCGGGCGCGATGGATTTCAACCGTCCGCGGGCTGATGCCCAGCCGGGCGGCGATCGTCTTGTTGGGCCAGCCGTCGATCAGTTCGGCGAGGACCTCACTTTCCCGCGGGGTCAATTGCGCCAGACGCTGGCGCACCCCGGCCGGAGAAGGCGGCGGCGATGCTGCGCCGGGGGCGCGCAGCGCAGTGCGCACGCTTTTCAGGATTATGTCGTCGGTGAACGGTTTTTCGATAAAATCGGCAGCACCGTTTTTCATGGCGCGCACCGCTAGGCGGATATCACCATGGCCAGTGATGAAAATAATCGGCAGCCGGATCTCCTCGGCCGCCAGTTTGCGCTGCACCGTCAGACCGTCAAGCTCGGGCATGCGAATATCGAGCAGGAGACAGCCGCGCGCAACCGGATGATAGCCCTCAAAGAAGGCTTTTCCACTGGCGAAACATCGGGTGGCGAAGCCCTCGGCCTCCAGCAGCGCGACCAGCGAATGACGCACCCCCTCATCATCGTCGATGATGAAAATCGTCGCATGTTTTTCAGTCATCGGCGAGCGGCTCCTGGGCGGCGGGCAGGGTGAACGAGAATACCGCACCACCCCCGCTGTTGTCATCAAGCCACAGGCGGCCGCCGTGGGCCTCGACAATGGTGCGGCAAATCGACAGGCCAATCCCCATACCGTCGGCCTTGGTGGTCACGAAAGCATCAAACAGGCTTGGCGCGATCGCCGCCGGCACGCCGGGGCCATTGTCGCGCACGGCAACTTCCACACCATCGTCACACGCCCGGGTTTCAATCACAATCTCGCCCGGCGTTTCCTCGCCCAACGCCTCGATGGCGTTGCGCACCAGGTTAAAGACAACCTGTTGAATTTGAATAACGTCAGCCAGCACTGGCGGCAGGTCGTCGGCAAGCTGAAAGGCGCTGGTAATGCCGGCGTCCTTGGCGCCGATCAGCGCCAGTGCCGCGGCCTCGCGAACCACGTCATTGACGTCGATCCACTGGCGCTCGATCTCGCCTTCTTCGACGAACTGGCGCAAATGACGGATGATGTCGCTGGCCCGCTTGGTCTGTTGAACGGTTTTGTCCATATAATCATGGATCTTGCGCAGCGCTTCCTCGCCTGGGTTGTCGAACAGGCGGCGGCAGGCCTGAATATAATTGACGATGGCGGTCAGGGGCTGGTTGATCTCATGGGCCAGGCCCGAGGTCATCTCGCCCATGGCGCTCAATCGCGCGGCCCGTTGCAGTTCGCTACGCAACTCTTCCAGCCGCCGCTCAGTCTGTTGTCTCTCGGTAAGATCACGGATGAAAACGGTATAGCGGGGGTGGCCGTCGGGCGGCACTTCACCAACCGACACCCGCGCCGGGAAGGTCTCGCCGGAAGCCCGCCGCGCCGTCAGGCGGCGTTCTCCGGGGGCGAAGGGAAAACCATCATCGCCGGACGTGGCATCGACAAACAGGTCGGCCAGATTACGCCCGATCATGTCGTCTTGCGGGCGACCGAACAGCCGTTCGGCTGCGGGATTGAAGGTTTCGATCGCGCCGCGCAGGGTGATCGAGACAATACCATCGACCGCGGTGTCGATGATCGAGCGCAAAAGTCCCTCGCGTTCGCTAAGGATTCTCTCGGTCTCGGCGCGCTGGGCGATTTCAGCGCGTAGTTGCTCATTGGTTACCGCCAGCGCCATGGTTCGCTCGGACACCCTTTTTTCCAGACGCTCCTGGCTTTCTTTCAGGGCGTGTTCGATCCGGTTGTGTTCGGTGATGTCGTGGCCGGTGTTCAGAAAGCCCAGCATACGGCCCTGTTTGTCGAGCAGAACCTTGCCTTGCCATTCGATGTCGCGCCGCTCGCCAGCCCGGGTCAGGATGGCGTTGACATAGCCCTCGTTAAGGCCGCTGCTGCGCACTTTTTCATAATAGGCGCGCAGGGTGTCACGGTCTTCCTCGGGCAAAAACGTGGAAAACCAGTCCGTGCCGACAATCTCGTCATTTTTATAACCGGTCAGTTTTTCAAAATAGGGGTTGGCCAGCAGAATCCGCCCCTCGGCGTCAAGCAACAGGATGATGGTCTGGGCGGTGGCGATCAGACTGTCGGCGAAATCCCGGGCTTTGCGAAGAGCCGCGATGTTCTCACCCGCTTCTTTGCGGCTTTTGTCCGGCTGTTTTGCGCCGCGCGTCATGCCCGTTCCCCCCCTTGCCGTTTTGCGAACGCAACGATACAAGACACTGGAAACCATCGCGGAAGTCTGCGAGGATCGACCGGTGGGCAGGGCCAGGGTGAACAGGACAGGCCCGACCCCGGATCACATGAACTCATTTTCCACCAGTGAGTGCAATCCCAAGAACACTATCATCGTTGAGAGGCGAAGGCTACGCCCATGCACGAGAAACCCCGGATCCCCAAGCCGGCACATTGTCACGAACGCTGTGAGCCCTTGCCCTGGCACCAGCCCAAGGCAGCCGAGGACGACCCTGACGCGCCGCGCCGGGTGCAGGAAATTCTGAACAGCCCGAGCTATCGCCAGGCCGATCAGGACACCGATTTCCTCAATCGCGATGACACCCGCGGCCTGCGCCTTCAGGTTGATTATCTCAAACCGGAGTTGCTGCTCAAGCACCATGGCGTGTGTCACACCATCGTGACCTTCGGCGGTACGCGCATTGCCGAGCCGGCGGTGGCCCGGCGCAAACTGGCCGCCTTGCGGGCGGCCCAGACCAAAGATCCCGACAACCCGGAGCACCGGCGCCAGATCGCTGTTGCCGAGCGACTGGTCGAGAAAAGCCATTATTATGACGTGGCCCGCGATTTTGGCCGTCTGGTCGGCGAGGCCGGCGCCGGCCCCGAGGATTGCACTCTCGTGGTCATGACCGGCGGCGGCCCGGGCATTATGGAGGCCGCCAACCGGGGTGCCTATGACCGGGGCGCCAAGTCGATCGGACTGAATATCAAACTGCCTCACGAGCAATATCCCAATCCCTATATCACCCCCGATCTGTGCTTCCGGTTTCATTATTTTGCCTTGCGCAAGCTGCATTTTCTGCTCCGCGCCAAGGCGCTGGTGGCCTTTCCCGGCGGCTATGGCACAATTGACGAGCTGTTCGAGGCGCTCACCCTGATCCAGATCCGCAAGATTGCACCGCTGCCCGTGGTGCTGGTGGGCGAGCACTTTTGGCGCCGGGCCATCGATTTTGATTTTCTGGTCGAGGAAGGGGTGATCGACCCGGAAGACCGCGAACTGTTCTGGTTTGCCGAGACCGCCGAAGAAATCTGGAATGGCCTGCAACACTGGCACACCATCAATGGCCAACCGTTGTTTCCCAACGGCCAGGACGGAGACGCACCTTGAAGCTGTCTTTTCATGGCGCCGATTGCGAGGTTACCGGGTCGTGTCATCTGGTCGAGTGTGGCGGCCGGCGTATTCTGATCGATTGCGGGCTTTTCCAGGGCAGCCGCGAGATCGACGAGGAAAATGCCGCCCCGTTCGGCTTCGATCCCGCGACCATTGATTATCTGCTGCTCACCCACGCCCATCTTGATCATTGCGGGCGGCTTCCCCTGCTGGTCAAGCGTGGCTTTGGCGGCGAGATCATCACCACCGCCGCCTCGCGCGAGTTGGCCCGGCTGGTGATGCTCGATGCGGCCCATCTCCAGGAGGAGGAAGCCCGCTGGCGGGCGCGCCGGGCGGCGCGGCGCGGGCGGAAACACCCGGCAGACGGCGCGCTTTATTCCATACTCGACGCCCTTAACAGCCTGGATAATTTTGGTCGCACGGCCAGCTATGACAAGCCGCTCACCCTGGCTCCCGGCCTGCGCGCCACCTTTCTCGACGCCGGCCATATTCTGGGCTCGGCCAGTATTTTTCTCGAACTCGAAGAAAAGGGCCGACGCTGCACCATCCTGTTTTCCGGCGATCTGGGCAATGCCGGCCGGCCCCTGCTGCGCGCCCCCGCCCGGCCGCCGCGCAGCGACGTGGTGGTGATGGAGACCACCTATGGCGACCGGCGGCACAAGCCGGTGCCGCCCTCGGTCGATGAACTCTATGAGGCGATCGAGACCACCTTCCGGCGCGGCGGCAATGTGATTATTCCCACCTTCGCCTTGGAGCGCGCCCAGGAGTTGCTCTATTTCCTTCATCAGGGGGTGGCCGAGGGCCGGCTGTCCCGCGCCACCCAGGTTTTTCTTGATTCCCCGATGGCAATCTCGGCCACCGAGATTTTCATGCGCCATCCGGAAGGCTACGAGCCGGCGATTGCCGAGTTGTTCCGCAATGGCCGCGATCCGTTTCATCTGCCGGGGTTGCATTTCAACCGGGAAGCCGCCGAGTCCATCGCCCTTAATTCGGTCCGAGGCGGCGCGATCATCATGGCCGGCTCGGGCATGTGCACCGGCGGACGGGTGCGCCATCATTTGCGCCATAATCTGGCACGCCGGGAATCGAGCATCGTCTTTGTCGGCTACGCCGCCGCCGGCACTTTGGCGCGGCGAATTATCGATGGCGCCAAAAAAGTCCATATTTTTGGTGAGGAAATACCGGTAAATGCCGCAATTTATACGATTAACGGCTTTTCCGCCCATGCCGACCAAGCCGAGCTTCTGGCCTGGCACAGGCAAGCCAAGGCCAAGCGTACCTTTCTGGTCCATGGCGAGAAGGCGGCCATGCGCGCCATTGCTGCGGCGCTGAAGGGGCAATCGGCCGAGATGCCGAGGCGCGACCAGACGGTCACCCTGTAATCCCTTCAGCGCTGCCAGGCGATCAGCCCCAGCTCGGCCGGGATGCGGGCGTCGGGGTGCCAGGGGACCACCCGGGCGGTGAAATGGCTTTCGGGCCGGCTGGCCGGCGCGCTGGCATGATAGAAAAAGCCGTTCATCGCCCCGGCGATAGCATCGCCGCGCCGGGCGGCCACGCACAGGCCGTCATGGCCGTCCCGGGGGTCGGCGTAAAGCTGGACCTGGACGAAATCGGGCGGCACCTCGCCGAGATAGACCTGGAGGTCGAACGCCCAGTGATCGGCCTGCCGGCTGGCGCTGACCGGCCCCCAGTGAATGTCGTGCCAGCATTCGTGCAGTGTTTCGGCCCAGCTTTTCAACTCGCGGGCCAGAACACCGCCCCTGGCGAGACGCCGGTGGTGGGCGTGGGCGGCCGGATGGTAAAGCTCGGTGATATAGTCGCGCACCATGCGATTGGCGGAAAATCGTGGCGTCAACTGCGCCATGCTGGCCCGCAGGCGGGCGATCCAGGCCGCCGGGATGCCAGCCTCGTTGCGCTGGTAGAACATCGGGATGATCTCGTCTTCGAGCAACTGGTACAATTGCTCGGCCTCCCGGTCGTCCCAGCCCGGCTCGTCATGCTCCTGGCCATCGCCCAGCGCCCAGCCGACCTCATCCGACCAGGCCTCGGCCCACCAGCCGTCACGCTCCGACAGGTTGAGCCCGCCGTTGACCAGCACTTTCATGCCGCTGGTGCCGCAGGCCTCCCAGGGGCGGCGTGGGGTGTTGATCCACAGATCCACCCCCTGGACGATCTCCTGGGCCAGCGCCAGGTCATAATCTTCGAGAAAAACCGCATGGGCGCGGATTTGCGGCTGGCGAACGAAATGCGCCCATTCGCGGATCAGGCTCTTGCCCCGGGCGTCGTCGGGATGAGCCTTGCCGGCGACGATCAGTTGCACCGGACGGTCAGGATGGGTAAGCAGACGGGCGAGGCGTGTCGGATCGCGCAGTAAAAGATTGGGGCGTTTGTAATCGGTAAAGCGCCGGGCGAACCCTAGGGTCAGGGTATTGGGATCGAGAATTTTTTTGGCCTCGGCGAGGGTTGAAGGAGAGGCGCCGCGCTGGCCAAGATGGCGCGCCAGACGCCGGCGCGCGGTGGCGACAAGAGCTGTCCTCTGCTCGCCGCGCAGGGTCCACAGGCTGTCATCGCTCAGGGCCTGAACGGGCTTGAGCAAATCCTCAAGGCTGCCCAGCCAGCGCGCCTTGCCGCAGCTTTGCGTCCAGATGGCGTCAGCCCAGGGGGAATCCCATGATGGCACGTGAACCCCGTTGGTGATATGGCCGACCGGCGTCTCCTCGCGCGGCCAGCGGGGATAAAGGGTGGAAAAAATATGGCGGCTGACTTCGCCATGCAGCCGGCTGACGCCGTTCATCGCGCCGCAGGTGCGCGCCGCCAGATAGGCCATGTTAAAGGGTTCGGTGTGATCTTCCGGGTAGCGCCGCCCCAGCGCCGCCAGTTCTTCAAAACCGATGCCCAGCGCTGCGCCATAGTTCTTGCCATAGCGCGCCAGCAGCGCGAGGTCATAGCTGTCGAAAGCGGCCGCCACCGGGGTGTGGGTGGTGAACAGATTGCCGGCGCGGGTGGCCCATAGCGCCTCGTGGAAACCGACGTCATGACGGCCCATGAAGGCGCGGGCGCGCTCGAGGGTGGCGAAAGCGGCGTGGCCCTCGTTGAGATGGCAGACATCAATCTCCAGCCCCAGCTCCTCGATCAATCGCCAGCCGCCGATCCCCAGGGCGATTTCCTGCACCAGACGCGGCTCGGCGCCGCCCTTGTAAAGCTTGCCGGTAATGCCGCGATCGGTCGGGGCGTTGAGCGGGTCGTTGCTGTCGAGCAGATAAAGCGCAACCCGGCCGACCTGCGCCCGCCACACCCGAAAGCGCACCCGCCGGCCCGGCAGATCAAGGGCAATCTGCAACCAGCCGCCATGGCGCGCTTCCACCGGCTCAAGCGGCAGATCGGCGGAATCATTGAGCGGGTAGATTTCCTGTTGGTGGCCGTCGGGATCGAGAATCTGGCGAAAATAGCCCTCCTGGTAGAACAGCCCGATGCCGGTGACCGGCACATCGAGGTCGCTGGCGGTCTTGAGAAAATCGCCGGCCAGAACCCCCAGCCCGCCGGCATAAAGCGGCAGCGCCTCGCCCAGCCCGAACTCCATGCTGAAATAGGCGACCCCTTTCAACTCGGCATTAGTCAACTGGGCATTGGCGCAGGCCGTCCGGTACCAGCCCGGCTGGCGGTTATAGTCCTCGCGGGCATTGGCCAGCTTCTCGAGATGTTCCCCAAAGGCGGCGTCCTCGGCCAGTTCGGCAAGCCGGGTCTGGGTGAGGTTTTGCAGCACCGCATAGGGGTTTTGGGTCTGCTCCCAAGTGCGTGCATCGACCATTTCCCACAGCGCGTCGCCAGCGTGGCTCCAGGTCCAGCGCAAATCGAGCGCCAGCGCGGCGAGGTCTGCCGCCAGCGGCGCCTGGCGCTCCGGTAGCAAGCGGGGAAGAAAACGCGGGCTAACCATGGGCTGTTCCTATTGCGGCTGTTCCGCCGGTGCGGCTTCCGCCGACCAGCGCCAATTGCGAATTTCGGGCATATCCTGGCCATGGCGGGTGATATAGTTGCGATGTTCGATCAGCCGGTCACGAACCATCTGCCTGATATGCGGCGCCTTGGCGGCGAGGCGGGGCACCCGGTCGACAACATCGGCGACCAGATGAAAGCGGTCGAGATCATTGCGCACCACCATGTCGAAGGGGGTGGTGGTGGTGCCTTCCTCCTTGTAGCCGCGGACATGGAGATTATCGTGATTGGTGCGCCGATAGGTCAGGCGGTGGATCAGCCAGGGATAGCCGTGAAAGGCGAAAACGATTGGCCGGTCGGCGGTAAACAGGCTGTCAAACTCCTTGTCCGGCAGCCCGTGCGGATGTTCCTCGTGTGGCTGCAGGGTCATCAGGTCAACCACATTGACCACCCGCACCCTGAGTTCGGGAAGATATTCGCGCAGCAGGCTGACCGCGGCCAGGGTCTCCAGGGTCGGCACATCGCCGCAACAGGCCATGACCACGTCCGGCTGCTCGCCATCATCGTTGCTCGCCCATTCCCAGATGCCGATCCCCGCCGTGCAGTGTTTCACCGCCGCCTCCATGTCGAGCCATTGCGGCTGCGGCTGTTTGCCGGCAACAATGACATTGATGAAATCACGGCTGCGCAGGCAGGTATCGGTCACCTGAAGCAGACAATTGGCGTCGGGCGGCAGATAGACCCGGACGATCTGCGCCTTCTTGTTCACCACATGGTCGATAAAGCCGGGGTCCTGATGGGAAAACCCGTTGTGATCCTGACGCCAGACATGGGAGGTCAGCAGGTAGTTGAGCGAAGCGATCGGCCGGCGCCAGGGAATTTCCTTGCTCACCTTGAGCCATTTGGCGTGCTGGTTGAACATGGAATCGACAATATGGATGAAGGCCTCATAGCATGACATCAGGCCATGACGGCCGGTCAGCAGATAGCCCTCCAGCCAGCCCTGGCAATTGTGCTCGCTGAGAATCTCCATCACCCGGCCATCTTTCGCCAGATGATCGTCGCCGGGGATGGTTTCGGCCTCCCAGGTTCGCTCGGTCACCTCGAACAGGGCGCCCAGACGGTTGGATTTGGTTTCATCAGGCCCCATCACCCGAAAATTGCGCGCGGCCCGATTGCCGGCCATGACATCGCGCAAAAAGTCCCCCATCACCCGGGTGGCCTCGCCCAGTGTCGCGCCGGGGCGGGGAACCGCCAGCGCATAGTCGCGAAAATCGGGCAAATGCAGCTCCTTGAGCAACAGCCCGCCATTGGCGTGGGGATTGGCCCCCATGCGCCGCGTTCCCTGCGGTGCCAGTTCGGCGAGTTCGGCGACCAGGCGGCCGTGCTCGTCGAACAGCTCTTGGGGGCGGTAGCTTTTCATCCATTGCTCAAGGACGGCGATATGTTCGGGCTTGGCCGCCATATCGGCGAAGGGGACCTGATGGGCGCGCCAGCTGCCTTCGATTTTCAGCCCATCGACCTCGCGCGGGGCGGTCCAGCCCTTGGGGCTGCGCAAGATAATCATCGGCCAGCGCGGACGCTCCCCGGCACCCCCTTCGCGCGCGCGGCGCTGAATGGTTTCGATTTCGGTGATGGTTTCATCAAGCGCGCCGGCCATCGCCCGGTGCATCGCCGCCGGCTCGTCGCCCTCGACAAAACGGGGGGCATAGCCATAGCCGCGAAACAGGGCCGCCAGTTCGTCATGGTCAATGCGCGCCAGCACCGTCGGATTGGCGATTTTATAGCCGTTGAGATGAAGGATCGGCAGCACCGCGCCATCGCCGGCGGGATTGAGGAATTTGTTGGAATGCCAGGCGGTCGCCAGGGGTCCGGTTTCGGCCTCGCCGTCGCCGACTACACAGGCCGCGATCAGTCCGGGGTTGTCGAACACCGCGCCAAAAGCATGGGCGATCGAATAGCCCAGCTCGCCGCCCTCGTGGATCGAGCCGGGGGTTTCCGGCGCGCAATGGCTGGGAATGCCGCCGGGAAAGGAAAACTGACGAAACAGTTTTTCCATGCCTTCGGCGTCTTGCGAAACATCGGGATAAAGCTCGCTATAGCTGCCTTCCAGATAGGTATTGGCGACCACGCCGGGGGCGCCATGACCCGGCCCGGTAATGAAAATCATATTGAGATCGTGTGCCTTGATCACCCGGTTGAGGTGGGCGTAGATGAAATTGAGCCCGGGCGTGGTGCCCCAGTGGCCCATCAGCCGGGGCTTGATATACTCAAGGCGCAAGGGTTCGGCGAGCAGCGGATTGGCCATCAGATAAATCTGCCCGACCGATAGATAATTAGCCGCCCGCCAATAGGCGTCCAGCCGTTCCAGTTCTTGCCGGGTTATGTTTTGCGGGATCATGAGCCTTTCTCGCTTTCGATCCTGAGGATGCGCAGGGTGGTCTCCAGCACACTGTCGGGATTAAGGCTGATGGAATCGATGCCCCAGCGCACCAGTTGCTCGGCGACCTCGGGATAATCCGACGGCGCCTGGCCGCAAATGCCGGAATGCCGGCCGCCACGCCGGGCGCCCTCGATCGCCAGACGGATCATCTCGAGCACCCCGGGGTCGCGTTCGTCGAAATCGAAGGCGACGATGCCGGAATCGCGGTCGACCCCAAGCACAAGCTGGGTCAGATCGTTCGAGCCGATGGAAAAGCCGTCGAAAATTTCGGCGAAGGCGTCGATCTGCACCACATTGTTGGGAATTTCGCACATCACATAGATCTCAAGCCCGTTTTCGCCGCGCCGCAGGCCCTGCTCGGCCATCACCTCGAGCACCTTGCGCCCTTCCTCGACCCGGCGGCAGAACGGGATCATCAGGCGGACATTGGTAAACCCCATGTCGCCTCGCACCCGCTTCATTGCCTGGCATTCCAGCGCAAAACCTTCGGCATAGGCGGGATGGGCGTAGCGCGCCGCGCCGCGAAAGCCGATCATCGGGTTGTCTTCCTCGGGCTCAAAATCCCGTCCCCCGATCAGCCGTGCGTATTCATTGGACTTGAAGTCGGACATCCGCACCACCACCGGCTTGGGATAAAAGGCGGCGGCGATGGTCGCGACCCCTTCGGACAGTTTTTCGACAAAAAACGCCGCCGGATCGGCATAATGCCGGGTCAGTTCGGCAATGCGCCCGCGCTCGCGCGGGTCGGTGACCTTGTCGGGATGCAACAGCGCCATGGGGTGGGCCTTGATCGCCTCATTGATGATAAATTCCATGCGCGCCAGCCCGACCCCGTCGTTGGGAATAAAGCTGGTCTGAAAGGCCAGTTCGGGATTGCCCAGATTGATCATCACCTGGGTTCTGGGGCGCTCAAGGGCGCTCAGATCGGTCTCGCGCAGCTCAAAATCGGCCTTGCCGCAATAAACCCGGCCGACATCGCCCTCGGCGCAGGACACGGTTGCCGTCTCGCCGGTCACCAATTTCTCGGTCGCCCCTTGCGCGCCGACCACCGCCGGGATGCCCAGTTCACGCGCGATAATCGCGGCATGGCAGGTGCGCCCGCCGCGGTTGGTGACCAGGGCGGCGGCGGTTTTCATCACCGGCTCCCAGTCGGGGGTGGTGGTCTCGGCGACCAGAATCTCGCCGGGGCGAAACTGGTCGAGATCTTCAAGGCCGCAAATCACCCGGACCAGGCCGGCGCCGATCCGCGCCCCAACCGCGCGGCCGGTCACCAGGGTTTCGCCGTGGGCCTTCATGACGTAACGGCGCAGAATGTCGCCGGTTTTTTGCGAGGCCACGGTCTCGGGACGGGCCTGGACGATATAGAGCTGGCCATCGGTGCCATCCTTGGCCCATTCCACATCCATCGGCCGGTCATCGCCGGCGCGGGCGGAATAATGCGCCTCGATCTTGAGCGCATAATCGGCCAGCACCAGCGCCTCGTCGTCGCTGATACACAAGCGCTCGCGCTCGGCCAGGCTGGTGGGCACGCTGCGGGTGGCCTCGCGGGTGCGGCCCGAGGCATAGATCATCTTGATCTGCTTGCGGCCGCGCCGTTTGCGCAAAATCGCGCGAAAGCCGGCGGCAAAGGTTGGTTTGTGGACATAGAACTCGTCCGGGTCGACCGCACCCTGAACCACGGTTTCACCCAGCCCGTAGGCCCCGGTGATGAACACCACATCGCGAAAGCCGGTTTCGGTGTCGAGCGAAAACATCACCCCGCTGGCGGCCAGGTCCGAGCGCACCATTTTCATCACCCCGACAGACAACGCCACCGCGAAATGGTCGAACCCCTTGTCGAGGCGGTAAGCGATGGCGCGGTCGGTAAATAGCGAGGCCATGCAGCGGTGGCAGGCGTCGAGCAGCATTTCATCGCCGGCGACGTTGAGATAGGTGTCGTGCTGGCCGGCGAAACTGGCGGTCGGCAAATCCTCGGCGGTGGCCGAGCTGCGCACCGCAACGGTCATTTGCGGGCCGTATTCGTCCTGCAAACCATGATAGGCGGCCAGAATTTCATTGCGCAGTGCCGCCGGGAAGGGGGCGCCATAAACGATCTCGCGCGCCGCCGCGGCCCGTTCGGCCAGCAGATCGACATCGCTCTTGCCCAGGCCATCGAGCAGCCCATGCAGCCGCTCCCAGGCGCCGGCGGCGCTGATCACCTCACGATACGCTTCGGCGGTGATCGCAAAGCCGTTGGGGACCCGCACTCCCTGGCCGGTCAGGACGCGATACATCTCGCCCAGCGAGGCGTTCTTGCCGCCAACCAGCGGCACATCATCGAGGGTCAACTCGGCGAATTTGCGGATATATTCTTGAGACATGGGGGCGGACCTGTTTGCGACGCGCCGTCAAAGACGCAAGAAAACCCAAGTTTGCCCTATCCTATTCCTTGTCGCTTTACTGGCTTTGATCTCAATCAATAGCGGGGGAGGGGAAAGCATCAAATTGGCGGCCGGGAATTGACCCTTGACTACATATCGAACGATCGTTACATTCCAACGGTCAAAACATGCTTGGTGGGGCAGAAATTTTGCTCTGCGGCCGCAACATGGGGGAGAGGTGCAAATCGAATGAAAAAGAGTCTTGATCCGAAAGAGCGATTGATGGAGACGGCCATTGATCTTTTCGCCGCCAAGGGATTTTCCGGCACCTCGATCCGCGACATCGCCAATGCGATGGGGGTCAGTATTTCCAACATCTATCACTATTTCGGCAACAAGGAGGGACTTTGGGTCGCCATCCTGCGCTATTCGGTCGAGGAGTTGCCCGCGATGCTGAACGAGGTCTGCGCGCTGGACATCGACCCCCTGGAGCGGTTTCGGCTTTTGCTAAAAACTCACCTGGCTTTTTCCGAAACGCATCGGCGCGAATCCAAAATATTCTTCATCGATGAAGACATGCTCTCGGAGGAAGGCAACCGGATAAACCGCGCGCTGCAATCCGAAATTATGGACATTTACCTCACGCAGCTTGGAGAATTGCGTGAGCGGGGACTTATCCGGACACCTCATATAAAAATTGCCGCCTTCAATATCTTTGGGGTTCTCAACTGGGTTCTGCGTTGGCACCGCCCCGGCGGCAAGATGGACTCGGCGGCGGTTTATGAAGAGGTCATCGACTTCATCATGCACGGGCTTACCAGCCCGCATGACAACCAAGGCGCCTGAGAGACATCCATGGGGTTCACCATCGATATTGATACCGGCGGCACCTTCACAGACGGATTTCTGAGCCGGGGGAGCGATGTGCGCACGGTCAAGGTGCCAACGACACCGCATGACCTTACGGTCTGTTTTTGGGACTGCATCAAGGCCGGTGCCGCCGCTTTTGGCGTAGACGAGGAAGACCTGCTTTACAACACCGAAATTATCCGGTTTTCCAACACCATAGGCACCAACACCATCATCGAGCGGGACGGCACCCGGATTGGTCTTTTGCTCAGTGAAGGCCAGCGCTCTCTGGCGCCCACGGCGCAAAAAGAGGGCCGCCCGCCGCTTGTCCACCCTGACATGGTGCGCGAGCTGGCCGAAAAAACCGATGCTTCAGGCAGGCCCGCAGCAGGTCCCGACGCGCCGGATGTTCTGGCCAAGGCCCAGCAGCTAATCGATGCCGGCGCCCGCTGTCTGGTGGTGGCGCTGGCCAATTCAGACCTGAACCCGGCCAATGAACGCCAGGTGCGCCGGATTATCAAGCAGGAGTATCCGCGCGACTATCTGGGTTCGGTGCCGGTCTTTCTGGCCTCTGACATCTCGCCGCGCGCCGGCGCTCAGGCCCGGATCAATACTGTCGTCTTGAACGCCTATGTCCACGCCAAGCTTACCCGGCTGCTCTACAAGGCCGGTGAAAACCTGCGCGCGCGGCAGTATCGCAAGATGCTTTTTATCGGCCACAACAATGGCACCGTCGCCCGGGTCGCCAAGACCCGCGCCTTTCAGACCTATCATTCGGGCCCGGCAGCCGGCTTGCTGGGGGTTCAGTGGATCGGCGAGCTTTACGGCGACGAACGGCTGATTTCCGCCGATATGGGCGGCACCTCCTTTGATATCGGGAGCGTGCGAGGGAGCGAGCCGGGGTATGCCCTGCGGCCCGATGTCGAGGGCTTTGAGTGCAATCTTCCGATGATGAAGATAACTGCAATCGGTGCTGGTGGCGGTTCCCTGGCCCATATCCTCGATGGCGATCTGCGGGTTGGCCCCGCCTCGGCAGGGGCGCTTCCCGGCCCGGCCTGCTTTGGTCTGGGCGGGGCCGAGCCCACCGTTACCGACGCCAATCTAGTGCTCGGCATTCTCGATCCCGATTTCTTTCTCGGCGGAACCATGCGGCTCGATCTGGCAAAAGCCTATGCTGCCATCGATGAGAAAATCGCCGGTCCCCTCGGCCTGTCGGTCGAACAGGCGGCGCAGGCTATCCGCGCCGAGGTTGACCGGGCCATGGGTGGTGAAGTGGCCAGGGTGGCCGCCACACTCGGAGATGGCGCACCGCCCGCCATGGTCGCCTATGGCGGCGCCGGCGGACTTCATGCCTGCGCCATCGCCGCGGTGGCGGGGCTGGAAAAGATCATCATCCCCCGCTTTGCCGCGGTGTCCTCGGCCTTTTCCTCGTCGCTGATCGACGTCGGACATATTTATTATCGCCGGATTGAGCGCTCCTTGGCCGAGCTTGCCGATCTTTCGCCGCTAACCGCGGCCATGGCCAATATGGAGCGTGAAGCGCGCCGCGACATGCGCGGCGAAGGGTTTGATTTTGCCGCCACCACCCGCACGGCGCATGTTCTGGTGCGCGACAGCGCCAACGACCAAGAAGCGATGATCCCGACGCCGGCTGGCGCCATCGAAAACGGCGCGCTGACGGATTTGCGTGACCGGGCGGCGGCAATACTGAAAAGCGGGCCGCGCGACATGGTTCTCGATACGCTGGGCTACCGGGTGCGGGCGCAGGTTCCCCATTACCGGCCGGTGGTTGAGCCGCCGGCGCCGGATCTGGCGCCTCCTGCCCCCAAGGGCTGGCGGCCGGTTTTCCTGGGGTCAGGTGACGGGCCGGGCAAGACGCCGGCATACGACCGGGAAAGCCTGCGCCCCGGACATGTCATAGAGGGGCCGGCGATCATCGAGAGCAATCAGACCACCATCTTTCTTGACAGGGACTGGAGCCTTGCCATCGACGAATACCGCAACGCCATTGTTGAAAAAGGCCGGTCGCCATGAAGGTTAGAATTACCGAATATCTGGACATCGACCTCGAGCGGGAAGCCTGGTGCTGCCACCCCTGTGGACATGAGCTCATCGGCGCCCGGGAGAATTACAAAAAAGGTGTCCTGATTGCCGAAGTGCCGCTGGCCGAGGTTCACCCGCCTCTAGTCGAGAACAGCGCCTTCAGCTTTACGCCCAATCCTGATTATTGCCGGCTGATTGAATTTTACTGCCCGGGCTGCGGCATTGTCATCGACAATGAATATCTTCCGCCGGGGCACCCCCTGACCCATGACATCGAGCTTGATATCGATGCCCTTAAAAAACGGCACGCAGGGTGACCATGCAGGGGGGGGGGAGGTCCAGGCCGGTCATGGCGCCTTTTGCCGAGCAGCTTGCGGCGCGGCTGGCCGGCGCGAGTTATCAGGCGATGACCGGGGAGGCCGCCGCCTGGACGGCGGCGCTCACCAAAACCGCGGATTTACTGGCATTGGACGGCGTGATTGTCGGCGCTGACCCAACCCTCCTGGCGGAAAGCCTGGGCGCACAGGTTGACTGGCGGGGCGATACCCCGGCCCTGGCCCGCCGGCCCGAGGCGGTTGCGCCAGGCCCTGCCGCCGGGGCGCGGCTTGCAGTGGCGCTCGAGACCGCCGACCGGCTTTTTCAGACAATCCGGGGGGCGCGTGTCGGCATCGCCGCCATGACCGGTCCCCTGACCCTGGCCGAACAGCTTTTCGGCGCACCGGGAGCAAAAGACGCCCTGCGTTCCTTAAAGCCGTCCCTGGTTTCCATCGCCGAGGCCTATTGCAAGACCCGCCCGGATATTCTGCTGTTGATGGAAACGGCCGGCTTTGCAGGCAAGGCGGTCACCAGCCGCGAAAGGCGGGCGTTTAGCGCGCTGCGCAATGTGGCGTCCTACTACAACGTCCGGCTCGGCCTCTATGTCGAGGAATATGCCGGTGCGGCCCTGGACGGGTTGGCCGCCCTGAATATGGATTTTTACGTGGCTGGTGTCGACGCCGGGGGAAAAGCCGCGCCGGTGGCGGCCATCCTGGCGCTTGCCGGCCAATGGCTTGGTTTGGCGCTGCCGTTCGGCGCGCCGGACGAGGCTCTGGAAATGTTGGACAAGCTATTCGCCAACGCGCCCGGCGGGCAAGAGTGTTTTGTCACCAGCCTTGGCGAAATCCCACCCACCACCGATGTGGCGGTCTTGCGCGATTTGCTTGGCCGCCTGCGGACGGTGAGTTCATAAGGGAGAAAAAACAGAATATGGGGACGACCATTGGCATTGATATTGGCGGCACCTTCACCGATTGCTTTGCTGTCGATACGGCGGGCAGGGCATTCGCCTGCAAGACGCCAACCACCCACTATGATCTGTCAGTAGGCTTCATGAAGGGCATGAGTGAGCTGTCCCGTCTTTGTGGTCAGGAGCCGGGGGCTTTTCTGGAGGCCGCCGATTCGGTGCGCTATTCGACCACCGTAGGCACCAATGCGGTGATCGAGCGCACCGGTCCCAAGCTCGGGCTGATCACCACGGCGGGTTTTGAGGACACGATTTTTCTTGGCCGCGCGCGCAGCTGGGCCGATGGCGTTTCGCTGTCCCAAATGCGCGATCAGGCCCGAATACAAAAACCCGAACCGCTGATCGCGCCCGACATGGTTGTCGGCGTGCGCGAGCGCATCGATTCCGCCGGCCAAGTGCTGATGCCGATCTCGCGCGATGATGTTCTCGAAAAAGTGCAAACCCTGGTCGATCGCGGCGCCATGGGCTTTGTGGTCAGCCTGCTGTGGTCCTATTCCAACCCTGCGCATGAGCGGCTGATCCGGGAGATTATCGAAGATGAATATCCCGAGGATTACCTGGGCTCGCTGCCGGTGGTGCTGTCCTGCGAGGTGTCGGCCAAGGCGGGCGAATACACCCGCACCATGACGGCGATCGTCAATGCCTATATTCACGGCGTCATGGCCGACGAGATCAACAAGCTGAGTAACGAGTTGCGCGATGGCGGTTTCCGGCGCCCGCTCACACTGGTTCACAACACCGGCGGCACCAAGAAGGCGTCGCGCACCCGGGCGGTGCTGACCCATAATGCCGGGCCGGTCGCCGGAATTTACGGCGCGGCGCTGCTGGGGCGCCTAACGGGTGACGACAACATCATCTTTACCGATATGGGCGGCACCTCGTTCGATATCGGGGTCGTTACCGGCGGACAGATCAAGTCGCATGATTTCATGCCCGTGATCGATCGCTGGCGCACCAATATTCCGGCGGTGGAAGTAAAGTCAATCGGCGCCGGCGGCGGTTCGATCGCCTGGATCAACCGGCTGATGGGCGACGGACTGGAAGTGGGGCCGCAGTCGGCCGGCTCCATGCCCGGCCCCGCCTGCTACGACCAGGGCGGCGCCGAGCCCACGGTCACCGATGCCGACCTGGTGCTTGGCTATTATAATCCCGACAATTATCTGGGCGGCAAGATGCTGCTTGATCCGGACCTCGCCGCCGAGACCATCGAAGAGAAAATCGCCCGGCCTCTCGGTCTTGATGTCGCCGCGGCGGCGTGGCGCATCCGCCGGCTGGTCGATGCCCAGATGGGCCAGGAAGTGTTCAACGAAGTGGCGCTCAAGGGGCATGACTCCCGAAGCTTCTCTCTTTACGCCTGCGGCGGGGCGGGCGCGGCCCACGCCTGCGATTATGCCCATTATATCGGGGTAAACCGCATCGTCGTGCCCTTCAGTTCATCTGTCTACGGCGCTTTCGGGGCCTCAACCATGCGCATCAAGGAAGTCTGGGAACGCTCGCAATCCATCAAAATCTTCCAGTGGGCGAACCAGAGCTATCTGGAAGATGTGGACGTCTTCAACCGGACGGTCGCCGAGCTGAAGGACCTGGCGATTCGCGATTTGCGTCTTGAGGGATATGCGCAATCGCAGATCAGCTTTACTCTTGAACTGGATATGCGCTATGGCAGCCAGTACAATCTGACCAAGATCGTCGCGCCGCGCTTTATCATGCGCAATGCCGATGATTTTCGTGCGTTGTGCGGTCTCTTTGCTACGCGCTATGCCGAGGTTTATTCCGCCGAGGCGATTTTTCCCCAGGGCGGGATCAATGTGGAATCCTTCTTCCTGACCGCGCAAGTGATGGCCCCGGACCCTGTCTTGCAGACCGAGGAATTAAGGCCGACCGAGCCCGAGCGCGCCGCTCTGAAAGCCCCCCGGCCAGTCTATTGGGGCCCCGACAGCGGCTATCGTGACACGGTCATATTTGATTTTACCCAGCTTCATCCCGGCAACCACATCACCGATCCGGCGGTGATCGAGACGCCGCAAACCACCTTTGTCATTCCCCAAGGCTGGCGCTTTACCATGGATGCCTATCGCAACGGCATCCTAGAGCGGGATTAAGAGTATGGGCAGGATACAGGACATGAAGACACGGGCATATGGCAGAGACCACGAGGTGGTGCAGCGGCTCCGGCCCGAGCCCATGACAGCAGCCGAAGAGGCTGCGCAGACCAGCATCGAAAGCCTCGATTTCGACATCTTTCGCCACAAAATGCACATGATTGCGCTTGAGGGTAAGGAAACGACCATGAAGCTGGGCGCCTCCACCGCCATGCGCTGGGGCGATGTCGCCTTTGGCATATTTACCACTCAGGGTGATCTGGCGGTCTGCGCCACCGGGATCTATCACCATGCCGTGCTCGGGCAAATCCCGATCAAATATATCGTCAAGCACTGGCTCGACGAGCCGTCGGTTGGCGTGCGCGACGGCGATGCTTTCTTTTATAACGATCCCTTTTATGGCGGCGTGCACAATGCCGACATGGGGCTGGTTGTCCCGGTTTTTTCCGGCGAGCGGCTGGTTTGTTTTGTTGGCGCCGCGGTGCATACCGGTGAAATCGGCGGCAGTGAGCCCGGGGGCACAGTCCAGAACGCCAAATCCAAATATGATGAGGGAATGTTACTGCCGCCGATCAAGGTCGGTGAAAACTACGTTTTGCGCGAAGACCTCTTGACCATGTTCGCGGCGATGAACCGGGATCCGCGCACCATGATTCTCGATCTCAAGGCGCGCCTTGCCGCCGCCCGGGTGGCGCAGCGCCGCATTCTGGAATTCGTGGAAGACAAGGGGGAAGATTTTTTCATCGGCGCATTGCGCCGCGTGCTCTCGGTCACCGGCGCGGCGGCGCGCAAGAAGGTGGCGGCCCTGAACGACGGTGTCTACCGCCAGCCTCGCTTTATCGACATGGTCGGCTCGCAACCCGGCCTGACCAGGCTCAACCTTACGGTCATCAAAAAAGGCGACCGGCTGACCCTCGATCTGACCGGCAGCTCGCCCATGTTGCGAGGCAAGGCGCTTAATTCCTATTTTCAGGGCTTGATCGGCCTGGCCATGGTCTATTTCTGCGGCTGGTTTTTCCATGACCTGCCAGCCAACAACGGGCTGCTCGAGGCTGTCGACTGGAAATTCCCCGAAGACAGCATGACCAATGCGCAAGGCGATGTGGCCACCTCGCTGGCCCCGGTCCTTCAGGCCTGCTTCGCCCATGCCATGTTCCTGTGCGGCGCGCGGATGGTCTACGCCAGTCAGCCCGAACGGGCGGTGGCGGCCTGGTACTCGGGCTTCGCTATTCCGATTTACGCCGGCGTCAACCAGGCTGGCGAGCCGGTGGCCGATATCACTCCCGAGATCAACGCCACCGGCGCAGGCGGGCGCTTCGATATGGACGGCGTTGATGGCGCCGGTGCCTTTTTCGCCACCGTCAGCGACTGTTCGGATGTGGAAGCGACCGAGAGCGACCGGCCGCTGCTTTACACCTTCCGCAATTTTTTCAACGGCTCCTACGGCCATGGCAAATATCGCGGCGGCGCCGGGGTTGGCCTCGGCCTCATGGTGCATCATGTGCCCTGGCTGGCGATGGGATCCATGGGCGCCGGCGCGCGGTTCCCGACCACCCTCGGCCTTTTTGGCGGAACGGCGGTGGCGCCGACATTTGTGCAGACCGTGCACGCCAGCAACCTTAAACAGTTGATGGCCGAGGGCAACCGACACCTTGCGCGCAGCATGTCCGAGCTTTACAGCCCCGCCAACCCCGAGGAGGGCGAGCGGCGGTTCGAGGATATCGATCTGGTGGTCCAGCCGCGCGCCAATGGCGACACCTTCTATGTGCCGGTGGGCGGCGGCGGCGGCTATGGCGACGCCATCGAACGGGACCCGGCCACCGTGCTCCGCGACCTCAAATATAGCCGCACGACGGCCTGGGCAGCAGCAAATATCTATCATGTTGTCTATGATCCGGACTCCTTGAGGGCGGATGAAAAAGCCACCGCGGCGCGCCGCCAGGCGGTGCGCGGCAAACGTAAGGCCCGGGGACGTTCCTACGACGAGTTTATGGCGGACTGGGCGGCAAAGAGCCCGCCAGCGGAAATTCTCACCTATTACGGCAGCTATCCCGACCCGGCTGCAAAGCTGTGAGAGGGACCGGATAATGAGTGGATTTGACTAGGGAAAGGCGACATGAGCGTAGAAAAAAAGAACCGATCTGACGCCGGGCTTGCGGCCCTGCCCCTGGTCCAGGAGGGTATTTTCACCCTGCCTGATGCGACTGGCGCTCCCCCCAGCCTGCTGGGGGGGCATTGCGCGGTCTGCGACCGCTACAGCTTTCCCCGTGAGACCCATTGCACCCGCTGTCTGGGGCAGGTGGACGAAGCCACCCTCGGCGGCCGGGGCACGGTTTACAGCCTGACGGTGGTGTGCACCAAGCCGCCGCTCGGTCTGCCGCAACCCTACAGCGTCGGCTTTATCGACCTTGAAGCCTGTGGTCTGAGGGTGTTTTGCCTGCTCGACCCGGAGTGTATCGGGGATATTTGGATCGGCTCGCCGGTACGGCTTGCGGTCAGGCCGCTGGGCCATGACGACAAGGGCCAGCCCTGCTTGCGGCCCTGCTTTACCCTGGCTGATACAGCCGGCCACGATGAGAGGGGTGCGCCATGACAGGTGTTTGCGTCATTGGCGCCGGATTGCTGCCGTTTGGCCGTCACGAAGACAGCTTGCTGGCCGACATGGCCATCGAAGCCGCGTTCCTCGCCATCCGGGATGCCGGCATTGCGCCGCAAGCGATAGAAGCGGGGTTCTTCGCCAATGTCCTGGGCGGGCTTCTCTTTGGCGATTTAACCGTTGGCCAGAGCGTCTTTGCCGACCTCGGCATAACCGGCGGGCCCGTCGTTAATGTGGAGAACGCCTGCGCCTCGGGGTCGAGCGCGTTCACTCTGGCCTATAATGCCATCGCCGCCGGAGAGGTCGAGAGCGCCATTGTTCTGGGCGCGGAGAAAATGTGCGTGCCGGGGCTGGGGCTTCTGAATTCGGGCAAAAACGAGCTCGAGACCCGACTGGGGCTGGTGACCCCGGCCAGTTTCGGGCTCAGGGCGCAGCGTCATATCCATGAGTTTGGCACCACGCTCGAACAATTGGCGCTGGTCTCGGTGAAAAACCGCGCCCACGCAGCGGCCAATCCGCACGCCCTGTTCCGCGACCCGGTGACCCTTGATGAGGTTCTGAACTCACCGATGATCGCCGATCCGCTGACCCGCTATCAATGCTGTCCGGTGGCCGATGGCGCCGCGGCGCTGGTGCTGGCCGGGGGAAAGACCGCGGCCGCCGCCCGGCGGGCAATCAATATTGACGCCGCCATCCTGTGTTCCGGCAGTTACCAGACCCCGGTCGATCTGGTGCGCTGGGAAACCGACCGGCGCGGCTGCGAGCTGGCCTATAAAAAGGCCGGTCTCGGCCCTGATGACCTCGACCTTGTGGAATGTCATGACGCTTTTTCGATTGCCGAGATTCTGCATTACGAGGCCCTTGGGCTGTGTGCCGAGGGTGACGGCGGCCGGCTGGTGGCCGAGGGGGCGACCCGGCTTGGCGGCCGGGTGCCGGTCAATGTTTCCGGCGGGCTGATCGGACGCGGACACCCGCTGGGCGCGACCGGGGTGGCGCAGATTGTCGAAATTGTCACGCAACTGCGCGGTGAAGCCGGCGCGCGCCAGGTCGAGAACGCCCGGGTCGGGCTGGCCCACTGCATGGGGGCCGACCGTCAGGGCGATGCCCGGGCCTGCACGGTGGCGATTCTGTCGCGCTGACGGGAGAAGGGTTCGGGATAGGGAAAAGGATAACGAGTTGTTTTGTTTTATTTCAGATCGATCGTTCGAATTAGAAGCGTTCCCATAAAACCGGGCCGGCAAGGCCGGATCCGGGCACAAACAGGAGGATAAAATGAGGATAGGTGCTTTGAAATCTATGGTGGGGAGGATCCCTTGCCTGATTCTGGTCGGGGTGCTGGCATGGCCGCAACCGGCCGCAGCAGCGCAGAAAGCCGAAGAGAGCGGGGTCGGCATCGAGGAAATCGTCGTGACCTCCCGGAAACGCGAGGAGCGTTTGCAAGATGTGCCGATCTCGGTCAGCGCTTTTTCCGGCACCGATCTGGAAGCAAGATACCTCACCGGCCTCAAGGAAATCGGCCAGTTCACCCCGAATTTTTCAATGTACAACCAGGGCCAGGCCGCCGGGACGGCCGGACTTCTGTACATCAGAGGCATCGGGCAGGTAGACCCCAGCATCTTCTTTGATCCGGGGGTTGGGATTTATATCGACGGCATCTACATGGGTCGCATGCAGGGAGTTGATATAGACCTGACCGATCCGGAGCGGGTCGAGGTGCTGCGCGGTCCGCAAGGCACATTGTTCGGGAAAAATACCATCGGCGGCGCGGTCAATATTATTTCCGCAAGGCCTACGGATGAGTTCGAGGGCAAGGCGCAGATCACCGTCGGGCGGTTCAACCGCATCGATGGCAACGCTTCGCTCAATATTCCCCTGGTCAAGGACAAGCTGCGGATCAAGCTGGCCGGCGCCACGCGCAATGCCGACGGCTATGGCACCCGGCTTGATTTTTTCACAGGGAAAAAAATTGACGAAATGGGAGATACGAATTCCCTCTCTGGCCGGGCGCTGATTTCCTGGACACCCACCAGCAATTTTGACGTGCTGTTGTCGGTTGATGGCACACGGGTGCGAGAGAAAGGCGCCGTGCGCAAGGTCGTGCAATTCAACCAGGCCCCGCTTGTCGGCCTTATGAACATGTTCGTCTCGCCTCCTTATGGCGATGCCTTCGCCACTAACAACGATTTCACCACTTACGGAAATGGTTTGAATGCCCGCCGGATTGATGTTTGGGGGCTGGGGCTGACCATGACATGGAGCCACCAGAACTGGTCGATCAAGTCACTGACCGGTTATCGGGAAACAACCGCGTTCAACGGCACCGACCCGGATGGCTCGATTTACACGATCATCGACCTGGCGGGTGATTATAAGCAGAACCAGTTCACCCAGGAAATCCAGCTAAGCGGCACGTCCTTCAATGACCGTTTCAACTGGGTCGCCGGCCTCTATTATTTTCAAGAGAGCGGCTTTAGCTCTGAACGTCTCGATGTTTACCGAGAGCTTTACACCTTCATTGGCCTGGATATTTCTTTTACCAGAAATGTCTGGGTTGATAACAAGAGCTACGCCGCCTTCGGTCAGGGCACTTTTAATATTACCGACCGGCTGAGTATTACCGCGGGGCTGCGCTATACCGATGAAAGCAAGGATGTCTCGAGAACCCGTTTCCGCCATGTTACCGGCCTGGTGATGGTGCCCAAGGAATCCCTGGGCAACAACTCCTCTGCGGTTTCGCCTCGGGTCAGTCTGGAATACAAGTGGACCGACGATGTCATGACCTATGTTTCGGCCGCCCGCGGCTTCAAGGGTGGCGGGGTCAACGGCAATTCGTTCCTGGAGAGCGATTTCACCACGTTTGATCCCGAGTTCGTCTGGACCTATGAGGCCGGGATCCGCTCGGAGCTAGCCGACCAGCGCCTGAGGATCAACGCCTCGTTCTTCTATACCGACTATTCGGATATCCAGTTTACGGTTATCAGGGGCGACCCCAATACGGGTGAGCCGATTACTGTCGTCGATAACGCCGGCGCGGCCGAGATCAAGGGGTTTGAGCTCGAAATTGTCGCCCTTCCGAC